>Ga0256404_1003032_pt1 | contig 35423 bp, 31 predicted proteins | sample RumenRJG_01DNA_FD_185990 | JGI IMG/M metagenome (GOLD analysis project Ga0256404, IMG submission 185990) | Bovine rumen microbial communities from Lethbridge, Alberta, Canada - RJG_01 | ecosystem: Host-associated > Mammals > Digestive system > Stomach > Rumen | place: Canada: Alberta | collected... | reverse complement strand
TTCATTTGTCCACCGTCTATTCTTTCCGCCTTTAGGTCTACCCATAATTCCACCTCCACATAAACTTTAACATGAAAAAAGTAGACATGCTTTTTTACATGTCTACTTTCATCTTACTAGTTCAGCGCCATGCTCCGGTCTTTTGTTTATTCATTGCTTTACAGCTTCGCCCTGACTTCCAGCAGCTTGTCGCGCAGTATCGCAGCCCGTTCGAACTGCAGATCCTTGGCAGCTGCCTTCATCTCCTTCTCCAGCTTCTTGGCGTAGTCCGTAAGTTCTCTCTTCGTGAGCTCCAGCACGCTCTTGCCTTCGTAGCTGTCCAGGTCTTCCTCGACCTTCTGGGTCACTTCGATCACATCCCGGACCGCCTTCTTGATGGTCTCCGGCGTAATGCCGTGCTCCTCGTTGTATTTCTGCTGGATGCTGCGGCGGCGTTCCGTCTCGTCCAGCGCCGTGCGCATGGCGGGCGAGATCGTATCCGCGTACATGATGACCCGCCCTTCCGCGTTTCTCGCAGCGCGGCCGATCGTCTGGATGAGCGATGTCTCCGTACGCAGGAAACCTTCTTTGTCCGCATCCAGGATGGCGACCAGCGCCACCTCCGGCAGATCCAGGCCTTCCCGCAGCAGGTTGATGCCCACCAGCGTATCGAAGACGCCGAGTCGCAGATCGCGCAGGATCTCGTTTCTTTCCAGCGTATCCACTTCGGAGTGCATATAGCGGACCTTCAGCCCCGCGTTCTTCAGGTATTCCGTCAGGTTTTCCGCCATCTTCTTCGTCAAGGTCGTTACCAGCACCCGGTGACCCTTGTCCACCTCTTTGTGGATCTCGCCGATGAGGTGGTCGATCTGCCCTTCCGTCGGCACGATCTCGATGGGAGGATCCAGCAGTCCCGTGGGCCGGATGACCTGCTCCGCAGAGATGCCGCCGGACACTTCTCTCTCATAGGCTGCCGGCGTCGCAGAGATAAAGATCGCCTGGTTGATCATGGCGTCGAATTCCTCGAACCGCAGCGGCCGGTTGTCCAGCGCCGACGGCAGACGGAAGCCGTAGTCCACCAGGGCGGTCTTTCTGGACTTGTCGCCGTGAGCCATGGCCCGCAGCTGGGGCAGCATCACGTGGCTCTCGTCGATGACCACGAGAAAGTCCTTGGGGAAATAGTCGATCAGCGTATAGGGCTTCGCTCCCGGCGGATTTCCGACGATGTGGCGGGAATAGTTCTCGATGCCTTTGCAGGAGCCGATCTCCCGCATCATCTCCAGATCGTAGCGGGTACGCTGCTCCAGCCGCTGGGCTTCCAAGAGTTTGCCGCGGTCACGCAGCCACACCAGCCGCTCCTCCAGTTCCTCCTCGATCGTAACGAGCGCGCGGTCCATGTTCTCTTTGGACGTGGCGTAATGCGACGCCGGGAAGATCGCGATGTGGTTGCGGGTGCCGGTGATCTCGCCCGTGACCGGGTTCATCTCCTTGATGGATTCCACCTCGTCGCCGAACAGCTCGATGCGCACCGCCGACTCCGACCCGATGGGAATAATGTCGATGATGTCGCCCCGCACCCGGAACGTGCCGCGCTCGAAACCCAGGTCGTTGCGGGTGTACTGGATGTCCGTCAGCTTGCGCAGGATGTCCAGGCGGCTCTTGGTCTGGCCGGGCCGCAGCGACAGCATCTGATTCTTGTAGTCGAAGGGGCTGCCCAGACCGTAGATGCAGGAGACGGACGCCACGATGATGACGTCCCGGCGCTCCGCCAACGCTGCCGTCGCGGAATAGCGCAGACGGTCGATCTCCTCGTTTACGTCTGAGTCCTTTTCGATATAGGTATCCGTCGAAGGCACGTAGGCCTCCGGCTGGTAGTAGTCGTAGTAAGAAATAAAATACTCCACCGCGTTGTCCGGGAAGAATTCCTTGAATTCTCCGCAGAGCTGCGCGGCGAGGGTCTTGTTGTGGGAGATGACGAGCGTAGGCCGCTGCACCTGCTGGATGACGTTGGCGATGGTAAAGGTCTTGCCGCTTCCGGTGACCCCCAGCAGCGTCTGATACCGCTTGCCTGCATTCAGACCGTCGACGAGTTTGCGCACCGCCTCCGGCTGGTCTCCCATCATGGAAAAAGGCGCTTTCAGGTGGAACTTCTGGTCTTCCATGGCTTTGCTCCTACTGGGAGATGACTTCGTACAGCGCGGAAGCGCCGTCCTTCGTAACATGTTCCGGCGTGGACAGCACCCGCACCTTCATCTCGGAATTGCCGAAGCGGATGAGGATCTCGTCTCCCGCCTTAACCTGGGCGGAGGGTTTGGCAGCTTTGCCGTTCAGAAAGATGCGTTCTTCCTCCGCGGCGTCGTGCGCCACGGTGCGTCTTTTGATGAGTCTGGATACTTTCAGATATTTGTCGATTCTCATATCGTCTACCGTTAAAAAAAGGGGCAACGCAAGGTTGCCCCGGGGATGAACATTTTCAAAAACTACTTGTTGACAGCGTCCTTGAAAGCCTTACCAGCCTTGAATACAGGTGCGGTGGAAGCGGGAATCTTAACGGTTTCGCCGGGCTTCTGCGGGTTGCGGCCGGTTCTGGCCTTTCTCTTTCTGGTTTCAAAAGTGCCGAATCCGATCAGCTGGACCTTACCGTTCTTCTTGGACAGTTCCTTTTCAACGACCTTGATGAAAGCGTTGACGGTAGCTTCTGTATCCTTCTTGGTAAGCTTCGTTTCCTTTGCGACTGCTTCTACTAACTGAGACTTGTTCATTTTTTTCCTCCTGTTCCTTTTGCAATAACTTACTTGATTTTCTTTGCTTCTTCCCACAGCACATCCATTTCTGCGAGGGACATGTCTTCCAACCTGAGGCCCTTGCGCGAAGCGGATTCCTCAACATGAGAGAAGCGGGTCATGAACTTTTGGGTCGTGGCGTTGAGCGCATCTTCGGGGTCTATATCCAGAAATCTGGAGACGTTGGTGACCGCAAAGAGCAGATCTCCCAGTTCTTCCCGGATGTGCGCTTTATCGCCCTGCGCATATGCTTCCTTGAGTTCGGCGGTCTCTTCGTCCACCTTGTCGAAGGCTCCGCTTACGTCGTCCCAATCAAAACCGACTCTCGCTGCTTTCTTCTGCACCTTTTCGCTGCGCAGCAGGGCCGGTAGATGACGGGGTATCTTCTGCATACTTGCAGTGGCAGAGATTTCCGTTTTCTCCACCTCTTTGATATTTTCCCACAAGTCCAACACATTGTCAACGCTTAAACCTTCTGAATCGTTGGAATTTTCGGGTTTCGGGCCGAACACGTGGGGGTGGCGGCGGATCATTTTATCGCACTCGTCGTCGCAAATCTCCCGCATGGTAAAATTGCCGGATTCCTTTGCGATCTGGGCGTGCATCACCACCTGGAGCAGCACGTCGCCCAGTTCCTCTACAAGATTGTCCCGGTCGTGGTTTTCGATGGCCTGCACGACTTCGTAGGCCTCCTCCACCATACCCCGGGTAAGACTTTCGTGGGTCTGAGCGCGGTCCCAGGGGCAGCCGCCGGGGGCGCGCAGGATCTCGATGACCCGCTGCAGCCGCGCGAAGGCTTCCGCGTCTGTATTCGATCGTTTAAACAGTTCTTCGTACATGTTATCTCCTGAAGCGCCGCAGCAGGTTCGCCAGTTTCCTGCCCTTCGGCAGCCTTTCTATCTCTTCGAGGGTAATGGCCTTTACCGCCAGAACCAAAATACCGTAAACGACGACGCCGGCGCCGATGGCGACCACAGTGCTGAGAGCGTTTCCCAGGAAACCGTGGCAGATCCGGTAGACGGCCCATACGACGACACCCATCACAGCCGCGCAGAGCGCAGGCTTACCGAACGTCAGTTTCAGATCCACTCTCGTGCCGGTATGCTTCTTCATGGCGTGGAAATCCAGGAAGGCAGCCGTAAAATACGCAGCCACGGTGCTGATGGCGGCGCCTCTTACGTTGAGCGCTGGAATGCTCGTAAGCAGGTACGTAAGACAGATCTTTACGAGAGCGCCGATGCACAGGTTCTTTACCGGGATCATTTGTTTGCCGATGCCCTGCAGAATGCCATTGAGGGCGTGGGCCATGCCTAAGAAAATGACCCCATAGGCCAAGATCTGCAGGCAGCCGCCCGCCGAAGCTGCGCTCTCCCGCACTCTGGGGTAGAACAGCAGCATGATGGGGGTGGACAGCACGCTCATGCCGACGGCGCAGGGAATGCTGAGGATAGACGCATAGCGCATCGCCAGATTCACGTTGTCGTGCATGAACTTCATCTCCTGGCGCTTAAAGGCGGAGGCGACCACGGGCACGATGCTCATGGAGACCGCCTGCAGCAGCACCTGGGGGAAGTTGAGCAACGGCGCCGCCATGCCCGTAAGCTGGCCGTATAGCGCTCTCGCCATGTCGGAATCGAAACCGATGGAGACGAGCCGCGTCTTGACGATGGCGGTGTCGATGGTGTTGATGACCGGTAAGACCGCAGACCCGATGGTGATGGGCACCGCGATGATCAGAATGTCTTTAAAGATATTGCCGACGCTCTCCACGTCGGTGCGCACGTCGCGCGATACTTCTTCGAGGATCGCCTTTCTGCGCTTTAGATACACGAGGCCGATGCCTAAAAAGCCGAACAGCGCACCCGCCGTAGCGCCGAAAGAAGCGCCTGCCGCGGCGATGTTCAGCCCTTTGGGCAACAGGATGACCGCAAGACCGAGGCCAATCGCCACCCGGAACGCCTGCTCCACGACCTGGGAGACAGCTGTGGGGGTCATGTCCTGAAGCCCCTGGAAATAGCCGCGGAACGAGCTCATGAGCGGGCAGAAGAACAGCGCCGGCGCAATGGCCTGCATGCAGTAGATCGCCCCCGGCTCCTTGATGGCGCGGGTAATGGCGCCCGCCCCTAAAAACAGGATGGCGCTCGTGACGACGCCGGTGCCGAACAGCAGCCAGAACGATACGCGAAATACCCTGTGAGCCTCGTAGCGGCGGTCCAGGGCGGTCCTTTCGGCCACCATACGGGCGATGGCCGTGGGAATGCCGGCGATGGCCAGGGTCAGAAACAGATTATAGATCGGATACGCCGTCTGGTAGTACCCCATCCCGTCGTCGCCGATGATGTTGGCCAGCGGGATGCGGAAAAAGGCCCCCAGCACCTTGATGATGATGCCGGCGAGGCCGAGGATGACGGCGCCCTTTAAAAAGCTTTTGTTTTTGCTGTTTGTTTCGTCCATAATGATTCATTATAGCATAAAAAAGAAAGGCGGAAACCGCCTTTCTTGAAAAGCTCTATTTGTCCTGCAGATTCCCGAAGCCGTTCACGGCATCTTCGATGGAGATCAGACCGTTGCTCAGCTGCCAGCAGGCTTTTTGGACCTGGGAATCGGCATCTCCCGAGATCCCGATCTCATATTGATAGATCACATGATCTTCCGGAAGTTCGCCGAATGCCGCATATACGCTGTCCAGGGACATGTCTTTGCAGGGCGTCACCATGCGTTTATCCGCCGCAACCTGATTCATCTGCTCCGTCGTAACGAGGAAGCGCATGAATTCGTTCGTCAGGTCCAGATTTTTACTCTTCTGATTCACGGCAAAACCCATGGAGACCGATGTCAGAAAGTAGCCGCCCTCTTCCGTAGTGGGAACGGGCCGGAAGCTGTAGACGAACGGCGATGCCGTAAACGCTTCGGACTGGCTCTCCCGCTTCTGGGTCCCGGATACGGTATTGCTGGAAGCCATCATCATAGGAACATTCCCTTCGAAGAAGCGCATGATAACGTCCTGATAATCGTTTTCCATCATCTTGCTGAGTTCGGGGTCTGCACAGCCATGGTTCATAAAATCATCAAGGAGTTCCAGTGTGGACCGCAGATGCTCTCCGCCGGCAGCGCCCATACCGTTCACTTCTTCGATCGATTCCGGCCCCTCCGACAGGATCTGCGCGCAGAAATACGGATAATAGAGGGGGAACGTGAAGAACGAACCCTGATTATACCCCATGACAGGGCTTTCATAACCGGCTTCCCGGAATGCATCACAGGCGGAGATCAGGTCGGCATACGTCTCAGGTATGGCGATCCCTTCCTTCGCAAAGAGATCTTCGTTGACCATCATGCCGTAGGTCGCACAGTAGACGGGGACCATGGGCAGATGACCCTCCGCATCCCGCTGCAGCAGATTCTCCCGAATACTGGACAAGTCGATGTTCAGGGAGTCTTCGGAAAGATCTTCCGCCAATGCCAGGAGATCCTCACGCGCCTGCCCGGTGATCATCCGGGGATACATAAAGAAGATATCCGGGGCTTCCTCGCTGGTGAGCGCCGCCGCCAGCGTGTTGCTGTAATCATCCAGATATGTATAGGACATCTTTACATTGGGATAGAATTCTGCAAAACGGTTAAAGGCAGACTCCAGCGCCTCGAAATTGCTGTAGTGCCCTACGACGTTTACAGAGCCTGTCGTCTGCGGATCCAAGGCTGGCTCGTACGGTTTTTCTTCCGGTCCGGCAGGTTCCCCCGGCTGGCTGCCGGACGTGCAGCTGGCAAGAGAAAACAGCAGACACAGGGATAATGCAAAGCATAGGTATCGTTTGGCCTGTTTCATTGATAAGATCCTTCCCGAACTTTTCTCAGTTCTTTTATGACAAATTTGATATCGATGGGTTTTGCGATGTGGCTGTTCATGCCCGCCTTCTTACATTCCGCGATATCCTCGGAAAAGGCATTTGCCGTCATGGCGATGATGGGGATGGACGCCGCCTGAGGAACATCCTGCAGGCCGCGAATGGTGCGGGCAGCCTCCAGGCCGTTCATGACAGGCATTTGGATATCCATAAAGATCAGATCGTAAACGTCCTCGCCGGCTTCCCGGAACATATCGACGCAGACCTGTCCATTTTCGGCCCTTACGCTGTCTATACCATACATGGCCAGCAGTGCATGGATGATTTCCCAATTGATGTCGTTATCTTCTGCGATCAGCGCATGCATCCCGGCGAGATCGCTGTTGTCTTCTTCCGGTTCCACTGCAGCACTGGGCGTCCCCATAGCGCCGCGGATCGCTTCGTACAGCTTGGAACGGAATAGCGGTTTGCTGATGAACCCGTTTGCGCCGGCTTCCTTTGCAGTCTCTTCGATATCGGACCAGTCATAGGCCGAGATCAGCAGGATGGGAATATCTGCCCCGACTTCGCTCCGGATACGGCGAATGGTATCCACACCATCCGAACCGGGCATGCGCCAATCCAGAATGATCACATCGAACGGCCGGCCTTCCCGATGCCTTTGCATCGTTTTTTCATAGGCGGTCTCTCCGCTTTCCGCCGTTTCTACAGCAGCTCCGAGCTGAAGCAGCGCATCCTTCGCGGTCTCGAGCAGCACATCATCGTCGTCTGCGATCAGGATATTGGCGCCGTTCAGGTCCATCTCGTCCAACTGTTTTTCCGCTGCAGGGATATCCAGTGTAACAGTAAACGCAGTACCTTTTCCTTCTTCGCTCTCGCAATCGATGGTCCCGCCCATCAGATCCACCATCTGTTTCGTAATGGCGAGACCCAGGCCGGTGCCCTGCACCTTATTGACCCGGCTATCCGTCTGGCGGGAGAAAGGCTGATACATCGTTTCCATGAATTCCTTCGTCATGCCGATACCGGTATCCGACACCTGATATACAAGACGGATACAGCCCGGTACGCTGCTTTCTTCTTCCCTCAGATCGATGCAGACACGTCCTTTGGGGCCCGTATACTTGACTGCATTGGAAAGCAGGTTGATGAAGATCTGGTTGAGCCGCAGCTGATCTGCATACAGATATTCCGTCTTTATCCGGTTGATGCGGAAGTTGAAATCGATCTGCTTTTCCTTCACCATCGGTTGGGAAAGGTTCACCAGGTTCTCCGCCGTTTCTGCGATGGAAAAGGTGACGGGACTGAGCGTAAGTTTTCCGCTCTCCACTTTGGAGATGTCCAGAATATCATTGATAAGCGTGAGCAGATGGTTTCCCGCAAGACCGATCTTGCGAAGATACTCCCGGACCGCTTCCGGATCATCTGCATTCTTCTCCGCGATAACGGTAAGACCAGTGATAGCGTTCATCGGCGTGCGGATATCGTGGGACATCGTAGACAGGAAATCCGTTTTCGCCCGGTTTGCGGCATCGGCTTCTTCCGCCGCCTGCTGCAGCCTTTTATTGAAAGCACGCATATACGCGGCATCCAGCAGCAGGATCGTCAGAAGGCCTGCAAAGACCACGCCGATCAGGCGCCAATCCACGCTCGCAGGCTGAATGTCCTTTACGGGAATATAGCTCAGCAGACTCCAGTCTTCAGAGGCGCGGACAGGGGTATGCGCCACCAGACAGGATTCTCCCCGGGAATTGTTCATGAAAAAGGAGCCGCTTTCCTTTCGGATGGAACCGGCCAGCCGGTCCAGCGTTCCAGCATCTGCAGCATTGTACGATTTGTAGAATTCAAGGAAACTGCTGTTTTTGAAAGATTCGCCCTTGATGATATAATTGCCGGCAGCATCGATCATGGAAAACTCCGCATTCTGGTATTCTTCCTGCGGAAATACCCATTTGGAACGCAGTTCCGAGATCGGCACCACACGGACCACAATCCCTTCTCTCGGCAACCCTGTATCCGGGTCAACGAGAGCGAGTTTATTATAGAACCCGATGGACTGTATGCCGCTCACCGGGCTGGTATACGCTCTGGTAATGTGGACGGATTCTCCCACCGCGCCGATCTGCGCGAGATCCGGGAAAAGATCGAGATTTTGATACGACACCCCGAAATCGTCGTCGCTTCCCGTCCTCGGCCGGGTCGAGAGCCCTTCCATGCTGCCGTCATCCGTGTAGAGAACATGCGCAGCCGCATGCACGGAAACGTGAGACGCCCGGATAAAACGGACAGCCTCCTCCAGCGTCATGTCGTGAGAGGAGATATAATGGGCCCAGACATCGCAGATGCGCTGCTCACCCTCCAGGTAATTCTCCGTCACCTGCTCCATCGCCGTCGTCATATTCTGAAACGACACCACTTTTGCATCAAAATCCGCCTGGCTCTGATGCCGCGCATAAAGCGAGACAAAGACCAGGATGCAGAGCATCAGTATGATATTGACCGGAATGAGACGATTCTTTTTCATGAAATGCATATTATTACAGCGCAGCCTTGATCGCGGCCATCAGCTCTTCGTAGGTCTCGCAGGTCTTCAGGTCGGGGTTTTCCTTCTTGACGTTCTCGGGCGCCCGGAACAGGAAGCCCGCCTTGCTGGCGCGGATCATGCCCAGGTCGTTATAGGAATCGCCGGCAGCGATGGTCTCGTAGCCCATGGACTGGAACGCCTTAACGCTGGTGAGCTTGCTCTGCGCGCAGCGCATGGTAAAGCCGGTGATCTCTCCATCCGGAGCCACCTGCAGCGTGTTGCACAGCAGCGTGGGACGGCCCAGTTTTTCCATCAGAGGAAAACCGAACTGTTCGAAGGTATCGGAGAGGATGACGGTGGGGACGATCTGCCGCAGTTCGTCCAGGAATTCCTTGGCGCCTTCCAGGGGCTCGATCTTCGCGATCGTCTCGCGGATCTGCTTTAAGCCCAGGCCATGCTCCTTCAGGATGCCGATGCGCCAGCGCATCAGCTTATCGTAATCCGGTTCGTCTCTGGTGGTGCGGGTGAGTTCGGGGATGCCGCTCGCCTCTGCAAACGCGATCCAGATCTCGGGTACGACGACGCCTTCCATGTCCAAACAAACGATGTTCATCTAAGATGCCTCCTCTCTGAATGCCAGCATGGTCGTTAACATCACTTCTGCCTCCTGGGACGCAGGCGCCTTGTCCAATACCAGGGTCACCCGCGGCTCCACCCCGCCGTAGATCGTAAGACGCATGCCGTAATCGTCCAGCAGCGCCGCGAACAGTTCCGGTCCGAGGCAGTTGTGCTCTTCGAATAATAATACCAGTTTTCTATGCTGCAGCGCAACCTTGGAAACGCCGCATTTGCTCGCCATGTAGCGGATGAGCGCGATATCCAGCAGATTCTCCGCAGGTTTGGGCAGATCGCCGAAGCGGTCGAGCAGCTCGTCCGTCACCTCGAACTTGTCGTCCTCGGACGTGATGGCCGCGATGCGCTTGTACATGGACAGTCTCGTAAGCTCGTCCGCCACGTAGGATTCGGGCAGGAACGCCGGAATGCCCAGTTCCACGCTGGTATCGGCGTCCGGCGCTTCGGAGACGGCTTCGCCGCCTTTCAGCTCCCGCACGGTCTCCTCCACCAGTTTGCAGTACAGTTCGTATCCGATGGAGAGCATGTGGCCGGACTGCTCGACGCCCAGGATGTTGCCGGCGCCCCGCAGTTCCAGGTCTCGCATGGCCACCCGGAAGCCGGCGCCGAACTCCGTAAACTCCTTGATGGCCCGCAGACGCTTTTCCGCCACTTCCGACAGGACCTTGTCCTTCTTGTAGACGAGATAGGCGTACGCCATGCGGTTGGAGCGGCCCACCCTGCCCCGCAGCTGATAGAGCTGCGACAGACCGAAGCGGTCCGCATCCAGGATGATCATGGTGTTGACGTTGGGGATGTCCAGGCCGGATTCGATGATGGTCGTCGCGACGAGTACGTTGAACTCCCCTTCCAGGAAGTTCATCATCACGTCCTCCAGCTCCCGTTCGCCCATCTGGCCGTGACCCACGATCACCTTGGCCTCCGGCACCAGGTCGCGGATCTTGCGGGCCACGCTCTGGATGCCGTTCACGCGGTTGTACACCACGTAGACCTGACCGCCTCTGCCCAGTTCTCTGCGGATGGCATCGGCCACCATCAGATCGTCCTGCTCCATCACGTAGGTCTGCACGGGATAGCGGTCTTCGGGCGGTTCCTCGAGCACGGACATGTCGCGCACGCCGATGAGGGACATGTGCAGCGTCCGGGGGATCGGCGTCGCGGACAGCGTAAGCACGTCCACGTTCGTCTTCAGCTTCTTGATCGCCTCTTTATGTTCCACGCCGAAGCGCTGCTCCTCGTCCACCACGAGAAGGCCGAGATCCTTGAATTTTACGTCGCCGGACAGCAGCCGGTGCGTGCCGACCACGAGGTCCACGTCGCCGGTCTGTAAGCCCGAAAGCACCTTCTCCTGCTGCTTTTCCGTACGGAAGCGCGACAGCATCTCGATCTGGAACGGATAATCGCGGAAACGGTTTAAAAACGTATGATAGTGCTGGTTGGCCAGGATGGTCGTCGGCACGAGGACCGCCGCCTGTTTGCCTTCCTCCAGACACTTGAAGATCGCCCGGGCAGCCACCTCCGTCTTGCCGTAGCCTACGTCGCCGCACAGCAGACGATCCATGGCGTTGGGAGACTGCATATCCTTCTTGATCTCCTCCGCCGCCCGCAGCTGGTCCGCGGTCTCCTCGTAGGGGAAAGCGTCCTCGAACTCCTTCTGCCAGGTCGTATCCGGGCCGAAGGCGTATCCGGGGGTCATCTGGCGTTGAGCCGACAGCCGCAGAAAATCCTCCGCCATGTCGCGGATGGCCTCTTTCGCCCTGGCCTTCGTCTTCTGCCAGTCGCCGCCCGACAGCCGGTTGATCTTCGGCGCCGTGCTCTCGCTGCCAACGTACTTCTGGATGGACTCCATCTGGTCCACGGGCACGTACAGCACGTCTTCGCCGGCGTAGCGGATCTTCAGGTAGTCACGCTGGCTGCCGTCCACCGTCAGCTTTTCGATGCCCACGAAGCGGCCCACGCCATGGGCTTCGTGCACCACGTAGTCGCCTTTTTTAATGTCCGTAAAGGCCTTTATTTCCCTCCCCTTGGCCTTTTTGCGGCGGCTTTGGGATTTTGTATGGACGAAGATGTCCGACTCGCTTAAATAGAGGATCTTCTGGTCGAAGTACTCCGTGCCCTGCGACAGTCTGCCGTAGCGAAGCTCCACACGGTTCTCCAGCCCGGCTCTGCCCAGAAAGTCCTTCAGGTTGGCGATGCGGTCTTCGGACGAGCAGGCGATGGTGACCCTGTATCCGTTCTTAACGTAGCGCTTCAGCTCCTGCTCCAGCAGCTCCATGTGGCCGTTAAAGACGGGCGCCTGCTTCGTCGTGTACGAAACGATCTCGTCCAGCGTATCCGTGTAGGGGATGGTCTGCGTAAAGGGCGTGCAGAAGTACACGTCGCAGCGGCTCTTCTGCAGCGCTACCTTCTTCAGATCGGCGCGGTCGGGCATGGAGCGGAAGTCCTCGGGCACGCCGTGGCAGCGCTCCAGGATGACCCGGCGATTCTCCTCTTCCTCCTTATCGTAGAAGTTGAGGATCTCCTCCATGCGGGAGGGGTCGTCCACCATGATGAAGGCGGGATGTTCCGCATACTCCCACACGTAGCCGCAGGGGTCGTAGAAGTACGACAGAAAACCTTCCAGATACTGATAGTTGACGCCCTCTTCGATGCATTCGATCAGGTAGTCCCGCCGCTCCTTTAGGCTGTCCAGCTGTTCCTGCGTAAGAGGACGGCGCATGGAGCGGCCGTAGGCTGCGGTGATGTTCTTCAGACCGCGGGCGAACGCCTCTTCATTTCGGACCATGATCTGGGCCGGCCAGATGCGGATCTCCTCCAGCGTCTGCTTCGACCGCTGGGTCATGGCATCGTAGCTGCGGATGGAATCCACGTCCGTATCGAAGAATTCAATGCGCACCGGATCGTCGCTTCCGGGCATAAAGAGGTCGACGATGTCGCCGCGCACCGCGAACTGCCCCGCGACTTCCGCTGCAGCGCTGCGTTCGTAACCCATGCGGGCGAGCCGCGCGATCAGCTCGTCGCGGTTAAAACTTCCGCCGTTCTTCAGCACCAGGCTGTCCGCAAAGAACACCTCTTTGGGCGGAAGCTTCTTGAGCGCGCCCAGCACCGGCGCGACCACGATCGTCTTTTCCGAGCCGCCCAAAGCCGCCAGCGCCGCGATGGTCTCCTGCAGCTGCGCCGTGGATTTTGCCTCATAACGAAACGAGGCGCTCTCTACGTCGGGGAGCACCTTGATGTCGGCATCGGTAAAAAAGGACAGGTCCGATGCGATCCGTTTCGCCCGGCTGGCGGACGTTGTGAGGATCAGACCCTGTCCTTTCCTTTCTTCTATGAAGTTAGCAGCCAGCGGGGCCAGCCGGATCTCCGACAGCCCCGTCAGGTTGATCAGTTTTCCCATTCTCCTGCTTTTTCTTCTTGTTCGGTTTGTGATTAAAACGCTGCATCGCCTCGCGCGGTCCGTGCTCCACCCAGCAGATGACTGCCTGCGCCGCCTTCTCGATGGCGTCCGCCAGGGGTTTCTGCTCCTCCTCCGTCGGCTTTCCCGTCACGAAGGAGACCAGGGGGATGACGTCGCTCTTCCCCGTACCGATGCGGATGCGGGGAAAATCGTCGAACTGCAGCTGATAGATGATGCTGCGCATGCCGTTATGGGTGCCGGCGCTGCCCTTCTCCCGCAGGCGCAGGTCGCCCACAGGCAGGTCGATGTCGTCGTACACCACGATGAGGTGCTGCGGGTCGATATCGTAATACGCGACGATCTCCCGCAGCGCTTCGCCGGAGTTGTTCATGTAAGTCTGGGGTTTTACCAGGATGACTTTCTCCGTGCCGATGCGGCCCTCCCCGATGAGGGAGCGGAACTTGAGCCTGCGGATGTCGATGCCCAGCTTGTACGCCAGGACGTCCATCGTAAGAAAGCCCATGTTATGCCGCGTCTGCTCGTATTCCTTTCCCGGATTGCCCAGTCCGCAGATGATGTACATGGCCTAGTTGGACAGGTTGGACAGCGGATTGTTCGTAAAGATGCGGATGATGGTCTCTGCCAGCAGCGGCGCCACGGACAGTGTCTTGATCTTGTCGATCTTCTTTTCCGGAGGAAGAGGAATAGTGTTGAGGAACACGATCTCTTCGATGGCGGAATCCTGGATGCGCTGTACCGCAGGGCCGGACAGCACCGCGTGGGTGGCGCAGGCCTGTACGCTTAAAGCGCCCATCTTCTTGATGGCGTTGGCAGCGTTGCAGATCGTGCCGGCGGTGTCGACCATGTCGTCCACCAGGATGGCGTGCTTGCCCTCGACCTCGCCGATGATGTTCATGATCTCGGACTCGTTGGCCTTGGGACGGCGCTTATCGATGATGGCGATCGGAGCATTGAAAGGCTTGGCAAAGCTTCTGGCGCGGGTCACAGAGCCGTGATCCGGAGAAACCACGACTACATTGTCCCAGTTACCCTCGAACTTTTCCTGGAAATAACGGGTAAGGATGGGCTTGCCGATGAGGTGATCCACAGGAATGTTGAAGTAACCCTGGATCTGGGCGGCATGCAGGTCCATGGTGACGACCCGGTCCGCACCTGCAGCGGTGATGATATCCGCCACCAGCTTAGCGGTGATGGGATCTCTGGGCTTGGCCTTGCGGTCCTGGCGGGCATAGCCGTAATAGGGGATGACCGCATTGATCCGTCCGGCGGAAGCGCGCTTCATGGCGTCGATCATGATGCACAGTTCCATCAGGTTGTTGTTGACCGGGTTGCAGGTAGGCTGAACGATGTAGACGTCCAGGCCGCGCACGGTCTCCTGCAGGTTGACATAGACTTCTCCGTCCGCGAAGGTCGTAACTTCCGCCTTGCCGGGGGTGCGGCCCATGATGCCCGCGATCTCTTCCGCCAGCTCCGGATTGCCGTTTCCGGCGAAGATCTTGTAATCTGCGAATACTCCGTTATTCATCTTGTGGTCCTTTCTTATGGCGATCGCCTTGAATTAAAGTCATACACATAAAGTATAGCATTCACGGGACTAACTTAAAAGGGAACAAGACAAAGCCTTTTTATTTTTTTCAAAAAAGAAGAACTGCCGCATCCGGGTTCCGGTGCAGCAGTCAGTATGGTCTCGATATTAAAGCATTTCCTCTGTTGTCTGTTCCACTTCGGGGATCGGTCCGTTGAGTTCTTCGTATTTTGCGAAGATCGCATCGGAGATCCGTTTTCTCGTTTCTGCCTTCAGGGGGTGCGCAACGTCCTTATAGACCTCGCCAACCTTCTTGTTCGGCATGGCTACGAAATAGCCCTTGTCGCCTTCGACGATCTTGATATCGTGCACCACGAATTCGTCGTCGAACGTAACGGAAGCAACGGCCTTCATTTTGCCGCCGTTGTCCATCGTGCGGATGCGTACATCTGTGATCTGCATACACACACCAACCTTTCATTATTTTATTGAATACACATGCCTCTTTTTGGGGTAAAACCGAGGCCCTTCGATTATTATACGACTATTTTTCCGCTTTTTCAAGAATCAGCTCGCCAACCTTGTAGATATCGCCCGCGCCCATGGTGAGCACGATATCTCCTGGACTCGTGTTGTTGCAGACGAACTCCGCCATGGCGTCGAACTCCGGCATAAAGTACACGTCCTTGTCCGGATGCTTGATCTTGATCTCGTCCATCAGCTTCTTGGAAGACATCTTGTAGATGTTCTTCTCTCTGGCTGCATAGATCTCCGCCAGAACGATAATGTCCGCGTCTTCAAAAGCGTCCGCGAACTGGTCGAACAGCGCCATGGTCCGGGTGTAGGTATGGGGCTGGAACAGGCACCAGGTCTTCTTGTGGGCGAGGTTCTTGGCAGCTGCCAGGGTCGCTTTGATCTCCGCGGGATGGTGGGCGTAGTCGTCGATCACGGTGACCCCGTCAGAGGTCTTGCCGATGATATCGAAACGGCGCTTCGTTCCCGTAAAGGACTCCAGGGTCTGTTCGATGATGTCCAGGTCAACGCCCAGAGCCAGGCAGGTCGCTGCCGCCGCAAGGCTGTTGGCCACGTTGTGCTCGCCCGGCACCGCCAGTTCCATGCGCCGCAGGAACTCTCCCTTGCAGTACAGATCGTAGCTGGGCATGCCCTCGTCGTTGAATTTGATAGCCTTGGCGTAATAATCGCTGGCCTCGTTAAAACCGAAGGTGATGACCCGGCAGGGCAGGTTCTCCGTAACGGCCTTTACGAAGGGATTGGAGTCGAACGCCACGACAAGGCCGTTTTCGGGCACCTTATCCGCGAATTTTCCGAAGGATTCCGCGATGTGGTTGATATCCTTGAAGTAGTCCAGATGGTCGGAGTCGATGTTCAGGATGATCTCCGCCCAGGGCCGCAGGGACAGGAAGCTGTCCATGTACTCGCAGGCTTCCGTTACGAAATACTCGCTCTTCCCTACTTTTACGTTGCCGTGGAACTGGTTGAGGATGCCTCCGACCAGCACCGTGGGAGAGTAGTTAGCCGCCTCCAGAATGAGGCTCACCATGGACGTGGTCGTGGTCTTGCCGTGGGTACCGGAGACCGCGACGGAGATCTGGTAGTCCGCCATGATGGCGCCCAGCGCATCCGCCCGGGAAATGACGGGGATGCCCCTTCTTCTGGCCTCCGCCAGTTCCGGGTTCTCCATGGAGACCGCAGCGGAATAGACCAGCAGATCCGTATCGCCCAGATTATCAGCATTGTGACCGATAAACACCTGGGCCCCCTGCTGCTCCAGCATCTCCGTAACAGCGCTCTCCTTCATGTCCGAGCCGGATACGCGGTAGCCCCGGGACAGCAGGATCTCCGCGATCCCGGAAAGGCCGATGCCGCCGATACCGACGCAATGTACATGCTTATAATTCTTCAGATCCATATACTTTCATCTCCGATCAGATTCTGTTTTTTATCGTTTCGCGCACGAAGTCCTTCATATCCTCCCGCGCGATCGCTCCCTTGTGCAGGATCTCCCTGCTCTTCAGGTCCTTTAAGCCGTAGGGCACCCGCACGCCGCTGGCTGCATTCAGCGCCTCGATGGCCGCAAATTCGTCTTCCGCCTTAGGCAGGCCGATGGCGCCGCTCACCGCCGCAGCGAACTTGTAGGGGCTGGCAGTGGAGGCGATGACGGTGGGCGTCTCGTCGCCGGTCTGGGCTTTATAATCCCGGTAGACCTTGTAGGCGACGGCCGTGTGGGTATCCATCAGGTAATGGTCTTCCCGGTAGATCTCTCCGATGGCTGCCAGGATCTCCTCCTCCGTGGCAAAGCCAGCGGCGAAATCCTTCAGGCCTTCCCGGATGGCCGGGCTCGCCTCGTAATGCTTCTCCTCTGCAAGGGCATCCATCATAGACCGCACCGCTGCATCGTCGCAGCCGCTCAGGTGATAGAGCAGGCGCTCCAGATTGCTGGAGATGATGATGTCCATCGAAGGCGCGTTCGTAACGTAGAAATCTCTTCTCGCGTCGTAGACGCCGGTATGGAAGAAATCCGTCAGCACCTTGTTCTTGTTGGACGCGCAGATGAGCTTATTGACGGGAACACCCATCTGTTTCGCGTAATAGGCGCTTAAAATGTTGCCGAAATTGCCCGAAGGCACACAGATATTGATGGGCTCACCGGCCTTCACCCGGCCGTTCTTTACCATCTGCGCATAGGCCCATACGTAGTAAGCGACCTGAGGCAGCAGCCGTCCCACGTTCATGGAGTTGGCCGCGGAGAAGCGGTAACCCAGTGCCCCGATCTCCTCGCCGAAGGGTTTATCGTTGAGGATGGCCTTCTGCGTCGTCTGCGCGTCGTCGAAATTGCCGAAGATGCTCGTAACGTAGGTGTTGCTCCCCGTCGCCGTGCGCATCTGCTGCTCCTGCACGGGGCTTACGGCGTGATCCGGGAAGAACACGATGATGCAGGTGCCCGGCACGTCCTCGAAGCCCTTCAGGGCCGCCATGCCGGTGTCTCCGGATGTGGAGACCAGGATGCAGACCGTCTTGTCTTCCTGCTCCTTGGCCAATGCCGTGGTCATCAGATAAGGCATGAGCGCCAGCGCCATGTCCTTGAAGGCCGCCGTCGGGCCATGGTACAGCTCCAGGAAATCCGCGCCGCCGGCGTGCACCAGAGGCACGACGTCCTCCGCTTCGAACTTGTCCGTATAGGCGCCGTCGATGCAGGCCTTCAGCTCCTCCGGGGTAAACTCCACCGCGTAAGGGCCGAGCACTTCCTGCGCCAGCGTCTTGTAATCCATGGCGGCATATTCCGCCCAGGTCTTTTTCAGTTTCGGGAATTCGGACGGAACGTACAGTCCCTTATCCGCCGCGATGCCCTGGATGACGGCTCCCGAGAGATTCTTTTCCGGAGCCTGCCCTCTCGTACTCTTGAAGATCATGATGCCTCCTCTGTTTGCCTTCGCCTTGCCCTACTGCAGCGCCGCTTCCGCTTTGTCCAGTCTGGCGAACACCTGCTCTTTGCCCATGATCTGCTGGATGGTCCACAGATCCGGGCTGTTGCTTCTGCCCGTGAGCGCGATGCGGATGCAGTTGCTCACGTGGCCCACGTGACCCTTGTATTGGTCGGGATTCTTCTTGTAGTCCTTGGGTTTGACCGCATAGCCCAGATCCGCCGTAATGGCGCGGATCTTCTCGAACCATGCGCTGTTGTCGTCCGCTTCGCTGTAGCCTTCTTTATATCTTCTGAAGATCTCCCGGATGTCCTCCGCGCTGCATTCCGCAGGCATGTCCGTCTCCGGCGTAAAAGTCTCGTCGAAGAAATAGCTGATGAACTGGAAGATCTGCTGTGCGTAGACCAGGTCTTTTCTGGGCTTCTCGCCGCCCCGGTCGATGTCGAAGATCCGCTTGGTCTTCTCGGGGTCAGCCGCCAGCAGCGCCGCCTTCTCGGGCGCGTATTCCTTCGCCCAGTTCAGCTCGAATTCGTAGATCTCCTCCGCGCTCTTCTTGGAGAGCACGTCCTTGGAGATGTCGTTCAGCTTGTTCAGGTCGAACAGCGTGCCGGAGCTGCTCATCTTGGCCGCTTCGAACGGGAAGTCCTCCAGGGGCAGATCCGGGTTGGCCATGCGCCATTCCTCGTAGTCCGAGTTGAGGATGGTCATCAGGTATTCGCGAACCGCTTCGGGGAAGTAACCCAGCTCTTTATAATAGCCGAGGCCGAGCTCGGGGTCTTTTCTCTTGGACAGCTTGCGCTTCGTGCCGGTGGTCTCGTCCACCTTCATCAGGACGGTGTTGTGGCAGTAGACCGGCAGTTCCCAGCCCAGCTTTTGGAACAGTTCCACGTGGATGGGCAGCGATCCGATCCATTCCTCGCCTCGTACGACGTGGGTGGTGCGCATCAGGTGGTCGTCCACCACGTGGGCGAAGTGATACGTCGGAAGACCTGTCTTCTTCAGGATTACAACGTCCTGCTCGTTCTCGGGCATGGAGATGTCGCCGCGGATAGCGTCCTCTACGTGGAAGTATTTCGTCGGGTCACCGGTGGAACGGAGCCGCATAACAGGCACCTCCCCTGCTGCCAGCTTCGCCTCGACCTCCTCGTAGGACAGATCGCGGCACTTCGCGTACTGTCCGTAGATGCCCGGGTTTATCTTGTTCGCTTCCTGCATGGCGCGGATCTCTGCGATCTCCTCTTCGGTCATGAAGCAGGGATAGGCCTTGCCTTCCGCCACGAGCTTCTTAACGAAAGTCTTGTAGATCGCGCTGCGCTCGCTCTGCCAGTAGGGGCCGTAAGAGCCCGTCTCGCCGTCCGCCGTCGCGCCTTCGTCGAAGCGGATGCCGAAGTAGTCCAGCGCGTCGATCAGCATGGGCACGGCGCCTTTGACTTCGCGCTTGTCGTCCGTATCCTCGATGCGCAGGAACGCTACGCCGCCGCTGCGGTGGGCCAGGCGCTCATCCGTGAGGGCGCCGTACAGGTTGCCCAGGTGGATAAAACCGGTGGGGCTGGGGCCCATACGGGTGACCATGGCACCTTCCGGCAGATCGCGCTTGGGATATCTTGCTTCCAGTTCTTCGGGCGTGGTCGTAATGTCGGGGAACAGCAGTTCCGCCAGCTTGGGATAGTCCATATGTTTTAAGCCTTTCTTATTCTCAAAGTTAACCAATTTATTGTATCAAAAAAAAATGCTTTTGTAACTACTCAGCGGATCGAAAGGGTCGTGCAGCCCTATCGCCAGCAGCAGTATTACGGCAACCAGACGTTCTATAAGAACATGGACCTGCCGGAGACCGTTCCGACGAGGGATGTAAAGATCGGACGCTACAAGCACGGTCTGCTTATCGATTCCTGGTATGCTTTCATCATGGTAAGCATGTGACCCTCAGCAATACTGTCCGCGATCAGCGATCCTTCCGAGAAATGGTCGCGCCGGAAGTGCCAGGCGATGCACGCCAAAATATGCTCCGGATCCAGCGCAGACAGCCGCTCTTCCGTCGGCGATGCCACCCACGCTTCGATGTTGTTTTCCTCGACCAGCTCTCTGTAATTTGGGACGACGATACCGGATGCGTAGGCATCTTTCATAAAGTGACCCATCAGATAAGCCATCAGACTGGGATGCTGCTTCGGCCGTTCATACGCGCTGTAGGCGCGGCAAGCGGCGGTAAGGTCTTCGTCATCCTGGATCATCTGCAGGATGGGAATGTACTTTTCAAAGAAGGCGATGCGCTCGCGGAAAGCCGAATCGTTTTGCTGCATGCTTTCCGCAATGGCCTTATCGTACACGGCTTTGTCGCTATCATTTCGAAGCACCCAAACGATCCGGTCAAAGGCATCCGGACAAGACCTTACGACATCGGCCACTGCCTCTGCTGCCGTTTTCGCGGCCTTCTCGATCGGATAGCCGAAGATACCGGTCGAAATCGATGGGAATGCAACGGCTCGAATGCCCTTCTCCTTCGCGCGCAAAAGCGAGGTTCGGTAGCAACTCGCCAGGAGATCTGTCTCCCCCTGTGCGCCGCCCTGCCAGATCGGCCCGACGGTGTGGATAACGTATTGACAGGGTAAGTGATACGCCCCTGTGATCTTCGCATCGCCGGTCTCGCATCCGTGCAGCGTCCGGCATTCCGCTAAAAGTCCAGGACCGGCAGCGCGATGGATCGCACCGTCAACGCCTCCGCCGCCGAGGAGCGAGTTCTTAGCAGCATTAACGATAGCCTCTACATCATTGATCTGTGTAATATCACCTATAAGTGTTTCGATTACAGTATTACCAACTCTCATTATTTCACCTCTTATCTGTAGCATCTGCTGCCACATTCAGTATATCAGGGGCGCATCTACGAAAGGTCGTTTTAAAAGCGACCTTTAAAGACTACTTTACCTCGATGTTTACAGTATGTTCATATTATTTGTGACCTAATTATGTCATGAATATAAAAACGGAGCCGCGTGGCTCCGATATATAGATATAATTTTAAAAGTCGTCGGCGAATCCGTCATCCCCGAAATCGTCGTCTTCACCGAATTCATCGGCATCTTCAAAGGAATTGCTCTTCTGACGGGAACGTTCCATCTCGTCCATGATGTGTAAGCCGATCAGTTCCTCTTCAAACGTCGTCTTACCATCCCCATCCAGATCGAACAAATTTCCGAACAAGGGTTTAAACATCCTTTTGCTCCTCCTTATAATAATTGTATTGCATTCCCCATACTGCTTCAACCTCTTTCGCTTCCGTTATAGTCCACATAACCCAGAACCAGGTTCCCCAAATCATTAGCCAGACAGCCATAGCCAGTCTCGTCTTCCAACTAAAACCTCCTTGTGCTACAAGTGCAGTTAACCTATCCGTATTGATTGTCATATTCACCAGATTATGCGCAAAATGGACGAGAACCATTGGCCAAACAGATCTTGTCTGCAGGAATATTATCCCCAGCATCAATCCGATTCCTATTGCAGAGATACATTGCCACACAGCCATAATCAACGGAGTTCCCGCCAGAACATTTAACAAATGTGCACTCCCCCAAAGCACAGATGACACGAAGACAATGGTTTTCGGATCCAGAGAGGAGTTCTTCCGAAGACAGAAACTGCAGAACATCATGCGGAAAACAGTCTCCTCACACAGAACACCTCCTGCCAATGTAATGAGCATCTCCCTTTCGATGACAACTCCACCGAACATAATTAACTCAATACCCAGTGTAAGTAATTCAGGCCAACAGGCAATTAAGCCGCGAACGGTTCTTGTTGTCGGTCCAAGTAGTTGCCCAATAGGCACCTGCATTTTCGTAATCAGGCAAGCTGCGCTGATGATTATCCCCCATCCTATCGGATAGATCTCCTTTTCTATGAGACTTGGAAAAGCAATCTGGTCAATTATCAGCCCGAACCGGCCGGCAGCCTGGCACCAAAGTACCAGGCTTGCCGCAGAAAAAAGCGTCCGATTCCAATAAACCTGTTTTCGATTATTCATCTATGCAGCCTTCTGTTGATCTTCAGCGAAGAGGTCCAGCAGTTCCTCCCTGGTTAAGCTCTTGCGGTCGATCAGTGCTGCTACGATTCGCTCGTGTGTCAATCGATGTTCGCGGAGGATGTTTTCCGCAGAGACAGCCAATTCGCAAAGTTTCTCATCGAGAAGGAATCCCAACTCATCTTTGATGGCTTCGGAGTCCCAATGATGACGAATGCTGCCAATCAGATATCGATAACCATATGCAGCATGCACTGTCGCCAGCTCCAGTATTTTTGCTGCAGCATTTTTCATATCTAATTCCGATCCCAGGTATATCTCGTGTTCGACCAACTGCTCTGCCACGCGCCCCGCCAACAGGATCGTTACGTCTTCCTCGACTTGGCTCACGCTTGGGCATTCCTCAGAACTATAGATTTGTACATGACCGGAACTGTATCCTTGTGGCAATACCGTTGCACCGAGGATGCCGTCTGGATGGAGAACCAATCCGACAACTGCATGTCCCGCTTCGTGTACCGCAATGCGTCGAATTTCGTCCGAATCCAATGAAGGGTTTCCTTCTCGACTCCCCAAAGACATACGCATCATGACGGCACGGACATCTTCTTCTGTAATGTTATTCGCACTACATTCGATCGCATAAAGCCCGGTTTCATTCGCTAGGCACTCCAGCTGTGCCCCAGTATAGCCACCAGTAAGTTTTGCAAGCCTGCCAAAGTCCAACTGTTTGTTGATCTTAAGATGACTGAAGTACATCTTAAGTATCTCCTTTCGGGTTGGCTCATCTGGCACTGTCATTGCAATCAGCCTGTCGAAACGACCGGGCCGCATCAATGCATCTCCCAGGCACTCCGTATCGTTACATGTCGCAACGACCAGTATGTCCTCTGCATCGCTTAAGGCATCGATCTCCTGAAGGAGGATCTTCTTTACCTCATCGTTTCCTTCCATAAAGATGAAGTCACTTGTACCCGCTATTTTGTCCAACTCGTCCAACAGCAGGACACATGGTGCATTTTTCTTTGCTTGTTCGAATACCTTTCGAATAGCATTCGCCTCATCCCCCGAACAGCAATCTGCTGCACGCAGTTCCACCATGTTGATGCCTTCATCTGCGATAGATTTAGCCAACACAGTCTTTCCGATACCAGGAACCCCATACAGAGCAACACCTCTCGGAATTCTTACGCCCATAGCCCGGTACTCTTCTGCATGATGCAGCATATCGCGAAGCTGTGCCAGTTCTCGTTTTTCGTTTTCATAACCAACGATCTTGTTATTCATTTTTCCTCCTTGTTTCCTATGATATGCTTCCCTTTTCGTATTCCTCCTTTCCAGTTGAAGTACTGATATTTTAAATCTGAGAGGAAAAGAAAAACAGGACATATCTTGTCCTGTTTAAAAAAGGCACTCTAAACAATCGTGTGGGTGGTAGAGCCCTTTAATATTATAACGGAATTAACTAGTACTACAAATCATTAAGTTTTTTCATATTTTAAAAATGTTCTATTATTCGAATTCCACCACCTTCATCTTCATAATACTCTAAAAGTATTTCATTAGACCTAAATGAATCAATTAGCGTGTCCAGTATTTGTTCTTCTTGTCTCATATTATGGTCTAAACTATTTGGGATATATCGATCAACCACCTCAATTGTATGATAATCTCCCTTAGATTCAACGTCGTGCTCAATCTCATAATCCTTTTGATTAAAGTGTTGATGAAGCTTATATCCAAAATAATCCGATCCTTTAGGATGATCATAATCATAGCTAAATGATACCGCCCAACCATGACTAGTAGTACCTTGAAGATAGGACAATTTGTTAGGCTTTTTCCAGGCTACTTGTTTAATAATTAAACCAATCACCTTTAAGAATAATTGCCCATTTTGCTTATCATCAGCATCGCCAATTGTATGCTTATCTATCTGAGATGATTGATACCCACGAAGATAGTCTGGTATATATTTAATTCGTATGGAAGCAGTTAACTCTCGCTTTTCCATATTAACAATATTAATTGTGTCAATATCTTTCTCTCCAAAAACTATATATTTATTCTCATATTTATCCGAATCAAAAATACTACTATATGTATACATTAGGTATTTCCCAACAAACGCATAACCTTTGATTAGAGCAGAATCGTCAATGACTTTTTTCCCGAAACCATCTTCAAAGGTTGAATATAAAGTTCTCTTATAATAAAAAAGCACCTGATCAAGATTTTCTTCACATTTTCTGAGGATAGTATCTTTTTCTTTTAATTCTACATAAACGGCATGACGAACAAACAATTCCTTAAGTGAATAATGTGCAAGATCATACTTACCATTATAAAAGAATTCTATTGCCTTCCTTAAATCGTTTTTAATTTTGATTACCTTTGATCTCCCATATCTCTGTTCTATTGTTTTAATCCAAGAATCATAAGTTTTTTGTGCAAGTATAACTTTTGCAACATCGGCACTGATTTCGCTTAACTTAGTTTCCCCTGATCTTGCATATGCAAACAATATATATTCCTTATATTTCTCCATATCACCAGATTGCTTGAATTCACCGGCCTTTTTTTCGATTTCATTGCACAATCTGGTATATTCTTCATATAATGCCTCTTGTTTTAAATATAGAGAGTAAAATCCCGCATTATTCTCAAAGTTATAAATTAAGCAAAACAATGTTACGATAGATTTAAGTGTGGAATAATCTTGTTGTGACAACAAGGAATTACAAACAATTTGAGTCTTTTGAAGCAGTGCGTCATCTTGTTCTCCGAGAATACAATGTGTTCTTTTCTTGATGTCCCCAAGCCTAAATAGTCCCATTTAATAAAACTCCATTTAAAACTATGTAGCAGGAATTTATCCTACAACGACAACACTTGCGTCATCCATCGATCCATTTGCGCGCGCTAATCCTATTAATACGCTACATGCTTCGGGATAATTGTCATTATAACTGACCAATATAGTTTCTATTTCATCATCTGTTAAAAAGTCATGAACTCCATCTGTCGTTAACAAGAATGTTCCAAAACCAAGATTTGGGATAAAGGAGAGTTTTAATAATGATAACGAACCTCCGCCGAAACAAGCCGTAATCTCATTTTTTAGCTGATGAAAGGCGAAATCATTTTGAGTTATTTGGCCACTTTTCAACAAATAATTGACTATAGTATCGTCAACTGTAACCTGATTAAGATACTTGTCTGCAATTAATATATATATTCTCGTGTTTCCAACATGAAAAGCGTTAATTGATTCAGAATTGATTGTCAATCCAGACAATGTCGTAGCCATTCCCGATAAAGATTCTGAGGTTTTAGATAGTTTCAGCAGATCCTCATTTATCCTCATCAATGCAGCTTGTGTAATAATTTCGAGTTCCGATATTTTATTTACAACAAAATGAGACGCAACACTACCTGCATTATTACCACCAACGCCATCTGCTATTGCGATAAGACCGGAATCGAAATCTTCATAGTAAGACCCCTCGGAAAGAATTGTTCGATTAATGACTATCCTGTCTTCATTTTCGATCTTATGAGGACCTTTACTGGTTGCTGCGAAAACTTTCATACTTAAAGCCTTTACTTTACTACATTTCCGTATATTAACGGTGGCATCGCGTTGGCATCTATTTCTGTTATTTTAAAACAAACGTTACCAAACAATTCATAGTCGAAGAGATATCGTGATAATGGGTTGATTAATAAATTTTCAACGACATTTCCAACACCACGGCCTCCATTATCAAGATTAGTCAATGCATTCTGCTCTAAAGTCGCATAAGCAGTATCTGCAATATCTATATGAATATTATGCTCTACAGCTAAATTCTTAATAATCCTATTTACTTGTGAACTAAGTATACGTTTTGCGGTATCTGCCCTAATATAGTCAAAAATAACTATGTTTTCTCCGATCCTATTCAACAGTTCGGGTCTACCGAGTGTTAACTTGAAGTGTTCTTCTATAGCAGAGCGAATACGATCAGACATCTCTTTGTAACTCATATTCATGTCTACATTCGCAACACGCTCACCCATTTCATTAACTGTATAAACTCCTAAATTGCTTGTGAAGATGATAATGCACTCGGAAAAATATACAGTATTGCCTTGGCCATCCGTCATTCTCCCATCTTCTAGTATTTGCAGAAACTTATCCAATATCGTTGGATGTGCCTTTTCTATTTCATCAAACAGAAGAATAGAAAACGGATTCCGTTTAACAGCATTAGTCAGCTGTCCGCCCGCCTCATACCCAACGTATCCTGGAGGCGCACCAAGCAATTTCTGATCGCTGTGACCCTGCCCATATTCACTCATATCGAAACGAATACAACAGCGTTCGTCACCAAACAAAAGCTCCGCTAAAGCCTTTGCTGTTTCCGTCTTGCCGGTGCCTGTAGGACCAGCAAAGAAGAGAACGCCTTTAGGCCTTGAATGGGATGATCCCTGCAATCCAGACATACCCGTAATTGCTCTTTTTACAACATCTAAAGTTTTTGTTATGGCGTAATCCTGCCCTTTTACACGTTCTTCAAATCTATCCTTGGCGGTTTTAATATCATTTATATTAAGGGATTTCCATGGGTTTTCTTTTATGCCGTATTTATATATATCGACAACATCGCACATATCTTTTATGTGGATATGTTCATTTTTACACAATTTCCTGAGCCCATTGATTTCGGTAAAACTGAATCCTTCTGTTAAAGCAACAAATCTATCTTGTAGTTTATCCAAATCATCGGGATGAGTGACGAAAAACGGAAATTCCTTCGTGTAGATTTCTTTGTCGAAAAAGCTCGGAAAATTACTGTCTTTAATCAAGCCCTCTCGTTCTTCTTTTGTTGGTGTTGTAATATTAATTGATTTTACGTTAGGATTTTGCAGATAAAACCATGCAGGAATGTCATTGATTTTATTAACAATCATAACCAACACATTTTTCAAAATACCCTTATCAGCTGCCGCTTCGCGTGCATCTAATGATGCCTGGAGGAGTCTCGTAAAACTATCAACCTCATTTTGATCAAGGTTATCTGGTGAAATAATATATCTTGATGCTAGATTCATAATAACAACACTAGCACTCTGTGTTTGCGTCAATACAGTACGTACCATAGACGCCGCACTATTTACATTTCCTTTAAAGGTTGCTTTAACGTATCCATTTTCCGCTTTTGCATTCACAATTTCAGCAAATGAATCAAGATAACCCGCCTCACAGTTATTATAGAATCCATTTAAGCTATCGAAAAAAATGATATTCCTATATCCGATGTCTTTAAAAAAATAATGCAAGTACTCTGTAAGTCTCAAAATCGTACCCTTTGGGATGCTGCCCTCTTGCGGATATTGATAAGAGTCTAAAACATTTCCTTCGAGCATAATAAGCGGTTTGATTTTTGAGAAGATCGCAAGTTCTTTATGCCATTTTGGCGTATAGTCTGCCATAATAACCTCCGTCCCATTACAAAGAAAAATCTCTATTATGAATTCCAAGAGATATTACACCATCATCCGTGACTATATTCTGAATTTGATTCCTGCTTTTTGAGAAATATTCGTCATACTTATTTTGAAATAAAGGATTTAATATATAAACATTCTGATTTGATGAACCTCTAATCAAAGCCCCATCATTTAGCCGCTCAACATATGGACCATCAATTAGGACTGCAACATCTTTTAATAGACCTTGATCTATTTCATCTTTTATATACCCCGTATAAACCAATATATCCGCATTGATTTCTTTACAAAAGGCTATAGCCTTTAAAAAATCCCTCGGCTGAAACAGTGGATCGCCTCCAGTGAAAGTAAAACCATCAATTTTCTTTTGATTCGCGATTTCAAGGATTAGTTCTTTAAAATGCTCGGTACTAATGTCGTGCTGGTTTTGTTGTACCCAGAGTTCCGGATTACTGCATCCTTTACAACGCCGGGGGCAGCCTTCAAACCATATTCCAATTCTTTTCCCTGGGCCCAAAACTTCAACGGGATAAATAATTCTTGCGATAAACATTATTCGATACCAACGATAAAATACGCAGCATCCATCTGTCTATGATTATTCAAATTATTCCCACCTAGCCCGATTTCGTCACCTGGTAACAATTTTTTTTGAGTGCAGATTCTTTGGTTATTTACGAATGTCGAATTACGTGGGTTCAAACTTTCAATAAACAACTCACCATCTTTAACTGTGAACCGACAATGAACGCGACTAACAAACATTTTGTCTGATAAGTATTCTTTCATTTTATGCTCTCTTCCAACGATTGTTTCGCCATTATTGAGTGAAAAAGCGTAAGCCCCATCATACGATTTGAGTACAAATGTCTGTTTTTGTCCATCTATCGATTCTTGTTCGAAACTTTCAGGAAATTGGTCACTTATGTCCTCCCCACACGATGCACATACTCTCGCATTGCTTGCATTTTTTTCTCCGCAATATGGACAAGTTTTAACTATCGCGACTGCTTCCTCAACTGATTCATCATTCCTAGATAAAAACTCCTCTTGAACCGGTCGCTCTCCAGTTATGTCAAATCCACAAGATACACATTCAAATGCTGTAGCACTATTATGCTTGCTACATTGTGGACATACTTTAATTAGAGCCATTAATCTACTGTCCTTTCGTTATTTTTGTTTATTTTCTCATGTCTATGTTTCGCAATAATTATAGTTTCCCCATTATTGCTATATTCACTTACGTTTATAATCTGAGCATATTCAGGCATTGGTGGGAGTCTTTTGATTCGAGATTTGAGAAGAACTCCTTTTTCTTTCAAACGATGTTCAATTTCGTTAAAATCATTACAAAATTCCTCCATTTGATGACATAATTCGATTTGTTCAAATTCATTAGGAAGTCGATCTTTATCATCAAGCTTTCCTATTTCCATCACAATGCGGTCACCTGTGGAATACGTAACATTTACTGCGGTTCCATCATCATACTCGTAAAGGGTCTTTTTAATTAGTTCTCCACTTTTACGATGTTTCTCCGCGTTCCCCAATACTGAATAACCCATTTCCGTCATCACTTCATTTATGGACGATTCAATGCATTCTCGTTCAGCGAATTCGTTAGAAATTTCCGTCAAACGAATTATTTCTGATTTCAAGCAATTGATGCTGACTTCAGTAGCTGTAAACTGTTCTGGAGTAATACCAAGTTCTTCACAAAGAATTAAATATCGAGGATTGAGTTCAACAAGCTGTGAAGACAAGAAATTAATATCGGCAATACATTTTGAACACTTTTGCTCAAGCGGCTTAACGCTCAACGCAATAAAGTTTTTTACAGTTGATTCATTCAGTCTCCTTGCATACTCGAGTTTTTGATCAATTTCCTCAATCAGAATTCTTGGAAGCCTCGAGTCTTTAAGATGATACAGCCTGTTGTATACCTCTTGAACCGCGTCCGAGGGTTTAGTTTCTATAGGATTGTTCTTCTTTTGTTTAAATGATAACTTTGTTTTAAACCCTTGTGCGATTAGCGATTTCGAAATATCCTCAACTTCCGTTTCCAAAACTAAAGCATCCGCCTTTAACTTATCAATAGAGGATATGATTTCTTTCGAATTGTGCTCTACAACAACAGCCAAGGATTGGAGAGCTTCAAGAGATGTGCTGCTATCAATGCTTTCAATTTGATAGAAAAAAGACGCTCTTTCCCTTAATAGTGCTTTAAAATTCTTTTCCCATTTATCTGTACTAACAATGGGATTTATATGCGATATTGTATTCTGTGCCACCAGTAGTTGTTCAAAACTCGGATTGATAGACGCTTTAAGAGAATCTAACTCTTTGAGTTTTTCAGCACGCAAACGTTGACGTTCCGCTTCAAGGGCCCGCCGTTTTTCCTCTTCCCGTTTGCGCCGGGTTTCTTCCTGATGACGCAACAATGCAATTCTTCGTTGTTGCTCGAGTATATACTGACTATATTTTGGTCCGCTCATATCTATCAATTAAGGTTCTTTTCCCAATCGCTCAGTTCGTGTTCTTTTCCTAAAGCGATAAGCCAGCCTTCGAATTGTGGATCAAGAACACCCGGCTCAGGCATTATTTTTCGACACACTCTCATAAAATCGCTAAAAGATTTTTCAAGTTCTCTGTTCATATTGTCGACAAGAGCTTCCAAACTATTAAATATCATACCATCTAAAACAAAGGATTTATCTCCAGATAGCAAATATCCTATTTTGTAATAGATTTTATTCTTGGCATTGATATTTATTGATTTTTGCTTGTATTTTGGAAGAACGATTTCATATTCCAACCCTTCAACTGCATTCAACATTTCTGTAGAATCATATTTCATTGATACATACTTGGAAAGCAATTTGTTCTCCAAAATTTCATCCCACAGCAATGCATCTTCACATATCCCACATCTTAATCTGTTTAAGATAGACTTCCCCAATTCTTCTAGATCATCAAACAATAGTGATTTCCAAACAAATTTGTTGAAAGAATCATCCAATTGATATAAGAGATTCCAAAAGATAACATCTTCTTTTGTGGGATCCTTTTTCAAAAGACCTTCAGCGTCTAAGCAATAATCTGCCTTTTCTGGATCAATCGGCTTAAGAAAACTGGATAAAATGCCTCTAAACACTTGGCGTTTCCCTATTTCCCAGTTTTGAGCGAAAGCATTTACAAGATCCGGCACAGAATAATACTTCTGCTTAAGGAAAGTATATACTGGCATTGTTCCTGAATATGTTCTAGACACTCCAGGGATAGGCAAAGAGATGCCCTTGTTCCATTTCGCGACCTCTTCATACCCCCACCTTCTGTTAGGATTATCTTTTTCGTTTCGATGAGTTATATCTGAATATGTTAACCCTGTGATAAGGTTTCTAAGTTCGGTTGGCATATTTGCTGGGAAAGGAAGATTTTGCGCAGCCATATACTTTGCAATTTCATCTGTAGTCATATGTTTGTATGGGGTATGGCCACAATATAGTTCATACAAAGTTATTCCAAACGAGTAATAGTCGGAATCCTCAAGTTGATATACTCCTCTGAATGTCTCTGGTGCAGAATATTCTGGAGTCATACCCGTACGAGTCTGAACCAAAGTGTTTCCATCATCGATGACCGTACTTATCCCAAAATCAATCAAAGCAAAATCCTGTCCACCATTGAATGACATAATATTCGATGGCTTCAAATCTTTATGAATAACGCCGTTTTTATGAAGAATATTTAGTGCTCTGTTGATACAAGGAATAACATCCTGCTTTAGTTTTTTTAAATCAAACGTCTTTCCCGCAAGACTGCCTTCTTTATAATATGGCATAATTTCATAAGGATAATCTTTATATGTACCTAAGTCTATTATCTTGGCTATATTGGGACAATCAATGTTTTTAAGCACCTCAACAATCTCATCCTTTATAGCGGCATTTCTTTTATATAACTTAGCCACATATGTTGTATTATCCTCTTGGCATAAATATAAATCAGCCTCGCCGGCGGCAACATTCAGCCTCTGGGTAATCTTATACTTATTATTTAGAATTATCCCTGGATGCAGAATACCTGTATCTTCATGTACAATAGGATTAATAACAGTTTCATTTCCAACAGATTTATTTATTACTGTTTCATTGTTATTTAATGAAGGATTAATCTTGGTGGTACTCTCCATTGCTCTACACCTATTTTTCATGTCTCAATAGAATAAACATACTTTCTATAATATTATCTCATATATTCCATCATTGTATATGATTATTTAAATAACGTACAAATGCGAAACAAGGTTAATAATATATGTTATTATGGTTAAAAATCATCTTGAATATATTTATTAAGGAATTTATAAAATCTTAGGCTGAGTACATAATCCAGTAAAGAGGCAATCAATTTACTCTGATAAGGCAAATCGAAAAATGAGTATATTTAGTTTTATGAAACGGGAAAAACCAAAAGCAAAGTATATTAACAGTTGTAGTGAGAATGGCACTGCAATTATTGATAAAATTAAGGTTTTAAACGAAAATCGAATACCGGCATCAGATATACATATTGCAGAATCGCTGCAAAGTTTATTAATGTATTTGGACGATTATTCAATTACCCCATTATTAATTAATGCCATTCAGAACAAGAAAAACTTACAAGAAGAATATGATAAATCATGTAGAGACCTTATAAACAAGGCACTCCAATTAAGAGATAGCGGGGATTTTGTCGGATACAGGACTTGCATTTCTTTTGCATATGAAAATATGGAAGAAAATGATGACACTTTAATCCCTTATGAAGTTGAGAAGCTCTTTGAAATTGAGCAAGTATACTATTCTCTATTAAACGATGGGCAACGTGAATTGAACAATTCCCAAAAGGCTGATCTTTATAAAATTGCAACGGCATTCTGTCAATCTCAATATGGAAGTGCACATTTCCTTATCCACAATAAGAAATGGCCTTCTATGCTTCAAGACAGACTACAGGAAACTTCTGAAATATGTGAACAACATATGCGGTTAGTTGTTTATCTTCGAAATAGAGATTTATATTGCGTTTATGAAAATGGAATTAAACCACAATTGATATATAAACCAGAATGGTCAGACAAAAAAACCGCACAAACAAGACAAATTGTATCTATTGGCAATTGGCTTCTAATTCTTGTTGAGTACCACATAATAGACTCTTACTCACGTCATACAATGCTCCCTTCGGGCAAAATGGGTTATATGCCTAGGCACAGTAGGGATGATTTGCTTTTTTTTGATATAAGAAAAAAGCAAATAGTTAGGACCGATTTCTTGAAATCATATGGACATTTCACAACAAGTATTATTCAGGGCGGGAACAAAGGCGCTATAGATCTTTGGACTCGTGCCATGGATTTATATGATTACCATAAAACAATTGATAATGGACATGATTGGACCATTAACTTAAAAGATAATTGCTTACATTTTTATTCTACAACTACTGGGTTAACAAACCACTTAGGTGGGACTTCATTAGTAGGTTCTTATTCACCAGAGACAGTTCTCAATGATCCTGATGAAATTCAACTAGAGAAAGATATCGCTGCATATTTGGATGTATCAAATTAGTAATGATAAAAACGCTTCTTATCATATTCTCCCGTCAATATTTTAGTAGCCCTTGTACTACAATAGAAATACAAAGGGACATCTTCTGTGAAGATGTCCCTAACTTCTACTTGAAGTACATTAGCGATATCGGATAATGCGTCCAGAGAGTGGATCTCGCCGCTCACCCATCTCCGGACGGTACGGTCAGACACATGGGCAAGTTCCGCAAATTGCTCTTGTGTAATGCCGCGTGCAATAAGTGTCTGCTTCAGGTACCTTCCGACTTGTGTCGGCAGATCCCGATTTGTGCATTGACTCATTCAGCCTCCTAACACTTCAGTGATTCAATTGTCCTGCCGCAGTCAACGCGGTGAAATTGATTATATAAAAAGCGTTCGGAGTTGTAAAGCAGTTATTCAGAAATAATCGTAATCTTATGCTTCTTTTTCTTTGTTAGTTCCTTCATCTGTCTAAGAATTATCTTAAACCAATGACAAGTATCTTTATCCAATTCATAAAAATCCGCCCAATGTGTCAAGTAACGCCACTGTGAATAGACTGCGGACCCTAGTAGGTCAACATCCTGAATGGAATTGATCATAGCATCTAATTCTGTAGAAGGGATCTGTGAGCTACCAGGATACAACCTATCGAATTCATGACTGCAGTCCATTTGAAATCCTAGAGAAGCGCATATATCCCCAAAGTTCTCTTCGAACTCAATCTTTGTCAGTTCATGTGAAGAGAACCTTTTTGTCCAGGATTTTAAAAACTCAAAGATCGTCTTCTTCCCTTCATAATCAGATTCTGGATCATCTTCAAATCCCCAAAGATCATAAATTGGGATATACCTGCGAATGATTTTTGAAATTGGTGTTTCTATATTTCCGTATGATGGCACCATAATATCTTCGATAAGAGGACCGAAGGTATGACGTATACTGCCATCTTCATATCGCACACAAAGATCATATTCACCACAGTCTATTGTCACCACATCGGAATCGATTTTATTTATCAATTCTAGTAGAAACTGGGATTTCCACGGTCCAATACGGATCTGCTTTTTTCTACAGAAACCTTTACCTTGTTGTAACTGTTTATAGTTGCGAGCAGAGAACCAAACCCAGCCAGAAGATGAAACTGTTAGATGCTGCTCTACTTCATCTGTTGGAGCCGGCGTCAAACCATAGGCGATGTTATTGGAAATGAGTTGGATACTTTTAATTATCATATATTACTACTTCTAGCGTTGCGGCTTAATCCGTTCTACTTCTCTAAAGATATCGTCCATAGAATGTGGAACATATGTACTCGCATCCACAATACTTAAGATTATATTATCAAAAGCCCTTACAAATGGAATGAGCTCATTTTGAATTGCTATTTTCAAAAGGAAGCACTTTGTTGCGATCTTATTCCGGCTACCATTGTTATCATAAAAATAAAGGTGTGTAATATCTTGGCCCAGAATTCCGGCCTGATCAGCAGGGAAAAAATGCAATTGCCCATTGCCAGAATGGCAAAGGGCATCTCTGATGTGCTTAGCTGAATCAAATACTTTTATTTTCTTTGAATAACTATTTTGAAGCCTGCCCTCATTGTTTATTTTATTTAAAACTTTGAGACAATTATAATACTCTGTACGATTAGAATCGTACAATAAATCCTCCATACTTCCCCAATCATAATTCTCTTGTAAAAAGTATTTACCATTAAGAAATTCAAAGGGGACCACAATCGTACTAAATAAGGAATTAATAAGTTGGGTTCCGTCAAAATAATCATATATAGGTTGAGCCTCTTCGTTTTCATATTTCTCGCGCACCATATTAAGATGTGCGGCTCTTATCCCAGTCTGATCCTCTGTATTTTCAGAACAATAATTATTTACATTGTTTAATAGCTTATTATTTATCTCAGATTGCAAGATTAGTTCTCGCATCATATTCTTATATTGGCCAGCCAATTGAAACACCTCTATTCAGTTTAAAACAGTGCAACCAATTAAAGCACGGTTTTATGAGGCTTCTGGCATGATAGTGGGTACTCATGTCGGCTGAGTTGACAGTTTCATATTGAAAAGCCACCTGTGCTCCTTTAGTGTATTAGCGTCCAAACTATCACACAAGGGAGTACCCACAGATGGC
>Ga0256404_1003031_pt1 | contig 35426 bp, 30 predicted proteins | sample RumenRJG_01DNA_FD_185990 | JGI IMG/M metagenome (GOLD analysis project Ga0256404, IMG submission 185990) | Bovine rumen microbial communities from Lethbridge, Alberta, Canada - RJG_01 | ecosystem: Host-associated > Mammals > Digestive system > Stomach > Rumen | place: Canada: Alberta | collected... | reverse complement strand
GTTCCGCCGGAGGAGGCGCGTTTCAATGATAGCACTGGGCGGGCCTACACTGAAACCGCGTGTCAGGCTGTAGCCGTGTGACCAGTGGGAGTTTCAATGATAGCACTGGGCGGGCCTACACTGAAACCATATTTCACCCCTGTAATTTTGCGATATACTTAGTTTCAATGATAGCACTGGGCGGGCCTACACTGAAACTCGGGGGTTGAGAGCTTCTCACGGAGCCTGTCGGAGTTTCAATGATAGCACTGGGCGGGCCTACACTGAAACCCAGACGATTCGCCGCCACCTCCGCCGCCGCCAACAGTTTCAATGATAGCACTGGGCGGGCCTACACTGAAACTGTCGAGGGCGTTCGCGAGGATGAGGCGGAACTGCAGTTTCAATGATAGCACTGGGCGGGCCTACACTGAAACTCGATGTCGCCGGCCTTTACGGCAGAGTAGACGTCGTTTCAATGATAGCACTGGGCGGGCCTACACTGAAACCTGTATTGTTCAGGTATATCTACCCACGAACCTTGCAGTTTCAATGATAGCACTGGGCGGGCCTACACTGAAACTGAAGAGGGCACCCACCTTCAGGCGGCGGAGCTTGTGTTTCAATGATAGCACTGGGCGGGCCTACACTGAAACTGTCATGGCTGCACGGTACAGAGCTATACAGGGTTTCAATGATAGCACTGGGCGGGCCTACACTGAAACACAAATCCCGCGCCGCCCGAAAGCAGAGACATCCGTTTCAATGATAGCACTGGGCGGGCCTACACTGAAACTCTGTAAATACTGCCCTGTATCTTATAATCCTCTACGTTTCAATGATAGCACTGGGCGGGCCTACACTGAAACCCCAGTATGCCCAGATGCTTACTGAGGAGATGATTAAGTTTCAATGATAGCACTGGGCGGGCCTACACTGAAACTCAATGCAGACTGATATTTCGTTCTTCTCATGAGGTTTCAATGATAGCACTGGGCGGGCCTACACTGAAACACAGCTTAACGCGAAGAGGTCGCCGTATGCCAAAAGTTTCAATGATAGCACTGGGCGGGCCTACACTGAAACACCTTCCGGCTCCTTGTTGACACCTGCCACAATCCAGGTTTCAATGATAGCACTGGGCGGGCCTACACTGAAACGTAATCTCGACGCTGGCCTTGCCGCCTTCCGGCAGGGTTTCAATGATAGCACTGGGCGGGCCTACACTGAAACTCCAGGATCCCGACTTCGTTGCGGCAAATTCCGCGGTTTCAATGATAGCACTGGGCGGGCCTACACTGAAACGACTGCCATGCCTCATGCATGACTCTGCGCACCTCGGTTTCAATGATAGCACTGGGCGGGCCTACACTGAAACTGCGCTGGCGCCTGAAGCATAGCCTGCCGCTTGAGTTTCAATGATAGCACTGGGCGGGCCTACACTGAAACTATCAAACGTGCGCAACAGCACACAGAAGTCTACGTTTCAATGATAGCACTGGGCGGGCCTACACTGAAACCAACGCGGCGGGCGACGACCTCGACGGCCTCGCGCGGTTTCAATGATAGCACTGGGCGGGCCTACACTGAAACCATGACGTATCAGGAGGCGTCGGCGCGCGTGTTCGCGTTTCAATGATAGCACTGGGCGGGCCTACACTGAAACTGTGCCGTCAGGCTGCTTCTCTGACCGGCTGACGTGTTTCAATGATAGCACTGGGCGGGCCTACACTGAAACTTAGCTACTATGTATTTGACGCCCGGGCCGTTGGGTTTCAATGATAGCACTGGGCGGGCCTACACTGAAACTCCGGAAACTAACGTGCTGGAAGCTGCGCGCCAGGTTTCAATGATAGCACTGGGCGGGCCTACACTGAAACTCGCCAGCGCTCCGGCGGCATCGTCTGCACCGTCGGTTTCAATGATAGCACTGGGCGGGCCTACACTGAAACTACGTGACGGGCACCGCGATCACCTTCGAGTACACGTTTCAATGATAGCACTGGGCGGGCCTACACTGAAACGAGAAGCCATCTTTGTAATCAGCTTTGTATTGTCCGTTTCAATGATAGCACTGGGCGGGCCTACACTGAAACGCAAGGACGGCGCAGCGCTTATGCGTGACGATGTGCGTTTCAATGATAGCACTGGGCGGGCCTACACTGAAACGCCTTCAGCCGCCTTGTACAGGTCAGCGGCGTAAGTCTCAATGATAGCACTGGGCGGGCCTACACTGAAACATGCGCGACAAGATGATCACGTCATGCTTGATCAAGGTCTCAATGATAGCACTGGGCGGGCCTACACTGAAACTCAGGGAGGACTGCAGTCACCGGAATGCCCGCGGCGTCTCAATGATAGCACTGGGCGGGCTTAAACTGAAACCGACTTAGGGGACGGAAACTATAAGGATCGCGCGCAATAATAGCACTGGGTAAACCTACACTGAAACAGAAAAACACATCGAAATCCTGCGCTTCTGTAAGCCAATATAATTTTGGCATCTGTTCAAACTAATGTGCAAATTTTCTTGACGTTTTCTGTCTCAAACCACGGCTGTCAGCCTTCCTACCAAGAGATCCCCATTACGAAAAATCCGCCCGGCCGATGCCCCGCACCTGCGGCGAGGCCGATGCCTCAGCATTTCATAGCGAAGCGCCGGACAACTTTTCGATTTTCATCCTGAAGAGCAGGATTTATCATGCGGCAGCGTCTTCCCGCCTTGTAGGTGCCAGGGGCATCGGCCGGGGATGGACAGCTTCCCTCTCACCAGATATTCAGGACATGTTCAGGTTGCCATCTACCCGGCATGATCGCGCTTCAGCGGGGAAATGATCACAGGGGCTGAAGTCCTTTCTCTATTCCTGCCTCGCGCAGGACCCTGACGCACTCCCTTACGCTGCAGATTGTCCGGTACCTGACTGCTATGAAGTCCGAGAGCGACGCCCCGTCCCAGACACTGTATCCGTATTTCTCTGGCGGATTGCCGGTGACTTCCAGGATTTCAGCCTTCTGCTGCTCCGAAAGGCACCCGTTTCCTCTGACCGGCCTGACTGCCCTCAGGAGATCGAGAAGCCGCTGAGGGACAAGGATACCCTGCTGCCCGGAGCTTTCCCCGCCGCAGTCTTCCATGAGACCGCCAAAGCCTTCCCCGTCCGCAATCCTGACCCAGCTCTCAAGAGCACTCTCTGAAATCCCTGCAAGGCGGCAGAGTGTCCCCTGATCACAAAGGCCTTTAAGAAGCAGGCACACGAGCGTTGCCCTGACGGCAAAAACAGAGTCTCCCGTTGATGCGAGCGCCTCCACGCCATCCATCAGGAGAGAGCTTCGGCAGTGTCTGAGGCCCGAGAGGAAAACGTCTGTTTTCAATGATCACATCCCAGGATTCCGCCTGCCCCTGCGCCTCTCAAGCCTGTGCCTTAAGCCCGAGATCAGGGAACTTCACCAGCGGCTCGAACCCGGCATCATGATTCCCGATAAATTTCTCCATCCAGATCATGTCGTACCAGCGCCCGAACTTGTATCCGCACTTATGGAACCTCCCGACCTCAGTGTAGCCGAGGTGCGCGTGAAACTCCGCGCTGTTGCGGGTCAGGTACTCATCGTCATCCGCTACAGGGTAGCCGATGCAGGCGTAGAGGTTGAGCATATGCTGCATTCTGGAAATTCTCTCGAGCTCCGCGTACAGGAGCTTCCCGACTCCTGAGCGCGTCAGGCCCTGCCTTACGTATATCGAGGTCTCGGCAGAGCGGTCGTACGCTGCCCGTCCCTTGAAGGTTCCGGTATATGCGTAGCCTAAAATTTCCCTGCCGCGCACTGCCTTGAGATAGGGGTAGGTCCTGAGGGTATTCACGATCCTCTCCCTGAACTCCTCCTCTGTGGGGACAGTATACTCGAAGGTGATCGCAGTGCCGGTGACATACGGCGCGTAGATTTGAAGAAGCGCCTCAGCGTCATCAGGCGATACAATTTCAACCTTAATGTCCTGCATGATTTTCACCAGTCCTTTATCCCTGGAACTTCATCTGTGATTCATCCCGATATTGAAAAGCCCGGCTCACTGAGCCGGGCCTCCAGAAGCGCCGAAGCCGGAAAACTCAGAACCTGCCGCCGAGACGATAGCTCTCCGCTATATTCTCCGGAGTCTCCCCGGCGCTGAGCCTGCTCTCGACAATGCCCACATCACCGCTGCGGCTCACAAGGAGATTCTCGTCAAGAGGCTCGCCGGCGTCAAGGGATGCTTTGAGCATTACATTAACCGCGCTGCCGGGCTTCGCGTGAAGGATTTCATCTGTGCTGCAGCCAAGGGAGAATGCGGCACCGGAGAGCACCTCGTCAACGCCCTCTCCGGTCTTTACAGCACGGTCATAGACCGGGGACATGGCGGGGCTCAGGACGACAGCGGTCTCAAGGGCCTCATTTCCCTTCGCGAGGCCCCGGAGCACCGTCCCGTCAGAAAGGACTGCCGTAACCGGAATGCCTGCCGTTCTGATGACGTCAGCGTCTGAACTGCTCACGCGGATGGAGGCGGCCCCCTTTCCGTCAGTCACCGCTCCGCCCGCGCAGGTGCCGGACATTTCCCGGTCAAGGCAGACTCTGGCGCCCTCCTCGGGGCCGCTGAAGCCCGAGAGCTCGAAGCCGATGGAGGCCCAAGACGAGGAGTCGTCATACCCGGAGCCGCTCTCTGCGTATGAGCCGCTGTTGTAGGTGACGGACGAGCGCCCGTTTGAGCCGCTGAACGAGCAGCCTGCAATGAGCGCGGCGAGAAGCACGGCAGCATTGACTTCAGCAAATCTTCTCATAATTCCTCCAGTAACAGCAGTATACGGAACTCCGGCTGACAGCGGGCTACTCCTCTGTCCCCTTCTTCGAGTCAGCGAGATCCCTGGGTCCCTCGAAGTCCTTCAGCGCCTTCGAGACGAGCGCGCCGAGGCCGAGGAGCGCTATGAGGTTCGGTATGACCATGAGACCGTTGAAGAGATCCGCGAGCTCCCAGACGAGGTTCACCTTGAGAACCGAGCCCAGGACGAGGAAGAGGAGTACGATGCAGACATAGAACTTCACCGACTTCGTGCCGAAGAGGAACTTGACGTTCTGCGCCGCGAAGAAGTACCAGCCCACGATGGTCGAGAAGGCGAAGAAGAAGAGGCAGACCGCGACAAAGCTCCCTCCGACGACAGTCGATCCGAAGCCGGTGCTGAACGCCTTCTGCGCGAGCTCGATGCCGGTGGTCTTTCCGTCCAGGACGCCCGTGGTGAAGATTACGAACGCTGTCATGTTGAGGACGATGAAGGTGTCGAGGAAGAGTCCGCAGATCGCGACAAGGCCCTGCTCGACAGGGTGGTCAACCCTCGCGACGGCGTGCGCGTGCGGGGTCGAGCCCATTCCGGCCTCATTGGAGAAGAGTCCTCTTGCGACGCCGTAGCGCATCGCCTCCTTAACCGTCGCGCCGATGACGCCGCCCGTAGCCGCGGAGGGGTTGAACGCGCCGACGAAGATGCTCTTTATAGCGGGAATGAACTGGTCAAGGTTGATGAAGATGACGATGAGGCTTCCGACAATGTAGACAAGCGCCATTATGGGCACGATCTTCTCGGTGGTCGACGCGATGCGCCCGACGCCGCCGATGAACACAAATGCCGCGATGGCGGCAATGACTATTCCGGTGACAATGGGAGGAACGTCAAAGGCCTGGGTGAAGGCGCTCGCGATGGAGTTCGACTGCACCATGTTGCCGATGAGGCCGAGCGCGATGATCACCGCGCAGGAGAAGAATATTGCGAGAGGCTTGCAATGGAGGCCGTTCGTTATGTAATAGGAAGGGCCTCCGGTGATGTTGCCGGCGTGGTCCTTCGACTTGAAGAGCTGCGCGAGCACCGCCTCGGTGAAGATGGTGGCCATGCCGAAGAAGGCGGCAATCCACATCCAGAAAATCGCGCCCGGGCCGCCCATGGTAACCGCTGTCGCGGCTCCCGCGATGTTGCCGGTTCCGACCTGCGCGGCGACCGCGGTAGCGAGCGACTGGAACGAGGACATGCCGCTCTTTCCTGCCCTCTTGCCGTGGAAGCTCGCGCCCGAGAGGGTGAACTTGACCGCTGCGATGAACTTCCGGATCTGGACGAAGCGGAGGCGCAGCGTGAAGTAGATGCCGACGCCGACAAGGAGCGGAATAAGGCCGCAGATGCCCCAAAGATAGCTGTTTACGAGCTGCACGAACGAGGTAAGTTTATCGTCCACCGTGAACCTCTGACTTGAAATGAAAAAAGACAGCCTGGCAGGCCCTCTGTCCCGCCATGGAGTAAAAAACGGAAGGCTGCGGCCTCGCGGCCTGGATCCCCCGCACCGTCAGATTTTACTTAATTTGCACAGTTCTGTTCAGAAAACAGCATATGAGGCACGGGAAAAGGCCTTCCTTGAACAGCGGGAAGCCTCTCAGCAGCCTTTGGTAAGGACCGCGATTACAGGAGCGGTGCCGGTTTTCCTTGAGTTATAAAAAACAACTCCGCAGGAGTCAGATGAGTCGATGCCGACCTGCCCGCCGTCTTTCGTGGCCATGTAATTGCTGCTTTTACAGTCCTTGTCAGCGTGCGACGAGGCTGGAATAAAAACCATTGTGCCCATTTCAGGCTTGCCATCCTTATCCAGCGTACCGCCAGCAGCAGATCCCACAATCCAGTCTCCTACCTTTGTGCAGTCTGAATCCGGATCAAGTGTAACGCCTGACGAACTGCTGCCCAAATCTACTGTGCCTGCGATGGTATTAATGAGCGGAATAGGAGGGTTTCTTGATGAAGGGTATCCGTTCTCAGGCTCTATCCGGATCCAGCCTTCCTTTCCATAGCCTTGGAATTTTTCCACATCAGCCTCTGCCAGGTTGGCAGACGAGCCTGAGCAGGCATCGGAGATGCACACCCAGTAGTCACCGGTATGGAGCCTTGACTTGGCGTAGACCATGCTGCTCGAGGAGCGGAGCGCCCCCGCGAGGCCCTTCACTACCGAGGATGTCGCGTCAGAAGTGAGGTTCAGGAACTTCGCAGCCGCCGTTACGGCGAGGATGCCGAGCATGACGATGACCACGATGAGCTCAATCAGGGTAAAACCGCTTTCTGCCTTGCGCATGGCTCTGCTACCGGGATGGATTGAAAATGGAAAACTGAACACAACTGTTCTTTTTATCACCAATTACCGTCCCTGAACAGCAGAAGGAGTCAGAAACTGGATCTGCCGCACGATCATGATCACAGATCCAATAAAGCTGCGCCGGGCACTGGCAGCCCGGCGCAGTCAGAAGGCATCCAGGAATACTGCTCAGAGCTTCTTGAAGTCAGAGGCAGGATGCTTGCAGATCGGGCAGATGAAGTCGGCGGGAAGCTCCTCATGCGGATAGATGTAGCCGCAGATTACGCAGATCCAGCCGACCTTCTTCTCTCCTTCTGCCTTCTTCTCCTCGGGCTTCGGCTTGATGTGCTCGAAGTAGTAGCTGTAGCTGACCGAGGGAGCGGTGCCCAGGATCTCGCCGGCGGTGATCTCAGCGACGAACAGAGTGTGGCTGCCGAGGTCAACGCTCTTCACAACCTTTGCGGAGAGGTAGGAGTTGGCGCCTTTGGTTATATAAGGAATGCCGTTTGCTGCGAGCTTATACTCGAACTTCTCGAACTTGTCGACATCCCTGCCGCTCTGGTAGCCGAAATGCTTGAAGGTCGCGAAGTCTGACTCCTCGCTGAGGAAGGTCAGGTTGAACTCGCCGGTCTTCACGATCATGTCGTGGGTGTAGTCTGCCTTATTGACAGAGACTGCCACGGTAAGCGGCTCCGATGACGCCTGTATGCCGGTATTCACGATGCAGCCGTTCATCTTCGAGCCGTCACGTGCGGTTATGAGGAAGAGGCCGTAGGTAAAATTTCTGAGGACTTTGTCATCCATTCTGTTATCTCCATTGGCGTGCATTGACAGTCACAGCTCCGGGCACGCCGCAGTGCTAATTTATCACAAGAAGGTGAGGCGCTCACAATTGCGTGATGCGCTGCCCTGCCTCCGGAATTGCCCGCCCTTCGTCCGGAGAAGCAGCTCCCTCCGGCATAGTCAGAGAGTGACTGTCCTTGCCGGGCTGATGGCAGTGTCATCATCAGGGAGACTGCCTGTCTCCCGGAGGCTGTCATCAGTCTCCTCCCGGGCGTCCTCCGCGCAGGCGGCGGGGCGAAAGAGCGTTCTCTTTTGGAGCTTAATGAGAGCTCCTCCGCCATCGGGAAAACTCCTCCGCCGTCATGCCGGAAAGCCCCGCCGTTTCCCGGATCCCGTCAGGGCTTTTCTAATCCAATTCCAGAGTGATTTCCTTTTCTGCCATGACACGCCGCTCCTGCATTCCCCAGACCTCCCTTGACTGTATCTGCCAGAGAGATGCCGCAGCGCACCATAGAGGCAAGCATGGATAACGGGCACTCAGTCTTGTTACTGGGCCGCTGCTTCTCACTCCCTCAGAACCACCTCCGTAAAGCCCTCATCAGCGCGGGCTTTTCAGGCATTGCCGCATTGTCTCCCGGATGAGAATCTTCTCCGGCGGGCAGAAGGGACCAAAGCAAATCATTTCAGCCTGAAGCCCGCCAGGAGAATTTCATCATGAACGAGAAAACCGTAAGGATAACGAGGGCCGCTGAGCTTCTGCCGGAGCTTGCCTTTGACAGCGATGACGGGCTCTTCCTGCTCGCCGACCGCTCAGCGGGCTTCGGCTTCGTCACGGAGCCTTTGTCAGGCGCGGACGACGCGCTGCAGAGCAGGCTCACCGTCCTCATCAACACCCAGTGGCCGAAGGGGACCTCAGTCTCCTTCTCACTCTCGGCCCTCTCCGACATCAGCCGCGAGCTCTCCGCGATAGGCGCGCTCCGCGGCGCGGCGGGGGACGGCCTCAGCGGCGAGACGGTAAGGCGGAGAATCGCCTTCCTCGAGGACTGCACCGAGGGGTTCCGCGATCCGGCGCTCGCCGGAGTCCTCCGGACCTTCCGGCTCTACATCACGGTCAAGATCCCGATCTCCGGCCCTCTCATCAGCGACACGGAGATGACCGAACTCATCTCGCGCAGGTCCTCGTTCATGGAAACGCTGAAGACCGTCGGCTTCCGCCCGCTCACCCTCACCCCGGAGCGCCTTGTGCCGCTCTTCTCCCGCATCCTTGAGGGGGATAAGGTGAAGGCTGACGGTAGGATGCCGGGGACCGACAGTGACCGGCCGGTAAGGGAGAGCCTCCTCTCGCCCGGTGAGTACATCGAGGCCGGGACCGACACGGTGAGGACCGGCACCCGCGTCATCGCCGCGCTCTCCGCAAAGAGGCTCCCCGAGAGGATGTACTTCGGAAGGGCCGTGAGCTTCGCGGGGGATCTCACCTCGGGAACCCGCGGCATCTCCGGGGAGTTCCTCCTCACCATGAACCTCTTCTACCCCGACCAGGAGAAGATCCGCGAGAGGACCGAGGCGAGGAGGCAATGGACGGTGAACCAGGCGACGGGCCCGATGATGCGCTTCCTCCCGCAGCTTGCCATAAGGAAGAAGGGCTTTGACGTACTTTTCGAGGCGGTGAACGGCGGGGACGCGATTGTCCGCGCCTCATTCACCCTCCTTCTCATCGCGGGTGACGCTGACGGGGCATCAAGGAGGGCCGAGGAGGCAAGAACCTACCTCCGTGAAATCGGCTTCGAGATGATGCGCGACCGCTTCTTCATGCTCCCGGTGTTCCTCAACTCCCTCCCCTTCGGCGCCGACCGCGAGGCGGTGCAGGCGCTCTTCCGCTACAAGACGCTGAACGCCGGAGCGGCAGTCGCCTTCCTCCCGGTGTTCGCCACCTGGAGCGGCACCGGCACGCCCGCGATGAACTTCGTGAGCCGCACCGGAGGGCTCATGAACATGTCGCTCTACGACTCGGGCACCAACTACAACCTCTGCATCGCGGCGCAGTCGGGATCCGGAAAGTCCTTCCTCGTGAACGAGCTCATCTCGAGCTGCCTCTCCCTGGGCGGGCGCTGCTGGGTGATCGATGTCGGGCGCTCGTATGAGAAGCTCTGCGAGTCCTACGGCGGAAGGTTCATGCAGTTCGGGAAGGACTCCTCGATCTGCCTCAACCCCTTCGAGCTCGTGAGATCCTACGGCGAGGAGGCCGATATCCTCACCGCCCTCCTTGCGGCAATGGCCGCCCCCACAGAGAAGCTCACCGACCTTCAGATCGCCTGCCTCAAGCGGGCGCTATCCTCGCTCTGGGACAGATACGGCCGCGGCATCACAGTTGATCTCGTCGCGGAGACCCTCAAGAAGGACAGCGACTCGAGGGTGCGCGACATCGGTAGGCAGCTCTTCCCCTTTACCTCAGAAGGCGAGTACGGGAAGTATTTCACGGGGCACAACACCGTCGCCTTCGAGTCGGACCTCACCGTCCTCGAGCTCGAGGAGCTCAAGGGCAGGAAGCACCTGCAGCAGGTCGTGCTCCTCATGCTCATCTACCAGATCCAGCAGAGCATGTACCTCGGCGAGCGCGACAGGCGCAAGGTCGTCATCATCGACGAGGCCTGGGACCTCCTCACCTCGGGCGAGGTCGGATCGTTCCTCGAGACCGGCTACCGGAGGTTCAGGAAGTACGGCGGAGCGGCCGTGACCGTCACGCAGTCGGTGAACGATCTCTACAGCACCGACGCGGGGCGCGCCATCGTGGAGAACTCGGCGAACCTCTATCTCCTCGGGCAGAAGGGGGAGGTCGTGAACCAGCTCGAGAAGGAGCAGAGGCTGCCACTGAGCCCCGGGGGCTACGAGCTCCTCAAGACAGTGCATACCGTAACCGGCCACTATTCCGAAATATTCTTCATGACCGACTACGGCTCCGGCATCGGGCGCCTGGTGGTTGACGACTTCCACAAGCTCCTCTACTCCACGAAGGCGGAGGACGTTGAGGCGATAAGGCAGCTCAGGGAGGGCGGCCTCTCAGTCGGGGACGCCATCCGGGAAATCCTCAGGCAAAGGGGAAAAGCAGGTGCTGCCGGCGCCTGAGTCAGGACAAGGCACAGGACACAGCCGGAAAGTCTCAGGATTTTCCGGCTTTCTGTATCAGGAGAGTACAAGAGCGGTGATTTTTTAACCAAATCTCATCAAAAACACAAAAATCACTGACAGACGACCCGCAATGACATGCGAATCATTGCTAAAAGTTGATTGAGGTCACGCTTTTGCCGTATGATCCTCCTCGTGGAAATGAAGCGCCATGCACTGACATGTCAGTCAGCATTAAAGTGCGTTGCAGCTCTTCCTGATTGCAGCCGGGGAATTTACAGCCGGCTGATGACTGTAGAGACACAAGGATATTTTGATGAAGAAGATTATTTTTGCGCTGGCCTCTGTTTTTACCGCCTCGGCACTCACCGGATGCGGGAACGATCCTGAGGATGTTGCTCTTGGCATGGTTAAGGCGATCGTGAACGGCGATGCCGAGAAGGCCGCCTCCTACTGCTCGCCTGAGGAGAAGACTCACTGCAACATCAAGGATGCAAAGTTTGCCATCGAGCAGTACAGGAAAGGATTGGCCGAAATGAAGGCGTACTACGACAAGGCAGCTGATCCGGAATACCAAATCGGGCAGAAGAAGCACGAGGATTACAGCAAGATGGGCGGCCCGGTTATCGACGAGATCCTGGTAATCGATGTAAAGAACAGGCCGGGCAGCAAGGACGATCCCAGCGACTACACCTTCAAGTTTGAGATTTCCGACAAGGGCGTCGTCAGCTTCCCCCGCTACAGAAGCTGGGAGAACTCATCAGAAGAGCCGCTTAATGCCGCTGCCAAGACAAAAAAATGGGTTGAGCCGATCGTAACGGAAAAATACACTCTCACCAATGAGCAGCTCGCGCAGAAGTTTGATGACGTGGTGAGCGGGAAGGAACCGGCTTACGAAGGATGGGGTGACAAGCGCCCGTACATGGCAGAGCTTCTGAAGAAGTTCCATTACTTCGACAGCTATCTGAAAAATGGCACGGATCTCAAAGCTGACAGGCTTTCCAAGTTATGGTCATGTCCTACCAACTGTGCCTGGAGCAGAACAGGCTGGGTACTGGCAAACGTAATTGAGGAGACTCTCAAGGACAACATTACAGTGACATTAGCCAAAGATCCCCATGCATGCAGTGTATTGGCAACAGGCCCTGACGGAAAGTTTATTCTCAATAAAGAGAAGGATTACCTTGAATGCGACAGGGACGGCCAGAACTACCTCTTCCAGAGGTTCAGGGACTATCTCCTGAAGGATGAGCCGGCACTTATCAAGAAGTATGCGGTGAAGTAATTCCCTCACGGGAATTGCGCAGGGCGGATGCCCCGGCGGGGCCGGCTCTTCCGTCAGGAACGGCTGGCCTGATTCCGGGAACGCAGTGACGGCATCGTGCAGTTGAGCGGCCTCTGCCCCTCAGGGCAGGGGCTGCCGGGAAAGCACTGGCACAGCAAAGCCCCGCAGCCTTCCGTGTCTGAATCAGATCGGCATTACTTGCTGTATTCATTCCGCAATCTCCCCAATCAGAAGACAGGCTGTCAGGATGCACTGAACCGGCGGCACGTCAAAATCCCGGCTCAATGACAGAAAGTCCTTTCCTTGCAGCAAAGTAAAAAATCCGGGCATATTTAATCAGTCTTCGGAAGTGCCATCTCCAAAACAGGCCCTGCTGCACTTATCACGCTTCTGCAAACCGGTGACATGTCTCCGGGGATGATGAAAGCCTCTGATGCGGTTTTACGGACCGGATACTTGCGGAGCAGAAACCCAAGTCAGGAAATATCAAAAATATTTGTGATCAGGTTCACGTAATATTCTAAGTATTCTTGAAAGAGGCCGGGGGGTGGGTATACTCGACATGTAATAGTTTCAATGTTAGAACATGTCTTTCTGTAGCATTCAACCTGCATGAATATGTGCAAATCAGTGAGCGTGACAGGTTATTTTAAGTTAAAAACCAAAGTCCTGCCAGGACTGCACAGTTTCCCGTTTTATGCGCCGGTGCAGGCAGAGAGAGACAGAAAAACCTTCGGACAATCATACCTGATTTGGAAAGCAGCCGTAAAAATCACGAATAAAAGACTGTTTGTGTCCTCTTAATTATAGATAAAATTTGATTGAGGTCACAGCTTTCCGTATGATTGTCCGAGTGGAGATGAAACGCAATGTTCTGACATACGAGTCATTGGAGTACAAGCGAATCATTCCATACACTGACCGTTCAGGTGCTGCAAATCCAGAAATGATTGTGAAACGCCTGGTGGTGAACTCATCCGGCAGATAACTGAACAAATAGATACAGGGAATTTATGAAAAAGCTTATTTTTGCACTGGCCTCTGTTTTTACCGCCTCGGCACTCACCGGATGCGGGAACGATCCTGAGGATGTTGCTCTTGGCATGGTTAAGGCGATCGTGAACGGCGATGCCGAGAAGGCCGCCTCCTACTGCTCGCCTGAGGAGAAGACTCACTGCAACATCAAGGATGCAAAGTTTGCCATCGAGCAGTACAGGAAAGGATTGGCCGAAATGAAGGCGTACTACGACAAGGCAGCTGATCCGGAATACCAAATCGGGCAGAAGAAGCACGAGGATTACAGCAAGATGGGCGGCCCGGTTATCGACGAGATCCTGGTAATCGATGTAAAGAACAGGCCGGGCAGCAAGGACGATCCCAGTGACTTCACCTTCAGGGTCGGAATCAGCAACAAGGGAGCCGTTGAATTCCCCCGCTACAGAAGCTGGGAGAACTCATCAGAAGAGCCGCTTAATGCCGCTGCCAAGACAAAAAAATGGGTTGAGCCGATCGTAACGGAAAAATACACTCTCACCAACGAGCAGCTTGCTCAGAAATTTGATGAGGTGCTGAGCGGGAAGGAAAAACCCTCAGATGGAGAATGGAGGGAAAAGCGTCCCTTTATGAAAGAACTTTATAAGAAATTCAAGCATTTCAATGAGTTCATCACTTATGGCACTGACTGGCAGTCAGACAGGCTGTCAAAACTGACCGCATTTTCTTCTGATGGCCAAAAACTGATATCAAAAAACAGCTATGGCACAACATACAGTTCCATCGAAAGCACGCTCGAAGCTGCTGTGGAATATACAACTGCAATGAATCCAAAAACATGCTTCATAGTTGTCACCGATGACAAGGGCAAAAGTGTTCCGAACAAAGACTACAACTGGCGTGAGGATAACAGTCAGTACACCAGGTATGAATGCGATAAGGACGGCCAGGACTATTTCTTCAAGAAGTTCAAGGACTACCTCCTGAAGGACGAGCCGGCACTTATCAAGAAGTATTCAGTGAAGTAATTCCCTAACAGGAATTGCACAGGCAGGATGCCACCGCGGGGCCGGCTCTTCCGTCAGGAACGGCTGGCCTGATTCCGAGAACGCAGTGACGGCATCGTGCAGGCGGGCGGCCTCTGCCCCTCAGGGCAGGGGCTGCTGTGGCGGCAGAGCGGCTCCCAGTGAGCAGTCCTGCCGCACAAAGGAAAACGGGAAAAGGCTGTTCAGTTCCCGGAAAATTAAACTGATAAAAAAGGATATGTGATGAAAAAGATTGCCCTTCTCATGGCCTCGGCCGCTGTTGCAGCAGTAATCTCCGGATGCACGGCCATGCAGTATGCGCCGGACGAGCTCAAGTGGACCACAAAGCACAGCGATGACGAGATCTACGGCAAGGCTGTTGACTGCGCTACAAGTATGCTCGGTACCCCCCAGAACGGCGAGCAGTTCTTCGTTTACGAGAGCGACAAGCTGCACAAGTTCACTACCAAATCATGGGTACAGATAAGACCGAATCCAATTCTTACTGCCTGGGCATCAGTCCTGTTCCATTTCAGCGTGAACAAGAAACAGGCCGTTATACGCGCTACCGATCCGACAAGGGACGGCCAGCCGCTCCACTGGGAGCCGGAGGTCAACAGCATGACCGAGGTTGTTGTTGACCTGGAGAAAAAGTTCAAGCAGTGCGTCGGCGAATAGCCTGAAAGCTACCTTAAGACAGTTGCTGCCAAAGAAAGCCGGGAAGTACTTGAATTTTCCGGCTTTTCTTTTCCGAACCACATGGCGAATCTACTTTCCATGCAGCGGTGTCCAGGTAAAAAGGGGGAAATCATCGATAAACGACTCCGTATGACATTTCAGCTGTCACTAAAATTTGATTGGTGGCACATATTTCCGTAAGATTGTCTTCGCAGGACTGAAGCGGCATGCACTGATATATGAGACTTTACTGAGAGCTGCTGCTCTTCCTGATACCGGCTGTTCCGTTTCTGCAGACACCTGCAAAAGCACAGGACTGCATCCGGGGCTGATTTTGAGCATGGCCTGCCGATGGTCAGCAGAACCAGGCAGGTGATTTTAAAGAACACAAGGATATTTTTATGAAGAAGTTTGCTTGCCTCCTCGCATCGGTTTTTGCAGCATCAGCTCTTACAGGATGCGGAAGCGATTCCGGGGATGTCGCCCTCGGCATGGCAAAGGCCGTGGCGGCAGGCGATGCCGAGAAGCTCGCATCATACTGCTCTCCTGAGTACAAGGACAGATGCAATGTCAAGTATGCGAAATGGTTTATTGAGGACTATCAGAAGAACTTTGCAGCACTTAAGAAGTATTACCCCAAGGCTCAGGAGCCCGGGTTTGAGATCGGGCAGAAGAGACACATGGGACCTGAGCTCGATGAGGTTCTGGTGCTTGATGTAAAGAACAGGCCCGGCTCAAAGGATGATCCGAGCGACTATATTTTCAAGTTCAAGATTGCAGACAAAGGGGCAGTCGAGCTCTATGTCGGCTCCAACTACCATGACTGGAGGTATTCCTCCGAAACGGAGCTGAGTGGCCTCGGCAGCCAGGCGCTCAAGGATGAATTCCACAAGTCAATGACTTTCGGCGAGTAACACAGCCTTAATCAGTGAGCCGGCCGGTATTGCTGACCGGATGAAGAAAGGCCTCTGCCCATGACAGCGGCCTTTGTTTTTACAGGTCAACACCTGCTATTCCGCAGGCTTCGCGCCAGGCCTCAGCCCGATCCTATTCCGACCTGATGGTCAGCACGTCCTCCAGAGGCTCCCTGCTGCTCCTGAAGCCGTTGATCTTGCGATCGTCCGCATAGCCGAGCCCGATGCCCATGACGATCGCCTCGTCATCCGGGATCCCCATGAGCTTCCTGATGGCGTCAGGGAACTTCACGAACTCATAAGCCTCCATCGAGTCGACCCCGCGTTCCTTCGCGGCGAGCATCAGGCTCTGCGAGAAGGCGCCCATGTCGAAGATGCTGAAGAGCGGCGAGTTCCTGTGCATTGTCAGGTACACCTGTCAGTGAGCAGTAAATTTTTTAATTAGTCTCTCCCCATTTTTTGCCTTTTTTATCAATAACTCAAAGCACCACTGATCGTCAATAAGCTAATTTGTAAAAATGTGTGCCAGGGATCAGATGGAGTTTGCCGCCGTTACATGCAGGACAAGCTGGCGCAGAATCTCAAACAGGCTGTCACGGATTTTTCCAATCAGCCATGAGGGCCACTCAGCGTCAGCCTTTGAGATTCCATACTTCTCCGCAATCGCGAGGAACATCTGCCCGTCCTCGGGTGACATGCCCTTTGTCTCAAGCTGCAGCTCGCGGACCTTGGGCCTTACCCCGAAGTCATGGAGCATCAGAAACGTGATGTCTCTGCGGAGCCTCTGCGCCGTGTGGAGCACCTCGAGCTTCGACTCGCTGCAGAAACGTTTAATAACAGTCATGTGATTTTATGTCTTTTGCCGCGCTGAAGCGCGGCAGATTAAAGATTATACGAGCAGGGCGAAGGGGCGGACCCCACCGTCCGCGTCCGACGCGTCGATGGCGTACGCGCAGACGCCGTCGCCGAAGTCGGTGACCTTCGCGGAGTACGATGAGGACCCAGAATACACATCACTCACCCAATACCACATATTCTGTCCTCTGAGTTCCGGATGAAGGCTGAAAGCAGCAAGCTGCTCTCCGCCCATGCATTTGTCTTTGATGTAGTAGGACCAATCAAAGCCACTACTCGGCAGCGTCTGCCCGAAAACCATTGACAGCGTCATCAGCCTGCAGGTGCAGGAGAGAGGGTCAGATGACCTGCCAGAACCGTCAAAGCTGCACTTCAGGAGGTGCTCAGTCCCGAATGCGCCGATGAGCCCAAGGGCAAAGGCAGGCATGACCGTCCTGTGCATGTAGGACCCGGCATAGCCGCCCGCATTGGTGTCAGTGGGGTTCATGTAAGTGTCAAAGACCGGAGTCTCAGGCACGATGACCGCGTGGTGGGTTGTTACACTGGGACTTCCATGGTTCATGGCGGCATCGAGGTCAGCGATGACGAACTTAACCTCGTATGTGCTGGTTCCGGTGTTGGCAACACCAGGCACTGTAATCGTCTTCCTGATGTAGTCGCCCGGGAAAATGTCATAGAACGTGCCGTCGGCAACGCTCGCGCTGAAGCTGCCGTCGTCAAATGCGGCGGTAATGTCCTCGCCGCGGTAGAAGTGGCGGTGGGAGTCCGCTCCGTCAGGGACGCTGGCAAAGACTCCGCTCAGGCTGCGGCGGCGCCTCTGCGAAGGAGCCTGACGCTGAGAAGTGCCGCCATAAGTGCTCCCGCCTCCCTGCGCGCCGCTGCCGCTCTGCGCACGTCTTCTTCCCTGCCCTCCGGCGTTCTTCTGCACCGCCTCAAAGCCGTGATCATCAGGCTCTGTAACAGTTACCGATGCGCCAATGCCGAGCGCGAAAGAGATGGAGTCAACTGCGTAATCAGCGAATTCCTGCCGGAAACTCTGTTCCCTCACCAGGGACTCCTTGAGGCGGCCGGCAAAGCGCTGGTACTCCTCATCGCTTGCCTCAATTGCGCAGCGGCACAGTTCCTTTGCGTACTCGCCCATGACGATGGCCTTCATGACATCCCTCATCGCAGGGTAGTCCTCAAAGGCCTTATAGTCAGCAAGGAAGGATATCAGCTTCTTTTCCTGAATGACGCTGACGCCGAACTGCCTGATAACCTTCCGCAACGCTTCCTGAAGCTTCTTTTCCTGAATGACGCTGACGCCGAACTGCCTGATAACCTTCCGCAACGCTTCCTGAAGCTTCATGCCCTGCCCCTCTGTGTCTTAATGCCCGGACGCCGCGGCCCGGGCCTCATGCTCCGTACATTCCGGAAAGAATGACATAATGCAAATTTTATGCCGGATAATATCAGACCATGAGCAAAGAAGGCCCGCTGACAGGAGGCCTTCCCTGTTCACTATATGTCATATCCTGATTGTAAGCCTTAAGCGCTGAATCATCAACCTGACAGAGCGCACAAAGCGCGCAAAATATTTCTGGTGTAAAAGCCTGTTATTTCATAACAGATTGTTTCACCCGTATAAGCTCATTCAGGACAACTTCGTCTTTTCGCCTGACACCAGGGGCAATGATAAAGCCTGGTTCCGGCAGGGGCAGAGGGAGGACCCGGCAACGGTCAGGTTCCTCAGCCTGAAGGATTACGCGAGCCTGCGCATGTCCGGCATGGGACAGCTCGGGATCTTCTGGACTGACATGTGCGAAAGGCTCGGAAGCTATCTGGATCTCAGGTGGTGGGACTACTCCTGCACCCCGATGCACAGGTTCCGCGCTGACCTTTACCGCGACGGGGAAGTTCTCCGGGCCTGCACGGAAAGGCTTAAGGGAAGGCTCTCTGTCTCCTGCATAGGGAGCGGCATCCCGGACACGGACAAAAATACAATCCTCCGCATCCTCACCGGGAAGGAGTTCGGCTTCACGGACTCTGACATAAGGACTGTCTTCGATCCCGCGGCATGCAGCATTGTCATAAAGCATGATGCCAGGTACTACGCCGGCAAGGCTGACATCACCAGGAAGTTCTACCGTGACCATCCCCGCTCCGCCCTGCAGGGCATCACCTCGGAGGCGCTCCGCAATTTTGACTATGAGAGGAAAACCCTCGTAATGAAGGACGACGGGAAAATCGCCACCATGCTCAAGGCCTGCATCATCGCGCTTGCGGTGAAGAGCGACGTACAGCTGGGGAAAATGACGACTGCATCACTCGCGAGGCACGGCTTCACGGCGCCAGTCAGCTTCGCCATGGCATACCGCAGCGAGGAGTCCGGCAGAAAGAGCCCGACGCACTACTTCTGCATGACAGTCGATCCCTCGGATGGCAGCCTGACTTTCAGCCATTTCACGCACGATGAACTGCTCAGAGACAGGACGGAATGGCAAATCAAGATTGCCTCGGCATTCGGCATGGACGGGGTTCTCACCGAGCACAACCCCCTGGGCACCGAGCTTGCCTTCTGGGAGGACATTGATGACATCCATGTCATCAGGAATACAGGAGAGAACGTAATCCCCAACGTGGAGCTGCTTGTCAGGGATTACGAGGCCATGAGCGGGAAAAAGATGACGCTCAATGAGTTCGAAAAGCGCTTCGGCAGATACAGGGCTGACATGATCGCGGCGGGGACCTTCAGCGCAGAGGAGCTCGGCGGCTACTGGCAGAAGATTATGGAAAAGCTGAAGGGGGAGACGGTCCTCAGCTACGCGCAGCTGCAGAGCGCCATATATCACAGGGATTCCTTAAAGTTCTACAACAGGTTCAAGCCCTACCACCCGGATTTTGCCGTCTTTCCGCGCACCGGGGATCATCTGGTGAAATACGGCCTCCTGCCGCTCACGGGCGGATGGTGGTTCAGGACTCCTTCCTACAATCCGGAAAATCCAGGGGAGACCCGTGTGGACTCTGTCAGCTACTTCCTCGGAAGCAAGGACTCGCTCAATTACTCCCAGGAGCGCGGTGTTGTCATCAGGCAGATCATCCGGAGGAACGGAAAGCCCGTCGATGATGCATTCATAAGGAAAATACTGGGCATGATGTACGTCGATTTCGTACGTATTAAGCAATGGACAGTGCTGCCCTTCCCCGCGAAATACCTGAGGGAGTACATCGACATCATGAAAACCCAGTCGCCGGAAGGCCTTCGCACGGCAGCAGATGCAGACCAGGATGAGGATGAGACAGACTGACGGAAGACGGTGTCGTACTGCAGCGAGCGGGCAGGCACGGGGCCTGCCCCTGCTGGCTATTTGAGGAGCTCCGGCGGGACTTCCGGCATCGCGCCCTTCTGCGTGCAGACAAATGCCGAGACGTTTACGGCAATGCGGTGCGCCTCCGGAAGGCTCCTGCCGAGCATGAGCTGCGAGACCAGGGTCGCCGTGAAGGAGTCGCCCGCCCCTACGGTGTCAGCGACCTCTGCATGCGGCGTCGGGAGGACCGACTTCTCATTGTTGAGCCAGACGCTGCTCTGCCTTGCGCCCTCTGTGTAAACGAAGCAGAATATGCCCCTCTCCCTCAGGAATTCATTGAACTCATCCGGATCGCTGCCCCTGAGCCCTTCCATGCGGCAGAGCACCGGCAGCTCGTCCTCGTTGCACTTCAGGATATCCGTGCGCCGGAGGGACTCCTCGATCACCTCCCTGCTGTAGTAATCACTCCTGAGGTTGACGTCAAAGACCCTGAGCGATCTCTTTGGCATTGCGTCAAGAAGCGCCATGATGGTTCTCCTTGACACCTCTCCCCTCTGCGCGAGCGTCCCGAAGCAGATGAGATCAAGACTCCTCACCATCTCCATTGCGCTCTCCGCGAGAGGGATATTGTCATAGGCGGTGTCCTCCGCGAACGTGTACGATGGCACGCCTGATGCGTCGACATCGACCTTCACGAAGCCGGTCTGACGGTCATTCGGCAGGAGGAGCGCCGGGAGGAACCGGAGGGAAAGCTGCTCACGCGCCTTCTCACCGAGCTCATCGTCCCCCACGGAGCTGATGACTGCGGCCTTGAGGCCGTTCTCTGCGCAGTGGAAGGCGAAGTTCGCAGGAGCCCCGCCGAGGCGCGGCCCGGAGGCGTAAACGTCAAAGAGCACCTCGCCGAGCCCCGCGGCGCGGACTGTCCGTCCGGCGAATCCTGAAAAATCCAGCATGCGATCCTCCCTCAGAGTGAAAACATTATCAGGGACACAGAGTACCACCCGCCGGGCACAGATACCACCAGAAGCGCGTGAGTACCCGCCCGGACCGGCCGGAGCGCAGCCTGGAAATCCCCTTTTAACCGATAAAAGCGGGATAATAGGATAAATAAAGTCATTCATTGAGGTGAAACGATATGGGCCATGTTCCAGCCGTGCTGCTCGCCGCCGCTCTCTCCCTTCCCGTGTCCGCATCATCCTTTGCGGGAAGCGGCTCCCCGGGGAGCGGCCCTGCAGAATACCGGGCTGCCGCTGAGACAGCAGGCAGCGGCACACTCCTTGCGAGACGCTGGCATCACAGCTCCGCACCTTACAATTATTCCGTTGACCACAATCCCGCATGGCATCCGAGGGTGCAGACGCCGGAGAGCGGAACCGGCGAGGCCTGCAGCGCGCACCGCGGCCCCTCAGGCTTCTGCTATCCGGGGAAGGGCCGGATCTGCCTCGACGGCACGACGGACAGAGGACACTCCTGCGAGTTCAGCGACTTAAGGCTCCCCGGGGACATCGTCCTTGATCCTGAAAGCAGGAGCTGGGTCTATCTGATGGACAGGAAAACCGGCTGGAGCAGCCCCTCCGGAACGCCCGGGATAAATTTCGCAGGGCGCTACTACATCTTCAAGTACAGCCTCGGCGCCATGAGCGCGGACTGGACCATGATTGACCTTAAGACCGGAAAATTCAATAACGGGCCGTCAGTATTCGCCTACGGGTATGAGGGCAGCGCGCCCTTAAGGGTTACTGACAGCGGCGGGAAAACTCATGAGTGCAGGTACGCGGTTGATCTAAAGCCCGATCCTCTGAGGCCTCTCGTCACGGCGGTGGTCTCGCTTATGGGAAGCGACAGCGAGTCATTTGACGATCCGGAGAACTCGCCCTGCAGCTGGAACAGCTGCTACTCAAGGAGATTCATCCTGAGCGGCGGAAAGTTTGTTCCGGAGAACCCGGATGACGGCGGATACCGGCGCATCAGGTGCCCGGACCAGTCCTCCGGCGAGTGAGAAGCGTCCCCGCCGGGGCCGCATCAGCCCGTCAGGGGAGCTGCTGACAGACAAGCTGCGGCTCAGGCCTCGCGGTTGAACTTCCCGTAGAGCGATCTCGCAAGGAACCAGGCGCTGATCCTGCCCAGGATGCCGACCCTCTGCCTGAGCCCTGCGGCGAACTCCGCGGCGCCCTCAACGCCTGACTCCTCGGCTGCCTCGGCAAAGGCGAGCGCCTTCACCGGCCTTCCGCCGTACAGGAGGAGCCCCGCGTAGGTGAGCGCGTACTCGACGCTCCCGTGCGCGAGCTCATAGAAAAGCCCAGTGAGCCAGCTGACATCAGCCGGATCAGCATCGTGCACGAGCGGCAGGCAGCCGGCCGCGGCCTTGCCGCACTCGACGTTGCCGAACCTCGCCTCATGCATGAAGAGCCTGAAGCCGAGATCCGGATCGCGCTCGCGGCCGAGGCCGCCCGCGGCAAGAAGCCCTGCGGCAGACTGTGAGATATAGAGAGCGCCTCCGAGCGAGGCGATCCAGAGGTACCACCCTGCCCGGTAATAGTCCGTGTCGGTGCCAATGCCGTTCATCAGGCACTCTGCGGCGAGAAGCGCGCCGATGGAGGAGCCTCTGAGCGCCGCATCGCGGTAGCAGGCAAAGGCCTTTTTGTGATCATCCGCGTTCTCGGCGTCGGCGCCCAGGCAGACCCGGTACTCGGGCATGCCGCTCTCCCTGGCATGCTGCAGGAGCTTCCGTGCCGCCGCTGTATCCCTGAGATCCTCGTCGCCTTCCGAGTATCCCCGGAGAATCATGTATAGGTCCTGCACGGCAAAGCCGCAGCCCTGCTCCGCGGCCTCGCGGAGCCTCTGGAAGCCTGCGGCGTCATCGGCAGACTCGTCCATGCCGGCCCGCTGGCAGATCCAGAGGGCGTAGCCCGCGAAGCCGTCGCCCTTCGAGGCGCCCTCATGGAGGTAGCGGACGTATTTGTCCGCCTCGTTGTTCCAGGTGCCCTCCTCGATGACAAGGAAGCTCTTCGCGTACCAGTAATACGCCTCGGCGCAGCCGTGCCCGGCAGCGAGGCGGAACCAGTAAAAGGGGCTCTCCGGGGACTCCCGGTCAAGCGGGCAGAGGAGGTTCGTGGAGAGGGCGCGGCCGATGAGGTACTCGGACCTTGCCATGAGCGCCGGGATGTCCGTGCCGCTGGCACTGCCCTTTGGCAGATCAAGCCCCGCGGCGGCCTTCAGCTCCCGCCCGAAGCCATCAAGCGCGCGCCTTGCGGCAGATTCCATCTCGCGCTCCGGGGAGCCCGGCGCTCCCCAGTTCTTGAACACCCATTCGCCCTGGTAGATGACCGCGGTGTCGGGCTCCCGGAGGGGAGTCATCATCCTTCTGAGGATGAGCTCCGCGAGCTCCAGCGAGGCGTCAGCCGAGCCGCCCGCCGAGGCCTTCCTGAAAAGGCCGATGGCATCGTCCTCCTTCCCGGCGAGGAGCATCATCCGCCCGAGGCGCCACGCGGCGTAGGAGTCGCCGAGCCCCGCCAGGCGGCGCCAGGCCTTCTCAAGCTCCTCATTCCCGGTCCCGCTCCCGGGCCCCGACTCCTCCATTACCGCCCTGACGAGAAGCTCCGCGGGCCTGTCCCGGAGCCTGTCAGCCCAGCCGGCCCTGTCCGCTTTCTTTCCTTCCGCCGTGCCCATGTTCTTTTCTGAATTGCTCATTTCTGCACTCAGGCCTTCTTCCTCACCGGCCTGAACGGCTCAGCCCCCGATGACTCGGCGCGCCAGATCTCGGCGGCAGCCTTGTACCAGTAGCAGGCCTTCTCCGGATCGCGCCCGCCGAGCTCGTCCGACTCGGAGAGCTGCCCCATGCGGTAGGCAGCGTCAGGCGAGCCGTGCTCCGCCGCGTCGCGGTAGTACCGGCAGGCCTTCTCGAGATCGATCACCGTGCCGCGGCCCTCCTCGTAGATCTTGCCGAGGCGCCAGGCGGCGTCCGGGTAGCCCGCCGCGGCGGAGATCTCATAGCGGACCATCGCCTCATGGAAGCTCTTGGTGACCCCGCGCCCCTCCTCGTACATCCTCGCGAGGAAGTATCCGCCGAGCGCCGGATCGATTTTCTCGGCCTTTTTGTACCACATGACGGCCTGCTGGTTGTCGCGCTGCACGCCGCGGCCGGTCTCATATAGGTTCCCGAGCCCCGCGGCCGCCTCCGGGGATCCGCGGAGCGCCGCGCGCTCGAGCCACTTCGCCGCGTTCCTGAAATCAGCGGCCGTCCCGGTGCCGTCACGGAAGAAAATGCCGATCCGGTACTGCGCCGCGACGACGCCGCTTGAGGCGGCCCTTCCCATGAGGGCGAAGGCAGTGCTCCTGTCCTCCCTCACGCCCCGGCCCTCAAGGCTGTCGAGCGCAAGGAGGTAGTCAGCCTCGGGGAAGCCCTGGGCGGAGGATTTCCGGAGCCACTCGAGGGAGCTCTCCTGATCCGCCGCGGCGGGATAGAGCCTCCCGCTGTAGAGGAGCCCCAGGGCGCACTGCGCAGCGGGCGATCCCTTCTCCGCCTCGACGGTGAGGATTTTCTCGGCCTCATGCTCGTCGCGGGACTCGAGGGGGCCCGTCAGGAGGAAAATGCCGAGGTTGAGGACCCCCGCGGGATAGTTTTTCCCGGCGGCCTCCCTGAAGCATTTAAGAGCCTCCGCCCCGTCCTTCTCCACGCCGCCCTCGCCCCTCGCGTAGAGAACCCCGAGGTTCGAGAGGGCAGCGGGGCTTCCCCGTCCGGCCGCATCGCGGAAAAACGCGGCGGAGCCGCGCTCGGGCACAAAGTCGGCCGGTTCGAAGACCGGCTGCAGCAGATTTTCCATATTCCCTCTGAGTCTTGCTGACCTTTGTACTAGAAACAACTGTTAGCTTTAGAAAATATTGTTGATTCAATCACTTACATCAATTCAAACAATTTTCAAAAGCCTTTCAGGCCAGTATAATGCACTAATTAAAGTCTGTGTTTTTCTTGCCTGGCAGCCCCGTTGAAAACCGGTACTCAGATCCTGAGCATCTGCAGCCAGAGCAGCCTTCCGTTAAAAATCCGGATGTTTTCGTATGAAACAGCGCCGGATCTATTCTTAGTTTTAATTGCTTTCAGCTCGTCCTCGAACGACTTCTTACAGCGATGGCACTTGAATTATGCTTCGGAAAAACGCAGAAGCATCGTTTCTAGTACAAAACCGTAAAACTGAAAGGAGTCCCTGCATCCTGCGTGAGCGGCAGGACGCACCTGTATGTCAGTCTATTGTAATGTCTTATCCAAAAATGTGACAGTACCGGAAAAGTCAGATCCTCCTTCCGCTTTTTCTCACGGAGCAGTGCTCTCGCCTCCCTGATACCGCGCAGCATCCGAGCTGCATGCGAAAACCTCCCCCTCATGCGCCCTTTTCCGGGGAGAGACGAATCCGCCCGGAAACATCATCTGCCTGACAGAGAAAAACAGGAGGAGACAGGATGGCAGCAGACAGAAGGTTCATCAGTGGCGCGGCGCTGGTCGTGCTCGGCGCGGCGGGATTTCTCATTCTCGCACGGAACTACTCGATAGGGCTCGACCTCCAGGACACGACCTGCCTCGATGACCGGGTCTACATCATCAGGCACGGCTGCGGCGAAATCTACCGCGGCGGCGCCTACGCGTTCCGGGCCGAGGGGCTTGAGCCCCTGATCAGGGACGGCTCGACGCTCGTGAAGACCGTCTCCGGAGTCCCCGGGGACATCGTGACCATAACGGCGGAGAGGACCGAGGTGAACGGGGTGAGGGTCTCGGGAGGCCCCGCCATGGCAGAGAAGTTTGGGCATAAGGGAAGCTATTTCACGAGGAGCCTTGCCGTTCCCTACGGGAAGTACTTCCTCACCGGCACGAACGACCGATCGCTTGACTCAAGGTACACCGGGACGGTGAGGGAGGATCTGTGCGTCGGACGCGCCTTCCCGCTCTTCTGAGCTCCCTCCTCGCCGTCTCTCCCCTCGCCCAGCCTGCTGATGCCCCCGGCGGATTTCCCCCGGCTCCTGACGCGGGGATGCTGCAGGAAGCGCCTGAGCGCGCTCTGCGGGTTCCGGACGGCTGCTACATCCTCGTCTCCCGCTCCCTCGGCACCGGCCTCATCCGGAAAATCTTCGCGGAGGCCGCTGATGCCGGCTGCACCGCGGTCTTCAGGGGGCTCGGGAAAGGCGGAATACAGGAGCTCGTTAATCTTATCGCGGCCTCGGGAACAGTTCCCGACACCATGATCGATCCTGAGCTCTTCCGGAAGAGCAGTGCCGCGGGAGTGCCCTCCGGGGTCATGGTCGAGGGCGGGCGGATCGCGGCCGTCACCGAGGGCTCGTACTCCGCGGAGCTCCTCCGGAAAACGGAGGGCTTCCGGAAATACGGCCCGGTATCCACAGTCTCTGAGCCTGATCTCCTCCTTCAAATCCGGGAAAGGGCCGCAGCGCTCGATCCGGCTGCGGAGAGACAGAAGGCGGTGAGGAGGTTCCTTGAGGGGATCCCCTCCTGGACGCTCCCTGAGGCAGACTTAAGCACGGTCACGGCAAGGGTCCCCCGGATCAGGGCTCCCCTGAGCCTCAGGAATTCGGATTTTCCCTTTCTCAGGGAGCTTGCGGGGAAGGAAATCGCTCTCCTCCCTGAGGGAGGGAAGGAGGACGCGCTCCTTGCCTTCTCCTGCGCCTCTCCCGGGAGCGCCGTGAGGATTTTCAGGAAAGCGGAGAAGCGCTTTCCCGACATCACCGCGGCCTGCCCGGACTACCCGCATGACGAAAAGCGGCTTCAGGCGCTCCCCCCGGAGCTCGGCACTCCCGCCTTCCTCACGCGGGAGCTCGCGGAGACGCTCGGGGTGAAGGCCCTCCCGGCGCTCGTCAGGACCGAGGGCAAAAGGCTTGTGACGGAGACATTCGGCAAGGAGGAGAATGATGAAAGCCCGGAGTAAGAAGGAAAGGAGGAACCGCGCCGCGGCGGGATGGCGCATCAGGCAGAGAGCCTTCGCCGCCGCGCTCCTCGCCGCCCTCACCGCCGCACCGGAGTGCGCAGCCGCAGCCGGCACCTGCAACAGATCGAACCTCTTCAGCAGCAGGCTCCTCACCGACATCTGCTATGAGTGCATCTTCCCCGTCAAAATCGCCTCGGCAAGAGTCGGGAAGGGGACCATTCCCAAAGCGTCAGCGCAGAACCCCATGTGCGTCTGCCCCGGGGCATTCGGCATACCATCGCCCGGAGTCACCGTCGGGATGTGGAACCCCGCGAGGCTCATCGAGTTCACGAGGGATCCCGGCTGCTCGCCGGTCCTCAACGGCGCGGTGCTCCCCTCGAGGAACAGGGCGGATCTCGGCACGCACGGCGAGGGGGTGAACGACGCGGGGGATCTCGCCTTCTACCATTACCACTATTTCTCGTTCCCGCTCCTCTCGATGCTCGATCTCGGGTTCCTCACGAGGTGCGCCTCGGGCGACTACTCCTCCATGGATCTGATGTACCTCTCCGAGCTTGATCCGACCTGGAAGAAGGAGAAGCTCGCCGCGCTCACCGCCCCGGAGTCCGCGCTCTTCGCAAACGCGCCGGCCGTCGCCTCCTGCGCCGCTGACGCGGCAGCCTCGCAGACAGGGGAGCCGCTTGATGCCATGTTCTGGTGCCTCGGCGCCTGGGGGACGATGTACCCGCTCGCTGGCTACACGCTCGCCTCAGGCTCCATCAACGAGAACACCAGCGAGCTCACCGGGCGCGTCATCATGGCGCTCCACCGCCGCGGGCTTGCCGTCCGGACCATGGGGAGCGGCAGCCTCTGCGCCTGGCATCCGGAGCCCTTCATGCCGAAGAGCATGTACCGCTACAGCATGATCTTCCCCCGGCCCGAGAGCCGCTCGAACCACGGCACCGGCGTGAGCACCCTCATGACCGGCGGCGACCGGCAGATCCCGGGAACCGGAGAGGATCCCGTGTATCTCATCTGGCGCTTCGAGGAGTGCTGCCAGACAGCCTGGTGAAAAGGAGGACCAGTGATGAAAAGGACATTTGCCCCGGCCTGCGCCATGGTGATCATTGAGGCGATGCTCTCCCTTCAGGGAGCGGGCGCTGCAGAGACAGGGAACGGGGAGAGGGAGCTCCGGAGCGGCGCCGTGGAGGGGCTCGCCGCTGGGGATGAGCTCCTGAGGGGAATGGATTTCACGCTCGGCGGAATTACGGTCACGGAGCTCGGCGGCGGGGAGGACGCGGATCTTGCCGCGCTTGAGAGAGTAAGGGACAGAGAGAGAGCGGCGAAAGATGAGGGAAGGGAGAGCGCCATCCTGAGTGAGTCTTTCCAATACCAGAGAAAGGACAGCGCGATGGAGCAGCTTGTGCCTGACGCAGTGAGACAGAGGAGCGCTCCGGAGTGCGGAGGCGGCGGCCAAAGAACCGTGACTGTCCGGACTGAGCATGTCACGCATGAGGAGAAAATCTGCACCGTTTACTGGGAGCATCCCGCCTGCACCCTCAGAAGGATAATCAGCAGAACGGAGGAGGAGATAACGAAAGGCGGCAGCTCCGCTGCCGTGCCGGGCACGGTCCTGAGGACTGCCTCTTTCCCAGAGCTTTCGGGGACAGATCCCGAGAATGTCACGTTCTCCCCCGGGAAAAGCACTTACCTTATCGAAAAGCCCGCTCCCGGGAACGGCTGGCGCGCGCTCATCGCCTGCCCCGGGACGGCCGGGTGCACTGTCACAGCGAAGGTGCGGAGGCTTTCCTGGCGTCCTGAAATGTCCCCATCGGATACCCTCTGCGCGCCGCTTGAGGGCGAGAGCGTCTCCTGGTCCTGCATCAGGGAATGGTCAGACGGAGAGCCTGCGCTCTCGGGATTTGCCCCGCCGGATGGCGCGCTCTATGAGGGAGGCGACGGCCGCGGCGGGGCGTGCCTCGAGGCGGCTGCCGCATTCTCAGGCCGCGGAATCCCTGACCGCTCCGATGAATGCGGGAGCGATGTTACGGGCTGCGCCCTCGTGCGCTCAGCCTGCGTTGAGGGCACGGAGCTCCCGGACGGAGAGTGCGGGGAGCTCGAGAAGGTCTACTCATGCGAGAAAAAGACTTATACGGAGGAGACGAGGACAGTCACTGACGGAGCGGGCTGCAGCGTCCCATGCTACGGCACGGAGTGCGTGAGGGAGACCGCGCGCGAGAGCGGGAGCGATCTCGCGAAGGCCTCGGCCATAGGCGAGGCGGCGCTCGGCGCCGATGCCGACATGAGCTGTGAAGGCGGCCGGTGCACGGTCTTCAGCGGCTCGAAGAGGGGCTGCAGCACCAAGGCGGGAGGCCTCGTCAACTGCTGCAAAAAGGGAGGCTCCGCGAGGCTCACCGACTACATGGACATGTACTCCGGGGTGCGGGACATCCTCCGGCGCGGGAAGAGCCGCGAGGGCGGGAAGGACGCGCTCTGGTCAGGCGACGTGACAGGCGAGGAGAGCGTAACGGAGGCGCCGGTCTCCTCCGGCACTGACTCCGCCGACGCCGGGACTCCGGAGCGTGAGGGTGACAGCAGCACAACGAAGGAGGCCTCGGAGGAGTTCCGGGCAAAGTACGGCGGCTCCTCAGCGGAAAAGCTCTTCTCCTCTGACGGGACTTCGTTCCGCAAAGGAAGATCGCAGACCATGCCCTCCCTGATGGACGCCTTCGAGGACTTCGGGCTTAAGAGCATCTTCGGCAGGCTCCTCAGCTGCCCGGAGGACGATCTGAAGGCCACCACGCGCGCCGTCTCGAGGAGCTGCCATTACCTGGGGAGCTGGTGCAGCAGGAAGGTGCTCGGCGTCTGCCTCAAAAGGCGCAGGTCCTGGTGCTGCTTCTCCTCGCCCCTTGCGAGAATAGTGCAGGAGCAGGGGCGCGCGCAGCTCGGGCGCTCCTTCGGCTCGGCGCGGCATCCTGAGTGCCGGGGCTTCACCATGGAGGAGCTCGGGGCGCTCGACTGGGACAGGATGGACCTCAGCGAATGGGTGGAGATTGAGAGGGAGACCGGACACTACCCGGATGAGGAGAGCGCGGCGAAGGCCGGGGAGAACCTCGGGACGGATCTCCATGAGAGGTCATTCTCGAGGGCGGAGGCCGCCGCGGCAAAGCTTGACGCCGCGGCGGAGAGCGGCGGCTCCATGGAGGAGCTGAGCCGCTGACAGACAGTGCATCCGGAGCGGGAGATCATCTCCCGCCTTTTGATTTTCAGATTACTTCTTCTTTCCGTTGAGCCATTCCATGTACTCGCCCACGCCCTCGGCGACGGTATGGAACTTCACGTCGCAGCCTGCGGCGCGGAGCTTCGTGAGGTTCGCCTCGGTGAAGGCCTGGTACTTCCCGACGAGATCATCCGGGAACGGGATGAACTCCACCTCGCCGTGACCGTGGTAGGCAATGACCGCCTTCGCGATGTTGAGGAACGGCTCGGCCCGTCCGGTGCCGCAGTTGTAGATCCCGGACGCGCCCTTATGCTCATAGAACCAGTAGTTGACCGCGCAGACGTCGCGCACATACACGAAATCCCTCATCTGCATGCCGTCTCCGTAGCCCATGCATCCTTTGAAGAGCCTCGGGTTCTCGCCCCTGAGCATCTCTCCGTTCAGGTGGAAGGCAACCGACGCCATCCTGCCCTTGTGCTGCTCGCGCGGCCCGTAGACATTGAAGTAGCGGAGGGCCACGATCTGTGACTTGAGATTAGGGAGCAGGCGGCGCAGGTACTGGTCCTGCATGAACTTCGTGTAGCCGTAGATGTTGAGCGGCCCCTCGTACTGCCTCTCCTCGATGAAGTCGCGGTCGCGGCCGCCGTAGGTCGCGGCGGAGGAGGCGTAGATGAGCGGAACGGAGTTCCTGACGGCGAAGTCCATCAGGTTCTTCGTGTACTCATAGTTGTTCTTCATGATGTAGCAGCCGTCCCACTCGGTCGTGTCGCTGCAGGCTCCCTCGTGGAAGATGCAGTCGATGTGCCCCCAGGAGCTGAAGGTGTCGCCCGCGAGGATTTTCGCCATGAAGTCATTGCGGTCCATGTAGTCATAGATCTCGAGATCCGCGATGTTGATGAACTTGTGGCCGTCCTTCAGATCATCGACGACAACGACATCGCTGTGCCCCTTCTCGTTAAGGAGCTTTACCAGATTGCTGCCGATGAAGCCGGCGCCGCCTGTTACAACAAACATAAAGAGCCTCCGATTAAAAGATGCCCTTATTATCCGCCAAAGGAGCGCTTTTTACAGTGACCGCGGAGGAAAAATCTGCCGCGGGGGCAGAAAGAGAGTCATAAGGGGCGCCGGTCTGCTCAGGAGGCGTCAGCCCGGAGATCCCTGCCCGCCCTGAAACAGAAATGCCCCGGCATCTGTGACACCGGGGCATTGAGGAAGGCACAGGCCTTTCATGCGGGAGAACTCAGTTGAGCACTCTCTGGTGTGCGGTCGAGAGGGCCGCGTCGACATCCTGCCTGCCGCTTGTCGAGTTGGTGATGGCGCCCTGGATTGCGGACCAGAACTTGATCATCTGCGGGACCGAGGGCATCGGCTCGCCGTCCTGCGCGTTCTGCATGGTGACGTTCACCCTCGGATCGTTCTTCGACTTCGCCTGGAAGGACTTCAGGGCGAACGCACCGAGCGAGCGGCGGTCGTTCATCTCGCTCATGCCCTCGTCGGTCAGGACGTATTTCTCGATGAACTGTATGGCGAAGTCCTTCTTCTTCGAGTGGGCATTGATGATGAGGCCCAGCACCCCGACCATCGCCTTCATCCGCTGCCCGTTGAGGGTCGGCAGGCGGTTCACGGAGAAGTCAACCTTCGCCTGCTCGTAGTTCGACCATGACCAGGGCCCGTCAAAGACGCAGGCGACGTGGCCGTTCACGAAGTCATCCTGCATGATGCCGTAGTCGGTGCCCTTCACGATGTGCTTGTCCTTGATGAGGCTCACGATGAACTTGAGGCCGGTCCTCGCGCCCTGGTTGCCGACGCCGGTGTCATTGACGTCATAGCCGGTGGCGGTCTTCTTGTATACATAGGCGCCCTGGGAGGCCATGATCGGGAAGGAGTAGTAAGGCTGCGAGTAGTCCCACTCAATCGCGTGGATGCCCTTCTTCTGCAGCTCGTCATCTAGCTTCACGAAATCCTCAAGGGAGTCGGGCACGTCCTTGTCCGCTATGATCGAGCGGTTGCAGATCATGGAGATGGCCTCGACGCTGATGGGATAGCCCCAGGTCTTGCCCTGCATGGTGAGCGCGTCCCAGGAGAACCTGAAGAACTTGGCCTTCTCCTCCTCGCTCGGCGAGACAGGAGCTATGAGGCCGGCGTTCGCCCACTGGCCGAAGCGGTCATGGGCCCAGAGGTAGATGTCGGGGCCCTCGCCGCGGGAAGCGGCCTTCTCGAACTTGATCTCGGACTGCTCCTGGTTCTCGATTTTGACCTTTATGCCGGTTTCCTTCGTATAGCGCTCGGCGACCTTGGAGAAGGCATTGTAGTCAGTCGCGTCGCGCGTCCAGATGGTAAGGAGCGGATCGACGGAGCTGTCCTCCTCCGCGAGTGCGGGGAATGCGGCAACCGAGGCGGCCACGGCGGCCGCGAGAACAAATTTATTCATCTGTTTTATCTCCGAAACTGACTGCCCGGCAGCGCTCGGCGGAGCCTCTCTTATTCTTGCGATCAGATCTGAAGTCAGGACATCCGCGGCGGATCCGGGGCTGGCAAAGGCGCATTGTACCTCAGAGGGCGCCGGTTATTAACGCCGGTGCATGTAAAACAGGCCGGATCTCACATGAAGAATTATGAGAGTGCAGGATGTTTCACACTTTCAGGGATGCATGTCTGCACAGCGGGCGTATTGAGCCAGAGGCATGCTGCACGGCGGGACGGAACGTCCGCCCTTGCAGACGGAACCGCGGGAGCGCCGCAATTCCTCCGGCGGTTCCGGAAAAGTTCCGTCAATTTTTGTCAAAAATGTTATATATATCCCAAAACAGTTAAAAATCAGACAGTTGTGTGAGCAAATCTCAACCATTTGGCCTTTTCAGGTGCTAATATGCGAAAGCCTGACGGAACTCTGGCCGATATGTACACCAGGAGTGCTCCATGGAATGCGGTCTCCGGAAGGCAAAGGCGGCAAGAAGATCCACAACAAGCCGCAGTTAGTTCCTTAAAACATGTATTTTCGCCGCGTCCAATCCGCGGCTTTTTTGTTTCTCCCCATCAAGGTTCCCTGGCTGCCTGCCGGAGCAGGCAGCCTGTCTTTGTTCAGAGCACCGGAAATTCCCTCCATGAGAGGCTCTCTCCTGTTGCTGCACTGAGTCCGAGATGGCTGTGTATCAAAGCGAGCGTCCGCAGCGGTTTATTACGAAAAAAGGTGAAAAGTCACCTTAATTCGGAATGACTGGATTCATCAGGACCATGTTCTGCCGGGGAGACGCCTGCCTCAGGCACCTCCCTGCCGCAAAGCCATTACGAAAAAAGGTAAAAATTCACCTTAATTCGGAATAGCCGAATTCATCAGGACCATGTTCTGCTAGGGAGCCTCCTTACTCAGGTATCTGCCGTATGCAGAAGTTCCAGAACTATTACAAGGATGTCTCACTCCGCATGAAGAACCGTGAGATTGACATCCTCATCGTTGTAAACATGTTCCTGACAGGATTCGATGCAACAACCCTCAATACACTCTGGGTGGACAAGGACCTCAGAATGCATGGACTTATCCAGGCCTATTCAAGGACAAACCGCATTCTCAACAGCATTAAGACTTACGGAAACATCATCTGCTTCCGGAACCTTGAGAAAGCAACCAACGATGCCATCGCACTGTTCGGAGACAAGGACGCGAAAGGCATTGTCCTAATGCGCACCTATGATGAGTACTATAACGGCTATACTGACAGCAAGGGGAAAGGCACCGTGGATACGCAGCGCTGGTGGATGAACTCCTGAAGATCTACCCGATCGGAGAGCGTATTCTCTCCGAGAAGGCACAGAAGAAGTTCATATGGCTCTGGGGAGCAATTCTGAAGCTCCGCAACATTCTCTCTGCATTCGACAGATTCCAGCAAGACTCCCTGCTCACTGAGCGGGACGTTCAGGACTACTGCAGCATCTACAACACCCTGCATGAGAAATGGCGTTCAGAAGAGCATGAAAAGGAAGATATAAACGATGATGTCGAGTTCGAGATGGAACTCATCTCGAACATAGAGGTGAACATTGACTACATTCTGAACTTGGTAAGCAAGTACCATGACGCCCATACGTCCGACAGACAGGTTGAAATCAAGAACGACATTGAGCGCGCCATCGGAGCAAGCCCGAAGATGCGGAGCAAGAAGGATCTGATCGAGGATTTCATCGCCTCGCTTACCCCGCAGAGCAATGTCGGGCTCGACTGGAATGCTTTCGTTCATGAGCGAATCAGAACAGAGCTCGATAATCTTATAAACGACGAGAAGCTTAAGCCGGAGCCGGCAAAGCGTTTTGTCAACGATTGCTTCCATGAAGGCTATGTTGAGACCTCAGGCACAGCAGTGGCCGGCATACTGCCTCCCATGCCAAGGTTCCAAAAAGGCGGGAACAGGGACCAGAAGAAGCAGGACGTGATTGACAGGCTGAGAGGCTTCTTCAACAGGTTCTACGACATATGTCCGGAAGGAATCGATGAAGGCGGCATTCAGGAAATGCGGGCGCCATCTGCTAAACCGGTATAAAGGTACGCGCGGTGACGTCCAGCCCGTAATATGCAGCTGATTTTAAGAGTATGCACTTAGCTGGCTGCTGACCGATGCAGTCCGGAAGAAGTGGATAAAGTGAGCCGGTCTTCTGACCGGCTCTTTTTGTGCCAGGCTCTCCTGGAGGTTGCAGAAGCCCCGGCCCCTTACTGGCTTTAACATATATCCAATATGTATATATGGTCAGTTACCGCCATTTCAACCCCATGAAAGCAAATTTAATTTATGGAAATTTCCCCGTGTTTTTCTTGAATTTCCCCTTGATGGCATCATATAGGAATGTGCAAAGGAAAGGATTTAAGAAAAAGAACTGATAAGGGCTGAGGGCCAGAGACCCGAGGCCCGGGAGATTTCAAAAATGTCAAAGAATCATAACAATGCACTCTGCCGCGGAGAATTCGGAGTTCCCTCTCTGTTCGACTTCTTCAGCCGCCCGCTTTCGGCATTCAGCGGCTTTGACATGGAGAACGAAGGCTTTAAGGCTGACGTGGAGGACAAGGGCGACCGCTATCAGGTGAAGGCCGAGATGCCGGGCGTGAAGAAGGAGGATATAAAGCTCTCCTTCGATGACGGCGTTCTCACCATCAAGGCCGAGCACAACACCGAGAAGAAGGAAGGCAGCGATAAGAAGGGCTACCTCGTCGAGGAGTGCTCCTACGGCACCTACGAGAGGAGCTTCAGGTTCGATGACGCTGACCCTT
>Ga0256404_1003030_pt1 | contig 35427 bp, 39 predicted proteins | sample RumenRJG_01DNA_FD_185990 | JGI IMG/M metagenome (GOLD analysis project Ga0256404, IMG submission 185990) | Bovine rumen microbial communities from Lethbridge, Alberta, Canada - RJG_01 | ecosystem: Host-associated > Mammals > Digestive system > Stomach > Rumen | place: Canada: Alberta | collected... | reverse complement strand
TTCCGGCGCGGCATCGAGGACCTCTCTGACAGCCCCGACACCTGGATCTCCTGTCGCCTTGCGTCACAAACCACGGTGCCGCTGGCGCAGGGCGAGAAGGACTTTCGCGTTCGGTATTAGGGCGCGTCCTTAGACCAAGCCTGCTGCCTGCAGAAAGGTTACAGCTCGTGCCTCTCGACGCGCACGTCCTTACCGTCAATCACCATCGTCATGAACGTGCAGCGCCCCGATCCCGGCTTCGGCATGAGCGTGCCGGAGTTCACCACGAGCGCGTCCGCGGGCCCTCCGGCATCAACCTGCCAGCGGTGCGAGTGCCCGTAGATCACCGCGTCCGCGTCGAGCGTCGCCGCGCGCTGCCGCAGCCGCACCAGGCGTGGCGCGCGGTACGTGTGCCCGTGCGTCACCATGATGCGATGCGCCACGTCGCCTCCGCGCGCCGGTGCTCCCTCGTGGTAGCCAAGCGCCCGCACGCCCGCGATACCGTCCGCAGCAACGTCAATCACAAGCTCGTCCGCCGGATGCATGGGTGCAAGTGCGGCGTCGTTGTTGCCGTGCACAAGGTAGATGGGCTCGGGAAGGTTCAGCTCGTCGATGGCCGCCATCGGCATCTGGAGGTCGCCCGCAATCAGGATGGCGTCAACGGTTCCGCCGGCCCGCGCGGCCACCACCGCGTCCTGAAAGTGCCCGACCTTCGTGTGTATGTCAGAGCAGACCATGATCCTGACCATGCTGCCTCCAACCTCTTAAACCCAAGCGTGGTTACAGTGTAGGCGCGAAGCATGTCGCGGGGATGGCAGGCCATATCAAGACGAGAAGAGCGACACGTCGTGGTCGATGGTCCTTCTCATCCAGAAGCTCTTGTACGTGTGACGTGCTGACCTATCCCTGCGTCAGCCAAGCCAGAAGCGCGGCCTGAACAATGAGCATGGCGGGAACCCCAAGGTAGAACAGGGGCTTGCGTGTCTTGTGGTGCGCAACCCTCATACCCAGAAGACCTCCCGCAGCGCCGCCAACTGCGGAGCAGCCAAGCAAAACCTTCTCGGGGATGCGCCACGCACCTCTGACGGCTCTTGCCTTGTCCAGGCAGAAAAGCGCAAAGGTGATGGCGTTGATTGCGGCGAGGTATGCCAGAAGGGTGTCCGAGCCCCATGCGGTAAGCGTGTCCATGCGCAAGATTGTATCGCACACACCAGCTGTGGCCCATCACGCCCATCCCCTTATCGCTTGCCGTTTGTGGTCGCCGCTGTGCATGCGAAGGTATTCAAGTTGGCAAAATGGTATCAATTAGAGTTATCTTGTATGTATCGACTTACAATGTCAGTCTCGGTTGATGGGAGGGACACATGTCGCTCTTTGGGAAGTCTGCCAAGCAACGCCTGGAACAGTCAGGCTTTACGATTACGAAGACTCTCTTCGAGGCACCGCGGCTTTCCATGGTGCCGTCTCTGTACATGGACGAGAATCACCGCAAATGGGCCATAGTGCTGCATGGCATGGAGCCCGCCATTCACGACTACGAGGATATTCTCGACTGCAAGGTGATAGAAAACGAGGAAGTCGACGTCCGAAAGGACATGAGCCGTCGCGACCTCTTCGAGAGCGTGCTCGAAAACCCTGCCGCGGTGGCGCGGGCGAACGCAAGCAGAGGAGGCAAGTACTGCACGCGCATGGACGTCGCACTGACGGTAAGGGGAACGCCTGGACAGGAGTCCACCATCGGCATACCCCTTATCGGCAGGGAGGTCCTGCGTAGTTCGAAGACCTATGTGCTTCTTCGTCAGGGGGCGGATAAACTGTGTGAGGACGTGCTGCGCATGAGGGATGCGAGCAAGGTTTCGTCGTAGGAGAGTACGTTGGTCCGCGGGAAGATTCCGCCGGCAGATGCTGCGGTCGAGAACATTCGAAACTACATTAATGTAAACGGCCTCTCTGAGGGAGAAAAGCTGCCCTCGGAACGAGACATGTGCGAGATGTGGGGGATATCGCGCTCTGCGTTGCGGAGTGCTATACGACACCTGACGACGATGCACGTTCTCGAGAGCCGTCAGGGATCGGGTACCTACGTCGCGCCCGCGCGCCCCATTTCATACTCGGGCGTCGGGAAGGTCATGGGCTTTAGTGACAACGTCCGTAGCAGTGGACATACGCCAAGCTCTCTGGTGGTGAGCCAGGGGACGTGCGATGCGGACGCCCACGTTGCGAAGAAGATGGGCATCGACGTCGACCATGCCGTCTTCAAGCTCGTCCGTCTGCGCCGTGTGGATGGTCTTCCATGCATGTTAGAAACCTCGATGGTTAACACTGACGTCTGTCCTGGTATTGCCTCGCATGACTTCTCAAGGGAATCTCTCTTTGACGTGATTCGGGATGGCTATTGTCTGGATATCGCCCATGGCTGGGACAGCCTCTCGATTTCTAGGCTAGACGAGTGGGAGGCGGACTTGCTAGGGGGAAAACCTGGTGCATCCGTGTTCTTTCAACAGGGTGTGAGCAGAGATGGCGACGGTAGATGCATCGAGTATTACAAGTCCGTCATTCGGCCAGATAGGTATACGTTCGTCAGTCTCTGCGGATGGCCCGTTGACTCTCAGAAGGCACTTTGGTGACATGATGGAAAACTTGGACACGGATAAGCCAAAGTACATACAGATTCGCGAAATCATACGTGATGAGATCGAAGATGGCCTCTACGAGCCCGGTAGCGCCATTCCCTCTGAGAACGATCTCGCGGAGCGGTTTGGGACGACGCGCCTGACGGTAAGAAATGCCATAGATGCACTTGTTGCCGGCGGACTGTTGCGCCGTGTCCAGGGCAAGGGCGTCTACGTCATGTCGGAGCGACTCGGTGAGGCCGATGCGCTCGAGCTTGTGGGCTTTCGTGAAAGCGTCAGGGAGAAGAACGCGGTGCCGTCCGTCAAAGTTCTCTCTAAGGCTCGGCGTCCTGCGGGGGGCTTCTTCTCGCATCTCTTCGAGATTGGCGAGAATGATGACATTCTCGCGATCAAGCGCGTGAATTACGTGGATGACGTGCCCCTGATGATAGAGCGGACGTTTATTCCAATCTCCCTCTTTCCGAAAATCGAGTCCGTCGACGTTGGCGTTTTCTCTCTTTACCAAGTCTATGGCATGTTTGGGCATACCGTCGCATCGGCTGTCGAGCACCTCGATATGGTCGAGCTGGGTACGCGCGATGCACACCTGCTGGGAATCGAGGAGGGCTCTGCCGTCATTTCCTACGAGTGCGTGAGCTATGACGAAGACGGCACCGCGTTGGAGTTCGCGTCCTCGTATCGTCGCGGAGACCTTGGCGGGTACTCAGTAACGTATTAATACGTTAGCTATACCACTTAACAATAATTAAATACCATTCACCCTAAATGAGCGTGATTAGCCCATAAATGGTTCTAAATATCGCTAAGTTATCAATCAAATGGTTACAAAAAGTGCGCACATGTAATCAATAGATACCAAAGGTGAACGATTGAGGGCGGAGGACAGCTTATGAAGGAGACCGAGAAGGTCGAGATTGTTTACTTCGACCAGGAGGGCTATCTCGAGGACGGCAAGGAGCTCTACAAAATCGGCAAGCAGATGAAGCAGTTCGCGGATGACGTTTGCGACGAGGGGTTCGACCACCTCTTCCTGCTGGGCGTCGGCGGCACTTGGGATGAGTTTCTGCGCATGCAGTATGTCATGAACAAGTATGCCGACGCAGACCATCAGGTAACGCTCCTCCATGCTGCAGAGTTCAACGTGATGGGCAGCAAGTCCATGACGAGCAATTCTGTGGTGCTCACCTCGTCCGAGTCGGGAACCACCCCAGAGGTCCTGCAGGCGGTAAAGACGCTCAAACAGATGGGCGTGCGGGTCTATGCGATGACGAAGGCAGACGGCCCCATCGGACAGGCAGTGGGAGCCGATCACTGTGTTGCCATGAAGAACGATCATGGTAGCGGCGGATGCGAGAAGGGCTACTATCTCGCGGACTGCTTCGGTCTGAGGATTCTCAACCGTCAGGGCTTCTTCCCGAAGTATGACGAGTTCATTGAGCAGAGCAAGGGTTTCTGGCCGGCGCTCCTCGACATTCGCAAGCAGTTCGAGCCAAAGGCGGAGGCGTTCGCGAAGAAGTATGCGCTTGCGCCTTACACGATGTTCATCGGCTCTGGTGCGCTCTGGGGAGAGACCATCCTGTTTGCCATGTGCCTTCTCGAGGAAATGCAGTGGAAGCACACCCGCTACATCAGCTCTGCGGACTTCTTCCACGGAACGCTCGAACTCGTGGAGCCCGGCATTCCCGTTGTCCTCTTCAAGGGCGAGGATGAGTGTCGTGCGCTCGACGACCGTGTCGACGCATTCCTCAAGAGCGGGCGTACCGGGGATACGGACGTGACCGTCATTGACACGAAAGAGTATGCAATTCCCGGACTCGATAGCGACTTCCGCATGATCCTCTCTACCTACATCATCTCCGTGCTTACTACTGATCGCATGTCAAGGCACTACGAGCTCGTCACGAAGCACAACCTCAACTACCGTCGCTACTACCACCAGTTCGATTACTAAGACGGGTCATGATCGCATGACGTCGCATCAGAGGTTCCGGGCGGCTGCTACGAACTGTGCCTACAGGTTCTACTCGCTTGAGTACTTTTTCTCCTCCTCCCAAAGGGAGGGCTTCGATGCCGTCGAGCTCTGGTGCGGTCCCATGCACTTCTTTATGGACTATGCCGCAAACGATTCCGTGAGCCACATTGCCGCATTGTCAAAAGAGAGCGGTCTTCCCATCTGCGCCATCTGCCCCGAGCAAAACAACCCCAAACCCTCGAACGTTGCCGCACGTGGAGATGATGCGATTCGGAGAAGTCGGCAGTATTTCAAGCGGGCAATAGACGTGGCGGCGGACTTGGGTGCTGGAATGGTCTCCATTACGTCTGGTTGGGGATTCCTGGACGAGTCTCGAGAGACGGCATGGGATCGAAGCGTGCGAATGCTGTCGACACTGGGGTCTTATGCCGGCGAGAGGGGCGTGACGCTTGCGCTTGAGGCGCTTCAGCCAGAGGAGTCAAACCTGTGCAATTGCGCGCGGGACCTTCGGACGATGCTCGAGGATGTGGGGAGTGCACACCTCAAGGTGCTACTCGACACGGGTGCGATGTGGCGTGCGGGGGAGAGCGTGCAAGACTACATGGACGCATTCGGTAAGGATGTCGTGCATTGTCATTTTACCGATGCGAGAGAGACGTCTCACCTCGCGTGGGGCGACGGAGTACGGGATATGAGGGGCGATCTTCTCGCCCTTGCGGAAGCCGGTTATTCGGGATGCCTGACGTTTGAAAGTGTTGACCCGCGCTATTTTGTGGATCCAGCCGCTGCGGACCGACAGTCGCTGGCGGCACTAAAGAGGAATCTGGAGGAATTTGATACATGAGCAGGCAGTACATCATCGCTTCTCATGCGCACTTTGCGGAGGGCATCTTTGAGAGTGTGAAGCTCCTGGCGGGCGACCGGGATGACGTGAGTGTGCTGAATGCGTTCGTCGACGGGAACGACGACGTGGAGGCGGCGTCGAGGAGTCTTGTCGAGTCCATGCCTGACGACACGGATGTCGTTGTGCTCACCGATCTCATGGGAGGGAGCGTGAACAACGAGTTCACAAAGCTCATGCTGACGAGGCCAAATGTCTACCTCGTCACGAACATGAACCTGCCGCTCCTGCTCACGCTCTTTCTCTCCGATGAAGACGAGGACACGGAATCCTTGCTGAGGCAGCTTGTCTCGAGTGACGAGGTGAGGCCGAGGTTCGTGAATGACGACTCAGCCATCGAAGAAGACGAGGACTTCTAGGCTCACAACTGAAACAAGGGGGTTCGAACATGATTCTGCTGACCAGGGTTGACCACAGGCTGTTACATGGCCAGGTCGCCGTCTCGTGGGTGCAGGGTTTGCAGGCAAATTGCATCTTCTGTGTGGGAGACCACGTGGCGAACGATCCCGTTTGGAAAATGACCCTCAAGATGGGCAAGCCAGCGGGATGCAAGCTCGTGATAAAGGATATGACCCATGCAATCGAAGCCATCAATTCCGGAGTCACCGACAAGTATCGGATGCTCATCTGCGTGCAGACCATCGCGGAGGCGAAGCAGCTCATCGACGGATGCCCTCAGATAAAGAGCCTGAACCTCGGAAACACCAAAGGGAGTCCTACGACGCGTGAGGTGGCGCGCCAGGTCTTCCTTGAGCCAGAGGAGGAGAAGATTATTCGCGAGCTGCTGGACAAGGGGGTGGAGGTGGAGATTCGTCCTCTTGCGGACGATCCGAAGGTTGAAATCCAAGACGTACTCTAGCGGTCGTAAGAATCTCACAGCAACATTTGATTAGGAGGAGAGCATGCTTGTTAAGGCGATACTGATTTCGCTCGTGGCGGCATTCGCCATGTTTGATTATCAGCTCGGCACGCTCTACGCGTTCAGACCGATTGTGACCTGCCCGCTCGTAGGTCTCATCCTGGGCAATCTGCCGGCAGGTCTCGCCATTGGCGCGAGCTTGGAGCTTCTGTTCATGGGAAACATCTCCATTGGAGCCTACGTTCCGCCTGACGAGAAGGTGGGCAGTATCCTTGCGTGCGCCTTTGCCATAACGCTGGGCAAGGGTACCGAGGCTGCCCTCGCGCTCGCCATGCCCATCGCAACCATCTCTCTTGCCATCAGCAACGTCATCAATGGCCTCATGCCCGTTATAGTCGACAAGGCTGACGTTGCGGCGGCGAGGGGCGACCTGAAGGGTGTGTATGCGGCACACTGGGCTATCGGGCTCGTCGGGGTGGCAAAGGACGTCCTTCTCGTCGGATTTGCCTACTACCTGGGCGCCAATGCGGTTCAGGGCATCTTGGACTGGATTCCCTCCTTCATCATGGACGGCTTCGGAATCGCTGCCAACATCCTTCCCGCAATGGGCTTCGCAATGCTCGGCCGGCTGGTGCTCAAGCGTGAGGTCATGCCGTTCTTCTTCCTCGGCTTCCTGCTTGCCTCTTACATGAACGTGCCATCGCTTGGCGTCGCTCTCATTGCGATCATCATCGGAATCGAGAAGTTTGGCCTTTTGAATCCTCAGGCCAACACCGATAGTCCACAGCTCGCGGCGGAAGGAGATGATGACGATGACTTCTAATGAGGCCATGGTTTCGGGACAGGGCGTTTCACAGGAGGAGAATCCCTACAAGATTACGAAGAAGGACCTAATCAGGTCTTCCCTTAACTTAGGTGCTCTGGGCATGGAGTTCTCCTGGACCTACTACAAGCAGATGAACCTTGCATTCTGCCTGATGGTGGCGGGAATGCTCAAGAAGATCTATCACGGCAGACCTGATGACTATGCGGCGGCTCTACATCGCCATGCGGCGTTCTTCAACATCACGGTGCAGTTTGCGCCGTTCGTGGGTGGCATCGCGATGGCAATGGAGGAGCGTGTAGCCCGCGGAGAGATTGAGCCCGAGTCCGTCAATGACGTCAAGGCTGCTCTCATGGGACCGCTCTCCGGCATCGGTGACGCAATCTTCCTCACCACGATTCGCGTTATCGCCGCAGCTGTCGGCATCTCGCTCTGCCAGGCGGGCAATGCCGCCGGTCCTATCGTCTTCCTGCTCATCTACAACATCCCTGCCTTCTGGCTTCGCGTTTGGGGTGTTCAGAAGGGCTATTCGATGGGTGTGAGCTTCCTCGAGAAAGCGTCTGAGAACGGGCTCATGACCAAGGTGATGGCTGCCATTGGCATCGTTGGCGCTATGGTTATCGGTGGCATGACTAAGGACATGTTCTGGGCCACCATACCCGTGCAGATCGGCGAGACAGTAAAGGGTCAGGACCCGACCACCATCCAGAGCGTCTTAGACGGAATCATGCCCGGCATCGTTGGCATGTGCGCCTTCTGGATTTACTACTGGCTTCTCTCCAAGAAGATCAACCCGATGTGGCTCATCCTCGGTACCATGGTGCTCGGCGTGGTCGGCGCGTTCTTCGGTTTCCTGGGATAGAAGTGTCTACTCTACGCTGCCACTCGTTCACTGATTATGGCAGCATAGACGTAGGACGAGAAGGGCTTCCCCCTTATTGCCGCGAGCGTTCGCGGTGACGGCGGGAAGCCCTTTCCTTGGATGCATTTGGAGATGTCGCTTCATGCCGAGGCGGATGGGGTGTCGAGACATGCTCTTCTCTAGAAGTCCTCTTCCTCGAGCTTCTCTAGGACGAAGTCGCGCCATCCCGGCAGCTCGAAACCAACCTTGCCACGTCCGCGCTCCCCGATGACCCCTTCCTCAAGGAGACGTCTTCTGTACTGTGCCGCATAGCCCGTGCTCTTGCCCATGCGATTTGCGATGTCGGCGGTCAAGCTTACATTCTTGTCCGGAAGCATGGCTTTCACGAAGGCGAGGTCACCATCGGAAAGTTCCATGTAGGTGGTCTCCAGTATGTTGGACCGCATCTCAAACTGCGCCGCCTCGATGCCGCTCTTAGCGGCGTCGAGGTCAATGAGGCTGCCGTTGCTCTGTGTCCACATGCGGTATCCCACCAGCTGCATCATGAAGGGGAAGCCGTCGATTGCGCTTGTTGCGGTAAGCAGTGCCTCGTCAGTTATCTGCTTTCCTCCCGCTTCGATGGTCTCTTTGAGCGCGACGCGGATGTCGCCGTCGGGAATGCGCGTAAGCTGATGGCGAGCCGCTCTTCTGAGGAAGGATATCGACTTGTCGTTAAGCACGCGTGACACCTGGTAGGGAAGGCCGGCTGCAAGGAGTGAGATCCTTCTACCTTCTGCAATGAGGTGCTGGTAGACGGAGGCGAGCTGCACCATCTCGTCAAATTCGGACTGAAGCTCGTCGATTGTGATGAGAAGGCCGACACCGTGTGGCTCCAGCTCGTCCAAAAGCGAGGTTAGGCGAGACCTCCAGTTCTTGCCCACATTATTGCTGTCGTCGTATTCCCATCCCAAGGATGCAGCGCCACCGATGCCGACAGAGTTGATTCGTGCCTTCTGTCCCTGTGCAAGAAGGTGCGAGCCAGATCTGGCAGCTTGCTGAAGTATATCTTCGAGCATGCCGGGGACCGATGAGACTCGCGCGGTAATCCACCCACGCTCCTCCGCCTCGTCTGCAAGAAGGGTGAGGAGCGTAGTCTTACCCGTACCCCTGGCACCGGTGAAGATGGTCGTCAGGTTAGGGTCTCCGGGACCGTTTACGAACGCGTCTTCGATATTCTCAATTACGTAGCGACGTCCTGCCATAAAGGGCGGTACTTGTCCGAATCCGGGCGTGAACGGGTTATTGAGAGCGGCCATGTGTCCTCCCAATCGCAAATTTCATAGTGTTTCGGTCTATCTCTATGGTATCCGGTTCCCTTGATTTCTTTTGTAATTTTTGGAATTTTTGGTAAATTTGGTAACGCATTTACGCAGGTAGTCATACCTATTTGTCGCGCCGTGAACAGTCCGCGGCACGCTGGCGGCCTATCTTGGCCGCTCGTGCGATCGGCATGCCCTCTGGGGAATCGATGCCCAACCTTGGGGTAAGAGGAGAAGTACGAATATCTCAAGGTTTGAAGCTCGCCATGGCGGACATCAACGACGTGTACAGGTTCTTCAAGAGCGAGTCGCCCACGTACTTCCTCGCGACGGAGGAGGGCGGGCAGCCGCGTGTTCGCCCGTTTGGCACGGTCGACCTCTTTGAGGGCAGGCTCTACATCCAGACCGGCAAGAAGAAGGACGTCTATCGCCAGCTGCTGGCCAACCCCAAGGCGGAGATCTGCGGCGTCAAGGGCGGAGACTGGTGGCGCATATCGGGCGCGCTCGTGCCGGACGATCGCGTGGAGGCCAAGCGCCACATGCTGGACGCCTACCCGGCGCTGCGCAAGATGTATGACGAGAACGACGACAACACCATCGTCCTGTACTTCAAGAACGCGACAGCCCGCTTTAGCTCCATGACGGGAAAGTCCGCGGCGACCGTGGAGTTCTAGCCGCGTTTGATGTGCTTGAGCGCGCTCGCTCTAGGATGATCGAGCTGGGGGAGGGAGCATGGGCTTGAAGGGTCCAGATCCGATGGAGACTCTCGTGGGACTGGCGCTTCGCGTGCTGGTAGCGGCCGTGGTACTTGGCGTGGCGTTCCAGGTGTGCGAGCTCATGGGTCCCGTTGCCCGGGTGATTGCGTGTGCGTGCGGCGTCGCGGTCATGGCGGCACTCCCGCTCATGACCGCGCGCACGCTCCTTGGCCCCAACGTGCGACTCGACGGCCGCGCAAGAACGTCTCTGGCGGTGCTGTTCGTGACGCTTGCGGTTCCCCTCGTGGCGCTTGGCATGGGCGGCAATCTGAACGGCGGCAGCGCGGCGGTCATGGTGTTTGTGCCGGAGGTGGCGTTTCTCGCCTCGCTCGGCAACCGTCCCGGCACCTAGCTCTCTTGCTTGTGCAGCAGCGAAATCTATTTGCATGCTATGAGCAGCATGGAGCCGAGCTTGTAAACCGTGCCATGCGAACGCAAGAACCAATCTATCTGACGCGTCGGGGTTACAAGAGCGTGGTGCTCGTTGATGCGGAGACGATCGAAAATTGTCTTCGTGCCCCGTGGACATTTCCGGAGGTGGGATGTCCATACGATTCGGAGTTTCCTTCCGCAGCGCCTGACCATGAGGCCTTGGTCACGGTTGCGGACCACAAGGGAATCTACTACACGGTTTTTCTTGGTCACGATGAAACACGTGGTTGCCATCGAGTGGATTCTAGACGTGCGCATGGATCCCGTGGCAAAGGTTGTTTCTGGCGACAGCTGATTCCAGACATGACAAAGGTTCGCGCCCGGTGGGTGTGACGTGCTACGATCATGGCTTCCCTATTGACAATACTGTATATATACGATATATACAGTATACCCGCATGAGCACAGCGGCCTCTGCCCTGATGGACCGCGTGGGAGCTTGGGCGGAAGCTTCGTGAAAGAGGGGAGGCGCGCGTGCAGATTGTCATATCGAACTCTTCGGACAAGCCGATCTACGAGCAGGTGGCGTCGCAAGTTCGCTCACTCATCATGTCTGGTGAGCTTGTGGCCGGCCAACAGCTGCCGTCAATCCGCGCACTGGCGGCGGAGCTGCGCATAAGCGCAATCACCACAAAGCGTGCTTATGCGGACCTTGAGACCCAGGGGTTCATCTGTACCGTGCCCGGCAAGGGGAGTTACGTGGCGGGGGACAACCTTGAGCTGCTGCGCGAGGAGCGCCTGCGGCAGGTTGAGGCGTCGCTCGCGAAGGCTGTGGAGGACGCACGCCTGGCAGGCATCGGGAAGGAAGAGCTGCACGAGATGCTCGACCTCGAGCTGGAGGAGGAACGATGAGCGCGGTAACGAAGGAGCGCGAGGCGACCATGGGGCGTCCGTATCGCACCATGGAACCGTCCGGCGAACCCACGGCGTTGGAGCTGCGCCACGTTGCAAAAAGCTTTGACGACTTTGCCGTGAGGGACGTCTGTCTCTCGGTTCCCTGCGGCTCGGTCGTGGGACTCGTGGGAAGAAACGGTGCCGGCAAGACGACGCTCATGCGCCTGGCACTTGGCACGGCGAGGCCTGACAGGGGCTCTGTTGCGCTGTTTGGACAAGACGTCACCGCGGCGGGGCAGGAGGCGCACGCTCGGGCGCGCATGCGCACGGCAACGGTCGCGTCCGTATGCCCGTATCCCGGCTATCTTACGATTGGCGAGGTCGCGACCGTGTACGCGCTTTCGTACCCGACGTTCGACCACGCCGCGTTCGAGGCTCTTCTCGACCGCATGGACATCATGCACCAACCCGAGGGCGCGCATCGGCCGGTCTCGGCGGGGTTGCGCGTGGGCGACCTCTCGCGCGGGCAGGGCATGAAGCTGCAGCTTGCGGTATGTCTTGCCACGGGAGCGGACCTGCTGGTACTGGACGAGCCCACGGCTGGCCTAGACCCCATCGTTCGTGACGAGCTGCTGCAGATGCTACGCGAGCACATGGCCGCGCATCCGGATTGCTCCGTGTTGGTGTCGTCTCACATCACGGGCGATTTGGATCGCCTAGCAGATTACATCGTGATTGTGGACGAGGGACAGGTTGTCCTTTCGGCCGAGAAGGACGAGCTTACAGAGGTGATGGGCGTAGCGCGGCTGCTGCCCGCCCAACTGGAGCGCGTGCTGGACGAGGGGATTGTGCCGCGTGGGGAACTGCGCGTGCACGAAGACGGACTTGCCGGTGCGAGCGAGGTGCTGGTGCCCGACCGTGCTGCGTTCGTGCGCGCGTACCCCGATATGGTGTGCGACCGTGCTGCGATAGAGGACGTGATGCGGCTGGTCGTCCTGGGAAGGAGCCTGTGATGAGCAAGGCGTATCTGTACTGCGACTGGTGCTACATGAGGTCAAACCTTCGTGCCAGCCTCAAGTCCATGCTGCTGGTGATGCTGATTGTGTCAATACCGGCGGTCCTGGGATCTGCAGACGGTGTTCGTAACCTTGACGCCACGATGCTCGTGAACACGTTCGCGTGCATGGCGCCGGGGATTCTGGCCGTAAGCGGCATGACGGGGCTCTTCTACGCGGATGAGGCTGACGGCTGGCAAGAGGCCCGGCTGTGCCTGCCCGCAACGCGGGCGCAACTGGTGGGTTCGCGCTTTCTGCTGGCAGCGGTACTGGTGCCGGCAGCCACGCTTGCTGGCACACTCGTAGGTGTGGCGGTTACGGCCCTCACGCGCCTTGCGCCGCAGGCGTTTGGCACGTGGCGCCTGAGCTCGGACCTTGTGGTGGGCGTGTGCCTTGATGCGATGGTCATGCTTGTGGTAACGGGCTTCCAGATGGCAGTCTACTTCGCCATGGGCGCGCGCCGTGGCCGAGTGATGGGGCTTGTGCCTGCGCTTATGGTGGTTATCGCGTTGGTGGGGCTTGCGAGTTCCGGCGTTGCCTTGATGGATGCGAGCAGTAGCCCCGTCATGCCCAGCCCACTTGCCACGGCGCTGTTTGTACTAGTGTGGCTTGCGGGGAGCGTTGGTGCGTACCTGCTGGCGCTTGTGGTGGCACGTCGCGCGTTCGCCCGTCGCGAACTGTAGGCGGCTCCAGCTGCGACCGACATTACCCTCGCGCGTTTACGAGAAAGGCGGGCCCCGTACTGGGACCCGCCAGAGGCGATTGCCGTATCAGTTGTAGTTTGCCGTACGCAGGGACCGTCGCTCCTGCGCTGTTGCCGTTCTCCTAGGCAGCGGTCAGCTTGCCATCCTCCATCCGGAAGACCCTGTCCACCAGGTCGAGCACGCGCTGGTCGTGCGTCACCATGACGGCAGCCTTGTTGCGTTGGTGCGCCTCCTGGCGAATCATCTGCACCACCTGCCTGTCCCTTTCGGAGTCGAGGGAAGCCGTGGGCTCGTCTGCCAGAATGAGCCTCGCGTTGGTGGCGAAGGCGCGGGCGATTGCAACGCGCTGCCTTTCTCCACCAGATAGCTGCGCGGGGTGCTTGTAGATGGCGTTCGCGATGCCTAGCTCCTTGAACAGCTCGCGCGTGGCGTTGCGGTCTGCCCCCAGCATCACGGTGAGCTGCTCCTCTGCCGTGAGGTAGGGCAGGAGCTGGTGGTTCTGGAAGATGAAGCCGATCTGCTCGCGGCGTAGCTTCGTCCACGCGCGCTGCGGCAGGCGCGAGACGGCACGTTCGCAGATGGCGACGTCACCCTCGTCCGGGGAAAGCATCATGCCCGCGATGTTGAGCAGGGTGGACTTGCCGCTTCCCGAAGGTCCCACTATGGCTACGAGCTCGCCTGCGCCAACGCTTAGATCAACGTACTCTAGCACGCACCGCTGCTCTTCTCCGTCGGCATACGACTTCACGATGCCGCTCATACCCAGTATCGTCTCGCTCACTGGAAATCACCCCCGATGACCTTGGCTGGGTCGATTCGCGCCACGCGGGCGACGGATGCCAGGCTGCTTAGGATAGAAATCGCCACAAATGCCACCAGCACAACGGCCACTTGGGCAGGCACGAGGTAGAACGGCATGGAGACCGGCAGCGCCGCGCTCATGGCGGTGGCGAGGCCGCAAGCGATGGCTGCGCCGAGCGCCGCGATCAGGAACACCTGACTCACGATGGTGCAAGAGATCTTGGCCGTGCTGGTGCCGATGGCCTTCATTACGCCAAACTCCTGCTTCTTCTGCATGTTGATCACGAAGAAGAACACGCCGATGATCACGGCGGTTATGGCCACGAGCAGCCACTCGACCATGGTGATGGTCATCTGCTCCGCCTTGTAGCCGGGAAGTGCCTCCACGATCTGCGCCTTGGTGTAGCTTTCGGTTCCCTTTACGTGGGTCGCGAGCCTGCCGTCGATTGCGACGGCGTGCACGGCCTTCTGGTACATGGGGTTGCCCTTCTCGCCCATGGCGTCGAACGTATCCACAGAGACGTACGCCACAGATACGTGTCCGTACATCTTGTCCTTCGTGAACCCGACGACCTTAAGCTTCATGCCCGAGGACGAGTCCTTGACGGTGTCGCCCAGCTTGATGCCCTTATCCTGGAAGGCGTCGTCGAGAATGACCTCGCCCTTCCCTGCGGAGAGGCCCGTGCCCGCGTACGTCTTGGGCGCGAGGAACCCCGCGGGGTCGATGCCAAAGTACGTGACGTCGATTTTCTTGTCGCTGGACGCCTTCTGCAGGTAGGCGCGCTGGATGTCAAGCGGCGTCTGCCGGCTTCCGTACTCGTCCTGCAGATTCTTGTACTGGGCGTCCGTCAGGCTCGATACGGTGATGAGCTTCTCGGAGTCCTTGCCCAGCACGAAGGTGCTGGCGTCCATGCTCTCGATTCCGGAGGACACCGCCCTTCCCAGGCCGCTCACGAGCCCCGAAAGGAAGAGCACCATGAACATCATCAGAATCACGATGATCTCTACCAGTAGGTACTTCTTCCAGTTATACGTTAGTTCCTTCCATGCAAGTCTCACTGCATGCCTCGTTCCAGGTTGTCGATTGCCAAACCGCTTCCACTACAGAAACTGCCGCGAGAACGCGTCCGCCATCTGCAGCTGCTCGTTGCCGGGGCGGTCGTGGAAGTAGAGGGTCCTCTGGTCCACGGCGATGCCCTTCTCGCCCAGCGCCCTCTTTATGAGCTCGATGGCGTGCTTGGACACCCACGAGGTCGAGAACACGACTGCCTTGCCCACGTTTGCGGCGTCAAGCGACGCGATGTACTCCCTAAGGTGGGAGTCGATGCCGTATGCGTACAGCGCGCCGCCCACAAACAGGACGTCCACCGGCTCCGCAAGCGCTGCGTCTGTGTTGTCGACCGACACCGCCTGGGTTCCCATCGTCTTTGCGATCCGCTCCGCGACCGCCTTCGTGTTGCCCGTACGCGAGAAGTACCTCACTGCTGCCTTCATGCGTCTTTCCAATTCGATCTGATCGTTCCGGCGGCCATGCGCCGCGTAGCATGAGTAGCGTACAAATAAATCGAGCGCTATTCAATACGAGACACATTTCTGCATGGATGGGCACGGGCGCTCCACAGATGCCATGATTCACGGCGCGTCGCCTATAATAGGCGGCAACCAGCCCACGCCTACCCAGGAGGCCGCATGCTCCCCGTCATCCTCATCGTGATTGCCGCCATCGTCACGCTCGTCGTGCTGTCCGCACAGCTTATGTGGGGCGTCCTGCTGGGACTCGTTGCCTCCGCCGCGCTGGCCGCGCTCTCGCTTGTTGGATACCGCAAGGTGTGTGCGGCGCGACCCACGGAGCGTGTGTGCCCGGAGTGTGGCAGCAAGAACGTCCGCCTGTGCGAGAAGGGTGCAGACCCCGCGGCCGCGAAGCCCGGCTTCTGGGACATCACCGGCGCCATCGGCAACGTGGGCTACGACCAGCTGGCCCAGTGCCGCAAGTGCGGCCATGCCGAGCCGTACGTCACGCCGGAGGCCCTCGTGATGGCGCGCGAGGACTGCCGGAAGCGCCTCATGTTCTGGGCGGGCGTCACCGCGGTATGTGCGCTCTTCTCGCTCTGGATGCTCCTGTTCTAGCTAGATGTCCTCCTCGTAGTCCGGGTTGCTCACGGCGATCCGGTACTGCTTTGGCGTGATGCCGGTCTCGTTCTTGAACGTGGTCGCGAAGTAGGGCTGGCTCGAAAAACCCAGAAGGTCGCTTATCTCGCTCAGCGAGTACTTGGTGTAGCGCAGCAGGCGCTTTGCCTCGTCCATGCGCCGGTAGCGCACATACTGGTTGATGGTGAGGCCGGTCTCCTTCTTGAAGTGCTTCGTGAGGTAGGACGTGCTGCAGCCGATCCTGTGGCACATCTGCTCTATCGTGGGGACGTTTGCCAGGTCGTCCGCGATCATCTTGATGCATTCGCGCACCTCGGGGCCGATGCCCGTGGGCGTGCGCACGTCGTTCACCACGGTCGCGACGTCCATGAGCATCGCGTTCAGGAGGGTGGCTACCTCTGCCTCGGACTGCGCGTCCTCACACTTGGCGACGTAGGCGGAAAGCATCTGCAGGCCGAGCTTCAGGCCGATCCCGCCGGGTATGGCGCCATGGAGGAACGTCTCCGTCGCGTCGATGATGAACTCGTCCTTCGCCATGCGCAGGTTGCCGCTGCCCATGGTGGTGGAGAGCTCGTTCACGAGGTTGTCGAGGTACGACTGGCTGCCGAGGCCCGTCCAGATCTCGTCCACGGCGCCCTCGCGCACCAGGCGCGTGATGTCGTTGCGGATGAGCATGCTCTGCTCGATGCTGAAGCTGTCGCGCTGCTGCGACGCGATGCGGTGCACCTCGTTTATGGCTTCGTATTCGGTTGCGCCCACGAGTGCCTCCGCCCCGGGCACCATCGCGTTTGCCTGGAGGTACAAGAAGCCGCAAAGCGCGCAGAAGCGCTGGTACGTGTAGCGCGGAATCCTGGCCAGGATGGGCGCCACCTCCTCGCGGCGGCTGGTGGGGATGTCCGACAAGTTCATGAAGTGGTCGAGCACGAGACCGCTTCGACCCAGGGGAAACGTCGGTCCGATGATGAACTCGATTCCCAGCGGTATGTCGTGCACGTAGCCGTACATCGCGTCGTCCGGGGTGGAGTACGTCGTGTACGGCCTGGACTGTGCCCTCGCGATAGGCAGGACATGCGCGTCGGGCATCACGTCGCTGGGGAGGCCGGCGCAGCAGATGCGCTCCTCCCCGTGCCAGCACGCGATTGGAATTCCGTGCGAGCCATAGAAGAGCTGACACAGGAAGGGCACGATCTGGGCTACGGGCTGTTGACTGTCCGGGGCGGATGCGGAAACGTTACCAGAAACGTTGTCATAAACATTCATATTTTATCCGTCTAGTGCAATTTTGAGAATGATCCAAAAATTACAAAACTATGGCAAAAACAGTATTACACAAAACGGGTCGACCGTGATAATCGAATGTGTCGAGCGGGCGGACCAGCGTGCCATGAGGGCACATCGCCCCAGTTGAGAGGGATAGCAATGAGGTATCTTGTTCTCGTCAGCCATGGTACGTTTGCGCAGGGACTCCACTCCGTCCTCAAGATGCTTGCTGGCGATCGTGAAGAAGTGCTCAGCTGCTCCCTCAAGGATGGTGAAGGTGCGGACGAGTACGTCGCAGAGCTGAAGCAGACCATCTCGATCATCGGGGACGGCGACTCCGTGTTCCTGTTCGGCGACATCATCGGTGGGTCGCCCCTCACCAACGCCATCAACGTCATCACCGAGGCGGGGCTCCTGTCCAGGACCCGCATTTTCGGTGGCGTGAACCTGCCGGCCGTCCTCACGGCGGCGCTCAGCCCCGAGGCCGACGACGACTCCCTTGCCGCCGACGTCGTGAGCGAGGGCGTGGCTGCCCTGCAGGAGTTCAAGGTCGCCGTGGAGGACGACGACGAGGACGACCTCTAGCCATTCAATCCAATTTCCACTTCCTAGGGGAGAAGTGCCCCTGCCATAGTCGCAGGTCCTTCTCGCCAGACATGCTGACGGCCTGACCGTCTGATTGCGCTTACCAAAGTGGCACGACCAGACCCCCCTGCGGGGGCCTGTGGGGGAACTGTACGCAAGTTTTGAAAGGGGAGAATAGGTATGATTTCGTTCGTGCGCGTAGATGACCGTATGATCCATGGCCAGACGGTAACCAGGTGGTCCCTGGAGTATCCGTGCGACGGCATCATCGCCGTCAACGATGCGGCCGCGACCAACCCGGTGCTGAAGGCCGCCTACAAGGGCGCCGCACCCGAGAAGAAGATCTTCGTCTGGACGATGGAACACTTCCTCGCCAAGGCCCAGAAGGTTCTCGATTCTGACTCCAAGTACTTCCTCATCACCAAGAACCCCATCGACATGAAGAAGATCCTCGTCGACAACAAGTTCGTGCCCTCCGACGTCAAGCGCGTCATCATCGGGCCGTGCAACGACCGTCCCGGCGCCGTCAAGCTGGGCAACAACCAGTCTATCACCCAGGAGGAGGCACAGGCCCTGGAGGACATCACGAAGGCTGGTTACACCGTGGAGTTCGCGCTGATCAAGGAGAAGTCCATCGGCGAATGGCCGAAGTTCCGCGACCAGTTCGACCTTAAGTAAGGGTTCATCCTAGACACGAAGGGCAGAGTGACACGCATGACCATTAACGTGTTCCAAGCCGCTTTGCTGGGCATCTTCGCCTGCCTGGCATCGCTTCCCGGCATGGGCGGCACCACGATCGGTAACTACACCCTCGGACGCCCCCTCGTCGGCGGTCTCGTCGTCGGCATCATCCTCGGCAACGTCCAGCTGGGCATCATCGTCGGCGCGGCGATCCAGCTCGTCTACATCGCGCTCGTGACCCCGGGCGGAACGGTCTCCGCCGACGTTCGTGCCGTCACCTACATCGGCATCCCGCTGTCCATCCTCGCCATCCAGGCGCAGGGCCTCGACCCCAACTCCGCCGCCGCCGCAGGCCTCGCCGCATCGCTCGGCGCCGCAGTCGGCACCCTCGGAACCGTCCTCTTCTATGGCACCGCGACCATCAACCTGGTTTGGCAGGGCATTGGCTGGAAGGCCATGGAGTCCGGCAACTGGGAGAAGATCAAGAAGACCATCCCGATGGTCGACTTCGTCCTGCCCTGGATCGGTCACATCCTGTTCTCGTTCCTCCCGACGTTCGTGATCTGCCTCGCCGGCGCCCCCATGGTCCAGGCCATGAAGGAGTTCCTGCCCATGGACGGCATCGCGATGAAGACGCTGTTCACCGTCGGCTCGCTCCTTCCCGCCGTCGGTGTCGCGATCCTGTGCAAGCAGGTCATCAACAAGCCGCTCGACTGGGTCGTCTTCGGCTTCGGCTTCACGCTCGCTGCCGTCATGAAGTGCAACCTGATCGCGTCCGCGCTGATCGCGGTGTTCTTCGCTCTTATCAACTACGAGATCCAGCAGGTCAAGACTGCCAGGCCCGCGATCGCCGAGGGCTCTGCTGCCGCTGCTGCTGACGACGACGAGGAAGATGAGGACATCTAATGGCTGAGAAGAAGATTTCCCAAGCGACGCTCAAGAAGAGCTTCCGCAACTGGGCATACGGCAACCTTACCTGCTTCTCGCAGGAGCACATGCAGACGTTCGGCTACCTCGCCGCAATGCTTCCCGTTGTCGACGAGCTGTACGATAACGACGAGGACAAGGTGAACTCCCTCAGGACCTACACCACGTTCTTCAACACCGAGCCTCAGATCGGCACGCTGGTCGTCGGCCTGACCGCAGGCCTCGAGGAGGCCCGCGCCAACGGCGAGCCTCTGGACGACGAGACCATCAACGGTATCCGCGCCGGCCTCATGGGCCCGCTCGCCGGCCTTGGCGACTCCATCATCGTCGGCACCTTCATCCCCATCCTCCTGGGCATCGCCCTCGGCCTCTCCACCGGCGGCTCCGTGCTCGGACCCCTGTTCTACATCGTCGCCTGGAACGTCGCGATGTACTTCGGCATGAAGTACGCGTACAACCAGGGCTACACCATGGGTGGCGCCGCCGTAGAGGCGCTCGTCGGCCCGCAGTCCGCGGCACTCCGCAGCTCCATCGTCATGGTCGGCACCATGGTCATCGGTGCCGTTGCGGCTACGTGGATCAACATCACGACTGCGCTCCAGGTCACGTTCACGAAGGACAGCGCGTTCGTCCTTCAGGACACGCTCGACGGCATCTTCCCGAAGGCCCTGAACTTCTTCTTCGTGTGGCTGTGCTGGTGGCTCATGACCAAGAAGAAGATCAGCCCGACCGTCGTCATGCTCATCCTCGTTGGCATCGCGTTCGTGGGCGTTCTCGTCGGCTTCTTCGACCCGAAGCTGAAGTACTAGAAACCAGGACCTGTCGTCCTAGGGACGCGCGCTTTGGGATGGAGCGCGCGACGCAGGGCGAATCCCCCACAGGCGGCCGGCCTCTCGCATGGTTGCGGGAGGCCGGCCTTGTCATGGCGTACACAAGACGCGCGAATACCCTCACGGTCGCACAGGGCGGCTGTGGGCTATGCTTCCTGTATCCGATGTCTTCAGGGAGGACATATGAGCAAGAACGGTAAGAAGACGCAGCGTCCCGCCTCGTCGGCGGACGCTCCCGAGCCAACCTATGCCGCACCCCCGATGAGCGCAGGGAAGCGCCATGCCCTCATCCGGGAGGCGGACAGGCAGACGCAGGCAATCATGAGGCTCGAGGTGTACAAGCGAATAGGGTACTCGGTCGTGGCGGTGGGGGCGCTCATGGTGTATGCCTGCGTCTGGCAGAACGCGGCGATGTGGGTGCTCGTGCTTGGCATCGCCCTCATGGTGCTGGGCGCGCTCTTCTCGGCCGTGCTCTACAAGGGGATAAAGAACGGGAAGAAGAACGTCCGCCACATCCTCGAGGCGGCAGGCGTCGACCCCGACGCGGTGAGGACGAGGAAGTCCGCAAAGGCGGAGGCCAACACTGGTGACGACGCCGAGAAGGGCGAGGCGGGCGAGAAGAACGGCGTCTCTGACGAGCGATAGCGCGAGCGCCGCCTGCGAATGGCGCCGTCCGCCATCGATGCGATTGACTGGGAGGAGGGAATCATGACCAACAAGGAGCTCGTGCTCGAGTTCTACGACAAGGTGTTCAACGCACATGACCTGAGCGACCTCGGGCGCTACATGCGTGAGGACTACAGGCAGCACAGTCCCGAGGTCGCCGATGGGCGGGAGGGGTTCCGTGCGTTTGCCGAGGGCTTCTTCCGGCTCGATCCGCATATGACCATCATGGCGGCGGCGGAGGACGGCGACAGGGTCTTCGTGTTCTTCCGCTGCGACTTCCGCGCGAACGGAGGTGCGGCTAAGGTGTGCGACATCTATCGCGTGGAAGACGGAATGCTCGCGGAGCACTGGGACGTGATCCAGCCGATCTCTGCGGACGATGCCTTCAACAACGGAAACGGTCACTTCTAGGCGTTGCCATGATGCAGACCGCCCCGTCTGCGCGCGCGACCCATCCTAGCTGCTGGAACTGTCGTCGGGCTGGATGGGGTCCGGTATCTGGGTGCTCAGGAGCTGGATCTTCGAGCTCACGGTTGAGTCGGCCTCCTCGAACTTCTGGGTGTAGGTCGTGTAGCTCCCGGAGGGGTCGGTCGCGAGGCTGGCAAACGACTGGTACTCGGGGTAGAGGTCCTGCAGCGTCTCGTAGGCGCTTTCGCAGTCGCTCGGCGGATCGGTGAGGTCGCGCATGATGTCGTCGATCTTGTCGTTTCCGTCCTCGATGCCGCTCACGTAGCCTTGGTACTTCTCGCTTGCGTACAGCTTCTTGAGCGCGTCGTTGAAGTCGCTTGCCTGGTAGGGGCTCGTCTCGTCGTCCCAGCCGCCGAAGATGGCGTCATGCCACACGCCCGAGGTGAGGTTGCACGCGGTCTCGGAGGTCACGGCGCCGCCCATCATGTACATGTACACCTTGTTGAGGTTCGAGACGTACTCGTCGTGCGTGCGGATGACCTTCGCCTGCTCCTCCTGGCGCTGCTTCTCCGCAGCCTTCTTGCGCGCGACCGCCTCCTCGTGGGCGACCTGCTCGTTGTGCGAAACGACGGCATACCCGCCCCCCAAGCAGGGCGACCACGGCCGCGATGGCGACCGCGACGATCCTGGTGCGGCGACGGTGCCTCCGCTCCGCCTCGGAGAGCGGCTTCTTCTCCCCGGACTTCGCTGCCGGCGAGCTTGCGCCGGGGAAGGGCGGGGTGCCGGCGGATGCCTTGGTCTCTTCTCGCCCTGCGTCACCCGTTGCGTCCGCCTGTGCGGCATCTGCCTGCGCGGCGTCGCGCTCGTGCGGCACGTAGCCCACCTCGAAGACGTGGCCCGTGCCGACCTTTGGCTTGGCGTCCCGGCTGCCAGAGGTGTGGTCGTTTTCCGTGTCAGGGCCCATGATTTCCTCCGTCCGTCTGGAAACGTGCAAGCACGAATGTCACTATTAGAGGCATAGCGACCGCAGTGGACATAAATTCGCCTTTCCGACGGTCGCATCGCATGCTTTTTGAAGAAATGGTGCGCGACCGCGCGGGGCAGAGGCTGCCAAGGTGCACCGCCCGTGCGTTGGGCGCATCGAAAGGACGAGGCAATGGCTCGAAAGATGACGGGACGGGAACGGGACGACGCGGAGGCGCTGCGCAGCGTCCTGGTGCAGGAGCTTGGACCTGCGGACAGGGGCTATGCGCCCGGTATCGCAAGTGCTCTCGTGCGGCTTCCCGACGGGCGGGCCACGGCGGACGACGTGGAGCGCATCCTGGGCAAGTACAAGGTGAGCGCGAACGCCCTGAAGAAGATGATGCGAGCCGGCGTGTTGGTGCCCTGTGCGGACGAGGACGGCGCATATGACGTGCACGTTCCGGCGACCGTGGCGGATGCCGAGGAGGCCGCCGGGGCGTGCGCGGATGGTGCCGCGGACGTCGCGGACGTCTTGGACGCGCCGGCGGACGCCCCGGCGCCTGAGGTCGAGACCGCCGCGAAGGGGGTGCGCGAGGACGAGGCGCCCGATGCCACGGCACCAGAAGACGCCGTGAGCGACGATGCCGCGGACGGTGCGGCAGAGGTCGCTGGTGCCGCAGGCGGAGCGGGGGTCGATGCCGCAGGCGATGCCACGGCCGATGCCGAGCCCGCCTCCCCATCAGGCACGCAGGCAGGCACCGGCGCGGGCGAGAAGGACGCGCCCGCCTCGCCCGATGCCGCAGGCGAGGCCGAGGCCACACCTTCCCCCGAGCCCGCTGACGCCCCGCGTTCCGGCAGGCCCGCGAGGCGCGGCGGCGCACGCCGTCGCGAGGCACCGCGCCGCGACCTGAAGAAGGTGCCGTACGTGCGTCGCGGCAGCGAATCCGATGCACAGGCGCGCCAGAAGATCGTGGCGCTAGACCCACGCTTCTGGATGAACGGCTGGCTGCTGAGCCACCCCGGCGCGTTCACGATGTACGAGCGCGAGCTCACGGCCATAAACGACGTGCTGACGGACGGCATGCTGCCCGGCGACATCACGCGGCGCCAGCTTGCGTACCAGATGGGCGGGGACGAGAAGTTCTTCGAGTACGGAAGCGACGGCTTCAGGCTGCTGCGCGCCATGGGCATGGAGGACGTCGTGCGCCACAGGCCCATGCCAAAGCCGGACCTGGTGTACCACGCACCGCGCCGCCGCAAGCACATGCGCGTGCTGGTGACGGAGAACCTGGACCCCTACCTGGATGTTCACGACCTCATGTACGAGGACGGCCGCACGCAGATCCTGGGCGAGCGCGTGCACGCCGTGGTGCTGGGCGGCGGCACGCCCGTGCTCGAGCACAACCGGCTGTCGCTTCTGCTGGACACGCTGGGCGCGGACTCCGTGGAGGTGCTGTACTGGGGCGACATCGACCGCGCGGGCGTGGACCTCATGATGAAGCTGCGCGCCGAGCTGGGCGAGAAGTACAAGTTCTCGTCCTTCTCGCCCGCGTATGGGCTCATGGTGAGGCGTGCGATGGAGCGCTTCCCGGACCCGTCGGACAACGAGTCGACCGGCCAGGCCAACATCGACGTGCCGGACATGTCGCTGGTGTGCGAGGGGATGTCGGCCGAGGAGGCGGATTATGCGCGTGCCGTGGTGGAGTCGTGCGGGCTCATCCCGCAGGAGATCCTGACGAAGCGCGACCTGTAGGCGCGCGGGCAGGCTGTTCGCCACGCGGCTGCGGGGCTACCGCGGCTGCGGGCTAGCGTGCCAAGGAGACGCGGTACTGCTGGTGGTCGTTTCCCGCGAGCCACCGCTCCATCTGGTCGTCCGTGTAGCGCACGTTGTTGCAGAGCCGGCTGGGGCCAAGGGGGTCCTTCACCAGGAACGCGCCGTCCTCGTACGCCCACACGCACACGATGTGCCCGTGCGGGTGCTGGATGCCGCACGGGTCCAGCGGCTGCAGGGAGCCGTCCGCGTAGTGCCACGGGTGCGTGCCCTGGTGGTCCGAGCTCGACGCCCAGATGACGTCGCCCTGCGCGAGCGCCTGCCTGAACGCGTCCACGCTGCGCTCGATGGGGAAGGAGCGTATGCCAAACGTGCGCGCGTTGTACTCGTTCAGGAGCATGCTCATGTTGCGTCCGCCCACCTTGCTCGCGCCCGCGCCGTCCATACCGTCCTTGCGGTAGCGCGCGAGCACGTCGCGGGGCGTGAGGTCCCGGTTCGTGAGCAGGTCTATGCACATGGCCGCGGAGCACAGCCCGCAGCCCGCGAGCTCGACGCTGAGCTCCCAGTAGGGGAGTCCGGACCACTGTGCCCCCTCGCCGCCCGCGTACGCCTGCGGGAAGAAGAGCCTGCGTGCGCTCTCCTGCGGCATAAGCATGTGGAACCTCCCGGTGCTTGGTGTCGCGGCGGGCGTGGCGCGCATGCCGCCGCGTAACGCGAACTCTTGCACACAACAGGGTAGCCATTTATGCGCCGGCATCCATGGCAATGCAAAAACTTTCAGAAATGTTGATGTTTGTGCAGAGGGCGATGCTATGGTCTTTGCGGCGGCACTTCTCGCCCGGCGCCCGCGCGGTCGTCGTGACCCCAGCGTCGCAACCCCAGCGAAAGGCAGAGCATGATCAAGCTGGTCCTGACGGACATGGACAACACCCTCATCCCGTTTGGCGCGGAGCGCGTGAGCCCGCGCGCGATGGACGCCATTCGCGAGCTGCGCGCCGCCGGCGTGGAGTTTGGCCCCGCGACCGGCCGCGACACGCAGGAGCTGATGCGCTTCTTTGGCGGCGACGACTCCGCGTTCCAGACGGGCATACTCTCGAACGGCAAGAAGATCTACGTGGACGGCGAGCTGCGCCGCAAGAGCCTGATAAACAACGCGGCGCTGCAGCGCCTGAGCGACTACGTGCGCGGCTTCGAGCACTGCTTCGTGACCGCGTACCCGCTGGCAAACGACGAGACGAACCCTGCGTGGTGCATAGCGACCACGGAGGCGGACGCGGCGCCGTACGCGGAGCGCTTCAAGTTTGCGTGCACGCTGGCAGACGCGGTGCCCGAAGACGAGCTGATCGCCGCGACGGTTGCCTGCCCGCTGGGACAGGACGTGTTGGAGAAGATCAAGGCGGGCGGCATGGAGGCGTGTCCTGAGTTCGACCTCGTGCAGCCCGTGGACGCGTGGTGCGACGTGGTGCCGCACGGCCTGAACAAGGGCACGGCGCTGCCGATGCTGCTGGACGCCATGGGGATATCCCAAGACGAGGTGGTGTTCTTTGGCGATGCGGAGAACGACCTGGCCCTGATGGGCGCGCTAGAGAACTCCGTCGCCGTGGCGAACGCGACGCCCGCCGCGGCCGCGGCGGCCCGCTACCACATTGGCCGCTGCGACGAGGACAGCGTGGCCGCGGCCCTGGAGGAGATAGCCTGTGCCACGCGCGAGGGCCGCACGCCCCGCTTCATGCTGTAGGGTCTGCCGGCGTACCGTGTCCGGCGCGGGTGATAAGATAGCCTAACGAGCGGGCGCCGGCACGCGGTGCCCCGTGGAGTCATCCGTTACGTGGAGGCGAGCATGGCCAAGCACCTCACCAACCTGGGCCTGGGGCGCGACGAGATTCCGCCGCAGGAGTCCCGTCCTGCCGCGGACCAGACGCGCCGCCGGCGCAGGCAGGCGATCCTGCTGGTGGTGCTTGCGCTGCTGGTTGCGTACCTGTTTGCGCTCGGCCGCAGCTACCTTGCCATACAGGACGGCATGATGGACGTGAACCAGAGCTACGACGCCCTGACCGCCGCCGCGCGCAAGGCGGACTACCCGGCCGCCATCAAGGCGTCCAAGAGCCTGACCGCCGCGATGGACAAGATACAGGAGCAGACGCAGCTGTGGGTGTGGGGCATACCCGCGCGGCTTCCCGTGGTGGGCGACGACGTGCGCATGGGCCGCACGCTGGCCGCCGTGGGCAAGCGCTCGTGCGACGACGCCCTCATGCCCGTGTGCGACGGGCTCCAGAAGGTGGTTCCCGCTGACGGCTCGGGCATAGGTTCGGCAAAGGACCTGTCGAAGCTGCTCAAGAAGGTTGACAAGGCGCAAAGGATCACGAAGGACTGCGAGAGGCAGGTGCGCGCCGCGGGCGACGCCCACATATCGAGCCTGAACCACGCGCGCGACCGGCTGCTGAGCATACTTGCCGGCACGAACGACACGTACGAGAGCCTCCACGACGAGCTGACGCTGCTCAAGGGCGCAAGCGACATCGTGTCGATCATCACGAGCTAGCGGTGGGCCATGGGCAAGAAGAAGCTTGAGAGCGACTCCGAGGTCTACTGGGGCAAGCCAGAGCCTGAGCGCAAGCGGAAGAAGCACAAGAAGAAGGACAAGAAGGGCAAGGCTGCCAAGGGCGAGAAGGACGTGCGCCCGGGCGGCGATGCGCCGTCTGGCGCAGACGCTGCCGAGGCGCGCCCCGACGGAACGGCGGCGCGTGACGCGCACGGCAAGCCCGAAAAGGCCGGCATGGCTGGCAGGCGCGGCAAGAAGCTGCGCGTGTACATAGACTACTCCACGCTGGCAAAGCCCCGCCAGACGGACGTCCCCGCGGAACCCGGCGACGTGACGGTCGCGCTTCCGAAGGCGCGTGCGGCATCGGACGCCGCGGACGAGGCGGCGGACACTGCGGCCACGGACGAGCCAAAGGTCACGGTGGAGGCCCAGCCGGAGGACGAGGTCCTTCTCGCCCAGGGCGAGAAGGACGCGCCGCAGCCGGCTGACGCCACCACGGAAGACGACGCGCCTTCCGAGGGCGAGCGCGAGGAGCCCGCCGAGGGCGCCGGCGAGGAGCCTGCGGACGGCGAGACCCCCGCGGAGGGCGGTGCCCCGGCAGGTGACGCACCGGCGGACGTTTTGGCGGAGGCCGGCAGCGCCGAGCGGCCGAGCTATCACGACGCGCTTTCCGCCCCGGGTCGCGACGAGGACGACACGGAGCTGGAGGAGGGCGAGATCGCCGAGCTCAAGGCACGTGCCGCGGCGGGGGACCGCGCGGCGATGCGCTCGTTGGGCAACCGCTACCAGGCGGGAAACGGCGTGCCGCAGAGCTACGACCTCATGCGCGAGTGGTGGGAGCGCGCCGCCCAGGCGGGAAACACCACGGCGATGTGGGACCTTGGCTACTACTACCTCATCGGCAAGTACCTGGACCAGGACGTGGGCCGCGGCCTGGCGTGGTTCAACCTCGCGATAGAGAACGGCAACGCGGACGCCGCCTTCCAGCTTGCGCTGTACTACGGCACGGGCATGTTCGTGGAGCAGGACTACGACCTTGCCCGGAAGCTGTTCGCACGTGCGCTGGAGCTTGGACGCGAGGACGCCCGCGAGGAGATCGCGGAGTGCGAGCGCGCGCTTGCGGAGGGCTCGGAGCACGACGTTGCCGGCTCCGTGCGCGGCGGCAACATCGTGCTCGACCACGTGAGCCGCAGCTTCGGGCGCAAGGTGGTGCTGGACGACATCACCCTCACCATCAAGGGCGGCGAGCTCGTGGCCATTGTGGGCAGCTCCGGCGGCGGCAAGTCCACGCTGGGCAGCATCATCCTGGGGACGCTGCGCCCGACGCACGGCCGCGTGGTGTTTGGCGGGCGCCTGGGCTTCGTGCCGCAGCGCAACCTCGTGCACGAGGACCTGACCGTGGCCCAGCAGCTGGACTTCTACGCGCGCGCCGTGAAGCACCTGCCCCGGCAGAAGGCGCGCGAGCGGGTGGACCGCGTCGTGCGCGAGCTTGGCCTGCAGAAGGTGCGACGCACCCTCATACGCAAGTGCTCGGGCGGCGAGAAGCGCCGCGTGTCCGTCGCGTGCGAGCTCCTCTCGTTCCCGGACGGCCTCGTGCTGGACGAGCCGACGAGCGGCCTGGACCCCGGGGACTCCGGAAACCTGGTGGCGGTGCTGCACAGCCTGGTCCACAACCGGCACATGACGGCGCTCGTGATCAACCACGACTACGAGAACATCCAGCTGTTTGACAAGATCTGCTTCCTCGCGCATGGCAAGGTGTGCTTCTATGGCACGCCGGTCAAGCTGTTCGAGTACTTCGACACCCGTTCCACGCGCGAGATATACACGTTGATGGACAAGGACCCGTACCCGTTCATCAGGCGCTTCGAGGAGTGGCGCCGGGACCATCCGGAAGAGCTGGGAGGCATCTGCTGATGAGCCTGAGCTTCTTTAGGCAGGTCGTCATGCTTGCCAGGGAGTCGTTCAACAAGAGGTCCGAGCTGATGATGGGCGCGTCCGCCCTCATCATCAGCTCGCTTGCGGCGTGGGTCATCCGCTACCGCATGTTCGACTACTACGAGAACGCGAAGGTGGGCTTCTTCATAGTGGTGTGCTGCTGCCTGTGGATGGGGCTCTTCGACTCCATCCTGTGCATCTGCGACGCGCGCGACGTGCTGGAGCGCGACAAGTTCTCGGGCCTCAACCCGTACAGCTTCGTGCTCGCGAACGTGGTGTGGCAGGCCGTGCACGCCCTTCTCCAGACGGGCGTCCTCTTTTGGATGACGACGTCGATCATCGAGTTTCCCGCGGAGACGAAGGCGCTGCTTGCGCCCGCGATGCCGGAGTACCTGGTGACGCTCTTCCTGATCACGTTTGCGGCGCAGATGCTGGGGCTGGGGGTGTCGGCCATCGTGCGCACGTCGCAGCAGGCCCTGACCGTGGCGCCGTTCATCCTGATTTACGAGCTCATCATGTCCGAGACGCTGTTTGGCCTGCCCGACGCGGTGCGCCCCCTGCGCGAGACGACGATCGTGCGGTGGGGCCTTTCCGGCCTGGGCACGATCTTCGACATCGACATGCTGCCGTGGAAGGCGGAGACCTCGGTCAAGAAGATCATGAGGCAGGTGTCGTACCAGGTGACGGGCCAGGTGAACGGCGAGGTGAGCTCTTCTCCCGTGGGAGGCCTCCCCATACCGTTCTTCGACAAGCTCATAGCGCGCCTGCAGGACTACATCACGAACTTCCCGCTGAACCCCGGCGTGCTTGGCGTGAACCACAACCTGCCCGAGTACACGGCGACCGCCGCGTACCTGGGACACGTGTGGATGGTGTTGGGCCTGCTGGCGCTGGCGGGGATCGTCCTTGCGCTGGTGGGCTTCCGCCGGACGGTGGAGATTCGCTAGCCTGGCCCGCGCCGGCGCCCGGTGGCGCGCGGCCGCGGCGGGAAGATAGGAGACGCAAGCATGTTCTGGTCACTCGTGAGCCTCCTGGTGCTCGCCCTCGTGGTGAGGGGGATCGTGTTCGCGGTCAGGTGGTTTGTCGCCTGGCTTGGCCGCGGCAAGCCCATCCAGCGCGCGGCGGAGGACCGCGAGCTGCCCCAGGAGGTTCGCGACGCGGCGCGGGAGCTTGACTACTACTACCGCCTGAAGGGCTACCGCGAGCTCATAGGCAAGCCGCTGAAGCTGTCTCGCGCCCAGCTGAGCCTGCTGGCGCAGCGCGAGCGGGTCGTGCGCGACGACCGCGTGGACCACATGCGCATTGGCTGGTACCAGGTGGTCATCCTGTTCATCGTCGGCTCCGTGGGCGGGCTACTGCTCGAGCAGCTGTGGATGTTCGTGACGCTCGGGCTCACGGAGGGACGCTACGGCTTGGTATGGGGGCCCTTCTCGCCCCTGTACGGCGTGGGGGCCGTGCTGCTGACGCTGATATCGCTCCAGCTGCGCCGCAAGAAGGCGAAGTGGTGGATGGTCTTTCTGGTGTCCATGGTCGTGGGCGGCCTGCTTGAGCAGCTGACCGGCTGGGGCATGGAGACGTTAATGGGTGCGGTGTCGTGGGACTACACGTCCGTTCCCGGCTGCATCACGAAGTGGGTGGCGTGGCCGTTCTTGTTCTTCTGGGGTGCGCTGGGGCTTATCTGGGCAAACGTGATCACGCCGTGGCTTCTGGGGCTCATTGGCGAGCCCACCACGCGCCGGCAGGTGATCTTTGTGCTGATACTTGCGGCCTACCTGTCGCTGGACGTGTTCATGACGCTGGCGTGCTTCACGAGGCGCGCGGAGCGCGACGAGGGCATCCCGCCGAAGAACGAGTTCGAGGTGTGGGTGGACAAGAACTTCTCGAACCAGTTCATGTCTCACCGCTTCGAGAACATGGTGATCGAGGGGCACGGCAAGTAGGCCCGCGACGGCTGGCGGCATGGGCGCGTCGCGGGGGGCAGCGTAGGGCCGGATGCGCCAGGACATGCTAAGCAAGGTGTTTCAGCGGGAGTTCAGCTATGTGCGCCCACGTTTCATACGTGGGCATCGGCGAGCGGGCGCGCGGCGGCCCGCGCGCGCTTATGGGTACCATAGCCATGCGGGCGGCGTCCACGCGGACGCTGGGCCCACCGCGATGCGGCGGGGCCTCCCACACGACGAAGGGACTTTCATGCGCGTACTGCTTGCGGAGGACAACGTGCGGCTTGCCCGTGCGACCGAGGTGATCCTGGAGAAGAACGGCCTTACCGTGGAGGTCTCCCACGACGGCCTCGAGGCGCTCGACGCACTCGATAGCGGGTACTTTGACGTCGCCGTGCTGGACATCATGATGCCGGGGCTGGACGGCCTCGAGGTGCTGAGGCGCGTCCGTGCGGAGGGAAACGACGTCCCCGTGATCCTTCTGACCGCGAAGACGCAGGTGGACGACAAGGTCGCAGGCCTGGGGGACGGCGCGGACGACTACATAACGAAGCCGTACGACAGCCGCGAGCTCGTGGCTCGCATTCGCGCCGCCGCGCGGCACAGGTCCGGCGCGTCGTCGAAGGTGCGCTTTGGCGACCTGGTGATAGAGGAGGACTCCTCCACGCTCACCACGAGGACGGGCTCGTTGGGCGTGAACCAGCGTGAGGCGCAGATGGCGGCGCTCCTGGCCCATGCGGGCGGCAGGACCGTGGACACGGACTGGCTGCGCGAGCGCGTGTGGGACGGCGAGGCGCTCGACGGCGAGGTGGAGCTGTACGCGAGCTACCTGAACGGCAAGCTGGACGCGCTGGGCTCGCGCGTGAAGGTCGAGGGATCTGACCGCGACGGCTGGAGGATGGTCGAGACCGTTGGAGCGTAGGCTGCGCATACAGCTGACCCTGAGCGTGCTGGCCTCTCTTGTGGTGCTGCTGGGCGTCATGTTCCTGGGAACGTACATGACGCGCCGGGCGCAGGTAGATGCGGACGCGGACAAGTCGATAGACACCATCGTCGAGGAGGGCGGAGAGCTCCCGAAGGACCTCTCCGGATATTCCAACAGCAAGATTGAGGGCTTCTACGAGATGCGCTACCTGGTGGCGCGCGTGGCGTCCGACGGAACGCTGGACGAGACGAACCTCGACCACGTCGCGACCATCGACGAGGGCGAGGCGCAGGCCATGGTGAGTCGTGCGCTTGCACGCGGCGGCGACCGTGGCTACGTGGGAAAGTTCCGTTACGGCGTGAGGGCCGAGAAGGACGGGACGAAGGTCGTGGTTCTTCTCGACCGCGCGCGACAGCTCGAGGCGCTGAACGCAAGCATAGCGTCCGAGCTGAAGATCTATGGCGCGGGCGTCGTGGTGGTGACCGCGATCTTCCTGCTGCTTTCGAAGCGGATCGTGCAGCCCATCGTGCGGGCGCACGAGAGCCAGCGGCAGTTTGTGATAGACGCGGGACACGACCTGCGCACGCCGCTTTCCATCATCAGTGCGGACGCGGACGTCCTGGCGATGGACGTGGGCGAGAGCGAGTGGATCGACGACATCAAAAGCCAGGTGGACGTGATGAGCGGGCTGACGGAGAGCCTGATCGTGCTTTCGCGCGCGTCCACCGCCAACGAGCGCGACGCCGGCGTGGTGAACCTTTCCGACGTGGTGGCGCGGGAGGCGCGCGGCTTCAAGTCGAGGACGCTGACGGAGGACCATCCGCTGGCGAGCGACGTGTGCGGGGGCATCTACGTGCGGGGCAACGAGCAGTACCTGCAGCGCATGGTCGGCGCGCTCATCGACAACGCGCTGAAGTACTCCGTGGACGGCGGGCCCATCGAGGTGCGGCTGGAGCGGCACCTGCACCAGGCGGAGCTGAGCGTGAGGAACGCCACCGAGGGGGTGGACCCCAAGGAGGTGGGGCGCTGGTTTGGGAGGTTCTACCAGTCCGACAGGGCCAGGACCCACGAGGCGGGCGGCTATGGGATCGGGCTTTCCATGGTGGAGGCCGTGGCCAGGGCGCACGGCGGCAAGGCGCGCGCCGAGGCGGAGGCGGACGGAAGCTCCGTCACGATGGTCGTGACGCTGCCGACGACGCGAGATCCCACGCAGCGGGCGTGGCGGCACGAGACCGAGGGAGGCAGCGATGAGCGTTGACGAGAAGGGCGCCGGCCGCGTGCTGGCGGGCAGGTGCCATGCGGAGAGCGAGGCCGAGCTGGAGGGCTTTTATGGGGAGGACCTGCCGCGGCTGCGGGAGGGGCTCGAGCAGCTGAACGACCTGGCCGAGGGCTTTGCCTGCACGGAGGGCAACTCCGACGACCTGAAGCCCGTGGTGTACTACACCTCACGCATCAAGTCTCCGGAGAGCCTGGTGGAGAAGGTGCAGCGCAAGGGCGGCGACGGGTCTTCGCTTGCGGCGGCGATCGACGCGGGCGTGCAGGACATCCTGGGCCTGAGGATCATCTGCGCGTTTGGGGACGACGTGTACGCCGCGGTGCGCTGGATCGAGAGCCAGCCCGAGGTTGAGGTGGTACGCACGAAGGACTACATCAAGAACCCGAAGCCGAACGGCTACCGGAGCTATCACATGAACGTGAGGTTCACGAGCGGGGCGGCGGCGTTTCTCCCCTCGTGCGAGATCCAGATTCGCACCGTTGCCACGGACTTCTGGGCGACGCTCGAGCACAAGATGAAGTACAAGAAGTCCGTGAGGAACCAGGCCCTGCTGACGCAGGAGCTGAAGCGCTGCGCCGACGAGATCGCGAGCGTGGACCTGGACATGCAGACGCTGCGCGACGCCATCAGGCGGGCTTAGGGTCTGCCTGGGACCAGCCTGCGGAATCGAGCAAACGGGCTTTGGACGGCGTTGGGAAGGCCTACCTGCCCCGGCGCTTGCCCGGGTGGCGCCCGCGCGAGGCGTACGTGCCGTGGTCGCGCGGCGTGGAGGGAGCTTTGCCGCTGCCGCCGCCGTTGCGCTTGCCTGCGGCCTTGCGGGCGCCCGCGCCGGACGCCTTGCCGTGGCCGTGGCGCCTGCCGCCGGGGGCGTCGTCCTTGCTGCGCCACGGGCCGTCCGGTCGCACCAGGCACTTGGGGCCGTAGCCTATGAGGTCCTCGCGGTGGGCCCTGTGCAGGGCCTCCACCACCAGGTCGTAGTTCTTGGGGTTGCGGTACTGGATGAGGGCTCGCTGCATCGCCTTCTCGTGCGGGTTGGTGGGGCAGTAGACCGGCTCCATGGTGCGCGGGTCCACGCCGGTGTAGAAGATGCAGGTGGACACCGTGGACGGCGTGGGATAGAAGTCGCTCACCTGCTCGGGGTTGTAGCCAAGGTCGCGGCAGAACTCCGCGAGCTTGACGGCCTCGCGCATGGTGGAGCCCGGGTGGCTGCTCATGAGGTAGGGCAGCACGTACTGCTCCTTTCCGGCCTGGCGGCTGTACTTCTCGAACTCCTTGCAGAAGTCCTCGTACATGTGGTTGTGGGGCTTGCCCATGATCTCGAGCACCTTGTCTGATATGTGCTCGGGGGCAAGGCGCAGCTGGCCGGAGGTGTGGTACTCCGCAAGCTCCTTGATGAAGGTGTGGTCGGGGTCGAGCATGGCGTAGTCGAAGCGGATGCCGCTGCGGATGAAGACCTTCTTGACGCCGGGGACAGCACGCAGCTCTCGCAGGAGCTGGACCAGGTCCTCGTGGGTGACGCGGAGGTTGGGGCAGGGCTCGGGCGCAAGGCAGCGCCGGTTGGGGCAGGCGCCGCTCTTGAGCTGCTTCTGGCACGCGGGGATGCGGAAGTCCGCCGTGGGACCCGAGAGGTCGTTTATGTAGCCCTTGAAGTCCGGGTCCTGGGTCATGAGGCGCGCCTCGCGCAGGATGGAGGCGTGGCTGCGGCTCTGGATGATGCGGCCCTCGTGGAAGTTGAGCGCGCAGAAGCTGCACTGTCCCAGGCAGCCGCGGTTGTTCGCGATGGAGAACTTGACCTCCTTGATGGCGGGGACGCCGCCGGCGGCCTCGTACATGGGGTGGTAGGTCCGCTCGTACGGAAGCTCGTACGTCTCGTCCATCTGCTGGGTGGTGAGCGGCATGGTCGGCGGGTTCTGCACCACGTATACGCTGTGGGGGTATTCCTCCACCAGGGTGCGCGCGCTGAACGGGTCCAGGTTTCTGCCCTGCGTGCCAAAGCTGCGTGCGTAGGCCAGCTTGTCCGCCTGCATCTCCTCCCAGGTGGGGAGCGCGAGCGGGCGGTCCACGTCCTTGATGCTTCGCGTCTTGTACACGGTGCCGTGGACCCACGTGACCTGGCTTGCGGGCAGGCCGGAGTCGAGCGCATCTGCCACCTCGACCACGGACAGCTCTCCCATGCCGTATATCAGCAGGTCGGCGCCACTGTCGAGCAGGATGGAGCGCTTGAGCGAGTCGCTCCAGTAGTCGTAGTGGGCAAGGCGCCTGAGCGATGCCTCGATGCCACCCAGTACGATGGGCACGTGGCGGTACACGCGCCGGACGAGGTTGGAGTACACCACGGTCGCGTGGTCCGGGCGCAGGCCCATCTTGCCGCCGGGGGAGTAGAAGTCCGTGGAGCGGCGCCGCTTTGCCACGGTGTAGTGGTTGACCATGGAGTCCATGTTGCCGGAGGACACCAGAAACGCCAGGCGCGGCTGGCCCAGGACCTGCACGCTTGCGGGGTCGCGCCAGTCCGGCTGGCAGATCACGCCCACCCTGTAGCCGTGCGCCTCCAGCGTGCGCGTGATGATGGCCATGCCAAACGACGAGTGGTCCACGTAGGCGTCGCCGCACACGTACACGAAGTCGCACTGGTCCCAGCCGCGCTCGGCCATGTCCTGCT
>Ga0256404_1003029_pt1 | contig 35427 bp, 25 predicted proteins | sample RumenRJG_01DNA_FD_185990 | JGI IMG/M metagenome (GOLD analysis project Ga0256404, IMG submission 185990) | Bovine rumen microbial communities from Lethbridge, Alberta, Canada - RJG_01 | ecosystem: Host-associated > Mammals > Digestive system > Stomach > Rumen | place: Canada: Alberta | collected... | reverse complement strand
TATGTCGCTTACCTTTTTCCATGTGAAGGTTGTTGTGAAGCGGGTGCCGTCCTCGCGTTCGCGCAGGGCCGACCACTTCATCTGACCGTCCTTAGTCTCGTCGATGTCCCACCATTCGTAGTTCATCTCACCGCCCGTCTCCTGCCAGCGGGTAGCCACCCAGTCGCCGTCAACGAAATATTCCTCAACGTCGCGAGTGCTCACCAGTTGCCATTCGCCAGCGTCATCCTTTCGGTAATATCTATAGGTGCCATCAGCCAGAAACGCCAGACGGGCATTATCGTCGTTATAGGTCTCCTCGCCTGTCATTTCCGTCACTTCCCACATGCCGATGATGTCCTCGGAGTAATCGGCAGTGATGCGCTCATAGCCAATCTTCATATCTCGGGAGAAGGTTTGGCCATCCAAAATGTAACTGGTAAAAACCATCTGCATTTCCTGGTCATTAATATCAGTTACTTCATAAAAAGCTTTTCTTAATTCACCGTCTTCCTGTCCTTCACGTGTCAGAACATTACCGCTAATAGAGTAAGTGAATGGGGCTTTGTTTCGCCAAGTATATTTGCTCAAATTTTGGAAGAAGGTTGAAGAAGAGTATGTCATAGTACCATCGGCATTGAAGGTCATGACATACAATTTGTCGGTAACCCGTTCTGTCCCGTCTTGCGTAACGGCTTTCCACTTGCCCACGATTTTCTCCTTGATAACCGACTCCGACGGGCCGCTGGGTGTAGCGGGGTTGTCGTCGTTACTCGTGCAGGCCGTCGTGAGTCCCGCCGTTGCTGCCAGCATCGCTGATGCCAGGAGCGTGTGAAATAAATGCTTTGCTTTCATATCAATAATAGTTTTAAGTTTTTAGCAAAGATAACAAGGATTCTACTTTTTTCCATCAAACTCCATATCTCAAAATCGTAAAATCATATCTCAAAAATGAAATACGCTGTCTTCCAGCCAATTGCGATAAGCTTGCAAAGAAGGTTGAATACTGATTCTCTATGACCCGCACAACTCGAATGAGCATGCAAGAAAGCAGGAGAATACCTTTAATGGGTTTTTGGCCAAACACTCCCCCCAATCGGATGCAATCCCTTTGTACGAAGATGAGTATTAGACAGTAGGAATACTACTAAGTAATTAAACACCAGCGGGATAAACAATAATTGTTTGTCTCGCTGGTGTTTAATTTGGGTATGTTGAAACCAACCTTTGCTAATATTTGCGCAAGTTAGTTAGGTGTGAATTGACGAAAAATGCGTATTTACGCAAAAAAGTTAAATAGAATGTTGCGTATTCCAATAATTCTGTTTATTTTTGCAAGCAGGAAATGCGTATTTACGCAGAAAAAGTAAACAGCGATGGTGATAAAGCGAGATATTCATTTGAAGAAACTCATTGACAGCAAGCACAATGGGATGATAAAAGTGGTGACTGGTGTAAGGCGCTGCGGCAAGTCTTATCTGCTTTTCAATCTCTTCTGTCATCATTTGAAGGAAGCAGGTATAACTGATGACCATATCATAAAGGTTGACTTGGAAGACCGTCGTAACAAGGAACTTCGGGACCCGGATGCGTTGCTCCGCTATATAGACAGCCACATGACAGACCAGCAGATGTACTACATATTGCTTGATGAAGTTCAGCATGTGAATGAATTTGAAGATGTTCTGAACAGTTATCTGAAAATAGAAAATGCTGATGTCTATGTGACTGGCAGCAATTCCAGGTTCCTCTCAACAGATGTCATTACAGAGTTTCGTGGACGTGGAGACGAGATAAAGATTGCCCCCCTGTGCTTCCGCGAGTTTATGTCTGTATATCAGGGAACGAGGGAAAAAGGGCTGGAGGAATATATGCTTTATGGCGGACTGCCGAAAGTCCTTGACTATCCCACTATGGAGCGTAAGATAGATTATCTGAAAAGTCTCTTCAAGAAGACTTATCTGACCGATATTAAGGAGCGTTACAAGATAAAGAATGATGACGACTTGGAAGAATTGATAGACATAGTGGCTTCGTCCATCGGCGGGCTTACTAATCCATCAAAGTTGGAGAACACTTTCCAGACTGTGAAACACAGTAATATCACGCATACAACCATCAAGTCTTATCTTGACATGTTGCAAGATGTATTTCTCATTGAAAGGTCTGTTCGTTACGATATCAAGGGACGCAAGTATATAGATACGCCTGCCAAATACTATTTCTCAGATTTAGGGCTGCGCAATGCCAGGATAAACTTCCGTCAGTATGAGGAAACACACTTGATGGAGAATCTGATATATAATGAACTCAGGTTGCGAGGCATGAGTGTGGATGTCGGTGTCGTAGTGAAGAACGAAAAGGATGCCAATGGCGTGAGTGTGCGGAAGCAACTGGAAGTAGACTTTGTGTGTAACCAAGGGAGTCAGCGATATTACATACAGTCAGCATTACGTCTGCCCAGTGAAGAGAAACGCGAGCAAGAAGTACGAAGTCTGAAGAGCATCAATGACAGTTTCAGAAAATTCGTGATAACCGAAGACTTGATTAGTCGATATCATGACAATGAAGGAATTACATATATGAACATCTATGAATTCCTACTTGATGAAAACAGTCTGCAGATATAGTCTCCAATCGGCAAGAGGGGGACGTTAAACGCTATATGAATGGCCAACTCGATAAGGAGGAAACCGCTGTAATGCGAAATCCAATGGCAAAGATACAACAAATTATTGAGAAGTGGTATACTTATGCCCTACCTTTTATATATTATTTGCAGAAAGAATAAGTTTGTCCAACCCGCCAATGAATCGCCTCATTCCCGAACTTCGTTCGCCTACCCGTAGCCTTTGACCGCCTCAGTCCGTGCGGTTTATTTGGCTAAAATAGTTAATATTGGTGTAAGTGTTCGATAATCAGTTACGAACCAAGTTTTATTCGAAACATCTCATGTTACTCTCTAGCATATCTCATGCATACCTCCATTCTATCCATATAGTAGTCCCCGCGTAGCGCCTATGCACCTCCTGTCGTTGTCCGCTATATGTTCGGAACTTGTCCGATACATGTCCGCTTTTATACCGAACATGTACCGGACAAGTACCGGACATCTACCGTATAAGTACCGGACATGAATAGGAGATACTGCCTTGTTATATGCTTATTCCATTGGGGCGCTATACTTGATATGTTGGAAATCTTTACTTGATGTTTTGGAGATCTTTACTTGATTAATTAGAGATCTTCCTTTGTTTAGGTAGAGACATCATGTACTTATGCCAGGGCTCCACGATGCAAAGTTACGAAATTTACAAAAATAGTTACGGAATATACAAAATGTGCGTACCTAACGTGATTTTTTGTTGCAATTATTGAAAAATTTGGTATCTTTGTAGCTCTCTATAGGCTATATAAATGCAATGGTTGAAAAGAAGATGTATACACTGACTACAGGAGGTGACTATAAACAGTTCTTGGCTGATACACTGAATGGAAAGGTTGACAAACGAGCAATACAACAACTTATTGTCGTGTTGGAGATTGTCATCACGGAGATGAAGGATACTGCCTACCAGCTGTCGCTTAGTATCGACTCTCAAGGGGTACGTATTGATATTACCCATAGTGGCATCCCTATCAATACAGATTTGTTGAGTATTGTCAGAGATCTTATAGACCGCTCTCATTATAGCCACCCCTCACGTAACCGCCATGTGCTGACCATTCGCAAAACTAAATAAGATGACAGACGAGAAAGTTATTAAGATGATCAATGAGGCCCTTTGGGCTGACAGTATTCGTATCCGTAGTAGGGTAGATGAGACAACCTTTGCACCTCCCATGCAGACACAGGAGGATTTCTTTCTGGTTTCTATCGGTATAGGACAGGTATGAATGTTCGTGTCGTGGGACGTTATCATGAATGTCCCACAGTAGAGCTGATAGATTTCGATGGAATGGGATAAAATGAATTAAAAATTCTCTATTTTATCGGAAAAGAGGTGTCGTAATCTCCTTCGTGTGTATGGGCTTGGTATTTCCCTCCATATCAAAGGTGAGCACCGTTTCTTCTGCATTGACGTCAAGATGTACAAAAGCACCTTCAATGAGGGGTAGGAAACTATTGCTGCCTACTGGGAATCCACAACAGACGGGAATATTTAATCGTTTTAAGTGCTCTATGAGCATTTGTTCAGGACTGTCGAACTCGAGGTCATAGCGTATCGCGGTGAATTCGCCAAAAATGACACCTTTAACATGGCTAAAATTCTTTTGTAAACGAAGCATGCAGAACAGTCGGTCAATGTTGTGTAGCGCTTCTTCAGACTCTTCTATAAATATAATGATGTCAGTGTCGGTAATATCGTATTTCGTTCCTGTCAGTGCTGCAAAGCTTGACAGGTTTCCCCCCACTAGCACGCCATCGGCATGGCCTTGTATGTTATTCTTGTGACTAGGAACGACATATTGTGGTACGGAACCGAAAAGCAATTCGCGCACCATATTGATGCAGATGGTTTGTTCAGTAGCCATTTGCAGCACCATCGGACCATGGATGCTCATAATGCCTAAAGCGGCCTGTGCACATAGTAACGTTGTAATGTCTCCGTGTCCGATAATCCATTTGGGATGTTGAATGAATGTCGTTGTAGGAATACGTTCCACCAAGTGTATGGTGCCGTATCCGCCTCGTCCGCACATGATGGCCTTAATGCTGTCGTCTTCCAATGCCCAAAGCAGGTCGGCTGCCCGCTGGTCAGCCGTCCCTGCATAAGCATTGACATTCAGGTCTTTGGTATGCAGTCCTATCACAGGCACCAATCCCCATGACCTGATGACATTTGCAGCCATTTGGATTGCATCTTGTGGTATCCAATAGGCTGGTGACACAATGGCCACTTTGTCGCCCGCTTTCAAATAAGCGGGCTCAACAATCTTCCTACCTTGCTGCATTTATTATAAATGATATAGTGTAAACACATCACAAAGGTACATATTTTATTTCATATTGACTTCCAAATTAATGCTTTCGGACTCACATTTTGTAAATTTCGTATCTCTTTTGTCAATTTTGCAACCATTTTTGCGAATTTTGCTAATGTTTGACAAATTTGTAGATACAATAAACGAACACAATTTGCGTTTATGATAACGTGATAAAACAAAAACTACTCCTGTTTGGCATGTTTTGGATGTTGATGTTGACAGCATCAGCCCAGCAAGAGCCATCCTTCTCCCACTATTGGGCGATGGAGACCTCGTTTAACCCTGCTGCAGCCGGCAAGGAGAAAAAACTAAACGTGACAGGTGCCTATGCAATGACGCTGACGGGGTTTGAACATGCTCCGCGCACGATGTATATCGGTGCCGATATGCCCTTGATGCTGCTGAACAGCTATCATGGGGTGGGGGCGCAGTTGATGAGTGACCGTATTGGACTCTTCGACCACCAGCGCCTGGCGTTGCAGTATGCTTACAAACATCGGATGTTTGGAGGTATGCTCAGTATTGGTGTGCAGTTGGGTATGCTCAGTGAGAAGTTCAAGGGTAGCGAACTCGATTTGGAGGATAAAGAAGATCCGGCATTCAGTACAACGGACGTCTCTGGAACAGCCCTCGACGTTTCGGTAGGCTTGTATTATTCACACCGCAATTGGTATGCAGGTTTCTCCGTGCTACGGGCCACGGCCCCCTCTGTTGAGTTGGGAGACCGTTCTATTTTGAACATCAGTAGAACGTATTATTTGACCGGCGGATACAATATTAAGCTAAGAAATCCGTTTCTATCAGTACACCCCTCTGCATTAGCCCATACTGATGGGACTACTTATCGGGTGAATGTGACAACGCGTGTGAAGTACACGAATGGCCAGAAGATGTTTTATGCCGGTGCGGGGTACAGTCCCACCAACTCAGTGACGGCACTCATCGGAGGCTACTTTCATGGTGTTACGCTGGGTTATAGCTATGAGATATACACCAAGGCCCTCAAGTTAGGCAACGGCAGTCACGAGTTGTTTGTAGGTTATCAGACGGATCTGGACTTTCAGAAGAAAGGTCGCAACCGTCATCAGAGTGTGAGAATATTATAATAATAAATAAGGTATATGAACAAAGTAGTAAACATAGTGCTCTGTTTCTCAGCATCGCTATTGCTGACGGCCTGTTTCGGCAGTAAGATGACCTCGTCGGCAGGCGGTGAGGTAACTGGCGTGAGCGGACGGCCCTTCAGCGAGCCGACCCCTTATGGTATGACACTCATCAAGCGTGGCCATCTTAAGATGGGTATTGACAAGCAAGACACGCTATGGGGCAAGCAGACGCCCGTTAAGGATATCTCTATCGAGGGCTTCTGGATGGACGAGCATGAGGTGACCAACTCCATGTATCGCCAGTTTGTCAATTACGTACGCGACTCTATTCTGCGTGAGCGCCTTGCCGACCCTGCCTATGGTGGTGATGAGAGCTATAAGATAGAGGAAGACAAGAACGGTGACCCCGTGAAGCCTCACCTGAACTGGAAGAAGGCGCTGCCCCGCAAGCCTAACGAGGATGAGCAGCGTGCTTTCGAGAGTCTCTATGTGACCAATCCTGCGACCGGTGAGAAGATGCTCGACTGGCGTCAGATGAACTACCGCTATGAGATTTACGACTATACGGAGGCTGCCAAGCGCAAATACCGTGAACGCCATGAGGAACGTGTGTTGAACACCGACGTGCGCCCTAATCCCAACGAACAGGTATGGATTTCGAAGGATACCGCCTATGTGAACGATGAAGGTCAGATTATCCGTGAAACTATCAACCGTCAGTATACGGGACCATGGGACTTCCTCAACACGTATATTGTCAATATCTATCCTGATACTACCTGTTGGGTGAACGACTTCCCTAATGCTGAGAACGAGAGCTATATGCGCTATTATTTCTCGAATGCCGCCTATAACGACTATCCTGTGGTAGGTGTTACATGGGAACAGGCCAACGCCTTCTGTGCATGGCGCACGGAGTATCTCTTGCGCGGACTGGGTCCTGCTGCCCGTTTTGTGCAGCGTTACCGTCTGCCGACCGAGGCTGAGTGGGAGTTTGCTGCTCGTGGCAAGGACCAGAATGAGTTCCCTTGGGAAGACAAGAACGTGATGTCAGGCAACGGCTGTTTCTTTGCCAACTTCAAGCCCGATAATGGTAACTATACCAAGGACGGCAATCTGATAACCAGCAAGGTAGGTATTTATAGTGCCAACTCCAACGGTCTTTATGATATGGCTGGCAATGCTGCCGAGTGGTGTTCTACCATCTATACCGAGGCCGGTGTGGAGGCGATGAACGACATCAATCCGCAGTTGCGGTATAATGCTGCCCGCGAAGATCCCTATCGCCTGAAAAAGAAGAGCGTGCGCGGTGGCTCGTGGAAAGATCCTGAGAGCTATATCCGTTCTGCATGGCGCTCGTATGAATATCAGAACCAGCCCCGCTCGTACATCGGATTCCGCTGTGTGCGTAGTCTGGCCAATACTACCAGTGATAAGATTAAAGTGAAGAAAGGAAAGAAAAAATGACAACATACAGCAAACTGAACTTTATCTACCGCTTGCAGAAGTGGATGGACAGTGTGCCTGGCCAAACGTTTCTGAACTATGCCTATTCATGGGGTGCGTCCATCGTTATCCTGGGTACGTTGTTTAAGCTGACCCACCTGCCCGGAGCCAATTTCTTCCTGTTCTTGGGCATGGGAACTGAAGTCTTCGTGTTCTTCCTGGCTGCCTTTGACCGTCCGTTTGACAAGACAACAGATGGTATGGAACTCAACATCCATCCGGAAGAAGAAACAGCAGATGCTGCATCATCACCTGCCGTTGCCGGTGGTGGTACTATTGTTATCAATGGTGGTGGAGGAGGCCCCGTCGTAGGTGGTGTCGTCGGAAATGGCGATGAAGCCTCACGTTGGGAGGGCCAGCCCATCAGCTTTGCTGGTGGTCCGGCAGTCGTTACTCCGCAGCAGCCAGTAGAGCAACCGATGGTTGAAGAGCTGAAAGATGCAACCTCTAACTATATCGAGGAATTGAACCGTCTGACTGAGATGCTGACACAAGTCTCTGAACAGAGCAAGCGCCTGACGCGCGACTCTGAGGAGATGGAGAACTTGAACCGCACCCTGACAGGTATCAGCCGTGTCTACGAGATGCAGTTAAAGTCGGCAAGTTCACAGATCAGCACCATTGACGAGATTAACGAACAGACGCGTCATATGGCAGAGCAGATTCAAGAGCTGAACAAGATTTACGCTCGCATGATAGAAGCCATGCAGATTAGAAGTCAGATGTAAGAAGTAAGCTATGGCAATTAAGAAGAGACCCGTTTCGCCCCGTCAGAAGATGATCAATCTGATGTACGTTGTTCTGATGGCTATGCTGGCATTGAACATCTCTACGGAGGTGCTCAACGGCTTCTCTATTGTGGAAGAGAGCCTGAAGCGCACCACGCAGACGTCCATTCAGGAGAATCAGGCTATCTACGACGACTTTGCCACCCAGATGAAGAAGAACCCGCAGAAGGTCCGTCAGTGGTACGACAAGTCGCAAGAGGTGAAGCAGCTGAGCGACAATCTCTACAACCTGATTGATGAGTTGAAACTGGCTATTGTTCAAGAAGCCGACGGCAAGGATGGCGACGTACATAATATTCGTAACAAGGATGACATCGAGGCTGCCAATCAGGTGATGCTCGCTCCAGGACGCGGACGCGGTAAGGAATTGTTTGACGAGATTACCGCCTATCGCAACAAGATGCTCCAGATGGTCACTAACTACCGTCAGAAGAAGACAATCGCGTCGAACCTTTCCACCGATTTACCCGACAATGCGCAGACGATGGGCAAGAACTGGCAGGAATACATGTTCGAGTCGATGCCTGCTGCTGCTGCTGTCACACTACTCAGCAAGATGCAGAGCGATGTGCGCTATGCTGAGGGTGAGGTGCTCCACACGCTGGTCAGCAACATCGACGTGAAGGATATCCGCGTTAACGCACTCAACGCCTTCGTCATCCCCAACTCGCAGACTATCGTGCGTGGTGATAAGTTCTCGGCACGCATTGTTATGGCTGCTGTCGATACGACACAACAGCCTCAGATATTCATCGGTGGCAAGGAGGTCAACCTTCCCGGTGGACTTTATGAGACCATTGCCGGTCGTACGGGCGATTTCACGCTAAGCGGTTTTATCCAGGTGGAGAACGGCAATGGCGAACTGCTGAAACGTAACTTCGAACAGAAATATACGGTGGTAGACCCGTCGGCAACGGTTTCTGCCGACTTGATGAATGTGCTCTATGCCGGCTATAACAACCCGTTGAGCGTATCGGTTCCTGGTGTACCCGTCAACAAGGTACAGGCCACGATGAGTGGCGGTTCTCTGCAACCCGTCGGCCCAGGGCGTTACATCGCCCGTCCTACTGCTGTAGGTCAGAATGTTACCATCACGGTGACGTCGACGAACACAGGGCGCGCCCAGCAGATGGGACAGTTCACTTTCCGTGTGCGCCGTCTGCCAGACCCCACACCGTTCATTGCGATGAAAGACGAGTCAGGAAGCCCTATTCGATACAAAGGCGGTGGCTTGTCTAAAGCACAGCTGATGGCGGTAAACGGCATTGGCGCGGCTATCGACGACGGCATTCTCGATATTGCCTTTCGTGTGCAGAGTTTCGAGACCGTCTTCTTCGATAATATGGGTAATGCGGTGCCTATGATTAGTGATGGTGCCAGCTTCTCAGCCCGTCAGAAGGACGCCTTCCGCAAGTTGCAACGTAACCGTCGCTTCTACATCTCTAGGGTGAATGCTATCGGTCCCGATGGTATTTCGCGTAAGCTGAATGCGTCGATGGAGGTGATTGTGAAATAATAGAGAAATGACAATTGATAACAGATAATTATGAAGAGAGTATTGTTCTTATTGATGATAACGCTGATGGCTGGTGCCGTAAGTGCGCAGCCTAAAGCTCGTCGCCAGCAGCAGAGATCGCAGCAGCATCAGCAGAAGCAGGCAACTCAGAATCAGGGTATGTCGATGCGCGCTCGTCTGATGTTCCCTACAGCCATCGATATGCCGGAGGATGTGGTGTGGCGTCGCGACATCTATCGCGAAATCGACCTCAACAGCGACAGCAATGCAGGCCTCTACTTCCCCGTGGAACCTATTGACAAGCAGGTGAACCTGTTTACCTACATCTTCAAACTGGCGCTCAACGGCTATATCCCCGTCTATGAATACCGCTTGGATGGCAATGAGGCATTTAACGATTCTGCCCGTGTGCAGATGAAGACGGTACTCGACAACTACCACATCTTCTATGAAGAGAAGAACGGCAAGTTGCGTGTCGAGAATAGCGATATACCTTCTGCTGAGGTTAAGCTATACTATCTGAAGGAGAGTGCTTACTACGACCAGGCTAACTCCACCTTCCACCGCAAGGTGCTCGCTGTGTGTCCCGTCATGTTACGTGAGGACGATTTCGGAGGCGAGGCCTCCAAATACCCTCTGTTCTGGGTACGCTATGCTGATTTGGAACCCTTCCTCAGTCGCCAGACTGTGATGACTTCCAACCTGAACAATGCTGCTACCATGTCAATGGAGGATTACTTCACGCTGAACCGCTACGAAGGTAAAATATACAAGACCACCAATATGTTGGGTAAGACGCTCGCCCAGTACTGTTCTAACGACTCTGCTCTGGCTAAGGAACAGAAGAAGATTGAGGCTGAGCTGGTAGCCTTCGAGCAGAATATCTTCGGTGACAAGCATCGTAAGGATTCGCTCGATTCCATAGCCCGTCTAGACCCACAGCAGATGAAGCTGGCAGCCAAGAAGGCCCGTAAGGGCAGTTCAGCCAGGGTTCGTAAGTCGCGCACCAAGAGCAGTGGCAGTTCTTTGTCGTCAGGCTCGGCTCGTGTCACTGTTCGTCGTCAGCGCCACTAAAGTTTAAAAAAACAACGGGAAAAGGTTGCAAATATGAGCAGAAATGCTTATCTTTGCAGACAGAAAAGCAATTCATTAAAGTATACAGGATATGAAGAAAATATTGATGCTCCTTTTTGCGGCAGTAGCATTGTCTCTGCCCTCGCAGGCTCAGGTGAAGTTCGGTCTGAAAGGTGGATTGAACCTGACGAACCTATCGCTGAGCGAGTCAATCGGTAACAACCTGAAGAGTAAGGAGGGTTTCCACATCGGACCCACGGTGAAGATAGGCCTGCCTGTCCCAGGATTGAGTGTCGACGCTTCTGCCCTCTATGATCAGCGCTCAGCCAAGGTCAGCGTGACTAGGGGAGTTAGTGGCGCAGAGGTTGAAAGTACCCTGAAGAGCCAGTCACTCCAGGTGCCCATCAATATTCGCTATGCCGTAGGTCTGGGCAGTGTTGCCAACCTGTTTGCCTTTGCTGGTCCTCAGTTTGGTTTCAACCTGGGTGACAAGAACAAGAAGATTCTCGACGATGCCGCAAACTGGACGCTTCGTTCTTCCAATGTCAGCGCCAACCTTGGTATTGGTACGACGATTCTCGATCACCTTCAGATTACTGCCAACTACAACTTTGCACTCGGCAAGACTGGTGAGGTTGAGCTCTGGGATGCTACCAAGCAGACGTGGAATGCCTTTACTGACGGCAAGGCCAGCTCTTGGCAGGTGTCAGCGGCCTATTTCTTCTAAACCTCCCTTCGTACCCATATTTTATGCGACCCGCTACCTCGTGTAGTGAGGTCGCTTTTTTAGGGCTACCAAATGAAAAGAAAATCGGGTTTTCGTTTTGCGTTTCACTTGCTTATTTGTACCTTTGCAAAATATGATGCACTACGCCGACTTGATATTACCTGTGCCCCTGTCGGGGTTGTTCACTTACGCCATTCCCGAGGGGATGAGCGTGAGGGTTGGAATACGCGTGCTGGTCACTTTCGGACGCAGCAAGACGTATCTGGGTATTGTGGCTAAGGTGCACGACGTAAAGCCAGAGGGCTATCAGGTGAAGCCGATAGCGCAGGTGATGGATGAGGAACCCATCGTAACCGAACGACAGTTGCAGTTGTGGCAATGGATCAGCGACTACTATCTATCACCCATCGGCGACGTGTATAAGGCGGCTTTGCCATCAGGGTTGAAATCGGAGGAAGGGTATAAGCCGAAGACCGAGACATACATACGGCTGACGGCGCAGTATTGCAACGTGACAGCTTTGCATATCGCACTGAACGTGTTGGGGCGTGCGCCCAAGCAGTTGGAAGCTTTCACGGCTTACCTCGAGTTGTCTCACTGGGACGAGACGGAGGATGGTGTGAAGCCTGTCGAGGTGACGCGTGAGGAACTGCTGAACGCCAGTCACGCTTCGGCAGAGACGTTGAAGCAGTTGGAGAAGCGCCAGATGCTGGAAACGTATGAGGTGGAAGTGGGACGACTGAACCATAGTGGCGAGTATCGTCCAGAACTCATCCAACTGTTAAGCGAGGCACAGCAAACGGCCTATAATGCCATTCTGATGTCGATGATGAAGCACCGCGTGACACTGTTGCACGGTGTGACGTCGAGTGGCAAGACGGAGATATACATCCATCTTATCAAACGGGCTCTGGAACGCAAGGAACAGGTGCTGTACCTGTTGCCAGAGATAGCGCTGACGGTGCAGATGATGCAACGACTGCAGCGAGTATTTGGCAATCGGTTGGGCATCTACCATTCCAAATATTCAGATGCGGAACGCGTGGAAATCTGGCAGAAACAACTCTCGAAGAATCCTTACGACGTGATTCTGGGAGCGCGCTCTGCCGTGCTTTTGCCTTTCCAGCATTTAGGACTCGTTATTGTCGACGAGGAACACGAGACAAGCTACAAGCAGCAAGACCCTGCTCCCCGCTATCATGCCCGCAGTGCCGCTATTATGCTGGCACAGCAACAAGATGCCAAAGTGGTACTGGGCACTGCCACACCCTCGATGGAGAGCTACCATAATGCCCAAACGGGCAAGTACGGGTTGGTGGAGTTGACGGAGAGATACAAAGGCATCGAACTGCCCGAGATACAGGTGGTTGACATAGCCGATCTGCAGCATCGTAAGATGATGGCAGGACCATTCTCGCCCCTTTTGTTGACAAAGGTCAGGGAGGCGTTGGGACGAGGTGAGCAGGCTATCCTTTTCCAGAACCGACGAGGCTTTGCACCTATGATAGAGTGCAGGCAGTGTGGATGGGTGCCCCGTTGTCAGCATTGTGATGTAAGCTTGACACTACACCGCCAGTTGAACCAGTTGACGTGTCATTACTGTGGCTACACCTATCGTGTGCCGACGGAATGTCCTTGTTGCGGCTCGACAGACTTGCGTACCAAGGGCTATGGCACGGAAAAGATAGAGGAACAGGTCAGGGAAGTGTTCCCTGAAGCGCGTGTGGCTCGCATGGACCTAGATACCACACGGACACGCAATGCCTACGAACGCATCATCACAGACTTCTCTGCAGGACGTACGAATATCATGATAGGTACGCAGATGATATCCAAGGGACTTGATTTCGACAAAGTGTCGGTGGTTGGTATCCTGAATGCCGACACGATGCTGAACTATCCCGACTTCCGAGCCTACGAGCATGCCTTCATGATGATGGCACAGGTTAGTGGAAGAGCTGGACGCAAGGGCAGGCGCGGACTGGTTATCCTGCAGACGAAGCAGAAGGACCTGCCTGTCATCCAACAAGTGGTTCGCAACGACTATACCTCTTTATATAAGAGTCTGGCTGCCGAACGACAGGCTTTCCATTATCCGCCTTACTACCACTTGGTATATGTCTTCATGAAACATAGTCATGATGATGTGGTCAATACGGCAGGCATTGAGATGGGAAGCCGACTGCGCCAGTGGTTCGGAGGACGCGTGCTGGGACCAGACAAACCTTCCGTTGCTAAGGTGAAGTCACAGAATATCCGCAAGCTGGTGCTGAAGCTGGAGAATGGCATAGACATGAAACGAGTCCGCAAGTACCTGCTGCTTGCGCAATCGCAGATGCTCGCGGACAAACGATATGCCTCGTTGCAAATCTATTATGATGCAGACCCGCTTTAGAGGTGGAGCTGGCAACCTACACCGAACACACGGTTGGTGCGGGTGAAGGAATCCTTCACTTGTGGATTGGTTGCTGATGTGCGGTCGTAGTCACCATAGTAGGTCTGGAAATAGGCTGCCTTTACAGATACCTTTGAAGACAGTTTGTAGTTGAAGCCGAAACCGATGCTGTAGCTGTTGACAACGAACGACATGTCGTTGATGTATTCGTCGGTGTTGCCATAGCGTGTCAGCTGACCACCAGCAGAGAAAGTGAGGTTCTCGGTGGTATCCCACTCAGCACCCAACAGGAATTCGTTGGTGTTGTGGCTCAGCAGTTCCTGTGAGTTGTTGTACCATGAGGCATCCTTATCGAAGAAGTGGTGCCAGCCGGCATTGATGCGGACGATGTCAATAGGACTGTACTGTACGCCCACAGTCAGCAGGGCAGGCATGTCCTCATTGACTTTCTCACCATCACGGAACTTGTTGACGGCAGGAATTTCGCTGGCCTCGTTGAGGGTTGACTCGTTCTTCATGCGAATCTGAGTGCGGAACTCATATTTGGCAGCGAAGTTGAATTTATTCAACTTGTAGTCAATACCAATGATAGGGGCAAAGCCGACACCAGTCTGGTTACAAAGCAGATTGACACCATCGGCATACTTCTGCAGATCGGCAACCTTATCGCCATATCCTGCGGCGGTCACACCCTGAAGGAAACTTCCGAAGTCAACATAACCGGCACCTGTTTTCACCTGGATATTGCTAATCTTAGCCTTGTAAGTAGCATCACCATAAAGCATGCGCAGACCACCGTAGAGTGAGAGGTTAGGAATGACCTTGCAGGCTGCACCCACCGTGACTCCATAATAGTACTGGCGACCTCTCATGTATCCGTCCATATCGTAACCTTGAGCGCCAAAAGGCTTCAGCATAGCGGCAATGTTGCCGACAACACTCTCGAAGGAACCCAAACCATCTTCAAACTCACAAGCACCGCCACCACCAGGAACGGACAGGTTAGCCTGCAAACTCCAGTTCTCCATGTTGTAAGCAACCTGGATAGAAGGAATGACAGGTGCATTGGCAGTGCCCTCGAATGTCTTGACAGGGCTGGCCTGATTATTTTTCTTGCCCAGTTGGAACAGGGGGTTGGTTGACGTGATGGTACGTGTCTGGTGAGCATACTGCCAGTTGATACCCAGATGGAAGCCTTCTGGCATGAAAACTACACCAGCAGGATTTGAGTAGACACCGTCGAGGCTGATAGCAGCATCGCGTGCAGGGTTTCGCAAGAAGTCAACACTCTGGTTGGTGTTGGTAAGAATACCGCCAGCAAAAGTGGCTGCTGTTGTCATCGTGAAAACAACGAATGAAACTAAAATCTTTTTCATTACTTTTAAACTTATTTTGCTAAAAACGGCTGCAAAGGTAAGCTAATTGCACAAACGGATGAAAAAAGTGCATATAAAATTAAGACTTATTAACTAAAAACGGCACACTTTCTGCACAAATGTGCGAAAGTGTGCATGTTTTTGTGTGCGCAAACAGAGGCCGGCCTGTTATCTGGAACTAATTCTTTTTTTCTGGATAACTGACGCGTGTATGATAGATGGTCTTCAACTTCTCAATGAGTACCGTTTTGGCATATTGGATGTCGCGGAAGGTGATAGGACACTCGCGGAAATAGCCTTCTGCTACCTGAGTATCAATAAGTCGTTCTACTAGTCCGCGTATTGATTGTTCTGTAAAGTCGGGCAGTGAGCGTGAGGCAGCCTCCACGGTGTCTGCCATCATGAGACAGGCTTGTTCGCGGGTGAAAGGATTCGGCCCAGGATAGGTGAACAGCAGGTCGTCAACGGGTTCGTCGGGATGCTCGTTGTGATAGCGGATATAGAAGAACTTGGCCTTGCCTTGTCCGTGGTGGGTAGCAATGAAGTCGCGGATGACCTGTGGCAGGTTGTATTTGTCAGCCATCTTCAACCCTTCAGTGACATGACTGATGATAATTTGAGCGCTCTCAATGTCAGTCAATGTTTCGTGCGGATCAATGCCCGACTGGTTTTCTGTAAAGTAGATGGGGTTGGCGAGTTTGCCAATGTCGTGATAGAGTGCCCCAGTTCGGACGAGTTGTGCCTTAGCCCCAATCTTGTTGGCAATCTCACCTGCCAGGTTAGCCACCTGGATGGAGTGGTTGAAGGTGCCGGGAGCCACCTCGCTCATCTGGCGAAGCAGTGTGCTATTGGTATTGGACAGTTCGATAAGCGTGATGTCACTGGTAAAGCCAAAGGTTTTCTCGATGAGGTAGAGTAGCGGATAGGCAAATAGCAGGATGACACCGTTGGCAATTATTGAGTTGTAGGTACTATAATCTATCTGTGTAATGGTTTCAGCTGTCATCCAGTCGAAGGATAAGTTGACAATGATGCTGGTTACGGTGATGACGATTGCAGTCTTGAACAACTGAGAGCGCTGGGACAGTTCGCGGAGTGACGTGATGGCTGCCAGACCGGCAATCAGTTCGATGACTACAAACTCATAAGGGTGTTGCAGCATGGTGGCGCATACGAGGACCATGATAGTATGTGTCATGAAGGCTGTTCTGGAGTCCATGAACACGCGTACGAAGATGGGCACCATCGCGTAGGGCAGAATGTAGATATGGATGAACGTGTTGCGCATGACCAGTGCAGTCAGCAGGACGAACATGATGATGAGTGTGTAAAGCATGGCGATGCTTCGAGGCTTCTCGAAGTAGTCCTTGCGGTAGAGTGTCAGGTAGAGGGTGAAGCAAAACATGAGGATGGCAACATACATTACCTGCCCGAGGATAGAGATACGGTTCTGGGTGGTGTCCTCGTTGCGTCGTTCGTTTTCCTTCATATACGACTCGATGATGCGGTAGGTCTTGTCCGTCACGATTTCGCCACGCCCGATAATCTTCTGCCCCTTCTGTACTAGTCCGCTGGCTAAGGCGATGCCTGCCAATAGGTCGTTGCGGCTTGTTTCGCTACGTACAGCGTCGTAGATGAGGTTAGGCACGATGTAGGTGTTCAGGTTGCATTTCTGTAGGATGGGTCGCAGTATGTGAAGCTGGTCCTCACTGAAAAGCTGTTCATAAGCTGATTTGGGAGAGTACACCTCTTGTATGGAGATGCTGGCAGCCTCTTTTCCACTGACGACATGTATCATCTGTGTCGTGTCATTATGTAGTTTGGCATATTCCTTCTGTTCGATAATACCTTGCTGGTATAGGCTGTGGAGTCGGTTGGAGATAATGCTGACGAATACGGTGGGCAGCCCGGGGATGCCATTGGCATAGTCGGCTTTGAATTTCTCAACCATCCGGTGTTCCATCTCCCTGTCGAGCCTGTAATATGGTTCGAAACTGCGCATGACGCTGTCGCGTTCTTGTGCGATGGCAGCCTCCGATTTGTAGATGGGAAAGTCGTAGGGTGCCGTGAAGTCGGCATATTTCCAAGGACGACCTTGCTCTACATGGAAGTAACTGCGGTTGTCATGAGGCATGACCCACACAGCAATGATGACAGTCGCGATAATTAATGCGGAACGTATGAGGATATCGCGCCAATTCAATTCGTCTTTTTGGAATGTACTGCTCATTTTTGTTATTTTGTTTGCAAAGATAATAAAAATAAAATAAAATGTTGTACCTTTGCACCTAAAATCTATATTTTACATGACAGAAAGAAGAGTAAGGGTGCGTTTTGCACCGAGTCCCACGGGGGCATTACACATAGGAGGAGTACGTACGGCATTGTATAATTACCTGTTTGCCCGTCAGCATGGCGGCGATTTGGTGTTCCGTATTGAAGATACAGATTCCAATCGCTTCGTTCCGGGTGCAGAGGAATATATCATCGAGTCATTCAAATGGCTGGGTATTCAGTTTGACGAGGGAGTCTCGTTCGGTGGCGACAAGGGACCTTATCGTCAGAGCGAGCGCCGTGATATCTATAAGAAATATGTCAAGCAACTACTGGATGCAGGCAAGGCCTATATCGCCTTCGACACACCAGAGGAATTGGAGCAGAAACGCAGTGAGATACAGAACTTCCAATACGACTGCCATACGCGTAGTCAGATGCGTAACTCGCTCACCCTACCTAAAGAAGAAGTGGAGCAACTGATTGCCTCTGGTCATCAATACGTGGTTCGTTTCATGGTGGAGCCCGGACAGGAGATACTGGTGAATGACCTGATTCGTGGTGAGGTACGTGTCAAGAGTGATATCTGTGATGACAAGGTGCTTTACAAAAGTGCTGACGAGTTGCCTACCTATCATCTGGCAAATATTGTTGACGATCACTTGATGGAAATTTCGCATGTTATCCGTGGTGAGGAGTGGTTGCCTTCTGCTCCTTTGCATGTGATGTTGTATCGCGCTTTTGGCTGGGAAGACACCATGCCCCAGTTCGCACATTTGCCGTTGCTGTTGAAGCCAGATGGTAAAGGTAAGTTGTCGAAACGTGATGGTGACCGTCTGGGGTTCCCTGTGTTCCCCTTGAGATGGACAGACCCGAAATCTGGCGAGACCTCGCGTGGCTATCGTGAGGATGGCTATTTCCCTGAGGCTGTCATCAATTTCCTCGCTCTTCTGGGATGGAACCCCGGCACGGAGCAGGAATTGTTTACCTTGGACGAGTTGGTTCCCTTGTTTGATATCTCCAAATGTTCGAAGGCAGGTGCTAAGTTTGCCTATGAGAAAGCCATCTGGTTCAACCATGAGTATATCCTGAAGAAGTCTAACGAGGAAATTGCTGCCCTATTCGAACCGATGGTCAAGGAACATTGTCCTAACGAGACCTCTGAGCGCATTTTGCAAGTTACTTCCATGATGAAGGACCGTGTGTCGTTTGTCCATGAGTTATGGCCCTTGTGCTCATTCTTCTTCGTAGCTCCTACGGAGTATGACGAAAAGACTGCCAAGAAGCGTTGGAAGGAAGATTCTGCCCAGCAATTGACAGAGTTGATGCAGGTGCTGGAGGGTATTGACGACTTCTCTCTGGAAAACCAGGAGCAGATTGTACATGCCTGGATAGAGCAGAAAGCATACAAACTGGGTAACATTATGAATGCTTGGCGACTGACATTGGTTGGCGAGGGCAAGGGTCCTGGTATGTTTGACATCTCTGCTTTCTTGGGTAAGGAAGAGACACTGCGTCGCATGAAACGAGCCATAGAAATATTGGGTTGATGTATAATCTGATCATATACATATATCAATTAGGCGTTATTGTTGCGAGCCTTTTCAACGAGAAGGTTCGCAAGATGTGGCAGGGTGAACGAGAGGCCATCCGAATCCTGAAGGAAAAGATGGATCCTCAGGCGAAGTATGTGTGGTTCCATGCTGCCTCGCTAGGTGAGTTCGAACAAGGGCGTCCGCTGATGGAGCAACTGCGTCGCGACCATCCTGAGTATAAGATTCTGCTCACCTTTTTTTCACCGTCAGGCTATGAGGTGCGAAAGAACTATGAAGGAGCCGACATCATCTGCTATCTGCCGCTTGATACCATCACAAATGCACGACGGTTCCTACGTACGGTGCGCCCGGTGATGGCATTCTTTATCAAGTATGAGTTCTGGTATAACTATCTGCATATCCTGCGTCATCGCGGCATTCCCGTATATAGCGTGAGCAGTATCTTCCGTCCAGGACAGATTTTCTTCCGTTGGTATGGACGACAGTATGCCCACGTACTGAAGTGCTTTACTCGGTTCTATGTGCAGAACGAGGTCAGCAGGGAATTGTTAGGAAAGTTGGGTATTACAGATGTCCGAGTGGTGGGCGATACACGTTTTGATCGTGTCCTGCAAATCAAGGATGCTGCTAAGCAGTTGCCTATTGTAGATAGTTTCTGTCAGGATGCCAACGTGTTCGTTGCCGGCTCGTCATGGCAGCCTGACGAGGAGATATTCATTCCTTTCTTCAACGAACATAAGGAGTGGAAACTTATCATCGCTCCCCATGTTATAGGGGAAGAACATCTGCAGCAGATAGAAAAGTTGTTGGCAGGTCGTAGGATTGTACGCTATAGCCAGGCAGCAAACGCGTCACTTCAAGATGCAGACGTCTTGATAATTGACTGTTTCGGACTCTTGTCAAGTATCTATCGCTATGCTAATGTGACGTATGTAGGAGGTGGCTTTGGCGTGGGTATTCATAACACGTTGGAGGCTGCAGTCTGGGATGTTCCCGTCTTTTTCGGTCCTAACAATGAGCGTTTCCAGGAGGCACAGGGACTGAAGCGGAGTGGTGCAGGACTGGAGATCGCCAATGCTGACGATTTCCGTCGGCTTATGAGCGGCTTCGTTGACAATCCTACTCTGGCAAAGGAACTGGGTGAGAAAGCAGGCGCCTTTGTGAAGCAGATGACCGGTGCTACGCAGAAAATTCTGGAAGATGTACAATTGTAAATCAAGATGGCTTTAATAAAGAGTTACCGCGGACTTACTCCTAAATGGGGTAAGGACTGCTATTTCAGTGAGAATGCAACCATCGTCGGTGAGGTGACGATGGGCGACGAGTGCAGCGTGTGGTTCAATGCCGTTGTTCGTGGTGATGTGGCACCTATCACGATAGGCGACCGGACCAATGTGCAAGACGGTTCATGTATCCACGTGACTCATGAAACGGGTCCCACGTACATAGGCAGTGATGTGACTATTGGTCATAATGTCACCGTCCATGCCTGTACTATCCACGATGGTGCTTTGATAGGAATGGGTTCCACACTACTTGATGGTTGCGAGATAGGCGAGGGTGCTATTGTTGCGGCAGGTGCACTGGTATTGCAGAATACCAAGATAGGTCCTCATGAGATATGGGGTGGGGTACCAGCCAAGTATATTAAGCCTACCCGTCCTGGGCAGACTGATAATGCCAAGCACTATGTTGAGTACGCAAAGTTCTATAAGGAAGAGAATCCTGAATGCCTATTTAGTGCTGAATAGTTACGACGACATACTCTGAGCGGGTTCCAATACGGAACATGCCGCCCCAAATACCTAGGCCGCTGCTGACGTAATAGTTAGTGTGGCCTTTTTTGTATGCACCAAAGGAACACTCGTAGATGGCATCAGTAATCCAGGAGATGGGCCATACTTGTCCGTGATGGGTGTGACCACTGAACTGGAAGTCCACATGATGGCGCTCTGCCTGTTCCAGATGATAGGGCTGGTGGTCTAGTAGAATGGTGTATTTGGTATTAAGTGGTAAATGTTGAGTCGCGAGTTCCATGATTTTCCCCAATGACTTACGATGCTGGTTGGTACGGTCATCGCGACCGATGATGCCGAGGTCTCCTACGATAACTGCTGAGTCTTGCAACAGATGGATGCCAGCGTCCTTATAGAATAGCTGGGCACCAGGTTCACCACTATAGTACTCATGGTTTCCCAGACAGGCATAGACAGGTGCGTTCAGGCGTTGGAACTCCTCATGCATTTTCTGCTCCTTCAATGGGCGCATGCTTCCGTCAATAATGTCACCGGCAATCAATATAAGGTCAGGATGCTCTGCATTGATCATATCCACCCAGCGGTGTAATTCATCACGACGGTTGTGGTATCCCAGGTGCAAGTCGCTCATCATGACCAGTTTGATAGGTTTCGTTACTTTCTCAGAGGTTATCGTCAATTCTTCACGGTATTTATGCTTATAGTGCAGATGGCCATAGAGGAACAGGCCGAACATCAAAAGGGCGATGCCACCTGCTGTCCATCCATTACTATATAATAAGGTACGCGGGACAATCCGTAGCAGGCGACCAAGGTCTAACACCAAGAATAGCATGAACAGGTATAGTAGGATAAAGATACTTGACGTGCCGATTTCATAGACGGTAATAGCCAGCGGCATGGGCATACGGTCCGTAGAGCGCCAAATACCTGCAAACATCAGCAGGAAGGAGCCTGCCATCAGCACGATGGCTATAGTCTTCCATATCCATGATAAAGGAAGCAGACACCATACGTGCCAGCTTATATATGTTATAGCCAGTACAGGCAGTAGTGTAAAAGCCAACATCCACATCATTTTCATTTGCTGTTTGTGATTTTGGGTACAAAGTTATTGCTTTTCCGTCATATAAATATGAAGAGAGTATTACTTTTTTGCTTTTTTATCAGTTTCCTTTTGTCGGCAAATGGCCAGCCAAAGGACTATGAGTGGCGTACGCCAAGTAAGAATTCGTCAGAGTCGATGCCTTGTGGTGGAGGCGATATTGGCATGAATGTATGGGTAGAGGATGGCGATGTGTTGTTCTATCTGTCACGAAGCGGATGCTTTGATGAGAATAATACGCTTTTGAAGTTGGGCCGTTTCCGCATTCACCTATCCAAACCTTTTGCCCTCTCATCTTTTCGTCAGCAGTTGGTGCTGAAGGACGGCTATGTTCAGGTGACTGATGGGCAGAAATGGGTACAGATATGGGCGGATGTCAACAAACCTGTCGTACATGTAGAGGTGTCTATAGAAAAGGAACTTACAGACGTGGACGTGACCTATGAGTCGTGGAGAACACACGACAGGGAGATTACCCATCGTGAGCGTTTCCAGACCAGCTATAAGTTCTCAGCCCCCCAAGGTCTCACCACTAAGCGTGACAGTATCATCGCTGCTACAGATGGACTGACCTTTGTTCATCAGAACGGAGAACAGACGATTTTTGACGTAACAGTGACTCAACAGCAGATGGATGCGGTGAAAGACCGTTTGTATAACCCTCTGAAAAATCTCATCTTCGGAGGACGTTTGCATGGTGATCAGTTTGTATTGAAAGGAACCACGCAGGGACGATATGCCAGCAGCGATTATCAGGGATGGACATACAGTTCCAAACGCCCTGCTCAACGCCATGCTTTTACGATTGCTTTGGCAACAAAACAAGGTTCCTTCGCTGACTGGCTGTCACTGTTAAGCGAAACCGAACGTCAGATACAGACAAAACGTGACTGGAAACAGACACGTGACTGGTGGCATCAGTTCTGGCAACGTAGTTATGTAGAGATGAAAGAAGGAACTTTGGCGCGCAACTATACGCTCTTCCGCTACATGCTGGGTTGTAATAGTCGAGGCGGCTGGCCCACCAAGTTTAATGGAGGTCTTTTTACCTTTGATCCGGAATATGTAGAAAAGGCACCGGAATACCGGCTAACCCCCGACTATCGTAACTGGGGAGGTGGTGTACATACATCACAGAACCAACGTCTGGTGTACTGGCCAATGCTGAAGAATGGTGATTTCGACATGCTTTGTCCACAATTGGATTTCTATCTTCGTATTTATCCGAACGCAGAGGAACGTAGTCGACTTTACTGGGGACACGAAGGTGCTTGTATCACAGAACAGGTAGAGAACTATGGTCTGCCATGCTATCCGGAATATGGCACAAAGAGACCTGCAGGTTTTGACCCTGGTGTAGAGCGTAATGCTTGGTTGGAATATGAGTGGGATACCTGTCTGGAGTTTTGTATGATGGCACTGGAGGCTCATCGGTATAGCGGGATGAACATAGATAGATATCTGCCTATGATTCGCTCTTGTCTCCGTTTCTTTGATGAACATTATCAGTATCTAGCTAACATGCGAGGTGCCAAGCGTCTGGATGGAAATGGCAAACTGGTACTCTACCCTGGTTCCGGTGGTGAAACCTATAAGATGGCCTATAATTCTACGTCCACTATTGCCGCTCTTCGTACTGTCGCTGAAGCTATTGGCGATACGGCACTGTTGGGTCGCTTACCCGACATTACCATTCGTGATGGTAAGATTCAACCTGCCTTGCACTATGAGCGAGTGAATAATACCGAGACGATGCAACTCTATCCCGTGTTCCCTTGGCGCATGTATGGAATAGGACGTCCCAACTTGGATATAGCGCGTAATACCTATTTAAACGACTCACTGGCTATCCAGTTCCGTTCTCATGTTGGTTGGAAGCAAGACTTGATTTGGGCAGCCTGTCTGGGTTTGACTGACGAAGCTAAACGGTTGCTTGAGTTGAAGATGGGGAACGGGCCCCATCGGTTCCCTGCTTTCTGGGGACCTGGCTTTGACTGGACACCAGACCATAACTGGGGCGGTTCGGGCATGATTGGAATGCAGGAAATGCTGATGCAAGAGGCTGGCAACAAGATATACCTCTTCCCGGCCTGGCCTCGTGAGTGGGATGTTCGCTTTAAGCTCCATGCCTCCGATAATACTATTGTAGAAGCAGAACTGCAAGGAGGAAAGGTGGTAAACGTGAAAGTCACCCCACAATCCCGACAACAAGACATCGTATATGAAACGAAATAAAAGAAGGCTCGTCATCACGACGGGCCTTCTTCATAAGTGTTAAAACCTTCACTATTATCCAATTACTATGAAAAAACTACTAACTAATGCTTATGCAAATGAAAAAATCTATCTGTTTTGATGTTGCAAAGGTATGCAGAAAAAATAGAGTTGAGAAATTGTTTCAACAAACTGCCCAAAATATTAAGTGAAATGGTGACACTATTGCACAGCATCCGTCCTTTTAACGTTATACTACTAATATTAACTAAAACTTAACAAAATGGAAAAAACTGTGAAGACCTGTATGGCTTTGGGTTTGGTAGCATTTATGTTGATGCCTGCTAATGCTATGGCGACTAATGATGTTACACTTTCCCCTCAGGCTGCTCAACAGCAAGCCAAGCCAGTTAAAGGTAATGTGGTGGACGAGAACGGTGAGCCTCTGATAGGCGTATCCGTAAAAATCGTCGGTGCTTATGGTGGTGCCATTACGGATGTTAATGGCGACTTCTCAGTTCAGGGTGCAGAAGGCAAGCAACTTCAGTTCTCCTACACCGGTTACAAGACGCTGACAGTACGAGCTGGTCAGGGTTTGATGAGTGTCAAGATGGAACCAGATGTCTTAGGATTGGATGATGTTGTGGTTGTGGGCTATGGAACGATGAAGAAGTCGGATTTGACGGGCTCTACTGCTAATGTCAAAACAGGAGCCATCATGGCTAATGTAACAGGTAATGCATTGGAAGCCCTGCAAGGTAAGGCTGCTGGTGTTGCTGTGTTTAATGACAACAAGCCTGGTGAAAGTCCTCAGCTCCGTATTCGTGGTTCCAGCTCTATCAATGCCAGCAATGCTCCGTTGTATGTTGTTGATGGCTTTCCCTTAATGGGTGATGGTGATATTAGCGACATCAATCCAGCTGACATTGAGTCGATGGAGGTGCTGAAAGATGCTTCTTCTACTGCTATCTATGGTTCACGTGGCGCTAATGGTGTTATAATGATTACCACCAAGTCTGGACGCGCAGGCCGTAAGAACTTGACATTCAATGCATCAGTAGGAACGCAGATGCCAGGCCGTAAATTAAACATTGTGAAAGGTCAGGACTTCATTAACTTTATGAATGCTGCCTATACGAACTATAACAACGATGCATCAAAGGCTCCGTTCCCCAATGGTGATACTTCTTGGACGACAAACCCTGCCGCAGACACAGATTGGGAAGATTTACTGCTGCGTGACAATGCCTGGCTGCAAAACTACAATCTTAGCTTCGACGGTAGTGCTAATGGTACTGATTATATGCTGTCAGGTGGCTATTACAAGCAGGATGGCTTGGTTGAGACACAGAGCTATGAGAAGTTCTCCATGCATACCAATCTGCGTCATCAGTTCAACAAGTGGTTGACGGTTGGCGGTAGTGTTCAGTTCACCTATTCTACTCGCAATGCAGAGGATAATGCAGTAAGTAATGCTGCTCGTTATGGTTGGGCAACAGACTCTCCTTACGATAAGAATGGCAATCTTGTGGTTCCTACGAATCCTTATATTTCTGATGCATGGAATCCACTGATTGATTTCCCCGAGCACACTAGTCGTACCAATACAACCCGTGTTATCATCAATACATTTGCTGAGGCAAAGATTCTTCCGGAATTAACCTATCGTCTTAGTATCGGGTACGACACTCGTATCAATCGCGGTTACAATTATAACACGAGCAAACTCGTAGGTAACATGGCAAGTAAGACCGGTAACGGTGGACATTCTTGGAACAAGGGTGCAAGCCGACTTATGGAAAACATCCTAACCTATAGCAAGCAGTGGGATGTTCATCGCTTTACAGCAACAGGTGTTTACTCGTGGCAGGACTATGACTATCAGAGTACGGGCGTATCAGCTCGTGGCTTTACCCTCGACCAGCTGGGCGCATGGGATATCACAAAGGGTGAGACGAGCACTTATTCCCCGAGTTCTACGCGCTATAGCAACCGCCTAATCTCTTATACAGGTCGTGTTACTTATGCTTATGCTGACCGTTATATGCTGACAGCGACAGCCCGTTGGGATGGATCGTCACGCTTTGGTGAGGATAAGAAGTGGGGCTTCTTCCCCTCTGTGGGTCTTGCTTGGAGAGCTACCGAGGAGAACTTTATGAAGAACGTCAAGGATGTGCTCAGTGATTTGAAGGTTCGTGCCAGCTTTGGTGTAACTGGTAACCAGGAAATTGGTAACTACAAGTCGCTGGCCGTATTGGAGAGCTCGGGCAGTGCAACTAATTATGTCTATAACAATGCTGAGTTGACTGGTTATGCCCAGACCAAGTTGGCCAATCCTGACCTGCAGTGGGAGCGTACCAATCAGTGGGATTTCGGTATTGATATCGGTCTTTTCAATCGTTTCAATATCAACTTCGACTATTATATCCGTGATACCAACAAGTTGCTTTATGAGGTGCCCCTGCCTCGTGAAACGGGTTTCTCTACCTTGCTGAGCAACGTAGGTGCTACGCAGAATAAGGGTTGGGAGTTGACCGTTGGAGGAACAATCTTCAAGAACAAGGACTGGTTTGTAGATGCTAGCGTTAACTGGTCGTATAACACGAATAAGATCAAAGAACTCTACAACGTCAGTGGTGTAGAGACTAAGGAGATTATCCTTCGCTCAGACGGTACAGGACTAGATCGTCGTTTGGTCGTTGGCGAACCTGTTGACGGACTCTATGCACGCCATTCGCTTGGTATCATCAAGACTCAGGAGCAGTTAGACTGGTACAAGCAGTATGCTCCCAAGACAACAGCTAACGCACAGTTGGGTGATGAGATGTACGAGGATATAGACGGTGATGGAAGTATAGGCTTGAATGACTATATCTGCATTGGTTCTGTTCAGCCTAAGCATTTCTATGGTCTGAATATCAGTGCAGGTTATAAAGACTTCTCAATTAATATCTATGGACAGGGTGGCTTTAAATATGCTTCTATTGCTGGTGCTGAGAGCAGTGGCAACAATGGTACAGAATGGGCTTTGAGTTATGCTGACAACGGAAGTTACCTGCTTTGGGGTGAGAATAATATTCAGGAGCGTATGTACTTCCCGTCTACCTATGCATATGAGCGTATGTGGAGTCCCTCAAATCCTGATGGCGAATTCCCTGCAGCGGGTTCTCATGGTACCTATCTTTCGGATCGTACTAACGGTGACTGGAGTTATTTTATTCTGAAAAATATCCAGTTGAACTATGATTTTACAAAGTTGTTGAAAGTTAAGACAATCAAGGGCTTGAAGGTTAATCTGAACTTCCAGAATTTTGTTACCTTTGCAAATCATCGTGGATATAACCCTGTTAATGGTGATATATCAAACCCATGGGCTAAAGCTATCATCTTTGGTGTTGACTTGAAACTCTAGTATGTTGAATCAATTTAAAAGAATAATTATTATGAAACTATATCAATATATTGCAGCAGGACTCCTTGGCGCAACCATGTTTAGCGGTTGTACCGACTTGACGGAGAAACCTTATACGTTCGTTGATCCAGCTTCGTATTATCAGAATGAGGAACAGTTGAACTCTGCTTTAAACACGGTATATAATTCGTTCCGTTCTATTTACAATGATGGAGGTACGTTTATGCGTCTGGAAGGTTGCACAGACTATGGACAGCCCAACCGTGAAGGTAATAAGAACAGCATCAATGACATCAATGCTTGGAAATACCAAAACCAGGCCAACAATGCCGGTACGTTTACAGCTGTCTGGACTAAGGGTATGGCCTGCATCAATCGTGCAAACAATGTCATTGCTCAATTCGAGGCAGCTAGCATGGATGAAACCCTGCAAAAGCGAGCCATTGCTCAAGCAAAGTTCATGCGAGCAGGTGCTTATTACCTAATAGCCCGTATCTATGGTGGAGCTCCTATCATCAAAACTGTTACCACCAGTATTGACAATCTTAGCTTCCCACGCGCAAGTCTGGATGATACTTATGCATTCATCATTGAGGACCTGGAGTATGCAGAGGAAAATCTTCCCGTACGGGGCACCAATGGTTATGATGTATGGCGTTTCTCTAAGGGATCAGCCCAGGCTTATCTGGCTAATCTCTATCTCTATCGTGCTTCTATGGCAGGTTCTGGAGGCTATACCACTTTTGACAAGGAATTGTTGAAAAAGGCTAAGGAGTATTGTGAGAAGGTTATACAGTCAAATGCTTATGACTTGGAGTCTGACTTTGGCAATCTCTGGTGTTCGCTGAATGGCGACAATGCCCGTAATAATAAGGAATCTATAGTAGAACTTCAGTTCTCAACTTTGAATGGTCAGCAGAATGGTATGCACCAAAACTTTGGTATGTTTGCCGATTCTACTTATCCTGAGGAATTCGTTTCATTCGGCAAGACCATCTCGACAGGTGGTGGTGGTAGTTATTACTATCTGCGTACAGGTCCTTCTGTAGAAGCTTGGAAGAGTTATGATGCAGCAGACCAGCGACTAAAGGTGCTTATCTCAGAGGGAACGTATAGCAAAGGTGGTAATACTGTACATTGCATCTTTGACCCTGATGTAGACAAGGGCTCATTGAAAGGCCATTTGGGTTGGGGAAGTTGCTGTCCTGGTAACATTAAAGTTCATGATTTTTCCAAGGAGGCACGTTCCGCATTGCGCTCAGGCAACAATTTTATGGTAATGCGCTATGCGCAGGTATTGTTGGATTATGCTGAGATAATGAACTGCTTAGGTGATCAGGCTACAGCTCTGACTTATCTCAACAAGGTTCATCAACGTGCCGGCTTACCTGCAATGACAGCTGCTATTGCTAAGGCCACTTGGCAGAATGATGAGCGTTGCAGCATTTCAAGTGATGCTGATGCTGTCGACGAGGCCATTTTCCAGGAGCGCGGACGCGAGTTTATCGGTGAGGGAGTCATCTATTTCGATGAACTCCGTACAGACCGTTTGGGCAAACGCGTGGGCTATTTTGTTCAGAAGTACAATAAGATGGGCTATAACCAGGTGCTCCCGTTGGAATTCGTTCCTAGTAAGACTCACTTGTGGTGGATTTCTAATACCGATCTGAGTGCAAACTCAGATTTGATCCAGAATCCCAACAACGTAGAGGATTCTCGTTATATAAAGTATAAGAACTAAACTGATGTATATATGGTTGCCACGGGATTGATGCTAATTCCGTGGCAACATCTTTAACCAGGCAATGATGATTCGCGAAATAATAGGATTGTGGTTGTTGGCTGTCTGCAGTCTCTGTGAGGCTCAGGCTGTACAACCTGTCAAGAAGGATTTCAACTATTTCTTTCAGACGGCTGTTTATGATGAGAATCTTATTCCTGAGTATACTTTGCCCGATCCGTTATGCTATTTGGATGGCAGTATAGTGACCACTGTCACGGAATGGGAGCAGAAAAGGAGGCCAGAGCTGATGGAGATGCTGACGACATATATGTATGGTCGTGTTCCTAAGGCTGCAAACCAACCTTTCCCACATAGGGTGGAAGTTGTTGAACATAACGCTTTTGGGGGAAAAGCTGTTAGAAAGTCCATCAAAATTTGTATGACAGATGATATCGATGGCCCTTCTTTCAATCTACAATTATTTCTTCCGAATGCTGCAAAGGGTAAGATGCCTGTTATACTTGGTCTATCCTTCAAACAGAATGAGCAAATCGAAAATGCAGCGGAATGGCCATTAAAGAAACTTCTTGGTAGTGGTGTGGGACTGGCAACCTTCTATTATCAAGATGTATGTCCTGACAACCCCAATACAACACTTGCTTACCAGCAGGGCATTATCCCATACTTTTACAGAAAAGGTCAGATGTATCCTGATCCAGACCAGTGGGGAAGTATAGCTGCTTGGGCATGGGCTGCAAGCAAGGCTATGGACTATCTGCAGACGGACAACCAAGTAGACGGAGAAAAGATTGTGGTGATGGGACATTCCCGTTTAGGGAAGGTCGCGTTGTGGGCAGGTGCTACAGATCAGCGTTTTGCGGCAGTCATTGCAGCACAGTCTGGTTGTTGTGGTGCTGCATTGTCGCGACGCGGAATAGGAGAGACGGTAGAGTCTGTAAACACGATTCTTCCTTATTGGTTCTGTGGTAATTTTAAACAATTCTCCGGTCGTGAGCAGTTTATGCCTTTTGACCAACATGAAGTAATTGCAATGATAGCACCACGTCTTGTGTATATCTCTAGTGCTTCGGATGACCGTTGGTCTGATCCTCGTGGTGAATTTTTGGGAGCAGAGGGTGCAAAGCCGGTATATCTGTTGTATCAAAAAGATGGTATTGCGTATCATACACGAGCGGGGGGACATACTGTGTTGCCTTACGATTGGGACCAGTTCCTCTCATGGTTGGAGTCGAATATTTTTCTTCTAAAGGCTACCCGTTAGTCCGTGGGCTTCGGACTCTTAGTCCGTGCCGTTCGGACTGGGAGTCCGAGGCGTTCGGACAAAGATAAAGGTATAAACGAAAAAGCCCGTCGTTAATGACGGGCTTTTTATTTGTTGTTGATCTCGAATTACAAGTTCGGGTTGATCTTGTTCCACTCTGAGATGGGGGGAACGATGTTCAACGTAACGAGCTCGTCGCGCATCTTGCAGAGGTGCTCATAGCTCTGATCCAGCTTGGCGTTCTCCTCGGGAGTGCCCTGAGGAACCTCGTACTTGGCACCCTCAGCAGTCATGGTGGTCTTCATAGCCATCATGATGTGGTCGTACTTGTCAGTCTTAACGTATGTTCCTACGGGGAAGCGGAAAGGCTCACCACCCATAGCGGCACGAATCATCTCTACGGAGAGGTAAGAGGGGCTCTGGAAAGAAGAGCGTCCGCGAAGTTCGATGATCTTGGCACCACCCTTGGTAACGTCAACTTTCATCTGCTCCCACTCCTCAGCGGGGAATTCTGCGGTGCCGATGATATCGGTCAACTTGCGGCCCTTGATGGTAACGTGGCTACCGAATACAGCCATCTGCTCACCGTGACCACCATAAGTAGCGCAACCCTCAATCTCGCTCTGCATTACGCCAAACTTCTTGGCCAGTGCAGACTGCAGACGAGTGGTGTCCAGACCAGCCAGTGTGGTAACCTGTCCGGGTTTCAAACCTGAATAAAGCAAGGTAACCAGACCAGTCAGGTCAGCAGGGTTGAAGATAATAACAACATGCTTTACGTCGGGGCAGTATTTCTTGATGTTCTGTCCCAGTTCCTCAGCGATCTTACAGTTACCAGCCAGCAAGTCCTCACGGGTCATACCAGCCTTACGGGGTGCACCACCGGAGGAGATAATGTACTTAGCGTTCTTGAAAGCTTCCTCAGCATCGGTGGTGGCAACGATATTCACGTTGTCAAAACCACTCTGGCGCATTTCCTCTGCAACACCCTCTGGTGAGAATACGTCGTAGAGACAGATTTCACTTGTCAGACCCATCATCAAAGCGGTCTGAGCCATGTTTGAACCGATCATGCCAGCTGCGCCGACGATGGTCAGTTTGTCGTTAGTTAAAAATGCCATAATTCGTTGTATTATTATAATTATCTATTCTTTGTGCTGCAAAGTTATAAAATAATTGTGAATTGACCGTTGTGAAATGGAAATTTATTTGTTATTTATTCTGAAAAAGTGTATCTTTGCAAAGTGGAAATGACAAAACGTGATGGATAAGGCAATGATTAGAGAGCGTTTAGCGCTTTTACGAGAAGAATTACGACGCGAGCACCTCAGTGCTTTCATCTTTCCTACCAGTGACCCTCATAACAGTGAGTACACGGCGGACCATTGGAAGGGTCGTGAGTGGATTAGTGGCTTTACTGGTTCAGCCGGTATTGCCGTGGTAACGCTGAAAAGTGCAGCACTATGGACGGATTCGCGCTATTTCATTCAAGCGGAAGAGCAACTCAAAGGGACGGAATTTCAGTTGATGAAGCAAAAAGTGGATGGAACACCTACTATTCGTGAGTGGATATCCGGCGAATTGACTGATATGAGAGACAAGGAAATAGGAGTAGATGGTTCGGTCACTTCTGTAGCTGACGTGGAACAGTTGAAAGAGGAATTGAAGCGTAGGGGTGGCATCACCGTGCGTACTAACTTCGACCCTTTACAGCGGATATGGAAGGACCGTCCGGCGATACCTCAGAATCCTGTCGTGATACAGCCTATTGAATTCGCTGGCGAAGAGGCAAAATCGAAGATTCATCGCATTCGTCAAGCTCTCCGCAAGCTACATGCTGATGGAATGTTGGTGGTGGCATTGGATGAGATAGCCTGGACGCTTAATCTGCGAGGCAGTGACGTGCATTGCAATCCGGTGTTTGTTTCCTACTTGCTGATAGCATCTAATAAGACCACGCTGTATATTAATAAGGAAAAAGTGTCGGACGAGGTGCTTTCCTATCTGAAGAGCCAAGACGTTGAGGTGGCTGAATACACAGAAATCGTTCAAGGACTGAAAGGCTATTTCGAATACAATATCTTGTTTGATCCTGACGAAGTGTGTTATACGCTCTATCAGCAGGTAACGCGTCATATCGTAAGGGAAACATCGCCTATTCCTGCCTTGAAGGCTATAAAGAATGAAAGGGAACTGACGGGTTTTAGGTCGGCGATGCTGCGTGACGGCATCGCCTTGGTTAAATTCCTGAAATGGTTGGATGAGCGAATCGGTAAAGAGAAGTTGACGGAGATTTCCGTTTCCGACAAGTTGGAGTCATTGCGTGCGGAACAACCGCTCTATCGGGGCCTCTCCTTTGACACTATAGCTGGCTATGAGGAACATGGGGCTATCGTCCACTATGAGGCTACCCCGGAAACAGATGTGGAGTTGCAAGCAAAGGGCTTGTTGCTCATTGACAGTGGAGCGCAATATCAAGATGGCACGACGGATATTACCCGTACCATAGCCTTGGGACCGCAGACCGAGGAACAGCGAAGGGTCTATACCCTGGTTCTGAAAGGTCATCTGCAATTGCAGAATCTTCACTTCCCTGACGGGGCGAGTGGTACCCAACTGGATGCTGTAGCCAGACAAGACTTGTGGAAAGCAGGTTTGAACTATCTGCATGGTACAGGTCATGGGGTGGGGAGTTATCTGAATGTACATGAGGGACCTCATCAGATACGCATGGAGTGGCGTCCGGCAAAGTTGCGTGAGGGTATGACAGTAACTGATGAACCCGGTGTCTATCTGGAGGGACGATTCGGGGTCCGGATAGAGAATGTTCTGCTTGTCGTGCCTGCAGACAAGACAGAATGTGGACAATTCCTAAAGTTTGCCCCATTGACCCTTTGTCCAATTGATTTGTCACCAGTGATAAAAGAGATGATGACACCAGAGGAAATACAATGGTTGAACGACTACCACAGCATGGTTTATGAGCGTCTTTCGCCTTATCTGGACGAAGATGAGAAAGCGTGGTTGAGACAGTCAACAACACCTTGGTAAAGAAAAAACGATGGAAAAATTTGGTGGGTTGCAAAATATGTTGTAACTTTGCACCCGCTTTTCGTGGCACCTGTGCCCGAAGGCATAAGTTTAACGTAAAATTTTAAAATCAAGAAAGAACATGATTATCGTACCAGTAAAGGAAGGTGAGAACATCGAGAAGGCCCTCAAGAAGTTTAAGAGAAAGTTTGAAAAGACCGGCGTCATCAAGGAACTCCGTGCACGCCAGCAGTTCGACAAACCTTCTGTACTCAAGCGCCTGAAGATGGAGCACGCTATTTACGTACAGAAGTTGCGCGCCACTGAAGAGTAAAAAAATCACGGAATTATTTGGTGGTTTGAAGAAAAAGTTGTAAATTCGTTGCCGAAAAAGAGATGCAACGAATGAATATGACGAAAGAATTCTTAAACTACCTCCGTTATGAGCGAAACCGTTCGGAGTTAACGGTGCGCACCTACGAGCGAAGTCTGAGAGACTTTGAGTCGTACTTCAAAAATCGAGATAGTCATCTCTCGTGGGAGTCGGTAGACTCGGATATCATCCGTGACTGGATGGAGAGTATGATGGATAAAGGCGACATGGCATCAACAGTGAATAACTGTTTGAGTGCCGTGCGTTCCTTTTTTCGTTTTGCGATGAGCCGTCGCTTGGTGTCACGTGACCCTGCCTATGCCATTAAAGGTCCTAAGAAACAAAAGCCACTTCCCCAGTTTGTACGTGAAGATGAAATGGATCGGCTGATAGACGTTTCGGAAATGTGGAGCGATACCTATCAAGATCTTCGCGCGCGTACTATTATTATATTATTTTATGAGACAGGAATCCGTTTGGCTGAGTTGATTGGACTGAAAGATAATGACATTGACTTTGCAACCCGTCAGCTGAAAGTCACTGGTAAACGCAACAAACAGCGGATAGTCCCTTTCGGGCAAGAACTCGAAAGTGCTTTGAAGACCTATATCGAGCATCGGAACCAAAAATTTGTCAATCCAGCTGATGATGCGCTCTTTCTAAGTGACAAAGGTCAGCGGATGAGTCGTTTCCAGGTAGAGATGATTGTGAAGAAGTGTCTCTCACTGGTGACGACGCTGAAGAAAAAGTCGCCTCATGTTTTGCGGCATTCCTTCGCGACAGCCATGTTAAACAACGGAGCTGGGCTGGAGAGTGTACGGTTGCTCTTGGGTCATGAGAGTGTTGCCACAACCGAGATTTATACCCACACGACATTTGAACAACTAAAAAAAGTATATGAGAATGCCCATCCAAGGGCTTAACCTTATTATTTACCCTAAAAAATAGGAGGTAACTATGGAAATTAAGATTCAGTCAATTCATTTTGACGCAACTGAGAAACTCGAGGCGTTCATCGAAAAGAAGGTCGCCAAGTTGGAAAAAACTTTTGAAGACATCAAAACCGTCGAAGTGCAGTGTAAGGTTGTAAAGCCAGCTACGGCACAAAATAAGGAGGTCAGCCTGAATGTGTCCGTTCCTGGATCAACGCTTTTTGTTGAGAAAGTGAGCGATACATTTGAGGAAAGTGTGGACCTTTGTGTTGATTCTATGAAGGTTCAGCTGCAGAAAATGAAAGAAAAGATG
>Ga0256404_1003028_pt1 | contig 35427 bp, 32 predicted proteins | sample RumenRJG_01DNA_FD_185990 | JGI IMG/M metagenome (GOLD analysis project Ga0256404, IMG submission 185990) | Bovine rumen microbial communities from Lethbridge, Alberta, Canada - RJG_01 | ecosystem: Host-associated > Mammals > Digestive system > Stomach > Rumen | place: Canada: Alberta | collected... | reverse complement strand
ATGATTTTGTAAGTTTTGTTGTTTGGTCACTGCAAAATTACAAAATCTTGGGGGAAAGGCTCAGGCCTGGCCCCCTATTTTTATGGGGTCTACATTACTTCGCACCTTTATCGGACAGCAATAGTTTCGTCCTCCAACTCTTTGATGGTAAACTCATCGAGTTTATTGATAGCTTTTTTAACGATGCTATCAATACTTTCGGTTGTATAGATTAAGCCAGGTAGGGCGGATTTTGGCATTTCTTTACCCGATATACCAACTACTATGTTTTTGTTTATTTTATCTTGGAAATTATCATAATAGCGTCTCCAGTTAGATTCTGACACATCACCCAATCCTACAAAAACAAGGATTTTATTCCTTAACTCTATCATCTTGTCATAGAGAATATCATCATCATCGTTCTTGAATGAGATTCGATTCTTAGTTTTACTGATAACACCATCTATTTTTGCCTCATCCAAGTCACGGGTTTCAATGATTGAATTGGCTACCTGCAATACCCATGCAGTTCCAACTTCGTTCATGCAATAGGAACTGTCAAAAAACTCAGAAGAGAGAACGTATATGACATAGAGATTGTAATCAACGAACTTTTTCCTCAGCGTATCAACAATGTCTTCACCTTCATCAATATTAAAGCCTGGAACTGAACTACAAAACATATTGTCACCACTGAAGCCACAACTTTCGAACAATTCTACCAACGCTTTTACAAATGCTTTTTGCTTGCCACAATGGCTAATAAAAATAAGGGGGCACTTTTTCTTATCAGCATTTACGTCCTCTGAAATACTTGGTGATTGAATTTCTATTTTCAGACTCTCAGCCTCAATAATGGCACTCAGCACGCTGCGTCCGCTATTCACCTCGTTAGTCAAATCTTGTTTAGCATCCAAATTAAAATCGCGATGTTCAACAATGGTGTGTTCGAACTCCCGATAATGTTCACTACCAGCCCTGAAGCATGTAGCTAAAACCGCCTTTGTTGCATACTGCCACCGATTAATTTGTTCTTCAATCTGAGAAACCATCACTTTGTCATAGCGTTTCTTACCTGTACTTTGAATGCCTGGCGCTAGAAAGCTACGATCAGGAACTGGGACAAGACTGGCTATCCGCTCCAAGATTGGAGAGGCATCATCAATCTGTCTCTGTATGGCTTCTATGCAGTTCATTGATAATACTTATATTGTCAAGAGCCAGGCTCTTGTAATTATACAGCTATTTTAGTTAAATAATACTTCTGAATGTTTATTTTTATTTTCAACCAAATTCCTACCTCTTTCGTCTCGCCTCAAATTTTATCTTGACACGTCTTGACCCGATTTTTCCGATTTTCGTTCTGAGCAGTGAATCACTATCCCCAAAGTCCTTTTCCCGAACCACCTCTTTCTTAACACTTCTTTACACTCTCGTATAAAACTTTCTTAAAGCTATTGCCTGTCTGCCCCAAAATGTGTATCTTTGTATTGGAAATGGCCGAAAAGGCTCAATTTCCCGGATGTCAGATGAATGTCGTAAAGATGTTAGATGGAAGAAGGAAGATGGAAGAATTTAAATTCTGCTTGCGTATTTCAAAAATTCTTTGTACCTTAGCGGCAGAGATGTCAGATGCGTGATGGCTGAAGGCTGAAAAGTCTTAACAGTGTCTAAGATGCCATCTCTGGGGCTTTATTCCCTCTTGCCTCCCAACAAATGACCTGGATGCAGTCGAAAACCTTTTTCTGTCCCACAGAAAGAAAAGATATAGCTGAAATATTCTTCTTTTCATTGGTCGGCCTTTGGGCCTCAAAATCTGAAGAAAATCTATCAGAAAATCTTTCTACTTCCAGCGAACACGGATCACTCGGATTATACGGATTTCAATTGTGTCTTCGCCTTCGCTATTTAGTGTATCGTTTCTCTAACTCTGACCAATTGATGATTTGCCAGAGGGCAGCGAGATGCGCAGCACGACGGTTTTGGTAGTCGAGGTAGTAAGCGTGCTCCCATACGTCGAAGGTGAGGAGGGGCTTGAGGCCGTGTGCGACGGGGTTATCCGCATTGGTGTACTGGCCGATGGACAACTCGCCTTCGGCATTGGCCTGCAGCCATACCCAACCGGAGCCAAAGAGCCCGACTCCCTTGGCCTCGAACTCGGCCTTGAAGGCATCGAGGGAGTCCCATTGCTTCTCAATCTGAGCAATGATCTTGCCTGCAGGAGTCGCTGGGGTGGGGGAGAACTGTGTGAAGTACAGGTTGTGGTTCAGAATCTGACCAGCATTGTTGAAGATAGCACCAGATGATTGCTTCACGATTTCCTCCAAGGGTAGGTCTTCGAAACCACTGCCCGGCAGCAGTTTGTTCAGGTTGTCAACGTATGCCTGGAGGTGCTTTCCGTGATGAAACGATAGCGTCTGTGCGCTGATGACCGGCTCAAGGGCATCAGGTGAATAGGGTAAGTCGATAAGTTTATACATGAAAGTGATAATGTTTGATATATGACGGGCGAGGCAGAAAACTTACCTGACGGACAGTTGGAAGTCTTCGATATGCTCTATTTCGGGTTCTTTCCCAGCCGTGCCGACGATGGAGATGACATCAAAGCGCCAAGGCTGCTCAATAATATTCCGATAGTGCAGATAATGGTTGATAGACCGCATGATGTTGCGTTGTTTTCTCCAATCGACAGCCTGCTCAGGTCTGGCGATGACATCCTTGCTACGTGTCTTCACCTCGATGAACACCAGCCACTCGTTGTCCTGTGCAATTATATCGATGTCACGATGGCCAGAGTGCCAGTCGCGCTGTAGAATAACATATCCTTTCTTGCGCAGGTAAGCTGTGGCCAACTCCTCGCCCCATGTGCCAACGGCAATATTCACTGCACCATCCTCCAGATGATGGCGTCTCTTTTCTAATAAGTTACGGCAGCTATTCATGGCATCCGACACCCAGCCGTCCTTGTCTGGGACATTTGGCAGTAGGCGTTCAAGGGCGGTCAATATTTTCTTCGCTTCGTCTGTCTTGCCTTCATTCACCCTGCTTCGCAAAATATCCACCGCTGTCCAGAACATGGCAGCCGATGCATATCCGCTTTTGTCTGTGACATACAGCTGCCTCGCCTCTTGATAGGCCTCCTCCTTCCTGCCCTGTTTCCGAAGGTCGAATATCTCCTTGGCGGTCATTCTCTTTCCGGATTTCCTGCGTTGTTGATGATGTGGAGGAACCTTGTTATCTTGCCAGCGACGGTTCGGTCCATATTGTCGATGAAGGCATCAAGGAGGCGTGTTCTCCCCTTAAGGGGCGTTACGTCGTAGTCGGCGATGGCTGCAGGGATGAGGGTGCTATGACCGGCACGTAACGTTATCTCGTCGCCAGTGCTGCGGACATGAATCTTACAGTCGCCCTCGATACACATGGAGATGATGAAACTGTCGTATTTCAGGAGGTTGCGGTGGAAGGGTAAGGCGATTTCCATGATACGCACGTCGAAGTCGGGGGAGTCGATAATCTGTATGGCGCGGTTGTTGGTCGCCGCATATTCCGTTCGGTAGTTCTTCTCCACGTGGTAGTCGAGTGCCTTGGCTGCCAATTTCGTATGAAGTTCGCGTGGTTTCCCGTCCATGCCAGGACGGTTGTAGTCGTAGATGCGGTAGGTGACGTCGCTCGACTGCTGTACCTCGGCCAGCAGGATGCCGCCACAGATGGCGTGGACGCGTCCGGCAGGTAGGTAAAAGACATCGCCAGCCTTGACCTGATGGTCAGCCAACACCTCTGTGATGGTGCCGTCGGTTATTCTGCGCTGATATTCGACGGGCGTTATCTCCTTACTAAAGCCGGCATAGAGGTGGCTGCCTTCCTCGGCCTTGATGATATACCACATTTCACTCTTGCCCATCTTGCCATGTTCCCGCATGGCCATCTCGTCGTTGGGATGCACCTGGATGCTCAGGTCACGTTTGGCATCGATGAACTTCACTAATAGTGGCAACTGGCCGTGATATTTCTCGTTCACCGATTTGCCCAGTATGGCCTCCGGATATTCACTGACCACGTCGACTAACGAGCGGCCAGCCCACTCTCCATTGCTGATGATGCTGGTACTGCCAGGCACGACACTCACTTCCCAGCTCTCGCCGATAGGCTCGTCGGTAGCTGCCAGCCCTTTGTATGGCTGCAGCTGATGGCCGCCCCATACTACGGGATGAAGGTTCGGTTCAAACAAAAGAGGGTAGAGCTTCATCGTTGATCGTGGTTGTTGGGTTACATGTTGTGCATGAAGGCATGGTACTCAGACTCGGTGAGCTCTTGAAGCCATGAGGGTGGGACGAAGGCAATGGCGACGGCGGCAAACCCTTCAATCTCGACGACCACGCATTGGCTTTTCTTAATGCGCTTGATGGTGCCGACAGTGTTCTCGAAGTCGCCTTGGGTGATACGCACCCGCTTGCCAGGTTTTGCAATGAAGTCGCTGTATTCAAGCATTACTACGCGTTCGTCCTGTTTGGCGTATAGGCTCTTGAAATTGTTCATTTGTTTGTCTGGAACGACGAGCACCTTGTCGTCTTCGTTTTCAGAGAGGTGGTTGGTCCAGTAGCGCATAGGCTCAAACTCGCGGCGGGTCATCTTCAGGTGTGTGAGCATCTCTTGGGTTGAACGAATGAAGATGAGTCCATTGACGGCGGGAACACATTCTTTCTTTACATCCCAGTCGCCGGTTTTCTCAAATTCATAGCGCATGGGCAGAAAATACTCAAGGTGTTCCTGCTCAAGCAATTCACGGAAATGCATCATCCGCTCGGTGCGCCCATAGGTTATGCGCATGGGATACCATAGCAGTTGCTTTCTTCTGTCGTCTGTCCTTACCGGCATGCAGATGTCAGTTGAGATAAAAGGAGAGGGTCACTGCCATCCGTGACGGCAGCAACAAAATAATGCCTTTGTCTATGTGTCTCGTCATCTTATGCACTGGCACTCAGCAACATCAGTGATTCGCATACACTTACTCCTCACTGCCTTGAAAAGGTATGTGAGGCATGAAATCGGATGCAAAGGTACTAATTATTTTTCAATAAATCATAAAATAAGGTGGAAAATGTCGTCTTTTACCATTTTTTTACTTATTCTCGTTTGGTGAATCCATGTGTTTTTTTTGACGACTTCTTCCACCTTAAAGTCTATTGTCTGGGGGTTAGTCCAGATGGAACAGCTCTGGCAGGGGAATGGTGACAGGCGAGTTGTCGGGGTTCACCTCCATGATGTCGGCCATCATGTCCCACCAACGCTGGGTGATAGGGTCTACGTTCTCCGTGTCCTGTGAGTTGCCCTCCTTCGAGCACTCCTGGTAGGCAAAGAGGATGTTGGTGTCGCGGTCCCAGTAGATGCTATAGTTTCCTACGCCCTGATTCTTGATCATCTGTTTCAGTTCTGGCCAGATGGCGGCGTGACGTTTAGCGTACTCTTCCTCGAAGCCTGGCTTGAGGAACATCTTGAATGCAAATCTGCGTGTCATTGTTTTAGTCGTTATTGGTTAATGATAGGTAATAGCCTGTTTTGTATATATTGAACACCTTGAGGGTGGGGTGGCCGCCGCACAAGTGGCGCCTTTCTATTGGTCCTAACAGTTTGTGCCACAGGCGAATGGCACTTTTGACTGGTTTGATGTGAATGCCGCTTACGAAGGTAAGCAGCTTTGAGTATCCGCGCAGGTCGTTGCGGAAGCTGTAGAGCGTGCGCAGGCTCTCTTCGGTCTTGGCAACAAAAATGTCGTTTGATTCTACGTTGCTCAGCATCATGGGGTTGTCGATGTGTTCAATGGCGATGCCTTCTTGCTTGAGCTTTTTTCCGAAGAGCACGTCCTCGTAGCCATAGTGATGGAAACGCTCGTCGAAAGGAATGTCGGTCATAATCTGTCGGCTGACGAGGAAGTTGGTGGTGCGGAAGCTGCGGTAGGGGTTCTTGCGCCGTTGTTCTACGGAGTGTCTGTCCTGTGCATGCCACTCGTAAGTGTATCGCAGGTTGCGTCCTTCCAAGGCTTTGTTCTCCGTCACCCCGAAGCCTCCGTCGACGACGGTTTTCCCGCTGCTTTCCAAGTATCGTCTGACAAACATGTCGTCGGGCAGTTCCATGTCACAATCCAGAAAGAGCAGCCATTCGTATAAGGCGCTCTTTGCCAGGAAATTACGTATGGTTGCACGCCCCACGTTTTCGCTACGCCTGATGTATCGGCAGTGCTCCCACTGGGCAATGGCGGCATTGGCAGTAAGCGCAACGTCGTCGGTGGTGCCGTCCTCAGCGACAATCACTTCTGCCTTGATGCCAAAGGATGCCATCTCCGAAAGTTGACGACACAGCCCTTGTACGAGTTGCGTACAGTCGTAGTTGTATGCTGGTATCAGTATCGATAGTTCTTTCTTCATTTCCGCGTACAAAAGTACAATAAATCTTTGAAATTTGAAGTTTGGAATTTGAGATTTTGATGATGTTTCGCATAAAAAACGTTAAAACTGAGGTTCCTTGGCCAATTTCTCATTTCTTATTTCTCATTTCTCATTTTTTAGTAGTACCTTTGCAGCCGCTTTCACGAGATGGAAGCATGAAATTCAATCAAAATTACAAAATTTAAAGAATTAAAAAATTTAAAAAATGGCAACAAAAATCAGATTGCAGCGCGGTGGCCGTAAGAGCTATGCTTTCTATCGCATCGTCGTCGCCGACGCTCGTGCACCACGTGATGGTCGTTTCACTGAGAAGATTGGTACTTACAATCCTAACACCAATCCCGCCACGGTAGACTTGAATTTCGACCGTGCATTGTACTGGCTTGAGGTAGGCGCACAGCCCACCGACACCGTTCGTAACATCCTCAGCCGCGAGGGCGTGCTTCTGATGAAGCATCTCAAGGGTGGCGTGAAGAAGGGTGCTTTCGACGAGGCTACTGCCCAGAAGAAATTCGATGCATGGAAGGCTGATAAGCAGAAAGGACTTGAGAAAGTTGCTGCTGCAGAAGCCAAGGCTAAGAAGGATGCTGCCGCCAAGGCTCTCGATGCCGAGAAGAAGGTGAACGAGGCTATTGCCCAGAAGGTGGCTGAGAAGAAGGCTGCTGCTGCCGCTGCCGCTGCTGAGGCTGCTGCAGAGGAGACTGCACCTGCTGCCGAGGAAGCTCCTGCTGAGGCATAAGCGAAGCTATTCAAACCGTAAGCATCCCGGCGTCCTGCTCTACCAAGCAGGTCGTCGTGATGCTTTTTTTTGTACCTTATTGGTGCTTTTGTTACATGGAATCGCCCTACAATGAGGCATCTATTGGCCCACAAAGAAGCCTTTGTTGAGTAGCTAACAGGGGCTGTTTGAACCTTCTATTGACCCACAAAGAAGCCTTTGTTGAGTTGCTAACAGGGGCTGTTTGAACCTCAAACAGCCCCTGTTAGGTCACCTGACAGCCCCTGTTTGCCCATCAGACAGGGGCTGTTTGCAGGCAGGCGCAACGTCCGTTGACCATCGGCAGCCTTCAAAATGTGTATCGAAGGCATGGGTTTCAGAATATCAATCTTATTAAAAGTATTGTAAAAACGTGTTAGAAGTTTTGCAGGTATCGGTATTTTTCCTTACCTTTGCACTTGAAATACGTATTGCAATATGGGATTATTTGGTTTTTTTAGTAAGAAGAAGCAGCAGGAGACACTTGACAAGGGTGTCGAGAAGACGCGCACCTCAGTGTTTGACAAGTTGGCTCGTGCTGTAGCTGGCAAGTCGAAGGTCGACGACGATGTGCTCGATAATCTGGAAGAAGTACTGATTACCAGCGATGTCGGTGTTGACACCACGTTGAAGATCATCGAACGTATCGAGGCTCGTGTGGCACGTGATAAGTACGTGTCAACCAGTGAGTTGAATGGCATCCTTCGAGAAGAGATTGCAGCCCTTCTGTCGGAAAACAACACGGGCGACAACGATGATTGGGATTTACCGACAGATCATCGTCCCTATGTGATTTTGGTGGTAGGAGTCAATGGTGTCGGTAAGACGACAACCATTGGTAAGCTGGCTTGGCAGTTCAAGCAAGCCGGCAAGAAAGTATATCTTGGTGCTGCCGATACCTTCCGTGCCGCTGCCGTAGAGCAGATAAGCATTTGGGGCGAAAGGGTAGGGGTTCCCGTGATCAAGCAGCAGATGGGCAGCGATCCTGCCTCGGTGGCTTTCGATACATTGCAGAGTGCCAAGGCCAACGGTGCTGATGTTGTGATCATCGATACTGCAGGACGCTTGCATAACAAGGTAGGCCTGATGAACGAACTGAAGAAAATCAAGGATGTCATGAAGAAGGTGCTTCCGCAGGCTCCCGACGAAGTGATGCTGGTGCTCGACGGCAGTACTGGACAGAATGCCTTCGAGCAGGCCAAGCAGTTTGCTGCCGTGACTCAGATTACCTCGTTGGCTATCACCAAGCTTGACGGCACGGCCAAGGGCGGCGTGGTCATTGGTATCAGTGACCAGCTGAAAGTTCCTGTGAAGTATATCGGACTTGGCGAGGGCATGGAAGACCTGCAGCTGTTCAATAAGAAAGAGTTCGTAGATTCATTATTTAAGATAGAGAAATGAAAAAGAAGACTTTCATCGAGGGGTTGATCATAGGATTGGCGTGTGGTGCTTTTGCTGCATGTCTGTTCTTTCTGAGGTGAAAGTGAATAGTGAAAAGGGAAAAGTGAAAAGGGAAAAGTGAAAAGGGATAAGTGAAAAGTGAAGAAGCCTACAATAGATTTTATATCACTCGGGTGCTCTAAGAATCTCGTTGACAGCGAGAAGTTAATGGGCTTGATGGAGGCCAATGGCTATCGGTGTACTCATGATAGCGATGACCTTCATGGAGAGATTGTCGTTGTCAATACTTGTGGTTTCATAGCCGATGCGAAGGAAGAAAGCATCAACACTATTCTTGAGTTTGCGCAGGCCAAGTCTGAAGGGCGCATAGAGCGTCTTTACGTAATGGGCTGTCTTTCCGAACGTTATCTGGCCGACCTCGAACAGGAAATTCCAGAGGTCGACGGATGGTACGGGAAGTTCAACTACAGGGAACTGCTGTTCGCTCTCACAAATGAGAAATTTGAAATGAGAAATGAGAAACACAGACATCTCACCACTCCCAAGCACTATGCCTACCTGAAGATTAGCGAGGGCTGCGACCGTCATTGTGCCTATTGCGCCATACCGTTGATAACGGGACGCCATCAGAGCCGTCCGATGGAGGAGATTCTCGATGAGGTGCGCTGGCTGGTGGGCCAGGGCGTGAAGGAAATCCAGGTGATAGCCCAGGAGCTGACCTACTACGGAGTAGACCTTTACGGCGAACAGCGTATTGCTGAACTTGTGGAGCGCATGGCTGATATCGAGGGCGTTGAGTGGATACGTCTGCACTATGCCTATCCGGCCCATTTCCCTTGGGAGCTGTTACGCGTGATGCGCGAGAAGCCCAACGTGTGTAAATACATGGATATTGCCTTGCAGCACATCTCCGATAACATGTTGGAGCGCATGCAGCGCCATGTGACTAAGGAGCAGACCATTGAGCTGATAGAGCGTATGCGGCGTGAGGTGCCGGGCATCCATCTGCGTACAACGCTCATGGTGGGCTTTCCCGGAGAGACCGACGATGATTTTCAGCAGTTGCTTGACTTCACCCGTTGGGCCAGGTTTGAGCGTATGGGAGCCTTTGCCTATTCTGAAGAGGAAGGCACCTACTCGGCCGCCCATTATGCTGACGATGTACCAGAGGACGTGAAGCAGCGCCGGTTGGACAAGCTCATGCGCGTGCAACAGCATATCAGTGCCGAAATTGAAGCTGCGAAGATTGGTCAGACCTTGCGCGTGATGATTGACCGTCGTGAGGGCGACTATTATGTTGGCCGGACGGAGTTTTGTTCGCCCGAGGTCGATCCGGAAGTGCTTATACCAGTGGGAGTGAAAGGAATTGAAAGGGATAAAACGCCAACTCCCGTGATAGGAGAGTTCTACGATGTCCTGATAACCGACGCCGAGGAGTTCGACCTTTATGGCGAGATACGGAGCGACAATAATTGTGAATACCGATGAATAACAAGGAGTTTATTGCAGAAGTTGCTCAGCGTCGAGGATACAAGAACTCGCTGACACAGAAGTTGCTCTCAACGATGCTTTCGGCTATGGGCGACAGCTTCATGGAGGGTGATTCCTTTCAGGTGCCAGGCTTTGGAACGTTCGAGGTAAAGAAGAAGATGGAACGTATCATGGTCAATCCTGTAAGTGGACAGCGAATGCTGGTTCCACCAAAATTGGTGTTGGGCTTCAGACCTACTTCTACTTGGAAAGACAAAATAAACAGTGAGGAAGACGAGCAATGGGAAGGTTGACAATCAATAGTTTGGCGAAGCTTCTCATGCAGAAGCATGGCCTCGACAAGAACGAGGCACTACAGTTCCTTACTGCTGTCTTCGAGACAGTACAGTATGGGTTGCAGAAGGACAAACAGGTGAAGGTAAAGGGACTCGGCACATTCAAGGTAATTGAGGTCGAAGCTCGTGAGAGCATCAACGTTAATACGGGTGAGCGCTTGCTTATTGAGAGTCATTCGAAGATAACGTTTGTTCCCGATACTGCAATGAAAGACCTTGTCAACAAACCGTTTTCCAGTTTTGAGACAGTGATTCTGAACGATGGTGTGATCTTTGACGATATGGAGACTGCCTCGCAGGTAATCAAGAAGGAGATAGAAACTTTAATAGAGCAACCTGATGGAGATGACGAAACTATGGAAGAGCAAGTGATGGAGCCAGAAGTAGGAGTCGAGTATGAATCGGAAACCAATACCGATGAAATGACTCCGTTGCTTGAAATGGTGGATGTACAGGACTCTCAGGAAGAAGGAACCGTCGAATCATCATCAGAAGAGTCTCCCATCGAAGAGCCTCCCACCAAAGAGTCTCCCACCGAAGAGTCTCCCATCGAAGAGCCTCCCATCGAAGAGTCTCCCATCGAAGAGCCTCCCACCGAAGAAATTCCCACGGAAGAAATTCCCACGGAAGAGCCTCCCACCGAGGAGGAAAACGACTATGGGATGAATGCGAAACCAAAAGAGCGCAAGTGGCTTTGGCCTGTACTTTTTGTGTTGGGCTGTGCCGCGAGCTTCTTCCTCGGATACCAGTCATCGCGATATTTTGAGCCTAAGCCTTATTTTCAGAATATTGACACGATACTGGTTGAGGATACCATACTGATTGCAGGGGACTCAGTGGCTGTAGCCGACTCCCTGAAGGCAGATGACATGACGCTGGATTCATTGACGACAAATTCGATGGAAGCATCATCAGCCACGGAAGAAGTAAGCGAGCCAGAGGTGGACTATCGTAAGTATGAGGAAATGGACGCCCGAGTCCGTACTGGTGCTTATCGCATCGTGGGTACCGAGCGTGTCGTGAAGTCAACTCCAGGTGAGACACTCGGATATATCTCCGGCCGTATGCTCGGACCTGATATGGTTTGTTATGTTGAGGTATATAACGGCCTCAAGTCATCGAACAAGGCATTGGAAGCAGGAACCGAAATCAAGATTCCTAAGCTGGAGTTGAAAAAGAAAAAGAAGAAGAACAAAGATAACAACAATCAATAAACAAATTAATTACAGGAAAATAACTATTATGGCAGAATCAATTGATATCCGCGAATTGAATATCCGGATAGAGCAGCAAAGTGCGTTCGTGACCAATCTTACATCGGGCATGGATCGTGTTATCGTAGGACAGAAACATCTGGTCGACAGCTTGCTCATCGGCTTGCTGAGCGACGGAAACATCCTTCTTGAGGGTGTGCCCGGTCTTGCTAAAACGCTGGCCATCAAGACACTGGCACAGCTCATCGACGCAAAGTATAGCCGCATCCAGTTCACTCCCGACCTGCTGCCCGCCGACGTGACGGGTACGATGATTTACTCGCAGAAGGACGAGAAGTTCCTTGTGAAGCAGGGTCCCGTGTTTGCCAACTTCATTCTGGCCGATGAGATTAACCGTGCCCCTGCCAAGGTGCAGAGTGCATTGCTCGAAGCTATGCAGGAGAAGCAGGTGACCATTGGCAGCAGTACGTTTGACCTGCCCAGTCCGTTCCTCGTGATGGCTACGCAGAACCCTATCGAGCAGGAAGGAACCTATCCGCTGCCCGAGGCCCAGGTCGACCGTTTCATGCTCAAGGTGGTCATCGACTATCCTACGCTTGAGGAAGAGAAGAAGATTATCCGCGAGAATATTGGTGGTGGCCTGCCCAAGGTTTCACCTGTCACAACCGCTCAGGAGATACTGAAGGCTCGTGAGGTGGTGCGTGAGGTTTATCTCGACGAGAAGATTGAGCAGTACATCGCTGATATTGTCTTTGCCACCCGTTATCCTGACCGCTATGGCCTGAAGGACATGAAGGACATGATTTCGTTTGGCGGTTCGCCACGTGCATCCATCAATCTGGCCAAGGCAGCCCGTGCCTACGCCTTCATCAAGCGCCGTGGCTATGTCGTGCCCGAGGATGTCCGTGCCGTGGCCCACGACGTGCTGCGCCATCGTATCGGACTGACCTACGAGGCCGAGGCTTCGAACATTACGAGCGAAGAGATTGTCAGTAAGATTATTAATAAGGTGGAGGTACCTTGATGGAGACATCTGAGATAATCAAAAAAGTACGGAAGATAGAGATCAAGGCTCGTGGTCTGAGCTCGAACGTCTTTGCCGGCCAGTATCATTCGGCTTTTAAGGGCAGGGGTATGGCCTTCAGCGAAGTGCGCGAGTATCAGTATGGCGACGATGTGCGCGACATCGACTGGAATGTGACGGCCCGTTTCAACAAACCCTATGTAAAGGTGTTTGAGGAAGAGCGCGAGCTGACAGTGATGTTGATGATCGACGTCTCTGGCTCACTGGACTTCGGCACGCAGAAGCAGATGAAACGCGACATGGTGACCGAGATAGCTGCCACGCTGGCTTTCTCGGCCATCCAGAACAACGATAAGATTGGTGTCATCTTCTTCTCTGACAAGATAGAAAAGTATATCCCGCCGAAGAAGGGCCGCAAGCACATCTTGTATATTATTCGTGAAATGCTTGACTTCCACGCCGAGAGCCGTCGTACTGACGTGGCGCAGGCTGTAGAGTTCCTGACCAGTGTGAGCAAACGGCGTTGTACGGCTTTTCTGCTCAGCGACTTCTATGTGCGTCAGGACTTCCTTCAGCAGCTCACCATAGCCAATCGCAAGCACGACGTGGTGGCCATTCAGGTCTATGACAAGCGTGCCCGTGAGTTGCCCGATGTAGGACTGATGAAGGTCGTCGATGCCGAGACAGGCTTCGAGCAGTATGTCGATACCAGCAGCCGCCGTCTGCGTGACGCCTATCGCCGCTACTGGCTTAGTCGCGAGACGCAGTTGCAGGAGGCCTTTGCCAAGAGTAACGTCGATAGCGTTAGTATTGCCACCGACGAGGACTATGTGAAATCGTTGCTTGGATTGTTTAAGCAAAGAGGATGATTCTAAGAGATAAATAATAAATGAAAAATGAAAGATATATTGTGATGAGATGGGCAGGGACTATGATTGCAATGGTGATCATATTCCTTCTCTCTCCTCTCCACTCTCTGGCGCAAGTCAAGGTTGAATCGCGTATCAGCTCGATGGAGATGCTCATCGGTCAGCAGGTGAAGGTCGATGTAAGCGTCACCTGCAAGCCTTCGGCACAAGTGGTGTTCCCTCAGACAGCCGATATTCCGCAGGGCATGGAGTTCTTAGGTGCTATTGACAATCCGGACGAGAAGGCGGCTGACGGTATGTTGTTACGTTCACGTTCGTATGTGTTCACCTCGTTTGACGATACGCTCTATTATATCCCGCCTATGACGGTGAGCGTCGATGGTAAGGACTATAAGACCAACCAGTTGGCATTGAAGGTGCTGAACGTTGAGATTGACACCTTGCATTTGGACCAGTACCGTCCTGCACACGACATCCAGCAGAATCCGTTCCTATGGGCTGACTGGAGCATGCCGTTCTGGCTCAGCGTGCTGATGCTGGTGCTTCTTGCAGCCGCCTATTATCTCTATCTGCGTCTGCGCGATAACAAACCCGTTATCGCATCATTGCGCATAGTGAAGCGTCTGCTGCCGCATCAGAAAGCCATGAAGGCCATCGAGGATATTAAGGCCGAGCATATCGCTTCGTCGGAGAATCCGAAGGAGTACTATACGCGACTGACCGAGGCCCTGCGCCGCTATATCGAAGAGCGTTATGGCTTCTCGGCTATGGAGATGACCAGCTCAGAAATCATTGATCGGTTGATACAAGGTGGCGACCAGACGATGCTTGACGAATTGCGCCAGTTGTTTGAGACTGCCGACTTGGTGAAGTTTGCCAAGTATTCGACCCTCATCAACGAGAACGATGCCAACTTGGTGAATGCCATCGACTATATCAACCAGACGAAGTTGGAAGTCCCGCCATCGGAAGCAGAGCAGAAACCACAGCTCACTGCCGAGGAACAGCGCTCGCAGAAGAGTCGTCGCGTGCTGAAGACCACGATTGCTGTGCTTTCTTCTGCTGCTACATTGCTGTTCTGTTATGTGGCATATAGTATCTATCAGTTACTAAGCTAAGTTAGAAAAAGTCATGGAATTTGCCAATAAAGAATATCTGTTCTTACTGCTTCTTGCCATACCTTATATTATATGGTATGTCATGTATCGGAAGAAAAGCGAACCGACTATCCGCATGGCCGACACTTTCGCTTTTCGCTATGCACCGCGCTCCTGGCGTGTTATGCTTATGCCGATACAGTTGTTGTTGCGTCTGGGATGCTTTGCGATGATAGTCATTGTGCTGGCACGTCCTCAGACCCAGAACTCGTGGAAGAACCAGACGGTCGAGGGCATTGACATCATGCTTGCTATGGATGTCTCGACCTCGATGCTTGCTGAGGACTTGCGTCCCAACCGCATTGAGGCAGCCAAGCAGGTGGCATCCGAGTTTATCAGCGGGCGTCCTAATGACAATATCGGACTGACCATCTTTGCCGGTGAGTCGTTCACCCAGTGTCCAATGACCACCGACCACTCGTCGTTGTTGTCGCTTTTGCAGAACGTGCGCACCGATATTGCCCAGCGAGGTCTTATCGAGGATGGTACCGCCATTGGCATGGGACTGGCCAATGCAGTGAGTCGTCTAAAGGATTCGAAGGCCAAGAGCCGTGTGGTGATTCTTTTGACCGACGGTTCCAACAACCGTGGTGACATCTCGCCGCTTACTGCTGCCGAGATAGCCAAGAGCTTCGGCATCCGTGTCTACACTATCGGTGTGGGTACCAACGGCACGGCCCGCTATCCCTATCCCATGCCGGGTGGTGGAGTGCAATACGTCAACTTGCCTGTAGAGATTGACACGAAGACGCTGTCGAGCATCGCTGCCTCGACCGACGGTGATTTCTACCGTGCCACCAATACGCAGGAGTTGCGCGGCATCTACAAGGAGATTGACAAGTTAGAGAAGTCGAAGCTCAACGTCAAGAAGTACAGCCGTCGCTATGAGGCCTATCAGCCTTTTGCCTTGGCTGCCTTCATCATGCTGTTGCTCGAAGTGTTGTTCCGTATTACTATTTTCCGCAGGATACCTTAGAAATATGTTCAGATTCGAAGATCCCCAATATCTATATCTCTTGGTGCTGGTCGTAGTGCTGGCACTTGTCCGTTTCCTTACTTATCGCAACCAACGTAAACGGCTGCGTAAGTTCGGCGATCCCCAGCTCCTGAAGGAATTGATGCCCAACGTGTCGCGTCTCCGCCCGTCGCTGAAGTTCTGGCTTCTTGAGGCCGTGTTGGCCTTGCTGGTAGTGATGCTTGCCCGTCCGCAGATGGGTACGCGTATTAGTCATGAGAAGCGTACGGGCATCGAGACCATCATAGCCATGGACATCAGTAACTCCATGCGTGCCGAGGACGTTGAGCCGAGCCGTCTGGTACGTTCGAAGATGATGGTCGAGAATCTCGTCGACAATTTTACTAACGACAAGATTGGACTTATCGTCTTTGCTGGCGACGCCTTCGTACAGCTTCCTATCACCAGCGACTATGTCTCGGCCAAGATGTTCCTCTCGAGCATCGACCCTTCGATGATGCAGGTGCAGGGTACCGACATTGCCACAGCCATCCAGATGGCAACTCATAGCTTCACTCAGGAACAGAACATCGGTAAGGCCATTATCATCATCACTGATGGTGAAGACCATGAGGGAGGAGCCGTCGAGGCGGCCAAGGAGGCCCGTAATATGGGTATGACCGTCTATGTGCTCGGCGTGGGTTCTACCAAAGGATCACCCATTCCCGACGGACGTGGCGACTACATGAAAGACAATACAGGACAGACAGTGATGTCGGCGCTTAACGAGCAGATGTGTCGTGAGGTGGCGCAGGCCGGCGGTGGTGCCTATATCCATGTAGAGAACAACTCCGGTGCCCAGAGGTTGCTTGACGAAGAGCTCGACAAGCTCGAGAAACGCGAGACCGACAGCACTATCTATAGCGACTACGACGAGCAGTTCCAGGCCGTAGGCTTCATTGCGCTGTTGCTGCTCATCCTCGAACTCTGTATCCTGGAAATCAAGAACCCGCTGCTCAGCCGCTTCTCATTATTTAAGAAAAAGGTGCAAAAAGAAGAATAACATGAATACCATATCGCGTCATTTCGGCAACCGCTGGTTGTTGCTGGTAACTTTGTCATTTGCCATTTGTCATTTGTCGTTCAGTCCTGCAAGGGCGCAGGACGACATGGCTGCACGTCGCTATGTGAAGCAGGGTAACAAGCAGTTTCCCAAACGCAACTTCAGCGAGGCAGAGACATCCTATCGTAAGGCACTCGAGAAAAACAAAGATAATCCCCAGGCTCTCTATAATCTGGGCAACTCGCTCATTGCGCAGGGTCAGGACACCACAGCTATCAAGTTCTTCGAGCAGGCTGCCAAGGCTGAGAAGAATCCTTATCGTCAGTCGCAGTCGTTCCATAACCTCGGCACCATCTTGCAGGGGCGAAAGATGTTTAGCGAGGCTATTGAGCAGTACAAGCAGTGTCTGCGCCTGAATCCCAACGACGATGATGCCCGCTACAATCTTGCCCTTTGCAAGCATCAGCTGAAGAACCAGCCGCAAGACCAGAACCAGAATCAGGACAAGAACAAGCAGGATCAGGACAAGCAAGACCAGCAGAAACAGGACCAACAGAAGCAACAGCAGCAGAACAAGCAGCAAGAGCAGCAGGAACAGAAGCCTCAGATGAGCAAGGACAATGCCGAACAGCTACTTAATGCCGCTATGCAACAGGAAAAGCAAACCCAGGAGCGATTGAAAGAGGCACAAAAGCAGCCGTCACGCCGTCAGGTCGAGAAGAACTGGTAAAGCGTCTTGCTCAAGTTCGTTCTATCGCTCATCAATAGAGAAAATCTGTACAAAATGCTGAAAAAGCTTCACTTTTTACACTTTTTCTTTTCTACCTCGAAAAAAAACACTATCTTTGCGGGGTAAAACAAAAGAAGGATATTAATCTATAAAAACAAACAAAGAACAATGGCAAAGATTGTAACACTTGGCGAGATCATGCTTCGCCTGTCGCCTCAGGGCAACGACCGTTTCATCCAGAGTGAGTCATTCCGCATCATCCCCGGTGGTGGTGAGGCTAATGTGGCCATCTCCGTGGCTAACTATGGCCATGAGGCATACTTTGTCTCTAAGCTGCCGAAGCACGAGATAGGTCAGATTGCGGTGAATGCTATGCGCCGTTATGGTGTGAACACCCAGTTCATTGCACGTGGAGGCGACCGCGTGGGTCTGTACTATGCCGAGACGGGTGCCTCGATGCGTCCCTCGAAGGTCATCTATGACCGTGCCCATTCGGCTATTGCCGAGGCCGATCCCTCTGACTTCGACTTCGATGCCATCATGGAAGGTGCTGCCTGGTTTCATTGGAGTGGTATCACGCCCGCTATCAGCGACAAGGCTGCTGAGCTGACCAAACTCGCCTGTGAGGCCGCCAAGCGTCACGGCGTCACCGTGAGCGTCGACCTGAACTTCCGCAAGAAGCTGTGGACTTCAGAGAAGGCCATCTCAATCATGCGCCCGCTGATGAAGTATGTCGACGTGTGCATCGGCAACGAGGAAGATGCCGAGCTGTGCCTGGGCTTCAAGCCCGACGCCGACGTGGAAGGCGGTCAGACCGACGCCAGCGGCTACGAAGGCATCTTCAAGCAGATGATGCAGGAGTTCGGCTTCAAGTATGTCGTCTCGACGCTCCGCGAGAGCTATAGCGCCACTTTCAACGGATGGAAGGCCCTGATATATGATGGCAAGGAGTTCTATCAGTCGAAGCGCTACGAGATCAATCCCATCATCGACCGCGTAGGTGGTGGCGACTCGTTCTCCGGTGGCCTGATCCACGGCCTGCTGACAAAGGAGACGCAGGGCGAAGCCCTTGAGTTTGCCGTGGCAGCATCGGCTCTGAAGCACACCATCAACGGTGACTTCAACCTGGTATCCATCGATGAGGTCGAGTCACTGGCTGGTGGCAATGCTAACGGTCGCGTTCAGAGATAACGGAAAAAATGTAAAAAAGTAAAAACGTAAAATGGCTAAGTTTGATAAGATAGCAGTGATGAAAAAAATCGGTGACACCGGCATGGTGCCCGTGTTCTATCACAAAGACTTAGAGACCTGTAAGAATGTGGTGAAGGCCTGCTATGAAGGCGGTGTGCGCGCATTCGAGTTTACTAATCGCGGCGACTTTGCACAGGAAGTGTTTGGTGAATTGGTGAAGTGGGCCGACAAGGAATGTCCGGAGCTGGCATTAGGCATCGGCTCGGTGGTCGATGCTCCGACAGCTGCCATGTATCTGCAGTTAGGTGCCTGCTTCGTGGTAGGTCCGCTGTTCAATCCCGACATTGCTCCCGTTTGCAACCGTCGTCTAGTGCCCTATTGCCCCGGCTGCATGACTGTGAGCGAGATTGGCAAGGCACAGGAGCTGGGCTGCGACCTGACGAAGGTGTTCCCCGGCGACGTTGTTGGTCCTAACATGGTGAAGGGTCTGAAGGCTCCGATGCCCTGGTCGAAGATCATGGTGACGGGCGGTGTATCACCCGACGAGGAGAACCTCACCAAGTGGTTCAAGGCTGGCGTGTACTGCGTGGGCATGGGTTCGAAGCTCTTCCCCAGTGACAAAGTGAAGGCCGGCGACTGGCAGTATGTGACCGATAAGTGCAAGGAGGCACTGGGTTATGTGGCCAAAGCTCGCGCTTAGGCTCTTAGCCATCATATTATGTTTTTCAGCTTGTTCACCCTCTGATAGGCAGCAGGTGGACAAGCTGAATTCTCTTTCTTACGCCTATCATTATCGTTCGCTCGATTCAACTGAACACTATGCCCGTGAGGCGTTGGCCTGGATGTCGACTCATGGCAACGACTATGCTGACGGCTATGCCGAGGCACTTAACAATCTGGCTTTCGTTTCTGTAGCCCGTATGGACTATGAAAAGGCTAAGCGCTATCTCGATTCTATTCCATCCATTACCGACAATCAGATAGAGCTGCTCGTGGCTGATGTTCAGCAGATGCGATTGTGTCAGCGGCGGTCGTTCAATCGTGAGTTCTACGATTATCGAGAGAGGGCTCAGCGCGAATTGCGTCGCATTGACGAAGAGCGTCATCATCTCACTCCGCGTCAACTGAGAAGGTTGCTCTATGCCGAGTCGGAAATGCCTATCGTCGAGAGCACCTATTTCTATTATGTAGGCTTGGAGCGCCAGTCTGTAGCCGCGCTCGATGCCATACCGACTGATCTGGAGAGCGATACCGCCCAATGGCTCAATTATTTGTATAATGTAGGTGCAGGAGGTGTCATTGATGGTCGCACTCAGGAGGAGGTCGACCAGCGAGAGTACGATTATTTGATGCGTTGCTATCTGACATCGTTGTCGGCTGACTATCCTTACTTCGTTGCCAACTCGCTTGAGGCCATTGCCGAGCACCTTGCTGTTCCCGATACACGGCGTCGTCTGGTAGCCGACAATCTGCCGTCGATGAAGTTTCTTTTCCCTACTGAATCTTTTGATGTGCAATCCGACTCCTTGGTCTTGTTTCCCATCCGACTGGCAGAGCGGTCACTGAAGATTTTCAACGATTATGGCGATGTGTATCAGATATCGGGCGCCTATCGTTCTTTGGCTACCTGCTATCGTTCGAAAGGCGACTATGCCTCGGCTCTCTACAATCTGGAACAAGCACTTGGTGACAGTGCTATCTACCAGGCCCCAGACTTGATTGCGAGTATTCGTGAGCAACTTAGTGTGGCCTATGCTGCCATCAACGACAAAGCCGCCAGCGACCACAACCGTAATCTCTATCTCGATTTGCAGGAACAAACCCGTCAGGACCGTTCGCTTGAGGCTCGTGCTGATCAGCTTGACAAGACGGTGGCTCAGCTGAACTTTCTGCTTTGGGCAGTGCTGGCTGCTATCATTCTACTCCTTTTCCTTTTGTGGCTCTTCAACCGCATGTACCAACGCAGAAAGTCGGCTACACAGACGGACATTCAAGAACAGTTGGCCATTCATCAGCTCAGCCTTGAGGCTGCCCAACGCTTGCATCTTGAACAACGTGCCAAGGTGTCGCTTATGGTCAGTATCACACCATTTATTGACCGGATGATTCATGCTATCAAGCGTACTGTCTCTACCGATACAGCATGTTCTGTACATGCGGACACTGACATACCATCAGAGTTATCGCCTCTCCAGCAATGGTCGTTGGGTTATATCCGTGAGTTGACTGATAAGATCGTGGAGCAGAACAACATGCTGACGGACTGGATACAACTGCGCAAGGGTGAATTGAGCCTTCATATTGAGTCGTTCCCGTTACAATCGCTGTTCGATATGCTTGTAAAGGGGAAGGCCAGCTTTGCCATGAAAGGAATAGAGTTGATGGTTTCTCCTACCGAAGCATGGGTGAAAGCTGACCGCGTACTCACCCTCTTCATGCTCAATACGCTGGCTGACAATGCCCGGAAGTTCACTCCGGCTGGTGGAACTGTCAGTGTCTCTGCAACTGAGACGGCTGACTATGTCGAGGTCGCCGTTGCTGATACGGGCATGGGTATTGATGAGAACCAGTTGGCTCACCTGTTTGATTCCAGGCTCGAAAACTTATGTCCTCCACCTGATATGAAGTCAGTACGTAAGGAAGAATCGCATGGCTTTGGACTGCTCAATTGTAAAGGCATCATAGACAAATACCGGAAGATGAGTCAGATATTCTCTGTCTGTCTGCTCTCTGCCGAGAGTGAGGTGGGGAAGGGAAGCTGTTTCTTTTTCCGTCTGCCTAAGGGCGTGGTGCGCTTGCTGTTGCCATTGCTCTTTCTGGTTTCGTCGTTCCAACCTGCCCATGCACTCACACCCATGGAGCAAGCCAAGGCCTACGTGGATTCGGCCTATTTCTCCAATATCAACGGGACCTATCTTCAAACGTTGCTCTATGTTGATTCGTGTCGTCACTGCCTGAACGACTATTACCGCGAGCTAACAGGAGGCACAGACACACTTACCCTTATTGGCGATCCTTCGGTCTTGGCTCACGACATCCAGTGGTTCCATGCTGGTCTTCCTGTCAATTATGGCATCATCCTCGACATGCGCAACGAGGCTGCCGTTGCTGCCCTTGCCCTCCATGAGTGGGCACTTTATAGCTACAACAATCGTATATATACGCTGCTGTTCAAGGAGACATCGGCCGACTCGTCGCTTGATGATTATTGTCGCACCATGCAGCGCTCGCGTACTGACAAGAGCATTGCCGTGGCGTTGCTGCTCTTGTTGATGCTCGCCATCGTACCGGCCTACTTTTTCCTTTACTATCGTCGCAGGCAGCATCTCGACGATGTGGAGCAGATTCAGGAACAGTTGCGCCGTATTGAACTTGAGGAAGACCGTCTGCATGTAAGCAATGCAGTGCTTGACAACTGCCTGTCAACGCTGAAGCACGAGACGATGTATTTCCCCAGTCGCATACGCCAGCTCGTCGACAGGTGTGAGATGGCATCGCTGCCAGAAGTGGCCCAGTATTATCGTGAACTATACGGTGTGCTTAGTCAGCAGGCCATGCGTCAGGCCGAGGGTACCACGTTGAACTTGAAGCCCCTGCATCATGAACTGCTGGGCGACGAGACGTTGGTGCGTTATCTTTTCGACATTCTTCGTCGGCAGTCAGGCCAGAACAAGCTCGATGTGGATTATCGTCCATACGACGATCACTTCGTCGAGGTTCGGGTATCTATGCCGCGGTTGCAGCTGAGTGCCGATGAGGCTGCTCGCCTGTTTGAGCCAAGTGCCGACCATATCCCCTTCTTCCTCTGCCGTCAGATTGTGCGCGAACATGGTGAGGCTATTCATCGCACCGATTTCGGTATTAAGGCTGAGGCTGATGCTTCTGGCGGCACAATTATCATACTGAAACTGCCACGCCAGTCACAAAGATTACACAACCAATCATAGGTCGTATGAGCTCTATATGCCCTATAAGCCCCATAAGACTCATAATAAAATAGAATAAAATGGAAAAGTTTAAAGTAATCGTCGTTGAGGATGTGCCTCTGGAGTTAAAAGGCACCCTCCGTATCATTGAAAGTGATATTCCCGAGGCAGAAGTTATAGGCACTGCCGATAATGAAGCAGCCTATTGGAAGCTCATTAAGCAGCAGGTCCCTGACTTACTCCTCCTTGACTTGGGGCTTGGCGGGTTCACCTCCATTGGTGTTGAAATCTGTCGTCAGACCAAGGAAATGTATCCACAGGTTCGCGTGCTTATCTTTACTGGTGAGATATACAACGAGAAGCTGTGGGTCGACACGCTCGATGCCGGTGCTGATGGTATTATCCTGAAAACGGGTGAATTGCTTACTCGACACGATGTGGTCTCGGTGATGGACGGCAAGCAGTTAGTGTTCAACGAGCCTATACTCAAGAAGATTGTCGACCACTTCAAGCGTAGTGTCAGTTCGGGCATAGCTAAGCAAGAGGCATTGGTGGGCTATGAGATTGACGAGTATGATGAGCGTTTCCTGCGTCATCTTGCCCTCGGCTACACGAAGGATCAGATAGCCCAGCTGCGTGGCATGCCTTTTGGTGTGAAGAGCTTGGAGAAACGGCAGAACGAGTTGGTGAATAAACTCTTTCCCGACTCAAGGCGAGGTCAGGGCGTCAATGCCACACGACTGGTTGTACGGGCATTGGAACTACGTATCCTTGATCTTGATAACCTTGAACCTGACGAAGAATAGTCTGTTCATGCTGCATCCGTACTCATCACCGTCATGAAACGTATCGTCTACCATATTGCACTGGTGCTCATCGTAGCTCAACTGATGCTCATTCTCGTCTCGTGGCTACTGTCGGCTACGCTTTCCGAGCATGTACGCTCCTTACTCTCAGATGAAGGACTGCGTTGGTTTGCTGGTGGCTTCAGCAGGCTGTTGCTTACGCCTCTGCTCTCTTGGTTGTTGCTTTGCGCTATGGCTTATGGATGTCTGCGGAAAAGTGGTATTACTCGAATGTTTTTCTGGCCGAAAAACTATCGGGAACAACTGGCTTTTCGCCTAACGTTGTTCCTGATAGTTCTTATGGTTGGAGGAATGATTTTGCTTAGTATGGTGCCACACGCTATACTGTTGTCGGCTACTGGACGGTTGTTCCCGTCGCCTTTCGGGGCCGCACTGGTACCTATGCTGGCTTTTTTGTGTATCCTCGCATCGGCAGCCTATGGACTTGTTGTTCGGCGTTTCTCACATGTTTATGATGTGTTCAGTTCGATGATTGCCGGACTATCATCTGTAGCACCTTTGCTACTGCTTTATTTACTTTTTATGCAGCTCTACGTGTCGCTCCGTTACGTTTTCGGTTAGCTTCATACCTGTGCTTCGCGTCCCAGTGCCAGTGCCTTTATGTTGGCATCGACGACTGCATCGCCTTTACGTGCAAAGACACGTCGGATAGCATCTTCCAGTTTCTCGTATTCAATTCCGATGGCCTTTTGGGCGGCACCGAGCAGAATGACGTTGGCCGAGCGGGGTATGCCGTTGTCCTTTGCCATCTGTTCAATGTCAATGCTGATGACATGAGGCAGTTTTTTCAGGTCGGCATTGATCACGTCCATGTCGGGATAGTTGGGAATGTTCTTGAACGGAGTGCTTGATGTGATGATCCATCCGTCTTTTGAGAGCCAGGGCAGATAGCGCAGTGCTTCCATGGGTTCCATGGAGATAATAACGTTGGCACTGCCCAGTGCAATGAGGTCGCTGGCAATGGGAGAGGACGATATGCGCAGGTTTGACTGCACATCACCTCCACGCTGGCTCATTCCGTGGACTTCGGCCTGTTTGATATAGAGGTTCTCGTTCATGGCAGCTTCGCCGATGATGGTGGCAATGGAAAGGATGCCTTGGCCTCCCACGCCGCAAAGTATGATGTCTGTTTTCATGACGTCTCTTTTGTCTTTTTACTTATTTACCTTTTTACCTTTTCTCTGCCGCCTTCTTCTGCTTCAGATGTCTCTGTAGGGTCTGCATGCACTCGCGGCGCGGAATGATGACACTGGTTCCCTGATAGTTGATTTCCTCACGGATGATGCGAGTAATCTCTTCCATGTTCTTTGGCAGGGGAACGACTACGTGAAGGTGTTCTTCGGGTAGTCCGAGTCCGCGGCAGATGGCCTCGAACTTGTTGGTGCCGGCAGAGTCCTGGCCACCAGTCATACCCGTTGTCAGGTTGTCGCTGATGATGACTGTAATGTTGGCATTCTCGTTGATGGCATCGAGCAGGCCTGTCATGCCCGAGTGGGTGAAGGTCGAGTCACCGATAATGGCAACGGCAGGATGTTGGCCTGCGTCGGCAGCACCTTTGGCCATGGTGATAGAGGCACCCATGTCTACACAGGAGTGGATGGCATGGAACGGTGGTAGGAAACCGAGTGTGTAGCAGCCGATATCACCGAAGACGCGTGCGTTCTCATACTCTCGAAGCACCTCGTTCAGAGCTGTATATACATCGCGATGGCCGCAACCCTGACAAAGTGCAGGTGGACGTGGAGCTACGTCGGCACAGGGGTCGAAGCATTGTCCCGTCTCCATGCCAAGGGCTTTTTTCACGATGTCGGGGTTCAGCTCGCCTGTGCGTGGCAGGGTGCCGTCAAGTTTGCCCTGTACATGGGGCATTTCGGCTACGCCGCGCACAATATCCTCTATGAATGGCTGGCCTTCCTCGGCGATGAGCACGCTGTCGCACTCGTCAATCATACGTCTGACAAGTTGCTTGGGCAACGGATACTGCGAGATCTTCAACAGCGGGAAAGGGCATCCGTCGCTGAAGCACTCGTTGACGTAGTTGTAGCCAATGCCGCTTGCTATGATGCCGAGTGAGTGGTCGGGAGCATCCTTATATATATTATAAGGTGAGATCTCGGAGTTAATCTCCAGTTGTGTCTGCTGGGCAGTGACGATATCGTTGCGTCGGCGTGCGTTGGCAGGCAGCAGCACCCAGCTCTTTGCCTCGGCATTGTAGTTCAGGGCGTTTTCTTCGCGTGCTTCGACAGCTACCTCGACCACGGCACGAGAGTGGGCCATGCGGGTAGTGACACGCATCAGCACGGGCAGCTTCTGCCGTTCGCTGTAGTCGAAGGCCACTGCCATCATATCGTAGGCTTCCTGCTGGGAGCTGGGCTCGAAGGTGGGAATCATTGCAAACTTGCCATAGAAACGTGAATCCTGCTCGTCCTGTGACGAGTGCATCGACGGGTCATCGGCAACCAGCACGATCAGACCGCCGTTGACGCCCGTCATGCCGCTATTGACGAAGGGGTCGGCACACACGTTCAGACCTACGTGCTTCATGCACACCAGTGCACGCTTGCCCATGAACGACATGCCCAGAGCTGCCTCCATGGCCGTCTTCTCATTGGTGCTCCAGCGGCTGTGGATGCCACGCTCCTTGGCCAGTGCATTTCCTTGAATAAACTCAGTGATTTCTGTCGACGGGGTACCAGGATAGGCATAGACACCAGATAGGCCGGCATGTATGGCTCCCAAGGCAATCGCCTCGTCGCCTAAAAGAAGTTTCTTGTTTGACATGTGTATAAATTTAGAGTTATTATAAGCTTTTTCTCACTTTTGCTGCAAAAATACAACATTTTTCTGAATATTCAGCATCATTTTGCAAAAATATTACTTGCGTTATCAAAAAAAAGATTATCTTTGCAGCCATTAATAGAACAATCAATACAAATACGCCTAAAAAACTTATGAGCAAACAAAAGAAATTCCTTCTTCAAGAGAGTGAGATTCCCACACAGTGGTATAACATTCAGGCCGACATGCCCAACAAGCCCCTGCCGCCTATTCATCCGGCTACGAAGCAGCCCCTTGGGGTGGATGACTTGGCCCACATCTTCCCTCGCGAGTGCTGTGTGCAGGAACTTGATCAGGAGCATGCATGGATAGACATTCCCGAAGAGGTACTTGACAAATACAAGTTCTACCGTTCTACTCCGTTGGTGCGTGCCTACTCATTAGAGGAAGCATTAGGTACTCCAGCCCATATCTATTTCAAGAACGAGTCGACCAACCCTCTTGGTTCGCACAAAATCAACTCGGCCCTGCCGCAGTGCTACTATGCCAAGAAAGAGGGTACTACCAATGTGACTACCGAGACTGGTGCCGGACAGTGGGGTATGGCCTTGAGCTATGCCGCAAAGATCTATGGTCTTGAATGTGCTGTCTATCAGGTAAAGATCACGATGCAGCAGAAACCCTACCGTTCGAGCGTCATGCGCACGTTTGGTGCTGCCGTGACGGGTTCGCCCTCCATGTCGACCCGCGCCGGTAAGGATATTCTCACTGTTGACCCGACCCATCCAGGTTCGCTCGGAACAGCAATCAGTGAGGCTGTTGAACTGGCTACCACGACTCCCAACTGTAAATATACACTGGGTTCAGTGCTCAATCATGTAGGTCTTCATCAGACCATCATCGGTTTGGAAGCTGAGAAACAGATGGCTATGGCTGGCGAGTATCCCGACATGGTGATTGGCTGTTTCGGAGGTGGCTCGAACTTCGGTGGCATTGCCTTCCCCTTCATGCGCCATAACCTGAAAGACGGAAAGAACACTACTTTTATTGCAGCCGAACCCGACAGCTGTCCGAAGCTGACGCGCGGTCAGTTCCGCTATGACTTTGGTGATGAGGCTGGCTACACGCCGTTGCTGCCGATGTTCACGCTGGGCCACAACTTTAAACCTTCGAACATCCATGCCGGTGGTTTGCGCTATCATGGTGCAGGTATGATTATCTCGCAGCTGATCAAGGACGGACTGATGTACGGTGTAGATATTCCTCAGTTGGAGTCGTTTGATGCCGGTATGCTCTTTGCCCGCACCGAGGGCATCATTCCCGCACCTGAGAGCTGTCATGCCATTGCTGCCACCATTCGCGAGGCCAACAAGTGCAAGGAGACTGGCGAGGAGAAAGTCATTCTCTTCAACCTCTCTGGTCATGGACTTATCGACATGCCCAGCTACGAGTCGTATATCAACGGTGACCTGCAGAACTATACCGTCACCGACGAGATGATTGCCGAGAACCTTGCCAAACTCGATCAGGAATGATAAAGTGAATTAAAGTGCTTGGTCATGTGATGACGAAATAAGTAGCTGCCGCAAAATCTCCATGTGGAGACTGCGGCAGCTACTTTTCATTTTTCCTTTTTTACCTTATTTCCTCCTTATCCTATCTCAATCTGTCTTGATACCTTAACCTTTTCTTCTACAACCTTCGGCAGCGAGATAGTCAGCACGCCATGTTCAACCTTTGCGGCAATGTCGTTCTTCTGGACGTCGTCAGGAAGAATCAGCGTCTGCTCGTACTTGGTGTATGAGAACTCGCGGCGCAGGTAGCGGGCACTCTTGTCTTCCTCCTTTGTCTCGTTCTTTTTCTCCATCTTGATGATGAGGTTCCCCTCGTCGTTGATGTGAACGTTGAAGTCTTCTTTGGTCATGCCTGGAGCTGCAAGCTCTACTATGTAGGCCTTGTCGGTATCCTTCACGTTGATGGCAGGAGCCGTGGCATTTGCCTTCGGCATGAAGTCGGTATCAAACAAATCGTTGAAAACACTGGGCAGCCAAGCTGCGTTACGTCTCATCATTGGTGTCATAGTTTTGTCCTCCTAATGTTTTATTTGTTATACGTGTTGTTGTTTTATGTCTTGTTTGAGCTGTTGCTCACTATGATTAATGCAACAACGATGCCAAGACGAGACCTAAGGACAAAATGGCAGCTTTGGCTGACAGAATGACGTTTTTAAATAAAACGGAGGACTCTGTCAAGGATGTAATATATGATGAATATGAAGATGACGATGATGCTACATCCCCGTCGGTGCCGTTGGAAAATCAGGCGGTTGACGAGGAACAGTGCGAGAGCCAACAAAAGCAGGTAGTTTATTTCATGTCGGTAGCTCCAATAGCTGAAATGTATGGGCATATCCTCCAAGTCCACATCCTCCTCCTCTATATAATGGCTCGACCGTCCTTCTCCAAACCCGAAATCGCCCTCGTCTTCTTCACTGTCATCTTGTGCCTTAGCCTGAGTCTGGGCCATAAGGAAGAGGGTGGCGAATGCTGTGGGTCTATATATATTATCTGATGGTCTCTTCATATTCATTTACTTCATTGAGATGATGGACTGAAACACGCGGACGGCTTCTTCAACCGTTGGTACTTTCGTGATGATCATCGATCGTTTGCCCTGCTGTTCGCGTAGCTGACAGCGACGGATGTGTTGTCCGGCATAGTCAATCAGCGTGCCGAAGTTCTTGCTTTGGTAGAACGGGCTTTGGCTGTTGCCTACGAAAAAGAGGTACATGCTTCCTTGTTTCAGCATGATTTTCTCACATCCGAATTGTTTACCATAGCGACGTAGGGGAACCACTTGTAGCAGTTCCTCTGCCACATGGGGAATCGGCCCAAAACGGTCTTTCAGTCGTGCGCGATAGGCATTGAGCTCGTCGTCGTTTCTAATTGAGTCCAGTTCGCGGTAAAGTAGCATGCGCTCGGAATCACTGGGCACATAGTGGTCGGGGAAGTACATCTCGAGATCCGATTCAAGCGTGCAGTCAGCGACAAAGGAACCTCCATCAGTATCCGCGAGGGGTTGGGAAGCTGATTTGGAAGGAGTCTTTTCCTCCCCCTTACTGGTGGATTCAATGGGAGTTTCATTTCTCAACTCTGCCATGGCCTCGTTTAGAATCTTCTGGTAGGTCTCGTAGCCCAGGTCGCTGATAAAGCCGCTCTGCTCGGCACCGAGCAGGTTGCCGGCTCCTCTTATGTCCAGATCCTGCATAGCGATATTGATGCCTGATCCCAGTTCGCTGAAGTTCTCGAGCGCTTCTAATCGGCGCCTACTGTCAGGTGGAAGGGCAGAAAGGGGTGGTGCAAGAAGATAGCAGAAAGCCTTCCGGTTGCCACGGCCCACACGTCCTCGCATCTGGTGAAGGTCGGAGAGTCCGAAGTTATGGGCGCTGTTGATGATAATCGTATTTGCGTTGGGAATATCGATGCCGTTTTCAACGATAGTCGTCGAGAGCAACACGTCGTAGTCGTAGTTTGAGAAGTCGAGCACAATGCGTTCCAGTTCGTCGGGTTTCATCTGTCCGTGGCCTATGGCTATACGGCAGTCGGGTATGTATTTATGTATGATTTCAGCGATATGAGTGAGGTCGCTGATGCGGTTGTTGACGAAGTAGACCTGCCCGTTGCGCGACATCTCGAAGTTGATGGCATCGACGATGATTTCTGGCGAGAACGTATGTATCTCGGTCTGTATGGGGTAACGGTTGGGTGGGGGAGTCTGGATGACGCTCAGATCGCGTGCTCCTACAAGCGAGAACTGAAGAGTACGCGGAATGGGTGTTGCCGACATGGTGAGGGTGTCGACATTGGTTTTCAGTTGGCGAAGCTTTTCTTTTGTCGAAACGCCAAACTTCTGCTCTTCATCAATGATGAGTAGGCCCAGGTCGTGGAACTTCACCGACTTGCCCACCAGTTTCTGTGTGCCGATGAGGATGTCGATCTTACCCTCTTCCAAGTCCTTCAGCAGCTCTGTTGTTTGTTTGGCCGTTCGTGCTCTCGTCAGGTAGTCAACGCGCACAGGCATGTCTTTCAGACGGTTGGAGAAAGTGCGGAAATGCTGGAAGGCCAGTACCGTCGTGGGGACGAGCACGGCCACCTGCTTGCCGTCGACAGCAGCCTTGAAGGCTGCACGCACGGCAACTTCGGTCTTTCCGAAGCCCACATCACCGCATACCAGACGGTCCATGGGCTTGCCCATCTCCATGTCGGCCTTCACATCCTGCGTGGCTTTCAGCTGGTCGGGCGTGTCCTCGTAGAGGAACGAGGCTTCCAGTTCGTGTTGCAGATAGCTATCGTGGCTGAAGGCGAAGCCGCGCTGCCTGCGTCGTGATGCATAGAGCCTGATCAGGTCGCGGGCAATGTCTTTGATGTGCTTCTTGGTCCTTTCCTTCATGCGCTCCCACTGGCCGGTTCCGAGGAACGACATGCGGGGTGGCTGTCCGTTGTCCTGAGCCTTGTATTTCGACACTTTGTAGAGCGAGTGTATGCTGACGTAGATGGCGTCGCCGTGCTGATACTGTATCTTGATCATCTCCTGATGACCGCCATCGGGCAGCGGCATGCGTACCAGACCTCCGAACTTGCCGATACCGTGGTCGACATGGACCACGTAGTCGCCCAGTTCGAACTGCTGAATCTCCTTCAGCGTAAGCGCCACCTTACCACTTCGGGCTTTGTCGCTCTTCAGGTTGTACTTGTGGAAACGATCGAAAATCTGGTGATCGGTGAAGAAGCAGACGCGCAGGTCGTTGTCTACGAAGCCTTCGTGCAGTGTGTGGTCTACGGGAGTGAAGACCACGTCGTTCGATTTCTCGGCAAAGATATCCTTCAATCGTTCGTTCTGTTTCTGGCTGTCGGCAAGCATGTATAGGCGGTAGCCTTTCAGCATATAGTCCTGAAGCGACTGGATGAGCAGGTCGAAGTTCTTATGGAACAGCGGCTGAACACTGATGTTGAACGTCAGCGTAGCATCTGTGGGTTGCGACGGGCGGTGGCCGAACTCTATCTGGCGGAACCGCTCGCTGTCGCTGGCAAACTGGATGCCGGTAATCAGCTGACTGTCGCGCTGCATCTGCCGTTCTATCTCTCGTCGTTCCATCTCGGTAGCACCCTCTAAGCGTTCGGTCATTGCTTGTGTGGAGAATCCTTCCTGATAGATCCGCTCAACAGCCTCGCGCGCGTACATTATATTTTTATATATGAGGATGGTTTCTTGGGGTAGGAACCTGAAAAGCGACTCCTTCTCCACCACGTCCTGCATTTCAGGCACGATACTGATGCTCTCCTTTTGTTCGCGCGACAGCTGATTCTCGACCTCAAAGGTGCGGATGGAGTCGATATCATTGCCAAAGAAGTCTACACGGAAAGGAAACTCGTGGCTGAACGAGAAGACGTCGAGGATGGATCCACGAAGTGCAAACTGTCCTGGTTCGTAAACATAGTCGACCTCATGGAAACCATATTCGTTTAATATCTCTACTATACTGTCCACGTTGATCGTCTGTCCTTGTTCCAGTTTCAGCGTACGCGAATCCAAATTCTTCCGTGTAACCACCATCTCCGCCAGTGCCTCTGGACTACTGACGATGTAGAGACACTCTGTGCTGGGATGGCTAATGCTCGTCAATACCTCTGTACGCAGTATCTCGCTGGCAGGGTCTTTCTGGCCGTATTTAATCGAGCGGCGATAACTGGAAGGAAAGAAGAGCACTTGACCCTCGCCCATGATCTGGGTCAGGTCGTGGTAGAAATAGCCTGCCTCTTCTGTGTCTTGAAGGATGAACAGCATGGTGCGGGACGTCTTCTTTGCCAGGCTGGCAAACAACAAGGGAGCCGACGACCCCAACAAGCCTTCGAGAAAAACCGTCTTCACCCGGTTCTTCTCCAACAGCTTTGCCAGTCCCGCTACTTGCGGCAAACGGGCATAAATGGCCTGTATTTCCTGAATATTCATCTGATTTATTGTGCAAAGGTACAACTTTTTATTCGCTCTACGGCCCTGTTTTCTGCATTTTAATATCATTTAAGCAATAAAAAATGATTTCTCCACCGTTTTCTTTGACTTTGGTCAACAAAAAGCGTTGTTTGCGCACACAATTCGTAGAAAGTCATTGTCAATTCGGAAATTCGCCGTACCTTTGCATCGTCAAAAGGAACAAAAACCTGGCGACAAGGATAACACAACACATTAATTATTAAGGTAGGGGCATAGGATAACAGGATAACACAAAAAAGCCCCGAGTAAAGAAAAGAAAGGAAAAAAGTATGAAAAAGATTGTTTTGACGTTAGTGGCTATGCTCAGCATGACATTTGCCAACGCAGAGAACGAGAATGCCAGCAATACGCTGGGTGTTGAGGCCTACGACATGAACGTAAATATGCGCAAGTTGGCCGTGACTCTCGGAATGACCTTCGATCAGATGGAGGCAGTTGAAGACATCCATCGCACTTTCTGTGCCGAGATGATGTTTGCCGCCCACGCTAACAAGGACGAGCGCGAAAAGTTGGTCGACAAGGCTGTGAAGAAGGATGTGCGCTACATGAGCTATGTTCTTGACAAGGAACAGTATCGTAAGTATCTCATCCTGCTCAATGCAACGCTGCGCAACCGTGGCCTGAAGTAAGAGAGAAAAAGTAGTTTCATCACCAGTTAATGTGGCGGATTCCGTGAGGGAGTCCGCCTTTTTTGTTAATATGTTTGGCTCATCAGCAAAAAAGTTGTAAATTTGCAGCCAGATAGTTAAACATATTCTATGATGATGAAGTATTTCAGAATTTTAGTCTTGTCGTTTGTGGCTGCCATTCTTACCAGTTGTGGAACCACCTCGACCGTGCCTATTACTGGGCGCAAGCAGAACCTGCTGGTTTCTGACGAGCAGGTGCTGAGTCTCTCCAACCAGCAGTATCAGGAGTACATGAAGTCGGCCAAGGCATCGACCAATGCCACCAATACTGCAATGGTGAAACGGGTGGGGCAGAACCTGGCTTCGGCTGTGGTGTCCTTCCTCAACCAGAACGGTCTGGCTGCAGACGCACAGAATTATGCATGGGAATTCAACCTTGTGCAGGACAAGCAAGTGAACGCTTTTTGTATGCCTGGCGGCAAAATTGTTGTCTATGAGGGTCTGCTGCCTGTGACGCAGGACGAAGCCTCGCTGGCTATCGTCCTTGGCCATGAGATAGCACATGCCGTGGCTAAGCACTCGGCTGAGCGTCTTAGCAACGAGTACAAGAAACAGTACGGTGCCCAGCTGCTTGGCGTGGCTACATCGGCAGCTGGACTTGGCGAGGGTACCTCACAGCTCATCGCCCTCGGTACCTCGTTGGGTTCCTCGTTGTGGACGTCTGGTTTTTCGCGGAAACAGGAGAGCGAGGCCGACCACATGGGGCTCATCTTTGCTGCGATGGCAGGCTATGACCCACAGGTGGCTACCACCTTCTGGCAGCGTATGGCGGCACAGGGATCGGGCAGCAGCTCGCTATTCAGCGACCACCCGTCGGATGCCACCCGCATCAAGGATATCCAAGGATGGATGCCTGAGGCGCTGAAATACTATAAAGGAGGTACGAAAAAGGCAGCAGCCAAATCGACCAAGACTTTCCATATCGGTACAAAAAAGTAATTCCTCCATGCAACCCAAAAAGAGAAGATGGCACTGCCTGAGCGGACAGCAGCCCACTGAACTTGACAAACAGGTGATGTACTGGGAGCAGAAGGGCAAGCTTGTGCCTACCCGCGATCTCATTAAAACACCCGAACAGATTGAAGGCATACGCCGTGCCGGCGTGGTAAATACCGGAGTGCTCGATGCAGTGGCTGCAGCCATACACGAGGGTATGAACACCCTCGAGATCGACCGCATCTGCCGGCAATATTGTGAGGAGCACAATGCTGTGCCCGCCTGTCTGAACTATGGCGGCGACGAAGAGACGCCTCCCTTCCCTATGAGCGTCTGCACCAGTATTAATGAAGTAGTGTGTCACGGCATTCCCAAGGAAGAGGACGTGCTCGAAGAGGGAGATATCATCAACGTCGACTTCACCACCATCCTCGACGGCTATTATGCCGATGCCTCGCGCATGTTCATCATCGGCAAGACCACGCCTGAGAAAGAGCAACTGGTGCGCGTAGCCAAGGAGTGCTTGGAGATAGGCATGGAGGCCGCCAAGCCCTTCGGTTTCGTGGGTGATATAGGCCATGCCATAGAAAAGCACTGCAAGAAATACGGATACGGCATCGTGCGCGACCTTGCCGGACACGGTGTCGGACTGAAGTTCCATGAAGAGCCTGACGTCGACCACTATGGTCATCGCGGCACAGGAATGCTCCTTGTTCCGGGTATGGTCTTCACCATTGAACCGATGATTAATATGGGTACATGGAAAGTGTTTATCGACTCCGACGACCCCTATGGCTGGGAGGTTATTTCGGGTGACGAATTGCCAAGCGCCCAGTGGGAACACACTCTCCTCATGACCGAACATGGCGTGGAGGTGCTCACATACTGATAGTTGTCTTATTGTTCCGTGAGTGCAAAGGTACAACACATTCCTCAAACTCCCTCCGTTTCAGTCGGAAAAATGAGAAAATCGTCCATTCCCGTCCTTTTATTTCTCCACATATATTATATATTCAAGTTCCGCCACTTCCAAAACTTGGAATAGGAGTCCACTTTAAAAAGTCAGTATAGTTTTCGAAGTGTCGCGCCAGCCCCTCCCCTCTTAAACCCTGCCCTTACGGGGAGGGGTGCCCTTTGGGCGGGGTGGGGTCTGTAATATCCTGATAGCGAATAAGATACTGACCCCACCCCAACCCCTCCCCTACAAGGGAGGGGAATGGCTGCGCCTTCGTCCGCGACAGGTTGGGACTTTTTAAAGTGGACTCAAATAGTAAGTAATCGTATAAAATAAGTGGGTATGATTTTAACTAAACACGAAGAAAGGAAGATGATTTCACAAGAACGAAAAACTTCGTATCTTCGTATCTTCGTGTTCCATTAATTATTTATACCAAGTTCTTTTTTTGTCATCACTAAGACAAAATGGGATACAGTGACTACACATTGACTTGTACTAATATAGGTAGACACATTTAGTAACAATTTAAATGTATACCTGTTATGAGTCAAACAAGAAAGCAGTACAGTGAAGAATTCAAGTTATCTGTTCTTCGCGATTATTATTCCTCA
>Ga0256404_1003027_pt1 | contig 35438 bp, 29 predicted proteins | sample RumenRJG_01DNA_FD_185990 | JGI IMG/M metagenome (GOLD analysis project Ga0256404, IMG submission 185990) | Bovine rumen microbial communities from Lethbridge, Alberta, Canada - RJG_01 | ecosystem: Host-associated > Mammals > Digestive system > Stomach > Rumen | place: Canada: Alberta | collected... | reverse complement strand
GGCGTCAGAAGACAAACTGGCGGAACCTTGTAAAGCACCCCAAACACAGATAAATACTGGGAATTGGACAACCATCACTAATAGTGAACTAAGAGGATTAATCTTATTCTTCTTATATAGTTTCTGCATTTCCGCAGCCATTTGCTGTTTCTCGTAATTGTTTGTATTGGAATTTGGATACTTGTTTTGAATCTTTGTGATTTCTGGTTGTAATTGTTGCATCTTTGCATTAGCCGCTGTGGACTTAATAGTAACAGCAAGCATTAATGATCTGACGATAAATGTGATGAGGAAAATAGCGAGAAGCTGAGCTAAACCACCAGCTACACCACCATTTTTAAATGAGCTAACAAATGTTTCGACTAACCAGCCGATTGGATAAACTAATAAACCTTCAAAGAATGTGAATTTACCATTAACATTCCAGGCCTTGGCCCATGTTTTGGCTTCAATTTGAACTGGAACTTTATCGCTTGTGCGATATTTCGCACCATTAGCGTAGCCATAGTAACCATATTCTGCAGTACTAATAGATAAGCATGAACGATATGAGGAAATAATAGTGTTCAAGCCATTTTTGTACAAAGTTAAATAGTCATTAGTTGGTATATCATCTAATGTAATGCCATTTGCAGGATCACTAGTCATATTCTTGATGTCTTGGTTCATCTTTGTCCAGTTGTCCCAAAGTTTTTCACCAGAGAACTTTTGATAACCAAATTGGTCTAAAGCCACAACAACATCACCAAATGTGATTGTTGAAGCATCATATGACGCACCTTTATATGACTTTAAAGCGTTGTCTAAAACATATTGGTCTACTTTTACAAAGTAAGCATTACTTGGAATTTGGAGACCTGCTTTAGTAGCTTCGCCATTTGCTCTTCCAATACCACTAGCGTTATTTGTTGGTACATTTACTGTGTAATAAACTTTTGTGTTACCTTCAAATACTGGCTTAGCGCCTTCTGGAAGTTCGGCGCCTTCTTGTTCGGCATCATAGTAATCACTAACGCCGTAATCAAAAGCATAAAGGATATGAGCTTTATCAGTTTCTGAACAAAATGAAGCGGTACAACTAGATAAAAGAAGCACACCAGCAAGAACTGTCAATGCTCCTGTGAGTAGTTTTGTTCTTTTTTTCATTTAATAAGTCCTATCTTAAAATTTTAATAATTCTTGCAATAATTGTTTGTTATCATCATACGAACGATTAAGGAAATGTGCTTTAGCAATGATAACAATATCGAATGATTGAGAATTGTAGTCGATCAATGAATCACACATTGATCTAATTTGTCTTTTGATGAGATTGCGAACAACAGCGTTACCTAACTTAGAAGAAACAGAAATGCCCACTCGTGTATATGCGTATTCATTTGGGCGATAGTGGATGACAAACGATTGGTTACGCTGCGCTCTGCCTTTTTTAATCGCTAGAGCAAAGTCATCACTTGCTTTAATACGATTAATAACTTTCATAATTTTCCTCTAAATTAGTCAGCTAATTTTTTTCTGCCCTTAGCTCTACGACGAGCGAGAACGTTACGACCAGTTGCGGATTTCATACGAGCACGGAATCCGGCTTTGTGTTGATGTTTAATTTTGCTTGGTTGATATGTTCTTTTCATAAAAGAAACCTCCTATTACATAGCGGTAAGAGTTTAACAACATTTATTAATAAATGCAAACAAAATAGGATTTTTACATATTTTTTATGCGATAAGCAGTGGTGTTTTTTGGATATTTCCACAAATCCACAAGCTGTTGAAAAGTGGAAAACTTATCCACAAAAATAAAGATGTGGAAATGTGGAAAATTCCCTTAAAGGACAAAAAGAAACACTCTCAATGTGGAAAACTTAAAAATGTGGAAATCTTCATACAAAACGAATGTGAATTATTTTATAATAGTTGACACGAAATAGGTGACCGTTATGAATAACTCAGTATCAGAAATTGCCCGAATGTGGGAACAAACATTAAAAATCATTGATGAAAGACTACAAGAAAGGCAAATATTTGATACTTTCTTCGCCGACTCCTTCATCCACAGCTTTGAAGGTGATTCAGTCGTAGTCATGGTGAAGAACTTCACATCCCAAAGATTGCTATCTTCTAAATATATAGATTTAGTAAAAGAAGCTTTTTACGATGTCACTGAAAGAAATTGTAATTTTAAATTCGTTCTTCCAGAAGATGTTGCTAAAAGCAACAACCAACAAAATTCTATTAAAAAGGCTAGTGAAGAACCAGTCTTCTTTAAGGATGCTGAATTAAAGAGTAATTTAACTTTCGATTCCTTTGTTGAAGGTGAATTTAATAACGAAGCTTACCGTGCGGCCACTGTGATCGCTAAAAATCCAGGTAAAGTTTTCAATCCGTTATTCATTTATTCAAATTCTGGTTTAGGTAAAACTCACTTACTTCATTCCATCGGTAACTACATCAAAAACGTTAGTAAGCCAGGAGCGAAAGTTCTTTATATCGACGCGAATGACTTTGTTGAAGAATATGTAAAATTTGTCAAAGGTGAAAAAGAATCAGAGACATTAAAAGACTTCTTCTCCACTGTTGATGTGCTCTTGTTCGATGATGTTCAATTCCTCGAAAATAAGGTTAAAACTGAAGAGATGTTTTTCTACATCTATCAGAAGATGGTAAATAGTAATAAACAAATCGTCATCACATCCGATAGACAACCTAATGAATTAAAAGGATTAGAAGATCGTCTTATTACTAGATTCAGCCAGGGCCTCACCGTAAAAATCAATAATCCAGACACAAATACATGTGTGAAGATTCTTGAAAAGCAAATTAAAAACGAAGGTCTTAATGTCGATGATTTCGACCCAGCAGTTCTCTACTTCTACGCTGAGAAATTCAGCAGCAATGTTAGGGAGCTAGATGGTGCATTTAATAGGTTAATTTTCTATGTCACTTCCATGAAGCAAGTTGATCGAATTACACTCGATGTTGCGATTGAAGCTGTACAGAGTATTACCGGTATCAAAAACGTCGCCGCACAGTTATCTGAACAAAAGATTATTAACGTTGTTGCAGACTACTACAATCTCACTCCATCACAGTTGATTGGCAAAGTGAGAACAGGGCAAATTGCCTTAGCGCGACACATCGCTATGTATTTAATAAGAATTAATATAGACATTCCATTAACCAAAGTTGGTAACACTTTCGGAGGTCGTGATCATACCACTGTGATGAACGGCATCGCAAAGGTGGAAAGTATGTTGAAAACTGACGAGTCATTAAAAGCGGTTATCAACACCTTACAAAAGAAGTTAAAGTCTAATTGATTTTATTAAAAATAAAAAATATCAATTTAAAGTGGACTGTGGTAAAATATTCCTAAGGTAGAATTCTTGAGTTATCCACAATATCCACCGACTCAATAATTATTATTAATATAATAAATATATAAAAAGGGAAAGAATAAGTATGAGATTTACAATTAAACGTGAAGAATTCCTTAAAGGCCTAAACATTGCTTCAAGAGCGATTTCTAATAAGAACGCTAAAGCAGTTTTAGAAAATTTTAAATTAGAACTAAACGAAAAAGGTTTATTCATTACTGGTACTGATGAAAACATTTCTATTAAGACTCAAGTTCCTTATAAGTTAGGTGAAGAAGATATCATCAGAAACTATAAAGAAGGTTCAGTTTTAATCAAGGCTAGATTATTGGTGGAAATGATTAGAAAGATGGATACTGAAGAAATCACTTTAGATGTTATTGATTCCACAATCGCAACAATCAGTAACAGCAATAACCGTTCTGAATATAGTTTAAACTGCGTTAAGGTTGACGAATATCCAGACCTTGATTTAGAAGCTAATGGTACAGAATTAACTCTTTCTAGAGCCGATTTTGATATCTTAGTTAGCCAAACAACATTCGCAGCATCTTTAAAAGAACAACGTCCAATCCTTACAGCGTTAAATCTTGAAGCTAGCAATGGTATCTTAACCGCTACTGCAACAGACTCTGCTCGTATGGCTAGAAAGACATTAAGCATTCCTCTTGTGTTGAATTTGTGGCTAATGTTCCTGCTAAGATGATGAATGAAGTTGACCACCTTTTAGAAGGTAGAGAATCAGTTACTATCGCTTTTAGCGATAAGAAAGCATTGTTCACCATTGGTACAACTATTGTTGCTACTAGATTGATCGCGGGTGATTATCCAAATACAAAGAACATTGTTCCAAAGGTTACTAACTACTTATTGGAAGTTAACGCTAACGATTTAATGAAGGCTATCGAAAGAGCTAACATCTTATCCATTGATAGAGAAAACATTGTTGATTTATCCATGAGTGAAGATAGCATTGAGATCTCCGCTAAATCCAGTCAAGTTGGTTCTGCGGTTGAAAGAATTGATGTCTTCAAATATGTTGGTCAAAACTTACACATCTCCTTCAACAGTGGATTCGTTATTGAAGCTGTTAAAGCTCTCGGAAGTGCGGATGTCACACTTGCGTTTGTAGGCGAAATGAAGCCATTTGTGGTTGAAAATGCTTCAGATGACTCAGTCGTCCAAATCGTCACTCCAATCCGTACGTATTAGGCCAAAAACACCTATTCTAAAGATATTACAAAATAAGGGAATAATTTATTCCCTTTTTAATTTATATGGTCTATAATAAACATACAGGAGTTTTTGTGGCCCAAAAAAGCATTAAATTAAAAGAAGGTGAAACCTTCATCACACTTGGTGTTTTGCTTAAACTCACAGGTATCATTGATACTGGTGGACAAGCAAAATATTTTCTTAGTGAAAACGCTGTTTTGGTAAACGGAGAGGAAGAAAATCGTCGCGGTCGTAAATTATACCATGGCGATGTCATTCAGTTCCGTAACATGTCCTTTTTAATCGATTAGACATGCAGATCAAGAACATCAGCCTCAAAAATTTCCGTAACCACTCTTATCGTAATTTTGATTTCTCTAACAATTTGAATGTGATTACTGGCGAGAATGCTGTCGGTAAAACAAACATTGTGGAAGCAATCTACTACTTATCATTAGGTCGTAGCTTTAGGGCTAATGATGATAGTGAATTAATCAAAAGAAATCATGAACGAGCAGAGATTAATGCGACTATCTTGGAAGGAGAACTAACTAGAAAGATTAAAGTCAATATTACGAAAAATGGACGCGCAATATTGATTAATGGCAAAAACATCTCTAAGTTATCTGAACTATCAAAATGCGTTAATGTCATTTTGTTTCAGCCTAAAGATGTGATGCTATTCAGTGGTCCACCAAGAGATAGAAGAAATTTCTTAGATATTTCTATATCTAAAAAGAGTGCGATGTACTTAGATTACATCTCGCGTTATGACAAAGTACTTAAAGAGAGAAATGATTTACTTAAAAGTGAAAAAGTAGATCGAACTTTACTCGATGTCACAACAGAAATGCTAGTGAAATTATCGGGTTCAATCATCTCTTATAGGCAGATGTATGTCAAGGATATCAATGATATCCTTAATAAAATAACGCGCGCGCTCACAGGCGTCAAAGAAACATTCGAAGTTAAGTATTATCCATTCGTGCCTTATGATGCTGACTTCAATGAGAACGCGAAAAAAGCATTCAAACGCGCTGAGGAAGGCGATTTCAAACATAAGCAAACTTCCATAGGCGTTCATCGAGAAGACATTTCTATCAGCCTAAACGGACGTGATATTGCCACGTTTGGTAGTCAAGGTGAGAACAGAATTGCCGCTCTCGCATTAAAACTCAGTCCTTACTTCTTAATCGAAGACAAGGATAAAAAACCAATCATTGTTCTTGATGACGTGATGAGTGAGCTAGATCAAAAACATCAAGAAAGACTAATCAAATTTTTAAGAAAGTTTAATCAAGTGTTCATTACCGCCACGAAATTAGATATTCCTGACTGTAATCACTTATTAATAAAACAAGAAGAAAAGGAGGTCTTCTAATGGAAGAAGAAAAGAAAGAAGTCGTAGAAGAGACAAAAGCTCCAGAAACCGCTCCAATTCCTGAAGTTAATGTCTCCGAGATGAACGAAGAAGAAGCTCAACTCGAAAAAGCTGACGCAAAATACGACGCTGGTAACATTCAAGTCTTAGAAGGGCTTGAAGCCGTCAGAAAAAGACCTGGTATGTATATCGGTACTACATCAAGTGCAGGTCTTCATCACCTCGTTTGGGAAATCGTTGATAACGCAATCGACGAAGCCTTAGCGGGTTATTGTACCGAAGTTAAAGTCACCATTAATCCAGGCGACACAATTACCGTTGTTGATAATGGTCGTGGTATCCCTGTTGACGTGGTTAAGAAATCTGGTTTATCCGGTGTTGAAACTGTTTATACAGTCTTACACGCTGGTGGTAAATTCGGTGAAGGTGGTGGTTATAAAGTATCCGGTGGTTTACACGGTGTTGGTGCTTCCGTTGTTAACGCCTTATCTGAATGGTGTGAAGTTACAGTCCATAAAGATGGTGGTGTTTATTACATTAAGTTCGTTAACGGTGGCAAAATCGTTGAACACTTAAAGAAAATCGGTACTTGTGATCCAAAAGCAAATGGTACAACAGTTACATTTAAACCAGATGCAACAATCTTCACAGATACAACTGTTTACGATTACACAATCATTCGTGACAGAATGAGACAAGTTGCCTACTTAAATAGAGGCATCAAGATTATTGTTGAAGACGCTAGAACTCCTGAGAAAGTTCATGAAGAATTCTGCTACAAAGGTGGCATTAAAGAATACGTCTTATTCATCAATAACCATAAAACAAGATTATTTGACGAAGTTATTTATTGCGAAGGCACCGCTCCTATTACTTTAGCCAGTGGTAGTGAAGCCCATGTCTATGCTGAAATCGCAATGCAATATGATGATGGTTATTCATCAAATGTCTATTCTTTCTGTAACAACGTTCATACCCATGAAGGTGGTATGCATGAAACAGGTTTCAGAGATGCAATTAGAAGAGTCATTAACGCCTATGCAAGACAAAACAAGTTCTTAAAAGATGGTGAAGACGACTTAACAGTTGATGATATTACCGAAGGTTTAACATGTGTTATTTCTGTTAAACACCCAAACCCACAATTTGAAGGTCAAACAAAGACAAAATTAGGTAACTCTGAAGTTCGTAAGATTGTCTCTCAAATCGTTGGTGATCAATTAAATAGATTCCTCTTAGAAGACCCTCGCTTAGCTAGAATAATCATGGAGAAGATTGTGACAGCGGCTAATGCAAGATTAGCAGCAAGAAAAGCTAGAGAAGAAATCCGTCGCAAAGGCGGTCTTGAACTTAACACATTACCTGGTAAATTAGCGGATTGCTCAAGTAAAAATCCTGAAGAATGTGAATTATATATCGTCGAAGGTAATTCCGCTGGTGGTAGTGCTAAAAACGGTAGAAATAGAGAAACGCAAGCCATTCTTCCATTGCGTGGTAAGATTCTTAACGTTGAAAAAGCTCAAGCTAAACGTATCTTTGCTAATGCTGAAATCGGTAACATGATTACCGCTATCGGTGGTGGTATTGATCCAGAATTCGATACAAGCAAGATTAGATACCATAAGATTGTCATCATGACCGATGCTGACGTCGATGGTTCTCACATCCGTATCTTATTATTAACTTTCTTCTATAGATTTATGCGTCCTTTAATTACCGAAGGCTACGTTTATATCGCTCAACCTCCTCTATATAAAGTCGAATATCATGGTAAGCAATATTATGCCTACAATGATGACCAATTAGAAACAATTAAACAAAAATTAAAATTAAAACCAGGCTATCCATTCCAACGTTATAAAGGTCTTGGTGAAATGGACGCCGAACAACTTTGGGAAACAACAATGGACCCAAGCAATCGTAAGATGATTAGAGTGACTCTTAACGATGCGATTGCCGCTGAACAAATCTTTACAGATTTAATGGGTGATAACGTTGACCCACGTAAAGAGTTCATTCACGCTAATGCGAAGTTCGTGAAGAACCTTGATATCTAAGGAAAGGAGTGCAAGTTATGTTATTAGAAGATGAAAACAAAGTCTTAGACGAAGAAGTCAAAGATGAAGAAACCGAAGAAGTTTCCGCTGAAGAAGAACAAGAACTTGAAGCTGGTATCGTTGCGGGTTTAACCGATGTTGATACCGTTCCATTAGTGAAAGAATCCTTCCTTGATTACGCCATGTCTGTTATCGTCGCTCGTGCGATTCCTGATGTCAGAGATGGTATGAAACCAGTTCATAGACGTATCGTTTACTCTATGAGCGAAACTGGTAACACTCCAGATAAACCATTCAAGAAATGTGCTCGTATCGTCGGTGACGTTATGGGTAAATATCACCCTCATGGTGACTCCGCTATCTATGGCGCTTTAGCCAGATTAGCCCAACCATTCGCTATGAGATATATGCTTGTTGAAGGTCATGGTAACTTCGGTTCTATCGATGGTGATGAACCAGCGGCTTATAGATATACCGAAGCCCGTATGGCTAAACTCGCATTAGAAATGGTCCGTGATATCAACTGTGATGTTGTTGATTTCATGGATAACTATGATGGTGTTGACCAAGAACCAACCGTCTTACCTTCTAGATTTCCAAACTTATTAGTTAATGGTAGTAGTGGTATTGCTGTTGGTATGGCCACCAACATCCCACCGCACAACTTAGGTGAAGTTATTGATGGTGTTATTGCCATTGCAAGAAACCCACAAATCACCGTTGATGAATTAATGGAATATATTAAAGGTCCAGACTTCCCAACAGGCGCCATCATCTTAGGTAGAAGTGGTATCCGTGATGCCTATGAAACAGGTACAGGCAGTATCGCTATTAGAAGTAAATGCCACATCGAAGAACGTGGTGAACATGGTTTAAAACGTATCGTTGTGGATGAAGTTCCTTATGGCGTTAACAAAGCTAACATGATTGAAAACATGGCCGCTTTAGTCCGTGATAAAGTCATTGAAGGTATTTCTGATATCCGTGATGAATCCAATAAAGATGGTATCCGTGTTGTTATCGAAGTTAAACGTGATGCTATTCCAGAAGTTTTGTTAAACCAATTATATAAACTCACCAACTTACAAGTGAGCTTTGGTATTATCAACCTCTGCTTAGTGGACAACGCTCCAAAAATATGTTCCTTACCAGTTCTTTTACAAAACTACTTAGACTTCCAAGTCAGTGTTATTGAAAGAAGAACAAAATTCTTACTTGAAAAAGATGAAGCTCGTGACCATATCGTCATTGGTTTAATCAAGTGTCATGATAACATCGATGATATCGTTGATATCATTAAAGAAAGTTCCACTCCAGAAGAAGCCACTAAGGTTTTAATGGAAAAATATGATTTCACTGAATTACAAGTGAACGCTATTTTAGCGATGACATTACGTAGATTAACAGGTATCGAAACAGATAAGTTAATTGCCGAACGTAATCAATTAGAACTTAATATCGCTGAATATAAGAGAATCCTTTCTTCTAGAGAAAACGAAGTTGAAGTCGTTATTAAAGAATTAGAAGAAATTAAAGAAAAATTCGGTGATCCAAGAAGAACAGAAATCTCTAATGTTGCGGCGAATATCGATGATGAAGATTTAATCCCACAAGAAGATATCGTTGTTACCTTATCTAGAGGTGGCTATGTTAAACGTTTAAGCGTTGATCAATTCAAAGCACAACATAGAGGTGGTCGTGGTGTCCGTGGTGCATCATTAAATGAAAACGACGTCGTTGAATTAATGGTTTATACCGAAACACATACTGACTTACTTTTCTTCACAGATTTAGGTAAAGTATATCGTATTCGTGGTTACCAAATTCCTGAATATCAAAGAACAGGTAAAGGTATCCCAGTCATTAACTTAATCAATATTGAAAAGGGTGAAAACGTTAAGTCCATTATCGCTGTTAACAAATACTACGATTATAGATATTTAATGTTCTTCACTAAGAAAGGTATTGTTAAGAGAACACCAATCAGTGAATACGAATCCATTAGACAAAACGGTAAGATTGCCATCACTTTAAGAGAAGATGATAACTTATTAGCCGTTAAAGAAATTCAAGAAAAATCTGTCGCTAATGGTGTCATTGATCCTGAAAGAAAATACTACACCATGACCATGGGTGAAGATGGTATTGCTAAATTCGACGAAGTCGCTGAACCAAAACAAGAAGATATCGGTTCCTACTATGTTGATACCATCGTCGGTATTGCTTCTAGTGAAGGTAAGATGGTTAACTTCCCAGTCGCTGAAGTTAGACCAATGGGTAGAACCGCAAGTGGTGTTATCGGTATTGATTTACCTGATGGCGCTGAAGCAGTTGGTGTGACCGCTGAATACGAAGGTGAATTAGTCTTAGTCGTCACTGATAAAGGCTTCGGCAAGATGACACACTTCTCTGAATACCGTATTACAAAGCGTGGTGCGAAAGGTGTTAGTACCCTTAAATCCACTGATAAAGTGGGCAAAATTGTTACCGTCCGCTCTGTTTCTAGTGAAGATGACTTAATGGTTATTACTAACTATGGTATCGTCATTAGAACTCACTTATCCGAAGTTAGACAATCTTCTAGAAATACTCAAGGTGTGAAAATCTTGAATCTTGAAGGTAGACAAAAAGTATCTTCTATCGCTGTTGTTCCTTATGAAGAAGAAAGTGAATTTGAAGAAGATGATACTCAAGATCCTTTAGAAGAAGGTCAAGAACAAGAACAAGTCGCTACTGAAAATAACGAATCTAACGAATAGTTATGAAAGTCCTAGTTTATTTTCAACCGAATAGAAAATATGATAACTACGAGGGCGCTAGAATGCGTAAAACCATTAAAGGTGCCCTCGAGGTTGTAGGCGCTACTCATACATCAAATATTTATGATGATTATGATATCGCGCATTTCATGTCGCCTGAGGATGAAAGTAAATTAAACATCGCACTTGAAAGAGATGTTCCAGTTATTGTCTCTGCTTTATATGGGGAAGATGATCCTTCTGCGAGATTCTTATCCCATAAGAGTAAAGATGGTAAAAGAACAACAACATTAAGAAATAGAGCATTAAAAATGCTCAATAAAGCCACATTAGTTTTAGTGCCAACTGAATCTGCGAAAGAATTTCTAATTGCTTCTGGTGTTGTTAGACCAATTGAAGTTTGCGTTCCTGGTATCAACTTAGCGAGATTTAATTTCTCTAGAGATGATGAAAAAGAACTCTTCTATCGTTACTTTAGAGAAGATAAAAATAAGAAGATTGTGCTCGCTGTTGGGGAATATGATAACAACTTAGAAGGTATCCATGCCTTCATCAATGTTGCAACAAAAAGAGACGACACGGTATTCTATTATGTTGGTAGTGAGACCACTAATTTGAATGTTGGTAGAGCTAAGACAATTATTAAAAATGCCCCTAAAAATGTGCATTTTAAAAATATCTTGCCTGATGATATCTACCGTAGCTTATTACTAAACGCTGATGTCTTTATGTTACCAGGCTATAATTTAGCTGGTATTATCTCCGTTGAAGAAGCAATGGCGGCTAAGTGTCAGTTAATCGTGAGAAAGTCTTCCATCTTCCCAGAATTATTAAAGAATGAGAAGACAGCTTATATCGCACAGTTCTCTGAAACACTTACTTCCCTTTGCTTAGATTATTTAAACGGAGAAATTCAACCAACAACACAAGAAGCTTATGAACAAGTTTCTGAACACAGTTTACAAAAATTTGGAGATCAATTAGTGAATATATATAATTCATTAATAAAGAATAAATAGGAGAAAAGGTTATGATAGACATTAATCGTATTCGTGAAAATCCTGAAGCCGTAAAAGAAGCACTTAAAAAGAAATTATGGGATGCTGATTTTACTGAATTATTAGCTTGGGATAAAAGAAAGAAAGAATTAATCCAATTCGTTGAAGGTAACAAAGCGGAAATGAATAGATTATCCGCATCTGTTCCACAAGCGAAAAAGAACGGGGAAGACGTTTCTAAAATCTTCGCTAAAGTTAAAGAAATCGCTGCTGCTAATGCAGAAAGTGACAAAGAACTTAAAGAATTAGAAGATAAAATCTTCAACTTCTTAGCGGAATTACCAAACATTCCTGATGATGATTTATTAGGTGGTGGTAAAGAAAACAACAAGCCAATTAGATCATTTGGTAAGAAACCAGAATTCGATTTTCCACTTAAGGACCATGTTGAATTAGCAACTTCTTTAGGCCTTGTTGATTATGATAGAGGCGCTAAAATCGCGGGACGTGGTGCATGGATTTATACCAATTTAGGTGCGCAACTTGAATGGGCTTTACTTAACTACTTCATCACTACACACTTAAAAGATGGTTATACCTTCATCCTTCCTCCACATTTATTAAATGAAGCTTCAGGTTTCGGTGCGGGTCAATTCCCAAAATTTAGAGAAGATGTCTTCTGGCTTGAAGGCTTAGAACCACAAAGATTCTTACTCCCAACCGCTGAAACAGCTTTAGTGAATTTATACCGTGATGAAATTTTAAAAGAAGAAGATTTACCAAAGAAATTCTTTGCTTATACACCATGCTATAGAAGAGAAGCTGGTTCCTATAGAACTGAAGAAAGAGGTATGATTCGTGGTTATCAATTCGACAAAGTCGAAATGGTTCAATATACCAAACCAGAAGATAGCGATGCCGCTTTCGAAGAATTAGTGAGAAAAGCAGAAGCTTTAGTCGCTGGCTTAGGCTTACATTATCAAGTCAGTAAATTAGCCGCTGGTGATATCTCTCACTCTATGGCGAGAACATATGACATCGAAGTTTATTTACCAAGCATGGGTATTTATAAAGAAGTCAGTTCCGCAAGTAATGCTAGAGATTATCAAGCAAGAAGAACAATGTGTCGTTATAGAGATAACGCCACAGGTAAGACCAGATATGTGCATACATTAAATGCTTCTGGCTTAGCTACTTCTCGTATCTTCCCAGCTATCCTTGAGCAATTCCAACAAGCTGATGGTTCAGTCGTTATTCCAGAAGTCTTAAGACCATGGATGGGTGGACTTGAAGTCTTAAAACCAATCAAGAAATAAACAAAATGGACACATTAATTTGTGTCCTTTTTATTACCAGTAATAAGTGCTATAATCATTTCGCCATCGCGATGAATATTTGCGAACCAGGTCAGGACAGGAATGTAGCAGCCTTAAGTATTATGTTCATGTGCGGTGGTTTATTAATATGATGGATAAAGACATTGAATTCATGAAAGAGGCTTTAAAAGAAGCCGAACTAGCCAGATTAGAAGATGAGGTACCAATTGGTTGTGTCATTGTTAAAGATGATCGAATTATCGCAAGAGGTCACAATCAAAGAGACAAATCTCATAATCCTTTAGGTCACGCTGAAACACTAGCAATTAAAAAAGCTAGTGAAGTAATAAATGACTGGCAGTTAGTGGACTGTTCGTTATATGTGACAATAGAGCCATGTATTATGTGTTCAGGAGCAATTATTCAATCTCGTATCAAAAGAGTGGTATATGGCGCTCCTGATATTAAAGGTGGGGCATTTGGCTCATCAATTAATATCTTAGAAGCTAGTAATATCAATCATCGTCCAAAAGTAGTTAAAGGTGTTCTTGAAAAAGAGTGTGCAGATATCATCAAAAACTATTTCAAAAGTAAAAGAAAATAAATAGTTATAAAATAAACTTGGAAACTAAGTCCAAGTTTTTTTATGATGTATGTAGGCGTATGAGTAATAAAATAAATAATCCATTTGCGTTTATAAAGCTTTCACAAGCCACGACAGTTTGTTTTGATAAAGAAAACGCTCTTTGTGATGGTGAATTAATTATCAAACAACTAGTGATCTTAGATGAAAAGAATGATGAATCAGAAATATCACAAATTATTTCTAATGTTTTAAACGCGGTTGATGAAAGAAATCCTTTATGGAACGCACTTAAGAAACAATATGATTTCGCCCAAAGTGCGGAAGTAAAGAAAGTCCATTCATTTGATTATGAAACCCGTTCAATGGGCGCAACTTTTAAAAGTGGAAAGACTTATATTATTGGCTTAATCGATAACATCTCCATTAAAAACAAAGAATCCATTCTTAAAAGATGTGAAGAATATATTAAACAAGGACAAGATGTTTATGTTCTTACTCAAAGTTTTGTTGAAAACTTAAACGATCTAGAAGCAGTAGCGTTAATTATCACTAAAGAACATGTTAGAGAAACAATGAAATCAGCGATTGAATGGTTAAATGAACGTAAAGTTAATATCAAAGTTCTTTCTCGTGATAGTGCACTTAAAGCCTCTAATATTGCTTATGACGCTGGGGTGAAAAACGTTAATAGACAAGTATCTTTTGAAAATGTGGTTATTGGAGAAGTTGAAGGAAATGTTGATAAATATGTTGTCTTTGCTGATGCTTGTAGAGAAGAAAAAGATGCAATTATTGAAGCATTAGAAAATAAAGGTGAAAAAGTTATTTACATTAATGAAGATTTTGATGACTTCTCAAAATCATTAAAAGAAAGTAATAGACTTAATAACAACTTACATAGAGCCGCTTTATTCTTGATTACTAAAGCCATCTTAGCGGTATTCTTAACCGTAATGTTATTAATTGGCTACAACACTAAAGCATTTGATAATCCTTTTGGCTTATATCGTTGTTTTGTGATGGACGCTCTTATTGATGTAGTGGTGGTTATCTTATTAATGATTGATAAAGGCCGTAACGAAGTTAAAGGTAAATTCTTATTTAATATCTTAAAGATATCATTACCAGGAGCATTTATGATGTTTGTTGCCGCTTTAGCAATATTCATCCTCTATACAATGCAACGTAATGATACTGTTAGTTTTGGTATCTATGATGTTAACACTGCGATAGCGATGAGTATGATTGCCTTTACCGTTTTAAGCATTCCTGTTTTATATAAGATTTGTCATCCTCTTAATAGATATCGTAGAGTCATGGTCATCGTAGTAGCGTTTATCGCTATTACTTGCCTAGTGACTTCTGCTATTATTTCTTACACATCTCATAAAGCTGATCCTTTATTTGGTGTGCCATTTATGGAAATGAATGGACCAACATATTTAATAACCACAATTATTGTGATTGTGTTAATCGGTTTATATAGCGCTTTATATCAAATTTTTGGAAAGGGAGAACAATATGAAGATTAATCCAGAAGTATTAGAAGCATTAAAAAATAATAAGCCAGTCGTGGCGTTAGAAAGCACAATTATTAGCCACGGTATGCCTTATCCTAAGAATGTCGAGACCGCTTTAAAGGTTGAAGAAGTCATTAGAGCACATGGTGTAGTGCCTGCTACTATTGGCATTATCGATGGTGAACCTATCGTTGGTATGACACCAGAAGAAATTGAACAATTTGGTAAGAATAAGAATATTGGTAAAGCATCTAGAAGAGACTTACCAGTGGTGTACGCTAAAAAGTTATGGGCGGCCACAACAGTATCTTCATCAATGATTCTTGCTAACCAAGCTGGTATTGAAGTATTTGTTACTGGTGGTATTGGTGGTGTTCATAGAGGGGCTGAAGATTCCATGGATATCTCCGCTGATTTACAAGAATTATCTAAAACTAATGTCACTGTCGTTTGTGCGGGTGCTAAAGCAATCTTAGATTTACCACGCACTTTAGAATATTTAGAAACAATGGGTGTGCCAGTATTAGGCTATCAAACAAAAGAATTACCAGCCTTCTATAGCAGACACTCTGGTTTAAACGTTGATTATGAAATAAAAGATCCTAAAGAAGCTGCCTCTATCATTTATGAAAAGAGGAAAAATAATCTTCAAGGTGGTATATTAATCACAAATCCGATTCCTCAAGAATTCGCGATGGATGATAATATAATAAATAACGCTATTGAGAAAGCGTTAAAAATGGCTGATGAACAAGGTGTCAAAGGCAAAGATATTACACCATTCTTATTAAAAACAGTCGTGGAATTAACAGGTGGAGAATCATTAGAAAGCAATATCCACTTAATTCTTAATAACGCCGCTGTTGGTGCAGAGATAGCTAAAGAGGTTGCTAAGAAGTAGTGAAAACCGAACATCGTTTTGCAGAAGCATTAAAAAACATGATGTCAGAAATGCCACTTGAAGAAATATCTGTGGCGGCTTTAACACGCCGTTGTAGAGTCAATAGGCAGACTTTTTACTATCACTTTCATGATATTTATGACTTGCTCGCATTAGTGTTCCTTAATGAAACTATTCCAGGTATTGACGCTGTTAACCACTCTGAAGAAATGGCGACTGCGATATTTGATTATTATTTAAAAAATGAAAGATTCATTGATGAAACACTTAATTCCGCAGGTAAAGATCTATTTGTCGAATTTATTTATAATACCTGCTATAAATGCTTCACTAAGTTCATTAATAATATCGCTGAAAGTAAAAGAATAAGCGCTAATGAGAAAAAGAATATCGTTCGCTTTAGAGCGTTTGCCTATTCCAATAGCATTGTTTATTACTTATCAACGCATAAGAGTAAAACATTAAGTGGCTTATTGGCCTGCTTCTGTTTTGAAAACGATGAAAATATGAGAAAAGAAATATTAGATTTACTAGATTATAGATGGAGGACTAATAGACATGATTGATTTTGATTTTGTCAGTCCCACAAAGATTTACTTTGGTAACAACAAAGAAGAATTAATTGGACAAATCTGCTCACAAGGTGGATATAAAAGAGTCTATATCGTTATTGGTCAAGGTTCTGTTAAAAGAAACGGTCTTTTAGCGAGAGTCACTGAATCACTTGATAAAGAAGGTATCAAATATCAAATCTTAGAAGGCGTTAGACCTAATCCAACGATTGATTTATGCCATAAGGGTATTGAAGAAGCGCGTATTTTTGCCCCTAATTTAATACTCGCTATTGGTGGTGGATCAGTTATCGATACCGCGAAAAATATTGCAGTTGGTTATTTCTATTCTGGTAATTCTTTTGATTTCAATTTACATATCGCTAAACCAAAGAAAGCCTTACCAATTGGTGTGATCTTAACTATTGCTGCTTCTGGTAGTGAAATGTCTAATTCTTGTGTCATTCAAGATGATAAAAAACAAATTAAGATGGGCTTTAACGATGATATTGTTAGACCAGTCTTTGCCATTGAAAATCCAAAACTCACATATAGTGTTTCTAGAGTACAAACAGCCTATGGCATTGTTGACATCATGATGCATACTTTAGAAAGATACTTCCATACATCTAGTGATAACGAACCAGCGGATGGATTCGCTGAAGCTTTATTAAGAAGCGTTATTAAAGCCGCGAAAGTAGTGGATAAAAATCCTACTGATTATGATGCAAGAGCGGTATTAATGCTCATGTCATCTTTATCACATAATGGTTTAACCAGTATTGGTAAAAAGATGTTACTATTTGTCCATCAAATAGAACACGCTGTATCTGGTGTCTATCCAGAAGTTGCTCACGCTGCGGGTTTATCAGTCTTATTCCCAGCTTGGGCTAAATATTATGTTAATTACGATGTTGATAAGTTTAATAAACTAGCCATGAATGTCTTTGATTTACATAAAAAAGACAAAATGGAAAACGCTAAAGCGGGCATTAAAGAAATCGAAAAATTATTCGCTTCTTTAGATATGCCTTTAACATTTAAAGATTTAGGTATTAAAAATGTTGATATTAAGCGTATAGTTAACATTGTGACGAATAATGGCACTAGAGTAATTGAACACCCTAAGAAGAATATGGATTCTGAAGTGGTGCAAACAATTATTGAAAATTGCCTATAGGAGGAAATCTTCATGAAAAAAGAAGATGTATTAGGACTAATTATTTATTTAGTAATCATTGCCTTAGCGATTGTCTTTGGTATTACTGTTTTACAAGCGCATAATGCTGAAAGCGCTCTTAATGGTGTTTGGAATGGCTTTGCCTATATTCTTTATGTCGCTGGAGCGGTTATCTTAGGCGCAATATTTAATGCTTGCTTATATGAATTAGGACACGTATTAGGCGCTAAAGTTGGTAAATATGAAATCTTAAGTGTCACAATCCTTGGTTTGTGCTTTTATAAAGAAGAAGGTAAAAGAAAAGTCCGCTTTGCTTCTTTTGATGGCTTAACTGGTGAAACTAAAATTGTTCCAAAGAAAGGAATGGAAGATAAAGCAAATCCATACCCATATCTCTTATTTAGTTCTTTATTCTTCATCATTGAAGCGGTTGCAGTCATGGTGGTTTTCACCTTATTTAAGAATTCTAGTAATAAAGCTTTAACAGATGTCGCTTACTTTGTTCTCACCGTTGGTGCGATTGGTTTAGTTATCTTGGTTTATAACATCTTACCTTTCCGTATTGACTCTATGACTGATGGCTATCGTTTAACAATGGTTTCTAATCCAAAGAATAGAGCCGCTTTTAATGAACTCTTAAGAGTGGAATATGAAATCCAACAAGGTAATCAAAATGTTGAAGTTAAAATCTTTGATGAAATCACTAACTTCACCGCTGATCTTAACTTAAATAAAGTTTATGCTTTATTAGATAAAAAAGAATATAGCGCTGCAGAAGAAATCTTGGATAAGATTATTGCTGCGAAAGATAGCATTGATGGTAAAGTTTATATCCGCGCTAGAGCGCAAAAGATTTATATCAATTTAATTACTAGAAATTTAGAAGAAGCTAAAGCTTATTACGATAAAGAAGTACCAGTTTCTGAAAGAAGAGAAATTTCTAATGACGTATCTATGGCGTCAATTCGTGCTTACTTATTAATGTCTGGTTTATTAGACAAATCTAGAAGTGAATGTATCATTGCATTAAATAATGTCTATCGTGCATTCAAACACACTCCTAAAAATAGACAACAAACTGAAATCACATTATTTAACGAAGCATTAGATAGAGTTTGTAAAGCCCATCCAGATTGGGAATTAGATGGCTACAAGCTTCAAGTTGCTGAAAAATAAGCAAATATATTAGACTAACGAAAAAGCGCCTTGATTGGCGCTTTTGATGTAATTAATTATTGTTCTTTTTTCTTCTTAGATAAGACTAGAACTAAATCTGCTAAAGCGGAGATACTGGTTACCGCACTAATTGCGACGATTGAGCCGTTACATCCGGCCTTATTTCCAGGTTGTTCACTTGATGGCTGTTGTGAAGTAGAACTAATAGGTTCTGAACTATCTAAATTAGAAGAAGGCGCGCTTGTTGGAGCACTACTTGAAGAGGAACTGCTTGGTCCTGGTGTTGGTGTGACTTCGTTGCCTTTAATCTCAATAGTGATGCCGGTTAAATAAACTCTACCAGTAGCAGAAATAGTTACTTTTGTGCAGCTAACTTCATCTAGTGGCTTTGTGAATGAACTACCAGTTTGGCCATTACTTTCAATAATTTGGCCATCGAACTTAATAGTTAACACACTAGCAATAGGATCGCCAGATCCGGTTGTATATGTTTTTGTATCAACTTTAATGCTGACAATTTTAGTTCTAACTTCTTCTTTTAAGGTGAATGTCATATTGCCTTCAGCGCTTGTTGAACCGAATTTAAAACCTAATCTACCAGAGAACACTTTAGTGAATGAATCAAATGATTCAATTAAAGTATTATTTTCTAATGCCGCCATAGCGGTAGTGGATGTATAAACATCACCTGTATCAGAACCAAATGCTTTAAATGTTGCACTGAATTCTGTTCCTGATACCACTCTTTCGGTAACAGTGATACCACTATAAGTAGCGGTGAAGTTGCCATATTTACATGTCACAGAAGTGGTGCCAACAGTTAATCTTTCAGGTGTCCAAGTGCAATTTGTTGGAGGAATTGTACCTGTGGAATTATCATCATATGTTGCGTTAATTGTTAAACCTGTTGGATCGAACGATTGACCAGCATAGTATTCTTTTTTATTGGCTTCGCCACTGATGGAAATACCAGTTAATTTCTTACCTTGTGTACCGCTACCATCAGCAGGATAAACTGATTTACATTGTTCAATAATTCCGGAGCTTGCACAATCGGAGTAGACTCTCCATGCGTATTCTGGATGATCGACAAATGGGTTTCTATTTTTTTGATTTGTGGTTTGACAGTAATTATTTCTATTGCCTTCTAATTCATCTGGCTTATCTTGCATATGCCACTTTAATAATGTGTCATAGTCTTTGATTGTTTTTGTTGGTTTTAAATTACTGTCATTATAATATTCAGAATAAACGACATGGGTATACATAATGATTCTAGCCACATCGCCTTTAACGCAGTCTAATGGTTCAAAGTAGCCACCATTAGTGTAGCCATAGGTAATTCCACTATAAACTTTTGCGCCTTGCTTATTACAATCACCATAAACTAAATTACCACGTGTGCTATTTGTGGAAGAATATGTTGGTCTAATATGAAGCATATCACAACCACCGTTATCTTTTCCCCAGTGTCCATTTGATAATGATTGAGGCCAAACGTGTTCTCTATTCCATGAACTAGCACTGTTCTTTTTAACACTCTCACGAGTGTAGAAGTAAATCATATTAGCACTGTTGGTAGGATCTTCGTCAGCTTTTTGAAGTTGTGACGCTAGGCCACCGCTATATTCATACCAAGCTTTTGGTAAAACATATTTGCCTAAAGCAGTTTTGAAACCACCGGAAATACCATCACTACCATTTGTATCTAAACTGTTATAGTAAGTACCACTATAAGAATATGGATTAAAGTTTTCTTGATGGACTGCGGCCTCTACAGGAGCTATTTGTTTATTCTGGCTAATAGCTAAACCAGCACCGCAAACAAAAACAGCGGTAGCAATTGTTAATTTAAATAATTTATTTTTCATAGCCCACTAATTATACACGTAGGAAACATATAAAAAAAGACCGTATTCATTACGGTCTAATTTAATTTGATTAATGCTTACTTTCCTGAAACAGCAATTTTCTTAATTAATAATGATTCAGCGGAAACACCTGAAGGTGAAACAGTGACATCATTACCAACTTCTAGGACATCTTTGAAGATTTCTAATAAGTTACCAGAAACAGTAATTAAATCTAATGGTTTACCTTTCTTGCCATTTTCAATCATGAAACCAGTGGATTGAAGTGAGAAGTTACCAGATTGTGGATTAAGTCCAGCATGTAAACCAGAGACATCAGTAATATAAACACCATTACCAACTTCTTCAAATAATTGCTCCAATGACTTCTTACCTGGTTTAAGTGATAAGAAGGAAGAAGCGATACCGCGTTTAGAACCGCCACCATAACCATTACCGGTTGTTTGTACACCTGCTTTAGCAGCAGTGGTTAAGTTATATAAGTATGTTTCTAATCTACCGTTTTTGATGATTGGTTTATTGTATGTAGCAACACCTTCATCATCAAACCATCTAGCAAAGACATTCTTTTGAAGTGGTTTATCTTCAATAGTGACTTTACTTGAAGCAATCTTTTGACCAATCTTACCGATGAACAAGGAAGAATTCTTTTGGACTTCTTCTGCGTTAGCGTGGCCAATATAGGCTCTCATTAAGCTTGTAACAACATCTGGATGCAAGACTGCTTTATATTTGTTAGATTCACAGGCTTCACCACCTAATTGATCAACAGTTAATTTCACAATCTTTTTAGCGAATTCTTCAGGATTGAATTCTTCAAACTTATTGCCTAAGAAGAAATCGTAACCAGATTTTGTTTGTTCGCCTTCTTTAGCGACACATTGTCCAACGAATGTGAAATAGTTAGCTTTTTGCACTAAGTTAAGACCATTAGAGTTCACTAATGTGTGCTTTTCAGTGGATTCACTATATTCAGTACCCGCTACTTCAACAATACGTTTATCAATACCCTTTAAGGCTTTTTCTAAAGCATAGAGGTTCTTCATCTTTTCATCGATGGAGACTTTTTCTAAGTCTTTATTATAGGTATTAACTTTGTGGTATTTTTCGCTACCTTTGAAGATAAAGATAGGATCATCATTTTCAATGACTTTGGCGTTAGCGACGATTTCTTTAACTAACCAAGCCGCTTTATCTTTATTCCAAACGTCACATGATGCAGAACCACATTTACCGTTTAAGATACCTCTAGCCACAATAGCGTAGCCATTATTATCTTTATATTCATCGACTTCTCCGTGGAATAAGGAGATATTTAAACTATGGAATTCGGAAATTGAAAGTTCAACTTGTTCAAGTCCCGCTTCTTTTGCTAAAGCAAAAAACTTATCATATTTACCCATATTACTTTAATTCTCCTCCTCTACCACCGACAGTGACTTCACTAACTCTTAATGTTGGTTGACCAACGTTAGTTCTAATAGAACCAGAAGAAGCACCACACATACCTTGGGCCAAATCTAAGTCATTAGCGACCATGTCAATTTTCTTTAAGATTTCAAAACCTTTGCCAATTAAGGTTGCACCTTTAACTGGTTCAGCAATTTTACCATCTCTAATGATATAAGCTTCTGAACAACCGAAGTTGAATTCACCAGTAGTTGGATCAACAGAACCACCGTTAAAACCAACAGCGTATAAGCCTAATTTAGTGGCTTTAATGATTTCTTCTGGTGTGCTCTTACCATTACAGATATAGGTATTAGACATACGAGATGTTGGAATAAAACGATAGTTTTGTCTACGGCAAGCACCGTTACCATTTCTTTCCATACGACGACCATTTAAGTCATCAATCATATAGTCATTGAGCTTACCGTTTTTAATAAGTAATCTTTTGCTACCTAAATTGCCTTCATCATCGATATCAATTGAACCCCATTCACCAGGAATAGTGGAGTCATCCACTGCACTGACGATCGGAGAAGCAATATAATCACCAAGTTTGTTTTCTGAGAAACAAGATAAGCCTTTAGCGACTGCACTTGCTTCTAATGGGTGACCACAAGATTCATGGAATAAGACGCCACCCCAACCATTACCAATAACAACTGGCATTTTGCCACTTGGGCATTCTGCTGCTGTTAACATCTTAAGAGCGGTTTCTGCGGCTTTTCTAGCGGTCTTTCTTGGATTAACTTTTTCAGTTCTAAAGTAGTCGATAGCGTGTTGTGCACCTGGACCTTCAAAACCTGTTTCAAAACCATTTTGATCCGCAGCAATAACTTGGAAAGCCATTCTACCGAATTCAGTAGTGCGTTTGAACCATTTTTCTTTGGAATTAAATACTGCGACAAAACGCTTATTATCGGCAAAACTACCAAATGTTCTAACGATACGTGGATCTTTTAAGGAATTAATTTCATCAATACCTTCACGAATTAATGCGATCTTTTCTTCCACTGGAACATCATCATAACTACGTGTAACTGGGTTACGGTTCTTACATTTGATCATGTCCAATTTGTTAACAGTAATTAATCTCTTATCATGGAATGATTTGTTAAGGGAATTGGCTAACGCTAATAAACCTTTCTTTGTTAAATCATTAGTATATCCATACACGCATTGGTTATTTTTAAGTAAACGTAAACCAACACCACATAAGGAATTAGAGCTACTTGTTTCTACTTTACCGTTTTCGATTAAGACTGAGTGAGCACTGCTATCTTCATAAAAGATTTCAGCATAATCCGCACCAGTTTCTAAAGCGGCATTGAGTACTTCAATAGCTAACTTTTTACTAATCATATATATACCTCCTTTGTAAATTAATATATTTCACTGACGCAATATTACCATAATTCAAGCGAATTAAGATATTAAAACGACTCAAGTTGACAAAAAGACATCTAGAGTTTGCATTTATATATATTAATAAGGATATATAGTGGTGAATATTCTCTATAAATAGTGTTGAAGGATAAGAACATTAAGGTTCCATAATTGATATTTTGTGCTTTATTATTAATTATCTTAACTCCATCAAAAAATATAACTTTTAAAAAAATGTGAATATATCGTAATAAAATAATCATTTTTTAATCAAAAATCGAGTTTTTACAATTTTTTCTACCAAAAAGATAGTTGAACTATCAAAATAAGAAAAAACTACTAATTGTAGTGTATTTTATTGAAACATTATATTTATAAAATATAAACGAAAAAGCTTTTATAAAAGTTATAACAAAGGTGGTTGACTGGTTAAAAAATCGGTCGTTAAAATAGACGCAATTTTATTCACGCAGTTGCGCTAAGCATATGCATATAAAAGAAAGGGCAAGAAAGTACACGATATGAATAAGAAGATGGTGTTCTACATTCTTAAAAGAATTGGGTTAGGCATTCTAACTTATCTTATTGTTGTGACTGTTACTTTCTGGGTCATGCAATTAGTGCCAGGTGGTCCATGGACTAGAGAAAAAGCTCTTAGTGATGCAGTTATCGCCGCTCTTAATAAACGCTATGGTCTTGATCAACCACTATTTGTTCAATATCTACGTTACTTAGGTAGAGCAATGATTGGCGACTTCGGTGTTTCCTATTACTACAAAGGTAGAGAAGTTACTGAAATCATCTTCAACGGCTTTAAATACTCTCTTGGTATTGGCGCCGCTGCCGCAGTCTTAGCCTTAATAGTGGGTATTGCTTTAGGTACATATGCCGCTACTCACCAAAACAAGTTCTTCGATAGAGCCATCATGGTGTTAACAACTGCAAGTGTGGCGATGCCTAGCTTCGTTACCGCTTTAATCCTCTTATATATTTTCGCGGTTAACTTACGTGTTGTGCCAACAAGTCCTGTTGGTGTTGATGGTATAGGACCATATATCTTACCTGTTATCGCCGCAAGCTTATATCCAACCGCTTATATTACAAGACTTGTGAGATCATCTACCTTAGATGTTCTTGGTCAAGATTATATGAGAACCGCTAAATCTAAAGGTTTAAAACCCGAACGTACATTAATCAAACACGGTCTTAGAAACTCAGTAACACCAGTTATTACATATTTTGGCCCAATGTTTGCCTCAATTATTACTGGTTCATTAGTTATTGAAAAAGTCTATCAACTACCAGGTGTTGGTAGAGAATTTATTAGATCAATTCAAAATCGTGATTACCCACTCATTATGGGTACAACTTGCTTATTAGCGTTATTGCTAATCATCTTCACGTTGGCTAGTGATATCGCCTATATAATCGTCAATCCTCGTGTTGACTTTGATTAGAAAGGAGGAAAGAAAGAACATGAAAAAGAACCCATTAAGTTTCCAAATCGATGTCGATAAATTTGGTTCTGCTTCTGAAAGTGAAAAAAGAAGCACTAATTTAATGCGTCCTAATTCCACGTTCTTTATGGATGGCGTTAGAAGATTCGTTAAGAATCCTGTCGCTATGGTTTCCTTCTGTTTCATCGTTATTTTATTAATCATGGTCTTCATCGTTCCATTGTTCTATCCATATGCTTATGACGAAGTCATTTGCTATCGTTACGTCGAAAGACCTGATCCTTCATTCAATAGATTAATGCCATTTACATTTGCACAAGCGGAAAAAGACGCCATGGCTAATGGTACTTATGTTCCTCCACATATCTTTGGTACTGACTCTAATGGTCACGATTACTTCATTCGTATCTTAGTTGGCGCTAGAACAAGCTTAATTGTTGGTTTCTTCGCTGCAGCGATTGTCTTAATCATCGGTGGTACCATTGGTGCTTTATGTGGTTTTATCGGTGGTAAGTTTGACTTAATCGTCATGAGAATTGTTGATGTTATTTATTCCTTACCAGATATCTTAATCATCATTCTCTTATCAGCGACATTGTCCGCGGTGTTTGATGGTAATCAAGGTGGTGCATTAGCGCAGCTTGGTTCTGGTTTCGTGGCTATCTTCGTTGTATTCGCCCTTCTTTATTGGGTAGGTATGGCAAGACTAGTTAGAGGCCAAGTCCTTGCTTTAAGAAAACAAGAATATGTTATGGCGGCACGCGCTAATGGCGCGGGTACTGGTAGAATCATCTTAAAGCACTTAATTCCTAACACCATGAGTGTCATTATCATCTCCGCTGCATTACAAATCCCAAGTGCGATTTTCACCGAATCCTTCCTCTCTTACTTAGGATTAGGTGTTAAATATCCAACACCATCTTTAGGTAGTTTAGCCAGTGATGCTCAATCATACATCGTTGGTAATAATCCTAAAGAACTATTCTTATTCTTAATTCCGGCGATTTCGATTTGTTTAATCGTTTTATCGCTTAATCTTCTCGGCGATGGCTTAAGAGACGCCTTCGATCCAAAACTTCAGAAATAGGTGAACGGTATGGCTAGACAATATAAGTTATTAGAAGTTGAAAACCTCAATACATCGTTCAAGATTGACGCTGGTAAAGTGTTATCCGTCAACGGTGTGTCTTTCACCTTGGAAAAAGGAAAAGTCCTAGGCATTGTTGGTGAATCTGGTTCAGGTAAATCCGTTACCGCGTACTCAATCATGGGTATCTTAGATAAAAACGGTAAAGTCGATGGTGGCAAAATCATCTATAACGGTACCGATTTATTAAGAATTTCTGAAAGACAAATGAGAGATATTCGTGGTAACCGTATCTCCATTATCTTCCAAGATGCGATGACTTCATTAAATCCAACTTGGACTATTGGTAATCAATTAAGAGAAGCGATTCTTACACACGCTAGAAATCCAATTGAAGCCGCAGTCTACGACATTAGAAACGCGATTGAAAGTGATGAACAAAGACTTGCCTCTATGAGAAAAGGTATTGCCCATCACCCAGATAGTCAAAAGCTAAAGGATGACTATGCGACTATTGAAAAGAAACTAGTGGATGATAAAGTCGCTTTCGAAGTCGAATATAAGAAAGCTACTGAACGCTATAAAGTAATGAAAAAGGAAGCGCGTGAGAAATATAAAGCCGCCTTACCACAGTTCAAAGCAATCTATGATGGCTTCAAGAATGATCAATATGACACCAATATTCCTCACTTTGATGAAGAAGTAGTGGATGAAGCTAAGAAGCTAAAAAAGAACATCGATAAAGCTAATGATGATTATCCAATCAAATTAGATAAATACAACCAAGCCTTAGCGAACTTAAATGAATATCAACAATCATCAAAGACCGCTAAAAAGGATGTCAAGAAAGAGCCTAAGGCTAAAAAGAAAGAACCAAAGGCAAAAGATGAAAAGCTTTTAGCGCTTCAATCTCAAGTCTCTGAAGCAAAAGTAGAACTCAAAAAAGCTAAGAAAGCAGTATCTAGAAGCAAGCGTCTATTTAGAAGACATGCTAGAAAAGCTAAGAGATGGTACTACTGGGAATGTATTTCCGAATATAAGGAAACAAAATATTCCGCAAATAAGAAAGCATTAAAGATGCTTGAAGAAGTTGGTATCACAGAGCCAAAGAAGAGAATGAAACAACACCCATTTGAAATGAGTGGTGGCATGCTTCAAAGAGCGATGATTGCGATGGCTTTAGTGGAAAGACCTGACATCTTAATCGCTGACGAACCAACAACTGCGTTAGATGTTACCATCCAAGCCCAAATTCTTGATTTATTAAAGAAATTACAAAAAGAATACGGCATGGCGATCATTATCATCACTCACGACTTAGGTGTCGTTGCCCAAATCTGTGATGAAGTTGACATCATGTATGCCGGTAGAATCGTTGAAAGAGGTACCGTTGATGATATCTTCTATAATCCTCAACACGAATACACTAAAGGCTTATTAAACAGCATGCCTAAGCTTGATAGCAAAGGTAAAAGACTTGAACCAATTCAAGGTAACCCAGTTGATCTCTTCTGCTTACCTAAAGGTTGTGCCTTCTCAAGTAGATGTAAAGAATGTATGGAAATCTGTATTGAGAGATATCCAGAAGAAGTGCAATACGATGAAAAAGGTCACGCCGCTAGTTGCTGGAAGATGATTAAGAAACTCTACGAAGAAGGAAAAATTGACATCGTTAACGGTGTACCTGAAGGTAAACCACTAGTATATAACGGTGCTATTATCGCCAATAAGAAAAAGGAAAGGAGCAAAAATGAACAAAGAAAATAAAGAACAATTTGATAAAGATATCAACCTCGATCCTAATCAAGATTTGTCTTTATTAGATGAAGAAGTCAAAAGAGTCGATCATAACATCAAAGATGACGACTATATCTTAGAAGTTAAAAATCTCAAGATGTATTTCCCAATTGCGACTTCTGTCTTTAAAACTGTTCCTTTAAAAGCGGTCGATGATGTCTCTTTCAAAATTAGAAGAGGTGAGACATTAGGCCTAGTTGGCGAATCAGGATGTGGCAAAACTACCCTAGGTAGAACAATCCTTCAACTCTATAAACCAACGAGTGGTGAAATTATCTTTAATGGCAAACCTGTTAAAGGTAAAGCGGCACTTAAAGAGTTTAGAAAAAAAGCCACAATCGTCTTCCAAGATCCATATTCATCTTTGGATCCACGTATGACGGTATCTGATATTATTTCTGAACCATTAGAGATTCATAAGATTTATAAGACCAAAGCGGAAAGAGAAAAACGTGTCGCTGAATTAATGGAAGCTGTTGGTTTAAGTAAAGAACATGCTTCACGTTATGTACACGCCTTCTCTGGTGGTCAACGTCAAAGAATCGGTATCGCTAGAGCGTTAGCCTCATCTCCAGAATTCATTATGTGTGATGAACCAGTGAGCGCTCTTGACGTTTCCATTCAAGCGCAAATCCTTAATACGTTCCAAGATTTACAAAAACAATTTGGTTTAACGTATCTATTCGTGGCTCATAACTTACTCGTTGTGAAACACATCTCAGACCGTATTGCAGTCATGTATCTCGGTCACATTGTCGAACTCGCCAATTCGCAAGAATTGTACGATAACCCATTACATCCATATACGATATCACTCCTATCATCTATACCAGAACCTGACCCAAAGAAAGCAAGGGCCAACAAGAGACAGATCTTAGAGGGTGATATACCATCTCCACTTAAAGCTCCAAGTGGTTGCCCGTTCAGAACAAGATGCCCTAAGGCTACACCTGAATGCGCGAACAAACTTCCAGAATTAAGGGAGATTAGCAAGGAACACTTTGTTGCTTGCCGACTATTCGACGAATAGTCAAATACCATATATAACGCCGAAAGGCTTATATAGGTTTCTAAAAAGTACAGCGAAGGTGCTTTTTGGAAAAAACAAATTCTAATTTCAATAAAGGAGGAAATGCTATGAAAATTAGAAAAAACTCATGGCTCGTTCTCGCTGGTACAGCGGCTATGGCATTAGCTGCCTGTGGCGGTCCAAAGAGCCAATCTCTTACAGTCTGTTTAGCTAGTGAACCACAATCTCTCGACCCAGCATTAAACTCTGCGGTTGACGGTGCCACTATGTTAGTCCACTTAGACAGTGGTCTTTATCGTTATCAAAAGAAAGGCAATGCTCTTGAATTAACTCTCGACTTAGCCGAAGAGATTTCAAAAGCACAAGCCGAAGTTATCGACCATGAACCAGATGGTGACGGTTGGAAAGAAGTTAAATATCCTAACGGCACAAGATATACCGTTAAACTTCGTAAGGGTATTAAATGGTCCGACGGTTCCGCAATTACTGCTGATGACTTCATCTATTCCTGGAACAGAGCTAGTGGTGCTTCCTTAGGTGGTGACTACTGCTACATGTTCGAACAAATCGCTGATGGCGTTGCCCATGAAACTGATGACAAAGCCTTCCCATCACTTGCACTTAAGAAAGTAGACGACAGTACATTCACTTTCGACGTGATGGTAGACGTTCCATTCATGGATCAACTCTTAGCCTTCCCAACATACTTCCCAGTCCAAAAAGCGGCTATTGACGCTAACGACAAAGAAGAAGCTGGTACATGGGCTACAAATCCATCCACATTCGTTTCTTGTGGTGCTTACAAGATGTCCGCTTGGGAACACAACTCCTATATCACACTTGTTAAGAATCCTAACTACTGGGATGCCAAGAACATTAAATTAGACAAGATTACCTTCGCACTTTCTGATGATGATAATGCTATGTTGGCTTCTTATAAGTCAGGCGAATATCAAATGATTGATAGTGTTCCAAATGAACAAATCGACACATTAAAGAAGGACTACCCAAATGAATTTGTTATCGCTGGTCAAATGGGTACATACTACATCTCATTCAACGTTAACTCCAAAGTCTTTGAAAAAGCTGCTGACGAAGCTGCTAGAGCTAAAGTTAGAAGAGCGTTAGGTTTATTCATCGACAGAGAATACATCGTTAAAGAAATTGGTAAAGCTGGCCAAATCCCAGCCAACGCCTTCGTCTCCGCTGGTTTAAGTGACCCAGCCGGTGGTGAATTCGTTGATCACAATGGTACAAAACGTGATGGCAAAGGCTATTACGACAAGGGCGAAACTGATGAAGCCTATGCCGCTAACGTCGCTGAAGGTGTTGCTTTATTAAAAGAAGTTGGCTATGCCTATGATGAAGCTCAAAAGAAATTCACAGACTTCCCAGCCTTCAAGTATTTATACAATACTTCTTCAGGTCACCAAGCCATTGCTGAAAACGTCAGAGACACATTAGCAAGATATGGTATTACTGTTAACCTTGAAAACCAAGACTGGAGCCAATTCTTACAAACCAGAAAACAAGGTAACTATGACGTTGCTCGTAATGGTTGGGTTGCCGACTACGATGATCCATCTTCATACTTAACAATGTGGACAACCGTTTCTGGTAACAATGACTGCCAATTCGGTAGAGGTGATCACGCAAATGCCGCTATCTATGAAGCAGACTTAAATAACAACGGCACAATCGAAGACAATGAAAAGAACCTCACATGGGCTCAATCATATGACGTTTTAATGAACAATGCTGCTAAAGAAACAGATGCTAATAAGAGATTCCAAATCTTACACGCTGCTGAAGACGTCTTAATGTCCACAGGTGCTATCTGCCCAATCTACTACTACACAGATATTTATATGCTCAAGGATAACGTTGAAGGATTCTTCTCCTCACCATTAGGATACAAATTCTTCATGTACTGCAACGTTAAATAATCTCTGATAATAGTGTTTAACAAAAGGCCTCTTGCTTAATGCAAGGGGCTTTCTTTTATATTTACATTCACAATCCATTATGATTGAATATTCTTGTCGGTTGATATAGCGACCTTAATGGGTGGGACTTCGATACCGACTTTTTCTTTACAGAAGAACTGTATTGTGTTTTAATGCTCATAGATGATGTGTTGTCCCTATGGACTTGCAAACTGATTCATCAGATTGACATCATCTTTTTCTTTACCTTAGTAATCTGCTATGTTTTAATATTTTTGCCGGATAATGCGGCCTTAAGTGGTGCGCTTCACTGCCGGCTTTTTCTTTACATTAGTCATTTTATTTGTTTTAATATGTTTAGTCAGTGATTGACCGCTGGAAACGGTGGAATTGTAGCTGACTTTTTATTTGCGTTTTCTAGACTTTTTAATTCTTTTAATTTTGCGCTTGTCGTTGCGATTCCAATTCCAATTATAAATTCTTGAATCGAAATCTGTTGATTCATCAACATAATTGCGAGGAATTACATAAAATTGACCTTCTTTATTTGGATTTGGATGATGATATAGTGGGACGTTTTTTAAAATAACGCGTTCTTTGCCTCTCTTCTTTTTCTTTACAAAAGGTTTTGAAGTAAGAAGAATGTTTTCCTCCTTAGAATTGCATTTCTTGTGAGAATAAGCATAGTGTTTTCTTCTCTTATTCCATTTGAATTCACTTTGTGACATAAAAAGCCTCCTATTAATTAAATAGGGATGTTTTTTGATTTTTGTCCGAAAAAGTTATGCAAATATACAAAAAAAGATACAATAATAAGTGCTATGGAAAAAATTAGAATCAATATGCTATCACAAGCCACATCTGTTGATGGTCAAGGTGTTGGTAGTGCTTATATCGAACAAGTCGCATTAGTGAAAGAAAATGATGATATCTTTGAAGTAGAAGTCAACTCAAAGAAATCTAACTTTGATATTTATCATATGCATACATTTAATCCTCAATATGTGATGAGATTAAATAAACGTCATATCAATGTTACTTATGTGCACTGCTTACCCGAAACATTTGATGGTTCACTTAAAATGCCTAAGCCAATCTTCTGGGCATTTAAAAAATACGTTAAACACGCTTATAAGAAAGCCGATGAAGCAGTAGTGGTTAATCCAATCTTTATTGAACCATTAGTGAAACTTGGTTTAAAAAGAGAAAATATTACTTATATCCCTAACTTCGTGGATCATGAAAAATTTCACGAATTACCTTTAGAAGAAAGAAATGCTTTAAGAGATAAATATGGTATTCCTCACGATAAGTTCGTAGTGATGGGATGTGGACAAGTCCAAACAAGAAAAGGCGTTAAAGATTATGTGGAATGCGCAAAACGTAATCCAGATAAAGTCTTTGTTTGGGCGGGTGGTTTCTCATTTGGTTCAATGACTGATGGTTATAAAGAACTTAAGGCCATCATGGATAATCCACCAGAAAACGTTAAATTCATCGGTATTATTCCTAGAACTGAAATGAATGACATCTTCAATATGTGTGACTTATTATTCATGCCATCATTTGATGAATTATTCCCAATGTCTATCTTAGAGGCCGTTAATTCTAGAAAACCTGTCTTATTACGTAATCTAGAATTATATGAAGATATCTTATTCGTTGATAAAGATACATATGCGAAAGCCCCTGATGTTGATGGCTTCTGTGAACAAATCAATAAGTTAGCGACAGATAAGAAATATTACGAACACTATCAAGAAGGCAGTAAATATATCTCAGATTTCTATAGCAAAGAACACGTTAAGAATCTTTGGCGAGAATATTATCAAAGAATCTATAACAAGTGGGCACCACTTAAGAAATTAAAAACAAGAAAGAAAAATAAATAAAGTTAGGTTATTCCTAACTTTTTTTGTAAAATAATAAAAGGATTATTTTTATGCGCATCAAAATTATAAAAAACTTATATCAAATGCTTTCTGCCTTAGCAGTAATTACTATAATTGATTTAGCTCTCCTAGCGGGTTATATCTTCAGTTTATTTAAAGAACAACCTAACTATGGTTGGATTGCATTAGCCATTATAGGGGCTACATTGCTTTTATATTTTATTATTGGTTTCTATTGGATTTTCCAAACAGTGGTGATTGATGAAAAAGGTATTAGAGTAAAGTTCTTTAACAAAACGCTTAAAGAATTTGATATCAAAGACATTGAATGCTTTGCTATAGGAAGCGTTTATAGGAATCCAATTATCGCCATTCAAAGAAAAGATGGCGCGCGTTTAAATATCGATAAAAGAAAGAAAGCTTTAGAATGCTTGAAGTTTTATAAAATCGAGCAGCGGGACTATGCTTCTATACTATTTAAATAAATAATGAAAATCATGTTATTATGATTTCATGAAGAAAAAGATTTATTTTAAGACATCAACTTCTTCTTTAATCATACAAGCAATTCTTATTACATCTCTTTTGCTTGATATCTTTCTCGCGATCTTTTTTAACGTTAGTTATTTGACCACTAATTTTAGAAGTGATAGTGAAAGACAGTTTGCTATTATTCTTTCGATTATCTTCTATATTGGTATACTCCCACTTCTATATTTCGAATTAACGTTCTTATTAGGTAATATCATCCTTGGCAAAGAAAAGATCTATACACATGGTGATTTTAAACTTGGGTCAAGAATACAGTTTCATGCAGAAATGAAGTATGAGGATATTAGAAAAGTATCCGTTATGGCGTTACGCCGTGACTCTAGAGGTAAATATAAACAAGCATTAAAACCATTACCATATATCCTTGTAGAAAGTAAAAATGGTAGACAGGTATTATTCTCATTACGTTATATGTCCCCTAAAACGTTTAATCGTTTATTAGATGAATTGTCAAATAGATGTAGTGGTCCTGCAATTAATGTTCACCAACTAGTCAAAGAATTCAGAAACTATAACAAAATTTACAAGTAAAAAGCTGGGTATTATTTAATGATTGTCCCAACTTTTAATTTAAATTAAACCGATCGGGCAATACCAGTTATTTTTGTTTATCGGAAAGAGCTCATCTGCCATACAAATAACTAGACCAGGTTTTACGTTCATCCCAAACTTGTTCAAGATAGTAAAGTTTTTGTCTGCAACTAATGGGTTTTTACCTTTTTTAATTTCAATCGGGTAGATAGAATCAGGTCCAACCATTAGCAAATCTATTTCTTTTTGGTCGATGTCTCGATAATAGTATAAGTTTGCTCTTTTACCCTCGTTTGTATAGCTTTTTAATATTTCTCCGACAACATATGTTTCAAAGAATGCTCCAGCAGCGTTTCCATTCATCAACGTTTCGGCATTAGGCCATGAAGTTAGATAAGCAGCTAATCCAGTATCTAAAAAGTAGCACTTTGGTGTTTTGACTAATCTCTTTGTTAAACTAGATGAATAAGGTCTAAGAATGAAAATAATGCCAGATCGTTCTAGAATTGATATCCATTCTTTAATCGTTGGAGCAGAAACGCCTACCACTTTAGAAATAGAATCATATTTCAGCTCTTGTGCGGTATTTGCTGCCATATAAGTAACAAAAGCTCTAAATTCCTCTAACTTTCCAACCTGTTCAAGTGCGCTTATATCCCTTTCAATGTATGTATCAAGATATGAGGAATAATAAATATCTCTATCAATTTCAGGATTTAAGACAATTTGAGGTAGACCACCTTTGAATATGTCTTCGAACACTTCTTTCATTGTTTTTTGACAGTTTTGTTTTTTCTTTAAAAGATCAATTTCAGGAGAAAACGGACCATTGAAATTGTGATTAATTTCACCACTTGATAGAGGAAGCATATCGAATATTGCAACCCTACCTGCCAAAGACTCAGAAACATTTTTCATCATCACAAATTTCTGAGATCCACTTAGCCAAAACATCCCGTTTTCTTTTCGTTCGTCAACAATCTTTTTAATCTCTAGAAGAATGGATGGAACTCTTTGAAACTCGTCAATAAACAATTTATAGCCATATGTTTCAAAGAATAAATTAGGGTCATTATTAGCAAGAGCTCTTGCTTTTGCATCGTCAAACGTGACATATTTTCTGTCGCTTTCTGAAAGATGCTTAAGCATAGTTGATTTTCCCGTTTGTCTTTGCCCACAAACCATTACAACTGGAAAAGTTTTGGAAGCTTTTAAAACTGCTTCTTCCATCTGTCTTTTGAGATAATCCATAAATGATTCCTCCGAGTTTTCTAAAGTCTACTTTATTTTACACGCTTTTTTCCTGTTTGTCGATGTGTATAGTATATTTTTATCAATTATCCTTAAATAAAATAGTCATGTCCAAAATCTAGGAAATTAAAATTTGATTTCCAAAATTTGTTAAAATACTTATCTCCAACCCTTTG
>Ga0256404_1003025_pt1 | contig 35448 bp, 29 predicted proteins | sample RumenRJG_01DNA_FD_185990 | JGI IMG/M metagenome (GOLD analysis project Ga0256404, IMG submission 185990) | Bovine rumen microbial communities from Lethbridge, Alberta, Canada - RJG_01 | ecosystem: Host-associated > Mammals > Digestive system > Stomach > Rumen | place: Canada: Alberta | collected... | reverse complement strand
TAACGAATTTATTATCAATTGGGACGACTATAAAGATACACTTATTATACAGACGAACGGTGAATTAAAGGTTTCAAAAATAGTAAAGATAGACGACAAGTCCATATTTTTTAAGTAAAAAAAAAAATATGATATATACTATTTATATGTAAAGTAGATTCTATGGGACGTTTTATTATTAAGCACATAAACACAATGACGCCTCAGTTTAAGAAAAACAATTATATGGTGTCAGAAAATAATTTACAAAAAAATAAAAGTGTTATGACAACAGACGAGAAAGTAGCAATGGCACAAAGCATTCTTGACGGAGATACACAAAAACCAAAGAGAATTAAGAAAGACAAGGGTCTCATTGAGAGAACCGAGAGTTCAAGAACCATTCTGACAGAAGACAATAAGGAACTTTTGAATGATTAATCAACATGACAAACTACGAATACCTTAAGAAAAATAATCTTATGGAGGCACATAACCATTTCATGCGCCTCTCAGAAGCATATATCCCAACCGAAGAGGCTGTAATCAGTGAAGAAGGTGATGATGAGAACGCAGACCAAGACCCAAACGCTGATATGGCTGGTGACCCTAACGCCATGGGTGGTGGCCCTAATATGGGAGGTGACCCTGGTATGGAACAAGACCCTAATGCCATGGGAGACCCAAGCATGATGGGAGGTGACCCTAATGCAATGGGCGGTGACCCTAATATGGGAGGTGACCCAAACGCTGCCATGGGAGGTGACCCTGGTATGGAACAAGACCCAAACATGATGGGAGGAGACCCTAATGCAATGGAGGCACCAGATATGATGGGTGGTACTGATGAACCAGAAGACGATGGCAATACTATTGACATCGCTGGACTCACACATGCTGAAGATAAACTTAACGTAAAACAAAACCAGATTGGAAGGGATTTATCTAAGGTAGATAGTAGGATAATGTCCCTTATCGATAAAATAGGTGACTTACAGAGTGCGTTAGATGCAAACAATAGTGAACTTGAATCATTAAAGGATGAGTTTGAAAAGAGAAATCCAACACAGACTGAGAAGCTGAACCTACGTTCGCTGGATTCATATCCATTCAATGTGAGACCAGACGCTTATTGGAAACAGAAAGCAGCACAAGGTGGTTATGAAGCATATGCTGATAACAGTGAACCAACTACGAAGGAATATGTAATCACAAACAATGATGTTGATAACCCATCAAAGGATATTGCAGACACTTTCTTTAAGCTTGATGACGATGATAATCAGACACTTGAAAAATTGTTTAACCTATAAGCATGAAAAAAGTAAAACTGAACGAAAACTCATACAAAAGACTTAGGTCGGCGCTTATGAATGAAATAAGCGTCGGCACAGTCAATAACGCAAGCCGAAGGTTGGATACCATTTTCTATCATCTGAACAACGCATTTGATTCGTTTTATGGAGAGCTTGAAGAAGCTATCTATACAGTACAATGGGAGTCTAATGAAAATGAAATGAAAACAAACCCGCATTTAGATAAGATAAAAGAATATGCGGATGCAATACAGGCAATCCTTGACACAAAAATTAAACAAGGCGAAAAGTTCCAAAGTGAAGTTGAAAATATAGATGGTAAAAAATTCTATAACAGTGAAGACTCAAAGAATAATTATCTTGATGATATTGAGCTTAGGGATGCTCAAAATAAATTCCCAAAAATTTAACTTTTTTTAATTCAAAAACTTGTTTTTTAATATTTTTTTCCATATTTTTGTACTATAATACAGTATATACTTTTAGTGGGGAAGTATCCCCACATTAAAATAATTTTTTTAATTTATCATTTTTTTATGGGTAACAATGTTTTTAGCGTCAACGTTGACGCAGAGGCTGTTAATAGACAGTATCAAGAAGAGCAAAACCAGTTTTCAAACACCAAGAAAACAACATTTAATGTAAAGAATTATCTTCCAGCAAGATTGGAAGATGATGAGCAACAAAAAACAATGACCATTAGGTTACTTCCGTTCTCCCCAGAAGGTGGTAGCCCGTTTTTCAAAGTTATTACGCACACAATTAGAGTGAATAAAGCCGTCGCCTCTGGTGGATGGAAGACATTTATTTGCCCAGCCAAAAATAAGGATGAAAATGGAAAGGCTTGGAGTGATAAGTGTCCATTCTGTGAATTGTCGTCACTTGCAAGAGAAGCAAGGTTCTCATCGACGAACGAGGCAGAGAAAAAGAAATACAATGAGATTGAGTTTTCAAACAGACCAAAGGAATCTTGGATTGTACGTTGCATTGACAGAGACAACGAAAAAGATGGGGTTAAGTTCTGGATGTTCCCAGCATCATCGAAAAACAAGGACGGCGTTTATGATAAGATTATAAACCTTGCGAACCAAAGAGCAGCAAGCGCAGCTAAGAAGGGTAATAACTATTCAATCTTTGACCTTAATAATGGAATGGACTTGATTATTACATTAACAAGAACTTCCAACAATAAGACTTCAATACAGGTTGTTGATGAAGGAATGCCATCTCCTCTAACAGATGACTTTGAGCTTGGCATGTCATGGATTAATGACCCAAAGAAGTGGAATGAGGTTTATACGATTAAGTCATATGAATACATGAAAATCGTTGCCAGTGGAGGTATTCCAGTGTATGACAAGGAAGAGAAAAAGTACGTTGACAAGGAAGAGCGTGAAGCAATTAAGAAAAAGGCTGAGGAAGAACGTGTCAATGAAGAGTATACCGAAAAGAAGAAGGACTATTCGGAAATAGTCAATTCAGAGGACGTTGTTGTTGATGGAAACAAATTCGACACTGGTTCAACAGAACAAACCAATGAAGATGATGATTTACCATTTTAATAATTTTGTTTAAATGTTTCGATAGTGGCGAAATTATATTATTTTTACGGTCCGATGGCGTCATCTAAGTCCCTAAGGTTATTGACAACAGCATATGACCTTGAAAACAAGGGAATAGATATCATGGTTTTAAAACCATCCGTTGATAACAGGGACGGAGATGGCATCATACGGTCACGTGCTGGAATTGAAAGGAAATGCGTTACGTTCGGTGATGATGTGAACCTATACAAAGCAATAAAGGCATACAGGAATGCTTTGGCAGCAGAATTGAAGAATCTAGTATGGGTCATAGTTGATGAATGCCAATTTATGACAGAAAGACAGGTTACACAATTGTCTGATGTTGTAGATTTTCTTGACGTGAATGTAATTTGCTATGGTCTTAGGACTGATTTCCAAGGTAAACTTTTTCCTGGCTCCAAACGACTTTTTGAGCTTGCTGATGATATAGAAGAGATAAAGGCGACATGCGGAGTGTGTGGAAAAAGAAAGGAATGTATAAATGCTAGATTTGATTCTAACGGAGAGATTATCATTGACGGAGTCCAGGTTGACATAGGTGGTAATGAAAAATACAAACCAATATGTAGAAAGTGCTGGAAGGAAATGGTGAAGGAAAAAGAAGAGAAAATAAACAGCGAAATCTGAAACAAAAAATATGAAACAGCCTATTAAAAAGAAAGAATTTAAAAGACCAAGCATTAAAGATTTAAAGAGCGAACTAGGTCTGAACATTACGAAGGATAACCTTGTTACGTCAAGTGCTGATAAACCTCAGGAATTCATATCAATGCCAGATGCGTTTGTCGAGGCTACAAAGCTACCAGGTATTCCAATGGGAGTTACAACGATTATCCATGGACATTCAAACACTGGAAAGTCATTATTAAAGAACTGCCTTATTGCATCCGCTCAAAGGCAAGGAATTCTGCCAGTTATCATTGAGACTGAAAATAACTTCTCTTTCCAATTCGCCATTGATTGTGGAATGCGGGCAACTCCAGTATATGGTGATGTTGAGGTTGAGAAGGTTGATGAGGAAACTGGTGAAATATCATATGTAACCGAGAATAGAATCATTGATTATGAGGGTGAATTCCTTTACTATGATAGCCAGATACTTGCTGAGAAATTTGGAAACTTTGACCACGCACAAGGTAAGACTGTCACGAAGAAAAGAAAACTTCCAGTGATTGAGGATATAGCAATGTGTGTAAACCAACTTCTTGATTATCAGGAGGAAGGAAAGATTCAACAACCTCTGTTGTTCATTTGGGATTCTGTTGGTTCAATTCCTTCGTTTGCTTCGTTGATGAGTCAGAGAAGCAATTCAATGTGGGACGCAAAGGCGTTACAGGAGGCATTCAATATTCTCCTTAATAATAGAATACCGTCTTCAAAGAAGGTTTCCAGTCCATATACAAACACTTTTGTTGCGATTAACAAGGTTTGGCTTGACTCCATGTCAGCACCGATGGCAGCACCATCAATTAAGTTTAAGGGAGGAAACGGACTTCTTTATGCAAGCAGACTTACAATTCTTCTTGGCGGAACACTTTCGGCAGCAACGAAGAGACTTACAGCTACCAGCAAGGGTGAGAAGTACACCTACGGTCTTGTTACAAAGATTAAGGTGGTGAAAAATCAATTGGACGCTCCGTATGGCCTTACCTATGAAGGAACTTTTTGCTGTGTACCTGACGGTATGGTATCAGAGAATGCTCTTGAAGAATATAAGAAGAAGAACATTTCTTCAATACTCAAACAGTTGTCACAGCAAATGGCTGACAAGGGTAATGTCTCAGAGATAACGGAGGATGATATTTCCTTTGGTGAAGAAGATTCTGATGAATAAGGAAAATAGTGTACTTGCTTGTCAAGAAAGACAAGAACCCCCAGTGAATGTTTATTTAAGGGTCTATAACACATTAAAGAGTGTTGTAGTAGACTTTACATTAACACCTGATGGGTTTTCTTCTGATAATGAATAATGAAATAAAAAAAAAAGAGTTATGAATTTAGAAAAAGTTAAAAAAGGTGATGTAATCGTCATGAAGGATGGAACAGAGCATGAAGTAATAAACTCTGCCATTTTGTATAGCCCATTAAATCTTGAGCCAGTTAACGCTATTTTTATTGATTGTAATGGCGAAAGCAGAAAGGTATCTAATGATGATATAGTTGAGGTTAAGTATAATGGTTTTACAAGGACTGATGAAATTGTTGAAAACAAGAGACTCAGAAAAGAACTTGATAAGAAGATTCAGGAGATTAAGATGCTCCCGTCAAGCAGAGAAAGAAGTCTGTCTATCACAAAGCTTCAGGAAGCAGTTATGTGGCTTGGTATGGACTTAAAGAGGCTTAATGAGGAAGACCCTTATCCGTCATCAAAAGACCCTTCTACTGGCGATAAAATTGAGCCTACATCAGATAATTTGAAATTCTAATAACTTTGGGCGGGATATACATTCCGCCCATTTTTAAATTCCTAAAACAGTTATGATTGACAATAGAAAGAACGATTCATTGGTTGAACGTGAGGTCGCTGCATTCCTTGACGAACATCTTTATAAAGATAATGAAATAATCAAGGAATTTGCAAGGACGGATGGTATAAATGAACAAGTGGCTGGTTCTGATGTAATATTAAGCACAACAGACGGAAAATTGACCAGAGTCGTGGTTGATGAGAAGGTCGCTTCAACACAGGCAAACAGGAATCTTGGCACGTTTACGTTAGAACTTTCCTTCATAAACAAGGCTGGAAACAGGATGTGCGGATGGTTTACAGATACGTCAAAAATAACCGAATATTATCTTTTTGGGTGGATTAACAAGGCTGACATACCTTATGATGCTGAAACTAAAAGGTGGAATACCGACATGATAAGGAAAGATAACATACATGAACTTGAGTGGGCACTTGTATCCAGGAAGAAGATATTGTCTTTCCTAGAAAAGAAAGGATGGACATTTGAACGCCTTGGCAGACAAGATGAAAAGATAAGACAGAATGGATGCGTCACAACCAAGGATTTTATTGATGATGTTGCTTTCAGGTATTCTGAGAAATACAGGGAAAAACCAGTGAATCTAATGTTAAAGAAGGAAACATACATGAAATTATCTGACTATAACGGAAAAATAGTTTGTTGAAATTTGTTTATGTCCCATTTTTTTCATATATTTGTACCAGAATTTTATGAAACACATAAAAAATATGGACATATTGTTTAATATTAAGTATTATCTTTGGGAGAAACCGAAGGATTGGTATTACAACATGAAATGGCTGTTCAAGAATCTCTGGAACTTCAGAAAGGAGATTTGGAACTTCAGGTCATGGGACTTTGCTTATTGCATTGAGATGTTTGCCCGTTCACTTGAATTGTTGTCCGACCAGATTAGGAATGGACATGAAGAAGAAAGGTCTGCAACAAAGAAATCATATGCAATCAACGAACTTGTGCTCCAGTTAAGAAAACTTTCAAATGACAATGATTTCGGTTGTTTTGATGAATTTTTTGATGGCAACCACATTACAGTAAGTAGCGATGAGTATAATAAAGAATACTTAAAGAGACGTAAAGAAACACTTGACAGGATTCATAGATTGTTGGCGGGACAGAACAAGGAGGACTTTGATGAGTATAATGTTTTGGTTGGCGAGGAACATTATGATAAGTGGGTCGAGAAATACGATGGCAGTGGTTATGAAGGCTGGTGGGAATAAATTCAGTATTTTATAATAAAAAAAAAAAGAAGTTATGAAAACATTAGCATTTATTGTTTCTATTATTTTGATTTTACTTACGTGGAACGCATTCCATACATATAAGTGTGAAGTACAAGGATTTGATAAAAGCAACCTTGGTACTATTCTTGGAACCATTTTAGGTCTTGCAACAGAAGGTTGCTGTTGGTATTGGGTTTTTAAATTCTTAAACATTCTATAATATGGAATCGCCTGAATCGTCATATTTAACATTGGATGACTTGCTAATGGAGCAATGGCTAAGGAAAAGGGATTCTGGTGAACTGAAGTGGGTTACCAAGAATGGAGATAAAATAGCCATTAAGAGCATGTCGGATGCACACCTTGCGAATGCAATTAAGTGTTTGAGTGAGCAAAATGAGTTTTTGAGTGATGCAATTAATTATGAGCATGAGGATGCTGGGGATAGAATTTAATTTAGCATGGATAGGAGAGAAGAATTAGTTGAACTGTCTGGACAGGTCATCAATGGAATGCTGTCCGCAGACAGTTCGATACTGACAAAGATACTGGACAAGGCTTTTCATAAGAGCGTTGCCGAGTCTGCCGTTGAGATTGCTGCAAAGATGGTGGCTGAGATTGATAAACGGTTTTATTGTTAGACGTGAAAATATTTTAGATAAACTAAGAAAATATAACGGAAACTATAAATTTTAATTATTTTTTTTTTATGATAATAAAGAGTATACCAGAACCAAAAACATTGACACCAAAATCTTTAAAAGATATTTTGTTCAATGAAGAAAAACGTGTAAACGTAATAGAAAATATTATGCAAAGAGAACTTGTTTGGGGAGAAGCATGTATCGAAACATTATGGCATGATATTGTAGAATGTATTAAAAGCAATGTATATAACGCAAAAGAGAGGATTTTTAATGAGAAGCGTTTTGAAAATGCGCAAATGATTATTGGGAGTCTTGAATATAGCGAAATAGATAAATGTAATTATTGGCTTAACGAAAGGGTTGGAAAATATGACTTTAAGTCAATAGTAGACGGAAGCCAAAGATTAAGACTAATGTTATTTCTTGCGATTGCGTTCTTATACACACAGGCAAAGGCAAAAAACGATGAGTATGTAGATATGAGTTTCTTAAAGATAGATGGTAAACACTATAAATTCTTAGAAGCTGGAATTGACAAATTAGAACGTTTTTATAAAAAAATTGAGGAGACCCCTGTGCTAGGAATACAAAAAATGGTTGATAGTGTTAATGTAGACTCATATTTTAACAAGTTTAACAACGAGAACGAAAAGGATTATTTCGAAGTGTTTTTGCTGCTTGCTAGTCTTATTGAGAGTGATATTATTGGTCATTTTGATTTAGAAGACGCATTTAAAGTATCTATGGAAAACATATGGCTTTATGAGGAATATGTACCAGAAGAAGTTAAATTCGAAAGATTTGTTGATAGAAACAAAAAAACAACTCCAATGTCAGACGAATCTTTATATCCTAAATATATTATTAATCAGTTTAGTTCTGATAAGAAGGAGTTGGTATATGAAGAGTTTAAAAAATTCAAAGAAGTAGCAGAAAATATACAAAATAAGAAGGGTAACCAAGATGGGCGATTTAGGACCACGAAAAGTGGTCAGAATGCTACCATTTTCATTATGATACTAGCACTTAAAATATGTCTTGCGAACGAAGGAAACGACGCAATAAATCTAAAAAGGGTGTTTGCATCTACATTCGATTTAGGAAATATTGAATTCGGTGTTGAAAAGTGTTTTCGTAATGGTTTCGTGTTCAACACAGCAGAAGGGGCTGTGAATTATTTTAAAGTGTGCTATAAAATTGCAGTCTTTTTAAGGGATGATTCTTTTAGTTTACACAATAACATTTATGAAGATAACTATTATCTTAGAGATTTTGCCAAACCCAATGTCATTTGGTGGTATTTCATAAACCCAGCGTATATTGCTAGTACGATAAAGGACACAAACAGAGAGCGTTTTGAGTATATTAAAGGACTTTTATTTAGATTATATTCTTTTTATATTGTTCATAGGAGTTCTTCTACTAACTCACAAAATCTTATAAATTTATTAGAGAACATATCTTCTCTAATGATTACATCGAAAGTTGATAATGACACATTTAAAGAGCTGTTAAACACGAATGCTGATAAATATATAGAAACATCTGGGGGTTATGCAGGGCTGTCTGATTTGGTTGATTCATTGACTTATGGACGACCAAAAGACCGAAATGCAATGGAACATATTTTTATCACAATGGAGTATGATATACTTAGTAAAAATAGCAATATACCAAGGGATGTGTTTTATTCTTTATGGGATAGAAGGGGAAAGAAGAAAAATTACCACTTAGACCATTGGTATCCACAAAGTATGATACCAGAAGAAGATAAAGATGAATACACACACATTGGAAATCTTGTGCTTTTAGAAGAGGGGCTTAATTGTTCAAAACAGGATGATGTAAAATCAAACGATTGGTATTATATTCAATCAAAATTTATCCAGACATTACTTATGAATAAGAGTAATAGGGGTACATTTAATAATAACTTTCTTGATTTTATCGACAATTATCCATACTTAGTTAGGTTTGACTCTGATGAGATAAATAATCCTACAAAAGAAAACATGAGGAAACGCAGAAATTGTCTTACTAAGTTTTTTGTTGATTTTATAAAGGATTTTATTGAAAATAAAGATAAGAACGATACTGTATATGAGACCATTAATTAAATATACTGGAGGTAAATACGATGAATATGATAAAATAAAGAAGTATTTCCCAACCGCCATCAATAACTATTATGAACCATTTTTTGGTGGTGGTGGGGTCTTCTTTAGGCTCATGAATGAAAATAAAATTACTGGCAATACTAGTATAAATGATTATTCGTCGGACCTCATAGATTTTTATAGGTCGATTTCTGGGGAAACTTTTGGTGAAGAACTTTATAAAGTGTCTAATGCGTGGGATTGTGTGAAGTCACTTGGAAGAGTGATATATGAAAAACACGGTAAACGTTTTGGGAAATTGCTACTTGAAAGAACGCCAGAAAAGTTCGTTAATGAAGAAGTGTCAACTTTAATAAAAGACGAATTATCAAAGATAGAACTTGCTCTTCATGGTATTTCTTTACAAAATAAAATAGAGAAGGAATTAGAAAGCAAAATTAAGAGATTCAACGTAAAGGTTGATAAGGAGGAAAAATATCTTATTTATAATAAAATTATGAATCTTTTAAACGAATATCCACTGCAAACCAAATTAAAGACAGATATTCCTAAATGGTTTGAAACATCAGGATATATAATAAAGAAAGACGAAAAAAAATCACTTATTGATGAAATATCTGACTTCCTATGCGGCAAAAAGAAAGAAGAAGATATAGTGTATAAGTGTATAACAACAAGTGTTTGCCAAGGTTTCTATTTTGTTATAAGGGATATGTATAATGAATGGAACAACCACGGAAAGAAAGAAGAATACACGCTAAATGAAAGAAGCGCTCAGTGGTTCTTTATTAGAGAATATTGCTTTGGGTCGATGTTTAGGTTCGGGAAAAATGGTGACTTCAATATACCATATGGTGGTTTTTCTTATAACAATAAATGTTTCACCTGTAAAATAGAGAACGTTTTATCAGATGAATGTAAGGATATATTTAAAAAAATCAACATTTCTTGTGACGATTTTGAAAAACCGATTAGGGGATGGGTATATGACAAAAATGATTTCATGTTTTTAGACCCGCCTTATGATTCTACGTTTACTGAATATGACGACATACCGTTTACTAAGGAAGACCATAAGAGGCTTGCAAATTGTTTAAAAGAATGTGAATGCAATTGGTTAATGGTGATAGGTAAAACTGATTTCATATGTGATTTATATAAGGATTATAATATAGTTGAATACGATAAAACATATATGTATCAGGCAAGAGGTGAATATGATAACAAGAATACTACTCATCTATTAATAACAAACTATAAAATAAATGAAGATAAACGGTAGAATAACAAATGGGCAGCAATTAAGTTGCCCATTTTCTATTAATTAATCTCTTAAAAGCCTGTTCTGTTATTCTTACCTTCTTGATTCCTTCCCTTATGTTCCTATTCCTTATTATAATCCTTGACATCATCCCCTTTCCATTAATCTTCGGATGGTTCAGTATTCCCACTAAGTCAAACTGGCTTGGGTTAAATCTGGATATGAAACTTATTGGAACACCTATATAGCCTGGATAATCACCTGGGATGTCATTTGTTCTTGAATCTATGGCGTCGAAGTTGTCATATCTTGGATATAGCCTTTCGTTGTATTTCTTCGTCAGATTAAGTTTTTCCTTGTTCACTTGCATATTTGTCCACCACACAGCAGTAATCTTCTCAGAGGAGCCGCTAGGCGTGTCAAAACGCCTCAGAGTGTTGTTTCCAACAGACAACTGTCCAGTCTTAACATATTCGAATATAGCTTTCTTCTGAATCAATGAAAGCGGTGCAACGATGATGAACTTCTTACCATTTTCAATCAACATTTGAATTAATTTAACTGGAAGCCCACCAGAAAACGGTGGATTCGTTATAACAACGTCACACTTTTTTATTAAGGCAAGATTATCCTGAAATAATCCACTATTTATTGGTGTCTTCCTTTCATTAATCCCGTCAAATTCATACAGGAAAGGTGTTGAACCATTGAACGTTGCCATAAGTTTTCTTATACCAGAAGATTCAAAGTTATCCCTGAAATAAGCAACGAATTTTGAGGATTCTGGATTATCACAATTGCAATAAACCACCATCCCAGCAAGGTCGTAGTTTCTCATTTCCTTCTCCACGTCCGCATACTGGGTATAGAACTCATCCCCTCTTTTCCTGTTATTGAATTCGTTTAAAACATTCATATATCCTATAAATATAGGAAAGGAAGAAAAAAAAAAACGACCCAGGAAACAAACCCATGAGTCGTTTTTTCTTATTATTACTTAATCTCAAACCCTCTGTTCTTAAGTGTGATGTTTATAAGTGTCAAGTATTTTCTATACTGCTTCTTATCAAGCACCATTCCCATCAGATTAAGGTTCTTTTCCAGAGCATTCCTTACCACCTTGTTACGGCTGGTTGAATCTGATATGGTTGATGCAAACATCATGTCATTTTCAAATTCATCAATTGCATAATCAACGAAATCTGATTGTTCATCGTTACACTCAAGGGTCTTTTTAAGTCTATTGTGGTGAATGTTAAAAACATACATTTCAGCATTTTCCACCTTAACTTCTTCCTTCTCAACATTTTCGGCATATGCGCCAGAGAATACTGCCAGCATCATTGCCAATGTTACAAATACTTTCTTCATTTCAATTTCCCTTTCTTTTAAATTGTTATTAACTTAACTTCATATAATATATAGTATTAATAATCAATAAATTACAGTTTTTGATGGATTATTTGTCAAAAGTACACTTATTTTTGATACAGGTCAATTATATTGTATTAAAAGTGTCATATTTTAGTAATTTAAACTATTTATAGTAACGAAAATGAATTGCTAAAAGAAATAATAAGATATGGTACTTAGTGAAGAAGTAAAAGCATTATTTCTCAAGGTTCGCCGTTTGCTCGGTGCCCCGATTCGTCCTGTGCAGTTAGAGGATGAACAACTTTGTGAGTTACTTGATGTTGCAGTTGGTGACTACGCAGAGAAGGTACAGAACTGGGCACTTGAGGTACAATGGCTCAACCTACAAAATCAAAAAACGATACAGTTTCAGAATCCAAACGAATTGGCATATGCTATGACGGTAAGGACACTTGATTGGTCACGACCTTATTCAGAATGGTTTAGCCGCGAGGTCGGTTTACAACAACGTGGAAGCTATGAATTAAAGAAAGACTTCTTCCAGATTGAGAAGGGAAAACAAGTCTATGTCATACCTGCTGGAAGGGAGATAAACAGAGTCATGTATATCACACCGTCAACGACCAAGGCTGCTCTATATGGTAATCTTGGAACGCTTGACACTGGTATGGGTGGAGGTTATGGACAATACGGAAATCTTGGCAATGGAATGGGTCTTACTGGATTCTATGTTGGCTCTGCATATGATACTGCACTTATGGCAGCAGACCTTAAGTATAAGAACTCGTTGCTTAGAGGAGACCTTGCATATAAGGTAACGGCAGGACCGAACGGAACGCACCTCGTACATCTTCTGTCAACACCAGGCTCAAAGAACATGATAGGTGGAGTGGCAGCAGATGATAGTTGGGGATGGAGTAAATTCGTATCGTGCTTTTGCTGGTATACATTCTATGAGACTTCTGGTACTGAGGAAGATAATATGAACTGCATGCTTGAGAATAAGGATGACGTTATCATAACACCAGACCAGGTTCCACTTTCTGAAATGAAATATGAGTTGATGAATTTTCCAACGCAACAGATTATAAGAAGACTTCTCGTTGCGGAGGCTAAGATTCTTTTGGGTAACATCAGGGGTTATGCAAGCGGCGAGGTTAAGATACCGAATGCTGAGATGAAACTCGACTATTCGATGCTTCTTGAACAGGGCAAGTCTGAGAAGGAGGCAGCACTTAACGACCTAAAGGAACGTCTTGACAGGATGACTCCTTGGAATCTCATGGAGAAACAGGCAACAATGAATGAAAAGCTATTGGAGGTTCTTAAGGCAAAACCACTTATGCATAACTTGAAGACAATTTAACGATAAATCCCCGCATTTTGTGGGGATTTATTTGTTTTTTAACTGAAAAACACATATATTTGTAATGATGGAAAAGAAAGATTTTCTAATAAAGGCTAATACTAAACATAATAACAAGTATGGGTACGAAAAAGTACCAGAAGTTTTCAGAACCCATGACAAGATTGAAATAGTGTGTCCAATTCATGGAAATTTCTTCCAGGTAGCTAAGGACCACTTGAATGGTCGTGGGTGCAAGAAATGCGGGGTCATGAAAAGCTCTGAAACGCGTACATATACAAAAGATGAGTTTGTAAAGAAGGCTAGGAAAATACATGGGTATTTCTATAACTATGATAAAGTGGTGTACAAAAAGGGGAGTGATAAAGTTATAATAACGTGCCCAATACACGGAGATTTTAAACAGACACCTATAAAGCACTTATTCGGTCATGGATGCCCAGAATGCGCAAACGAAAGAATATCAAAAGCACAAAAAAAAGGTTCGGATGAATTTATAAGACAGTCAAGGGAAAGGTTCGGCGACAAGTTTAACTATTCAAAGGTTGATTACAAGAACAATAAGACCAAGGTAACGCTTATATGCCCCATTCATGGTGAGTTTAAAATAACGCCCGCTTCTCACCTCAAATCTATATACGGTTGCCTTAAATGCGGCAATGAAGCGGCAAAGAAAGCAATAACTAAGGATAAGAGTCATTTCATCAAAAAAGCAACGGCTGTACATGGTGACAAATATGACTATTCAAAAGTTGATTACAAGGATTCACATACAAAAGTATGCATAATATGCCCCAAACACGGTGAATTCTGGCAAACACCATTTAATCATATCAATGAGCACGGTTGCCCCAAATGCGTCCGTCAGATATCCAAATGGGAGCAGGAGGTCTATGATTTCATAATTTCTCTCGGAGTTGATGCTGAACATTCAAACAGGGAAATACTTGATGGGAGGGAAATTGATATATACCTTCCAGAAGAACACATCGGGATAGAGTGTGACGGACTCAGGTGGCATAACGAAACCCATAAACCAAAGAATTACCACCTTGAGAAGACCAATGCATGCAAGGATAAGGGAGTAAGACTCATACACATATTCGAGGATGAGTGGGTTCACAACAGTGAAATATGGAAGTCCATGCTCAGGAACATGTTTGGAAAGATAGAAAACAGAATTTATGCCAGGAACTGTGAAGTGAGAGAGGTAAATGCAAGGGAAAAGAGAAGATTCCTGAAGCATAATCATATACAAGGGAACGCGCAATCCACTTTTAATTACGGTCTGTTTCACAACGGGGAACTTGTTTCACTCATGACATTCGGCAATCCGAGGATAAACATGGGAGGAAAAAAGAAGGAAGGTTCGTATGAACTTGTGAGGTTTTGTAACAAGATAAATACCAATGTTATAGGTGGTGCTGGAAAGCTGTTTTCGCATTTTGTGAAGGAACATAACCCTTCTGAGATTGTCTCGTATTCAGATAAACGGTGGGCAACTGGAAAGTTGTATGAAATACTTGGGTTTGAGAATACGCATGATTCAAGACCGAATTATTTCTATGTTGACAACCTGACCAGGGAAAACAGGTTTAAATATAGGAAATCAGAACTTGTAAAGGAAGGATACGATAAGAATAAGACCGAGCATGAAATAATGCTGGAGCGTGGAATATTCAGGATATACGACTGTGGAACGAAGGTGTGGAAGTGGAAAAAATAGTAGAGCTATATAGAGTTTGACCCGATAATTGTGAAGTGGGTTAGGAATGTCCGCATTTTTTTTGTTAATGGCGATATTTATTAGAAAATAAGAAATTAATACGTATTATAATATGAATAAGAAACAAATAAGATTAACAGAACAAGTCCTTCATAGGATTATTAAAGAGTCTGTAAACAAAATGCTAAAAGAAAACTATGTTAATGAAATAATAGAAAAATATGGAAACCCACCATATACAGCTTATTTTAGATATGAAGGTTTTTGGGATGCTTGCAATGACCCTAAATATTTAGAAGATTATATACTTGATGTAGAGAAACATTACAGTTCCACTATGGGAGAGTGTGGGCAAGCATCAATATGTAATGGTGATGAGGAAGAAATATTCACTATAGGGTAATTTGTGCCATCTGTTATATTATTACCAAAAAATAATGGGTGAACCAATCAAGGTTCACCCATTTTTGTATCAACTGTTAGTGCCCGTATTTGGTTTACACTTAGTCTAAAGTTTCTTTTTTCCTTTTCTTTTCTGCTTCATTCATTCTCATTATGATGTCAGAGAATTTTTTGCTCTCGTTCTGCATGGACACAGCCTCTGAGTCGGCTATTTCCGCCAGGTGAGCCTTTACGCTGTTGATTCCGTTCTCACTGACAATCTTCATTCCTTCTTTTTCAGACATCTGTGTCATTTCTGACAACCTGTTACCGAATATGGTCCTAGCCTCCTTGTATGTTGTCATTGTATCGTTAATTCCTCTTGCAGAGTTTGCCCTGCCCATATTAAATGAATCAATGTTATCTCCATGTACCTTTACCAAGACGTATATTTCACCAGTATTCATATTTTTTGGCTCGTAGCACATTCTACATAGATAACAGTCCATCTTGATTGGTTTTCCATCTTCACCAAGAACGTCACCGTATCTTCCACAGGGACACTTATAATAGAGTCTTCTCTTCTGGGTTGGTCCGTTTGCGTCGAATCTGTCATTAAATTCAACTGGTGCTGTATTTCCATCTAACGTATACGGCTTTAGGGCGTATTTTACTGCCCATTTGTCACCCTGTCTGTGAAGTGGGACAATAGGGGTCTTACCATCCCAAGTCTTTGATTTCTTCTCATTTCCTTTCTCATCATATTCAATTGTCGGAACATAATTAAATTTATTTTTCCCAGGAACATACGTGTCTTCAAGTTTGTCATATAATTCCTCGCTGATGGCAAAGAACCTTCTAGCTATTGCATTTGAAACATTTCCGTTTTCCTCTCCCTTTGTTCCTACATTAAGAGTTGAAGCATTTAAGATAATGTTCTGAATTTTCGTGAAATCAAGATTTCTACAGGTATATGCAGCCGTTGAAATGCCGAGAAGCTTAAGTTCTCCAGCAAATCTGTCGAAAGCATCAAGCAGCCATTGTCCTATAAAATCCCCCTCCTCATTAAGTCTGATAAATTTAGCTCTGAACGACTTAGGATTGGCTTTAATCGCAGCAATGTCATATTTTGAGAAAATCTTAGACCAATCGTTTTCATATATGTAGCTTGCAAGATTTGCCCTTGCGCCTTTTGGTTGTTTTAAGTTATTATTTCTTGCTGCTTCTTCAATGTTTTCCAACACCATGCCAAGCATTGATTTTTCTTCTTTCATACCAAGCATTGGGTCTTCTGGCATTTCCATTGATTTGTTTGTTTGTGCATTAATTGGGTTGAATGTCTGTTTTCCATTACTTAGAAAAGCAAACCATTTATTTTTTGTGTTTGGGTTAGTAAGAAGCGCAGCCGCCATTTCTTCTGGGTTTACAAGATACATCTTTATGACTCTTTGCATTGACAACATCAATTCTGGGTCATCGTTTGTTGAAAGCCACATAAGATGAAGATTAGAGTTTTTCTTATGAAGACCCTCATAATTATGCTCGGAACCACGTGCATAACATGCATACCCGACAAGACACTCTTTCCAAGCTGGACACCTGTGAGCAGTGGTGAAATTTATTACAAGCGTATCATTTGGAAGTTTAGAATTTCCATATGTGTACATTGCACCAGGCATTTGAAAATCATAGCCGAATTTGCTGTTTAATACTTTGTTAAATTCTGCCTTGAAAAATAAATTTTTAAGAATAGTCAATGCATTATCATCACCATTTTTTGCCATTTCTGCTAATTGGGAATACGTTGGGTTGCTTTCATCTTCGTCAAGGTGATGATTCTTTCTCGTTCCACTTCTAAAATATCTAATTATTTCATCTTCTGGTACGTCGGTTAAATCAAGGTTTTCGTAATCAAAACCAGTTATATCTTTTAAGTTTTTTGGTTTTTTATCTGACAATTCATCGCCAACCTTATATTTGGTTCCAAACATTGCTCTGTCGTTGCCTGCTTCTCCAGCCCTTTCCTGGTCGTATGCTGATGTAAGAGATAATTTGTCGAGAATATCACGATACCTCTGAAAACCACTGAATCCGCCATATTTTTGATTTAACGCCATACGCTCACTTGCTGGGGTGTTAGGGTCTTCAACCTTTAACATCGCATCTATTGCATCCCTTACTTCTGGGGACATGTTTCTTAATGCCTCTTCATAAGAGCCATTATTCTTCGCAAGAGCATTTTTGCCATATGCGGTTCTTTCTGCTCCTTTATCCAAAGCGATACCTACATTTTTGGCACGTTCAGCAGTCTTCTCTTTATGTGTGTCGTAGTATTTTTGGAAGCTATTGACCAAATCCTTTTTCGCTCTTGTCACATATTTCGTATCTGGTTTTGATGAGTCCTTCTTTTTCTTTGCTTCAGTTAATAACTTAACACTACTGCCACGAAACATTTCATTAATTGCTTCTTCTACTATTTTATCAACGTCAATATTCTTCATATTTAAAACTTAAAACTTTTTCTTTATTTTAAAATAAATATTTTATTTACTTTGTTTTATTGCAATATTTTACATATATTTGTAGCATGAAACAACCAGTTAGAAAAAGGATAGCAGAAGCAAATAACATTCAGACCAGAAAACAACAATACATCGCTGTGATTGATGGGAACAATTTGCTTAAGATAGCTCTTGTTGACAAGAGAGAAAATCAAAATGGACTTGAATACGGTGGGGTTTTCATGTTCCTCAAAATGTTAGGTGGTGTTCTTTTGAAGAAGGATTTTGATTATTGCTTTGTTTGCTGGGACGGAGAAGGTTCTGGTGTACTAAGATGGAACTATTATAAGGACTATAAAGCAAACAGAGACAAACACTATGAAATGCAAAACGATTATTACAAGAAACTCAACGATTATGCAAAGGCAGTAATAGCTTATTCAAAGAGTAAGAGATTTAATGATAATACAGATTACAAGGAAACGGATGAAGAGTCATTTGAAAGGCAGAAGTTTATCATTCAATCAATACTTGAAGAGTTATGTGTAAGACAACATGAATATGATAAAGTAGAGGGTGATGACATTATATCATACATTGTGCACAACAAACACCCAGAAGATAAAGCGGTGATAGTTTCGTCTGATAAAGATTTAACACAATTAATATCAGATACAGTAATCGTGTATAACCCAAGGACAAAAATTTTCATCACAAAAGACAATTCATCGGATATACTTGGTATTACTCACAAAAACGTTGTCCTTGAGAAGATGCTTTGTGGTGACCAGTCAGACAACATAAAAGGAGTAAAGGGGATAGGACAGTCAACACTCATTAAACTATTCCCAGAAATCGTTAACGAAGAAACCAATTTGGAGTGCATTATAGCCCGTTCAAAAGAGTTGCTGGCTGAGAGGAAGAGCCAAAAGAAAAAACCCCTCAAATCGCTTGAAAACATTGTAAATGGTGTGACCGATGGATGTCAAGGTGATAAGCTATATGAAGTGAATAGAAAAATAATAGATTTATCTGAACCATTGCTGACGAAAGAATCAATGGATGAGCTTGATGATTCACTATATGTACCAATAGACACTTCTGAACGAGACATAAAGAATGTATACAATATTATATATGAAAATGGAATGAACGACCTGGTTGATGAAGAAAAATTTGGAAACACGTTTTCGCCATATGGCAGAATCATAATGATGGAAAAAAGAAGATATGAAAATTTTCTTAAAAAAAACATCGAATAATTTGGATATTAAAAAGAAAAGACATATATTTGCCGAGAAATTAGAGAGTTAGTTTTTTTATTTTTTTAACTTTTTTTTGAAAAATTTATGGAAAATAACGAAAAAAGAGATTACAAGGAAGAAAGATTTGAGTTTACAATCTTCGTAAATGATTTCATTATCTGTAGTAGGAACTTTAGGATTTTCAACTACATCGAGAACAGCATGAACACCCTTGAGTTCAAGGAAACAGTTGATGGTATTGTCAAGATGATTGATGATGACCTTAAATCAAAGAGCAGGGTTTATACATGGTACAATTATGACCCGAACTATGTGAATGAGAACGACGAATTCAACCGACCACTCATCGAACCTTGGAAATGTACCTTTAAGATTGTCATCTACGACAACAAGAAGGAAGTTATTAGTAAGATTTGGGATGGTTATGCATACCCGAAGCAAATTCGTGAGCGTGTTGACCTTAGTAACAAGAACGTAAAGGTCTACAATGACAATGGAGAGCCGTTCCTCTATGAGAAGGAGGCGTTCTTTAAGGCAAATGCTGGTCGTCTTACTTTTGACCAGGAGCTTCTTAGGGCGATGATTATGGATAAGCAAGACATCCTTCTTGCAATAACGAAGACAATCTGCAAGGCTTGTTCCCCTTCTCGTGAAGAGTTGAAAGATTCTGGCTATTTTGACGTTCGTGATTCTGGAAAGTATCTTTCAAAGTATACAACATCAGAAGTGTATGCTACAACAACACCAGAATACAATGAAGATGGAGATTTTGTTGGATATAAGAAGTCTGGCAATTCGAAGCGTTATGATTACAATATCAAGCAAGTGAATAAGAGGCTTGAGAATGTCTGGGCAAAGGAGTTAAAGAATAAGACAAAAGAATATTTCAAGAATTTGTATTAAATGTAAAAAAAATGTTTGATTATGACTCAAAATAGAAAAGATTTAGGGTATTTAGGTGAAAGCTTTCAATATAGACTTGCCCATGAGTTCATTACAAATCATACATTTTTCGAGGATTTAAGCCCGATTATCGACCAAAACATGTTCACTGACCCAAACCTTAAAACGTTTGTTGGTGTACTGCGAAATTATTACGAGAAGGAGGGGTGTGTCCCCTCCTTCGATATGATGGGAATTGAATTGAACAACATTTCTCATTCTGACAGGGAATCTGAGACATATGCAGCTGTTCTTGATAAAGTTATGAATACACAGGTTGATGGGTCTGACAGAATCAGGGAGTTTGCGGAAAAGTTTTTCAGACAGCAAAACATCATCAAGACAGCAAATGAAATTCTGAAGATTGCTGGAAACGGTGACACGGAAAAATATGAAGCATGTGTTGGTTTGCTGAATGATGCAATGACAAAGGGCATGCACAACGATTTCGGTGAAGGTGTTTTTGACCATTTGTCTGAAACCCTGTCAGATGATTATCGAACTGCAATCCCAACTGGAATAGAAGGTATTGATAATGTTCTTGAAGGTGGTCTTGGTAAGGGAGAGCTTGGTGTAATAATTGGGCCTTCTGGATTTGGAAAGACGTCACTTACGACAGCAATGGCTTCACATGCCGCCTTGAAAAACTTCAAGGTTCTCCAGATTTTCTTTGAGGATAGAGTGAAACAAATCCAGAGGAAACACATTGGAAGGCTTACGGATGTAGAAGCAAAAGATTTGTCGAAACCAGACATGGTAGAGCAGGTCAAAAAGAAGTTAGATGACCTGGATGAAGAGAGCAAGAGAAGAATAAAGGAAAACCTTAGAATGATACGTTTTCCAAGTGGAGAAAAGACAGCCAGGCAAATAGGAAATTTCATTAAAAAGCTAACAAACAGCGGCTTTAAACCTGACCTTGTTATCGTTGACTACTTTGAATGCCTTGCACATGAAAACGATAGGTCTACAACAAGTGAGTGGGAACGTGAAGGAAAAACAATGCGAAAGTTTGAAGCAATGGCAGGAGAACTTGATATAGCAATATGGATTCCATCGCAAGGTACAAAAGATTCCGTCAATGCTGAGGTTGTGACAATGGAAAAGGCTGGTGGTTCATTTAAGAAAATGCAAATTGCACATATCATCATGTCAATAGCAAGGACGATTGAGGATATAAACGAGAATAAGGCAACAATTGCAATCTTGAAGAACCGTGCAGGAAAGAGCGGAGCAGTATTCCACGACGTTAATTTCAACAACGGAACTTGTAAGATTTCCACGGAAAATGCTGATGTTGTTGAAAGCATGTATGAGGAAAATGAGAACAGAGAAAAAAGCAAAAATGAGCTAATAAAAAAACTCATTGAAATTAACAAGGAGCACTAATTTTTTTTTTAAGTGGAAATTATTGGTTATCAACAACATCCGTTTTGGTGGCCAATTTTTTTTTCATTTTTTCGGATTTTTTTGGTTTAGTAGGGTGTATTTATTTCTACACTTGATATCAAAAAAATGAAAATGGTTAACCGTTTCGAACAAAAAAAAAAATAATAAATAAAAAGTTTTGTAAAAATAATGGAAGTCAGAAAAAGCGATGGGTCGTTCGAGGAATATGACCCCTTGAAGGTGAAGCGTGGAATATGCGAGGCATATAACGCAATCGACGAGAAATGTCCAGAGGGACTTCTGGATTCCCTAATTAAAAACCTCTTAATATACGACAAGATTGCATCATCTGAAATCAGGCGTCAGATAGAGGAGGCGATGATGTCAATCAACAAGAAAGTTGCAAGGGCGTATATTAAAAAATACGAAGAACTTGAGGGTGAGAGTAAACGTCTTAAAAAGGATAACGACTTTATAAGTGACTATATCAACGCATCTAACGCCTCCACTGGTTCAAAGTACGATTCAAACGCAAACGTTGAGAAAAAGAACGTTGTCACCCTTGGACAGGAATTGCATAAGGGAAAGAACATACAGGAAAACCGCTACATTATGCGTAACAAGATTCAGGCCCTGTATACGAAAAAACTTGCAAACCAATATATCAAAGACATTGAATCTCACGTTCTTTATAAGCATGATGAATCTGGAACACCAGGGTATCCATACTGTGTCGCAATTACAATGTATCCATTCCTCACAGATGGTTTAAAGACACTTGGCGGACAGTCGAAGGCACCAACTGACCTTAAATCGTATTGTGGGGAGTTCATCAATCTTGTTTATTCTGTTTCATCCCAGTTTATGGGTGCAGTTGCCACCCCAGAGTTCCTTATGTATATGGATTATTTCATTCGCAAGGATTATGGGGATGATTATCTCTCCATATTGGATAAACAAGTTGAATTAAATAAAAAAGGCCGTACACTTGAGCAGGTAATTGAAAATTGCTTCCAACAAGTCGTGCATTCAATGAACATGCCAGCAGGTAATCGTGGCTATCAAACAGTGTTCTGGAATATCGGCTATTTTGACGAAAACTATTTCAAGGGTGTATTCGGTGATTTCAGATTCCCTGATGGTTCAAAACCAGTTTGGGAAACGTTATCTTGGCTACAAAAGAAGTTCATGAAATGGTTCAATAAGGAAAGAGAAGAGTATGTCCTTACATTCCCTGTTGAGACAATGGCAATGCTTACTGACGGTCATGATATTGTTGACAAGGAATATGCGGACTTTACGGCAGAGATGTGGTCTGAAGGTCACTCATTCTTCTGTTACTTAAGCGATTCGCCAGATAGCCTTAGTTCGTGTTGCAGGTTGCGCAACTCACTAAAAGACAATGAGTTAGATGAAGAACACAACCACACGACACACCAATTCTCAATGGGTACGGCTTCTGTTGCCACTGGCTCAAAGTCTGTAATGACAATTAACCTGAATAGGGTTATCCAGGATGCAACAAGGCGTTACTTCAAGGAAGTGGAAGGTGTTGAAATTGAAAAGGGAAGTGCTGTTGATATAACAAAGGTTACCAACAAGCCTTATTTATATGAATACATAAAAGGCGGTATTACAGAACTGACAGAGAGGGTTCACAAATATCAAAGAGCTTTCAATGAGATTATCAAGGATTTCTACAACGCAAAAATGCTCGATGTTTACAGTGCTGGATACATTTCAATGAAAAAACAGTACCTTACAATTGGTGTGAACGGTCTTACCGATGCCGCTGAGTTCCTTGGAATTGAGCCGAACCTTAATGATGAGTATAAGGAGTTTGTTAACAACATTCTTGAGACTATCAATATCTCCAACAAGAAGGATAGGACGAGGGATTGTATGTATAATACCGAGTTTGTTCCTGGTGAGAACCTTTCCAATAAGAATTATAATTGGGATAAGAAGGATGGGTACTATGTGTCACCGAAGCACATTATGTATAGCAGCTACTTCTTCAACCCAGAGGATACAGAACTGTCACTCCTTGACAAGATGAAGCTTCATGGAAACGACTACGTGAAGTATCTTGACGGTGGACAGGCTTGTCATTTGAATATCAATGAACACCTTTCATTTGACCAGTACAGACAGTTGCTTAGGGTCGCCTCTGAATATGGCTGCTCGTATTTCACATTCAACGTTCAATCAATGTATTGCCCAAAATGTGGGCATATTGATAAACACCCACTTTCCAAATGTCCTATTTGTGGAAACGAAACCCCAGATTACATCACACGAATAATTGGGTACTTAAAGCGTATAAGTTCATTCAATGAGGCTAGACAAGTTGAAGCAAAAATGAGATATTATAACAAAGAATGATGTTATGTTGAAATATTATAATTCAATGGTGGTATTCGAGGAAATACCAGATGAGATAACGTTAGCGATTAATATCACGAACTGTCCTTGTCATTGTCCTGGTTGCCATTCAAAGTATCTTTGGGAAGATATTGGAACAGAACTCACGAACGATGAAATTGACAGTCTTATAGAGAAAAACAGTGGTATTACCTGTGTTTGTCTCATGGGTGGAGACTCAGACCATGTATCGGTAAATAATGTTGCTAAATACATGCTTTCCAAACATCCAGGTATTAAGGTTGGTTGGTACAGTGGATTCAGTGAGATACCGAACGAAATAGACATCAATAATTTTGACTACATAAAAGTAGGTCCTTATATTGAAGAATGCGGTGGGCTGGACAAGGAAACCACCAACCAGATTCTCTATAAGGTTGAACATAGTTATTTATTTAGTTCCCTTGTGAATATAACAAACAAGTTTTGGAAGAAACATGGAAAATAGGTTTGAATTAACACCAAAAGAACTTAAACTTGCAGAAGAGTTTGAAAAACAGCATGAACACAAAGATGTTAACAAAGGGGTAATAGGTGGACACATATCATACACCTTTACGCCTAACGGAATTTTCAGAGGTGTCCGCATAACATGTTCAATTTGTGGTGATTATGAAGATATAACAGATTATTCAGTGTGGTGAAATAAGGGGTTGGCTTAAATTAGTCAACCTCTTTTTTTATTTATTATTTTATGGAAAAAAGTATTTTTTATATACTTATTAAGGTAATAAGATACGAAACAACAAGCTATGGCTAAGAAACAATTCTTTAATATAAAATACCCGTTCAGGAATGAAGGTGTACAACATTTTTATCTGGATGCCAATGAAACGTTGATAGATAAGGCAAGAAGCACATTAATGCACATTGTGTTTACCCCTAAAGGACAGCGTATCAGACTTCCAGAGTTTGGTACCGACCTTATTAAACACATATTTGAACAAAATGATGGTACGACATGGGAAGCAATTAAAACTGAAGTTTCAGAGTCTGTTTCAAGATGGGCGCCAAACATAATACTTAACAATATAAGCGTAGTTAAAAACGAAGATAACGAAGCACAAATATTTGTCAGACTTGACTATTCTGTTAAAGAAGGAAACATGGTAACAAACGATAGTGTTGTTGTCCAGGTTTAATAAATGGAAAAAGAAGAAAGAGAAAAAAAAAATGAGCAATAAACACATAAATTACCTATCAAGAGATTTTGAAGCCGTTAAAAGTGAGCTATTGAAATTTTCAAACCAATATTATCCAGAAGTGTTTGATGATTTCAATGACTCATCAATAGGTGCTTGGTTCATTGATATGGTTTCGGCAATTGGTGACGACCTTAACTATCATATAGACAGGACTTTCCAAGAAACTAACATAGACAGTGCAAATCTGAGAAGTACGGTCTTGAATCTCGCCAGAACAAACGGTTTTAAGGTTCCAGGCAGAAAAGCTTCGATGTGCGAGATAGAGGTCAGTTGTGTTTTACCAACCGATACAACAGATATTTCATCTCCAGACTGGAGATATGCCCCTATATTACAGAGAACAAGTATTGTTTCGGCTGGCAATAACAACTTCCAACTTACAGAAGATGTTAATTTCGCAGAACAATTCAACAGTGACGGTTATTCAAATAGAACAATAGTCCCTTCAAGAAATGGAAATGGCGACGTTACTGGTTATACCATAACAAAGAGTACCATTGCCGTTAACGGAAACAGCAAAGTATATAGAAAGGTTCTTTCCGCAAGTGATGTGAAACCTTTCATGGAAATTGTTCTTCCAGAAGACAATGTGCTTGAGGTTGAATCCGTGATTTTTAAGGAGACGTCAGATTACAGTACGTCACCTAATGTATATGAATATTTTATTGATGCTGAGGAATATAGAACCTCAAGTGATGCCGTGATGACATACAGGTTCTTTGAATGTGATTCTTTGGCTGACCAATGGAGATTCGGGGATGTTGTCAATTATAGTAATTATATCGTTGATGATATTAGAAAACCCCATAAATATGTTGACTATACCGAGGGAGACAAAGAAACAACCAGGGCTACAAGATATTATGTTGGGGAGTGGAAACCATTAAGGCAAAAGTTTATCACTGAGTTTACCGACAATGGCTATATTAAGCTTATTTTCGGTTCTGGTATCAAATACGATGAAGTACCTAAAAAGCAGACCAAATACGCCGATTATATTGCCTCTAAACTAATAAATAATGATATGCTCGGTGTTCTGCCAAATGAGGGTTGGACTATGTTTGTAAGGTATAGGGTTGGTGGTGGAATATCTACCAATCTCGGTCCTGGCGCAATAAATAAAATCTCGTTGGCAAACATTGACTGGGGAGGAAACATTGCTGACACGAACGGCACGTTAAGAGGTAATGTCATCACATCAATGAAGGTCACAAACATATCAACCGCATTGGCTGGAAAGGATGAGCCTTCGGTTGCAGAATTAAAGAATCTTATTAAGTACAATACTTCCGCACAGAACAGGTCAGTCACAGTCAAGGATTACAAGGTCAAACTTATGCAGATGCCACCAAGATATGGCGCTCCATTCAGAAATTGTGTTCTGGAGACAAACAATAAAATAGAAATGGATTTCCTTGGAATGAACGCAAATGGTAAGTTAGATTCATCTTTGCCAGAGACACTTGTTACGAACGTAATAAAATACATGTCCCACTATAAACAGATAAATGATTATATTGAGATAAAGAGCGGAAGGATTTATAATATAGGGGTTTCCGTTGATGCATTCATCGATAAGAATTATAATCCTGGCAACGTTGTCAAAAACATTATTGATACCGTTACAAATTATTTCGATGTAAACAAACACGACATGGGAGAGGATATTTTCGTCGGTGACCTTGAAAAGGAGATTACTCTTGTGGATGGGGTGATAAGTCTTATAGGTATTAAAATTTACAAGATATGGAATGGTTCTTATAGTCCAGACAAATGTCCATTGCCTACGGTTATTGATGGCGCTGGTTGTGAGCCAGTATCAAGCAGTCCGTTTATTCTTGAAGATAGAAACGCAATGTCAGAACAAATAGACCTCGATGCAATAGACCATGTATTATTATCTGATTACAATAGTCTCTTTGAAATCAGACAGCCTAGTATTGACGTCCAAGTGTCTATAAAATCAAGATAATCAATTAGTTACGGAAAATTAAGAAATGTTATGGCTTGTAATTGTAAACAGAGAAATGAGATAATAGAGAAATATGGAACACCAGAAGAGGAAAGCCTTTTAAGTATCTTATATAGGAAATTATTAAAAGTATTCCTCTTTCTGATGTTATTGGTTTTAGGGGTAATATTAGTGCCGTTTATCTTTGTGGTCGTGATTTATAAAATGGCGTTTGCGAATGGGGATGATAGGACAATAGTGATGCCAGATTTTAAAAAATACATAAAGAATGGAAAATAGTTACAGAATACATACAGAAATTACTAAGGACGCCGTTTTAAATGTGAATATGAAACAAGACTTTGATTTTCTTGAAGTCTTGTCATTGAAATTAAGACAGGCTGATGCCTATAAACTCCACTCTTCCAATTATGGCGTCATAGTTGGAAGGGTTCTTGCTAATGATGCGTTTGGTATCCCAAACGCCAAGGTTTCTGTGTTTATCCCAAACGAAGGCGGTGAAACTAGTGAGATTGAAAAATTGTATCCATATTCGTCAATACGTTCTACCGATTCAGATGGAAGAAGATATAATCTATTGCCAGATTATAGTAACGATGATTGCTATCGTGTTGTTGGAAACATGCCAAACAAGAGGCTTGTACTTGATAACGATACAATTCTTGAGGTGTTTGATAAATACTGGAAGTATTCGACAGTTACAAATAACTCTGGAGACTATATGATTTTTGGTGTCCCAAGCGGAAACCAGGAATTAAAGATTGACCTTGACCTTTCAGACATTGGAATGCTTTCTCAAAAACCTACGGATTTCACGTATAAGGGTTATAACCTTTCCATGTTTGACAGTCCGACACAATTCAAGGAGAGCACAAACCTTGAAAGCCTTCCTCAGATTTTCAGCCAGAATAAGAGTGTGTTTGTCTACCCTTTCTGGGGTGATGTGGAGAATGGTATAGCAGCCATCACAAGAAGTGACGTTCAAATTCAATACAAATTTGAGCCGACATGTGTTTTCATGGGCTCAATTATCTCTGATAATGACTCAAACGCGATTAACCATAAATGTGCCGCTCATATCAATAACGGAATGAATGACCAGTTGGTTACTGGAGAGGGAAACATTGAGATGATTAGAAAAACACCAGATGGCCTTATAGAAGAATTCCAAGTCCAGACTGGTGAGAGTCTTATTGATTCAGATGGAGTATGGTGCTACCAGATTCCAATGAACCTTGATTATGTTGGAATGGATGAATATGGAAATATTGTTCCTACTGATAACCCAAGCAAAGGTGTACCAACAAGGACACAGGTAAGATTTAGGATTAGTAAAAACGAAACTGGCGACGAAGGATTTTCAAGACATACCGCAAAATACCTTGTCCCGATGAATCCAGTGTTTGACCCGACAAAAAGAAAACCTACGATAAACGTACCAGGAAAGGAAATTGAGAAGATGTATAACTTTGGGTCTAATACACCACAAAGTTGTTTCCGTGACCTTTATTGGAACAATGTATATAGTGTAAAGAACTATATCCCGAAGGTACAGGTTGCACATAGGGCTGTTTCTAAGAACTATTCCGCTTTAAAGGGTGCAAATCTGGCAACAGACCAAAACCAGATTCCATTTAACAAGCTTAGGGTTGACCTTCCTTTTGTGTATATGGCACTTTGCATGCTGTATACAATGATTGCTGTGATTGTTGAGGCTATAAACGCAATCAAATGTGTTGTCTATAAGATATTTGACATAATTAATAAAATATTGAAAGTAATAAGGAAAATAACTCCACGATTTTTAAGGTGGATGATTCCAAAGCTTGACAATCTTTTGGAGCATTTGGCATGTATCCCATTGTCGGCTGGTTTAAGTGACGATAATACTGCATATTATCTAGGATGTTGGTGTAAGGGATATGGTAAATGTCCAGATGATATGGAAGGTGATTGTGTACCGTCCCATTCATTCCAAAACCTCATTGATAAAGTACAGCAAAACCTTGCAGAAGAATTTAAAATCGTGAAACTCGACCTTTATCAGGATTGGGTTAACGGTGTTTTATATATGCCTTTATGGTATTGGAGGAAAAGAAAAAAGAAGACCTTCTTGTTTGGTTTAATTAAGAGGAGGGCGAAAAACCAATTCTGTAGTTGCGACACTGTGTTCAATAGGCTCAAGACATATGTCACGTGCAGCATTCAATATGCATCAGAAAGTCTTGGTACCGACGATAATAATACAGATGAGAGTCAGAACAAATGGCATAAAGGCAAACCCAACACCAGTAACAATATTGGATTTAAGCATGGAATAATAAAACAGGTAGAAAATAAAGATGGACTTAATGTTTATTATTATTCTGCAATTGACGCCACGTCAGATAGCAAAAACCCACGACAACCAATGATAGATAGGGAAAGCGATTTCCCTGCTATAAGGCTTTATGCAACTGACATAATACTTCTGGGTAATTTAAATGAAGACAATCTATATGGAATACCGCAACTGTTTAAAGCCCTTCCTTCAACAACGGCAAACGTTCCACCGATAGCAACAATATCGGAACCAACAGAAAATGTCAAAGATGATGAAGAAGATAAGTCTAACAGTGATGCATCATTCAGCGAAGACAGCGGTGTTACCATCACAACTGGTATGGACTGGGGAGAAAAAGACAGGGCAGCAAAGCTTTCCCCAAGATACAACAAAGGACTTTTTATGGATTTGGCTTGCTCTTTTGCCAGAACCAAAGCCAAGTCATGTATAAATGTTGAGCGTCTGAGCGAACTTGGGGTAAACTATGATACAAACTATTATGCGTCATTTGCAAAGGATTCTAATGTTGGTGTTGGTATAATGCCGACTGATGGCTTTATTTCTAAGTATGAGCTTGATGACCTTGAGAACAGGGCAATGTTCGCAACCATGAACTATATCGGATTTGCCCCACAGACATATCAAGAAAGTGCAAGGTTATATGACACACAAGTGGTTGACCCCATGACTGGGTATCTTGTTCCAAAATTCAAGTTTATGTATCCAGTGGATTTCGATGGAAGACTCCAGCCCATAATGAATCGTTATAAACACGGTTTTAAATATTCTCAGACCGATATTGCCGATGAAGCATATATCACATTTAGACTTGGTGCTGAAAATGAAAGTAATAATGACGGAAAGGGTCTTAGGCACTTTTACGTTAACAAATACGCCATGCCGCTGTATGATAATTCATATTATTTTTACTTCGGTTTGATTAAGGGAAATTCTGCCATCGATAAATTCAATAGAAAATTCTTTGCTGAATGTTTTAAGAACACAAAAGACTGGTTTACTATGGACATTGAAACTCAGGGTGAGAGTTATTGTCCAGAACTATATAAACCAGATTTAGCTCAAAAAGATGACAAAGATAAGGCTCACGGATATATTAAGGTAACCTCTGACGACATACAGATTCCATACAGTTACACAATAACAAACCTAGACAGCGGTGGTTCTATTACGGTTGACGGATATACTGATGAAACGTTCAGTGCATTCGTAGGTTCTAACGGGTCTTATGAAATTAAGGTTACTGATGGTAACGGAAAGACAATCAAGAGAAACGTTCTTCTTGAAAAGGAGAAAATCTCAATAGAATATGACGTCGTTGAACTCGGTACTAAATTCTATAACAGTAGTACCAGTACACGACCATACATATGTGGAAAAAGTTCGCAGTTCTATGGGACAATAACGTTTACTGGAATGACGGTTGATGGATATAATGTCGATGATATTGATTTTACTTTACCAACACTTTCTGGTGATTCATACGTGTTTAACGTAACTGGAAAAACTGATGTACACACTTCTGTCAAGGCTACCGTAACAATGAAAGCCGTGCAAACTTTCGAAGAAGGAAAAAGTACTGAGGATTGCTGCTGCAAAAATGATACCAATTATGATGTGGTTGATTTCTATACAATAACCGAGAATGGTTTGCAGTTTAACATCTATATGCCTACCATGTTCCTAATTACGGTGACTCAAACATGTAATGAAGAAAACAGCTCATCAAGTATTGCTAACGTTGAAAACGGAAAGAATTTCAATACGTTCCTTAACGACATGCCAATAAGCTTCATGCTTGGAACCGTACAGGATAGGCTTACTCATGATAAAACAAAGCTCGCTGTTGCTGAGACGAGCAATTTCTATAGGAGCAAAGCGGTTACTGGTGTTACTAAGCCTGGGCTTAACGGCTGGTATGGGGTGCATGATGAGAGCGTGTATAAGTTTGCGCCGACATCACAAGAAAACGAGGAAGTTTGGTCAGATTTTGTTGACTATGGCTCCGATTTTTCGACGATGTACAGCAAGTTGAACATAGTGAAATTTAAATTTGATTCTATGTTTAGCGTAGCTGCAACAACTTATGTGACAGAAGAATCAGATTCTACATACAGGTATGAATCTGAGGGAGGAAAGAATCCAATATTGTCAAGGGTCGTTTCGCCATATTATTCCGACACAAACAAGCTTACATTGAATAAGCTATATTTGTATGAGGATGAGAATAGGTCAGTGGTAGACGTGAATTTCCCTAACATAGTAGGATTTAACTATAGCGGAACTAGTGAGAATATAGAATTTAATCCGTTATATAGGGAATCAGCAGCATCGAAAATGGGTAATTACTTTGCTGCTTTCACCAATAATGGTGGATACTCAAGTACTACTGCAATAGACAGTTCTAAGGTTGTAAATGCAATTCCTAACTTTGCTGCCGTAAATGTATACAGTAATTATATTAAACCAATAGGAGAGGAGAAAGAGGGTACTATCGGCCAATTCGCGAAAGTTTCTGGCAGCACCCCAACACCAACAATGCCATATTTCAGGGCAATGTATCTTGACAGAAGGTTTGATTACAATCTGCTTGTATTTGCACCAATTGTTGGGTATTCGGTAAAAATCGGCTCTGACGATATTACTTGGAGGAGTGGCAGGATAAGTGGTGCTACATATAATGGTATTGAAATGGCATATGATGAAAATTATAACATCATATCAGCAACGAATGAGTATAATAGCGAAAACGGTGAATTAATTAAAGTTGATAGCAACGGCAATCTTGAATATTCATATTCAATACCAGATGCAAATGGAGAAGCTAAGACAATATTTAATTACAATGCCAAAAAGAAGCCATATTCCGCATCAATAAACGGTATCGACATATCAGACAAGTTTTGGTCAACAAATAATACAGGATTTAATACTGAATGGAATAATGTAGTATGTTTTCCAGCTGTTCCTGCGAATGGTGGCTATAATGACTGGTTTAACATTAATAACTATCCAACAAAGAGAATAGTTGACGTTGGTAATATACCGTATCTTCCAACATATAACTTTAACTATGTATCATGTTCATACAATGGTACTGTTCAGACAACCGAAGATAAAAAGATTAGGTTTGTCATTCAGCCAGGAGAAATGACGGATATAAACATAAGCTTTAGTGATGGTATTGAATTTATCCCACCAAACACTGAAAACAAATTGTACTCAAATGTACAATATACTTACAGTAACAGGAGTGGTAGATTCATAGCAGATTCATTTAACATGAGATTCAAATACAAGCCGTTTACTGGAGTTGATGGTAATCATGATATATACACGAGTTCTCCTGTTATTATTGGAGTTAAGGAAATGGGTACTGGAAATACCATAACGGCAATAAAACAATACAGTGGTTTGACAAGATATGATATTGAAAGAAACATTAAAAATTCAATTCACTGCATTACGTATGAGAAGAAACAGATAGAACGCCCAAGTGGTGTTAAGGTAGAAGATTCCATGCCACCAATAGTGCAGAAATTGGAGGGAAGCAGACAATCTCCGATATTCAAATATTTTAGCAGTGGTGACGAATTTTTGACATCTGATAACCCAGATTTCTATAACATAGTATTTGATAGAAAAAAGGAATTTAAGACTTCAGATATAAATGGGTCGAAAGTTTTCACTATCATGTATAAGAGGTCATACGTTGATGCTACTGAAAGCCATCTTAACAGATATATTTCAACGTATGAATTTGGTGACATGTATGATGGTCGTGACATAAAATTAACACCAGTAAATGGTTCTTGCACACCCGATGGGTGCAGTGGTAGCTATGTCATTTTCACAACATCCCAGGTAATCTCTAACGGAACCACAACGATTCCGCCACAACAAGAAGGGGGCGAAAGTAGTAGTGCTAATACTGATACATCTGGAGATACGAGTGCATATACACAAGTTCTTGAATTTGAGATAGATACGTCTGACCCTAACACTTGTCAAATATTCAACCAAGCAGACTCGATGGGTTATAGCATGCTGGTGTCGCCGCTCCCGATGAGTGGAATATTTGGTGCTCTTGGACTTAATGCTGCAAGAACTGTTGATAATGCAGAAGTGTCGGTTACCTTAAAAGAAGGTGAAAACACTTTCGGTGTTGATAAGGTGAGGATAAGATTTACTTGGCCGCAAGATATGGGCCACCTTTCAGACAGTACGTGGGTAGGAAGAGCTTTCTGTTCGATATTTGCAAAGGCTTCATCTGGCTTTACGTATAGGATAGGTGATTTTAAACTTAGCGGTAACACAACTATAAGTGGTGAAAAATCACCGACAACTGGACTAACAATTTCAAATAGTTAAAAAATATGACATCGGACACGATAAATGTATTTTTGGAAAAATTCAGAAGCAAGGCTTCCACTAATACGAGCGAGGGACTTCATGTATCGTTGACTGGTAAGAGAAAACTTCTGCCAGTCAATGATACATCTAATGTCTTGAGTCAAAACGACCAATACAACAAAGAACGAGAGAGCTGTGATATTATACGCCTTACATGTCAAGTAAACCCAGTGTGTTCTAACGTTCTCTTTAATAGGGTCACGGAAATTGTTAAAGATGAGGGAAGTGAAGACGTCTCATTTATAAACTATAAAGAAAATTTTAAAAAAGAAGTAAAGGATGAGGGTGTTGATTTTTGGTCAAGCGGAACTGGAACAACAATAGAAAACGGTTTGGCAAGTCACCCAACAAATTCAATAAGGGATACCCAACTTTCCAATAATGAAAATGGGTATATCTACCATTGTGGGCTTGATATTTTAAACAACCACCTAATCAGAAGCAACACTTTTAAGACTGTTTGTCCAGAGAAATCAACAACGAAAGAGTTTAACACAATAGCGGATTCATTAAGGAATACTAATGGTGAGGTAGTATCTGAAACATTTCCACTCCCATTCGAAGCAAACGTTTCAGGAAATGAAAAAAAGGTTGATTTACACTTATATGAATTTGATGACATCCTATCGTTTAAAGATACCGTAAAGCGAAGGTTAATTACGAATTATGACGGTTGGGTTGGATTTAAAAATAAATCTAAAGTAAAATCATACAAGAACAAATTTGAGGCTAGCAAGAGTCTTGAGCTTGAAAAGCCAATCATGTACTATAATGGTGGCGATTTTGTTGACATGTATCCAGATAGAAGTTTATATTCGTTTGTACCCAAGTATAATCAATTCAGGAAAAGAATAGAGAAGAACTGGAATTATTGTTTAACTTACCCAAGCTCATCATACACCCCAAGCAACGATTCTGAGCCGTTCTCAGACGTTATCGACTACGAGATAAAGAGTATGAAGGTTGCGTGTTTTAATGAGAACACAAGGCAGGATAATGGCACTAGGCAGCTTGTTATATATAGTGTTGGAAAACACGGGCTTGATGCTGGGGATTATGTTAATGTCTATAAAAGGAACTCAGAAGGCGAAGTTGAGAAAATACTTGATAATGCCGAAGTGTCGGTTGTTGTAGATGAATTTACATTCACGTTATTCACACAAGACGTGCAAATAAGTAAAAATTGGACAACCATTGATAATCTGCCATCTGGCTATACTGTGGATGGAAAATATGTGACAAACGGTGCAAGATACTATAAAATCATTGGTGATAACATTTCAAACTACGTCAACATAGACGATGACGCACAAGACATATCCTATAAAAAAGTGGTGAATGATATAGAATGTGACTATTATGTAAGGATTTTTTCCAGAATTCCTAATTTTAAATTTGCTAGTGGGGACACCTCTAGTGAATACGAAATATACAGGGATAGAGGTGGATATAACATGATAGACATATATAGTAATCAGAAATATGATTTCGAAAGTCACATTTCAAGACTCGCTTTTGCGAAAAACATTTA
>Ga0256404_1003022_pt1 | contig 35487 bp, 29 predicted proteins | sample RumenRJG_01DNA_FD_185990 | JGI IMG/M metagenome (GOLD analysis project Ga0256404, IMG submission 185990) | Bovine rumen microbial communities from Lethbridge, Alberta, Canada - RJG_01 | ecosystem: Host-associated > Mammals > Digestive system > Stomach > Rumen | place: Canada: Alberta | collected... | reverse complement strand
CCGAAGCGGCTGCTGTTGTGAGAGATATCTTCAAAATGCGGCTTGAAGGCAAGGGCAATGAAACCATCGCCCGTATTCTTCAAGAACGCAAGGTTCTTAACTGCACCTACTACCGCAAATCCCGCGGAGAGAACTGCGGCGGCAGAAAGTTCCAAGAGGATCCCTACCATTGGAAGGATTCTACCGTGGATTCGATCCTTAAAAGAGTGGAATACTGCGGCGATATTGTGAACTTCAAGACCTATTCCAAGTCCTTCAAGAACAAGCGCAGGTACAAGAATCCCGAAGAGAACCATGTTATCTTCAAGAACGCGCACGAAGCCATTATCGACCGCGAGACCTTCGAGCTTGTGCAGCAGCTTCGGGGCAAGACCAAGCGCCGCGCCCCAAAGAAAGAGAACGGGGAAAAGAGCATATTTGCCGATCTGCTCTATTGTGCGGACTGCGGAAAGAAGCTGTGGTTTCATGTGAATACGGTGAATAAGTCAATAAGATTCTTCGCCTGCTCAAACTATGTCAAGGACTATCGCGGCACCTGCCAATCAAGGCACTATATCCGTGAAGATGCGCTTTATGAAGCTGTAAGGCTTGAACTCAGAAGGCTGTCGGCTTTCCTCAATGCGGACGAACAATCCTTCGCCGAACTTCTTGCCAAGAAAACGCAGAAGGAAGCCAAGGCGGAGCAGGCCGTATTTTCGGAAGAACTCCGCAAAGCGCAGCAGCGGCAGGAAATGGTCGGAAATCTTTATGAGAAACTCTATGAGGACAACGCCATAGGAAAGGTAACAGACGAATGGTTCGATCATATGTCCATGAAATACCAAACCGAAAGGCTTGAACTCAAAGAGCGCATCGCAAGCCTTGAATCCAAACTCAAGAAGCTGCAAACCGCCGAGAAGAACAATGACTTCTTCATTAAGGCCGTTCGCCGCTTTATGGATATGGATACCTTGACCGCGCCGCTGCTCAAAGAGCTGATCAGCAGAATCGATGTCTCGGAAGTTCAGGGCAAAGGAAAGAACCGCATCCAACGCGTAGTCATCCATTACCGCTTTGTGGGCTATCTGGAGATGGAGCAGGACTACTTCGAGAAGAACATCAAACAGGACACCCGCCAAGGCGTTGCTGTGGAGTATGTGCCGCAGGCTGCGGAAAAGCAACCTTGATTTAGCTTCTTACACTTAATTCGTATCAAAAAATGAGCAAAATAAAGCGAGCATTGATCCCAAATCCGTTATCAATGCTCGCTATGTATATACGAGCTGGATTTGATGGCACGCTCGCCGCCTGAGGCAATGGGCTGCCCACCATAGGTATCGTTCGACCATTCCCAATTGTAACTGTCTTGGTCGTAATCATAGAAAACCCATCCGGCGGCGGCGGGATTGGACTCAAAATCCCAGCCCTCCGCCGTTGCCCACTTTTCGGGAGCGGGCTTATCGCAGAGCTTCACTTCGGAAAGGGGCATCAGGGAATCGATATTGATTTGGGTTTCGGATTGGTTTGCGGTGATGGGTATTGCTTCAAGTGCTTCAAAAGCAGGTTCTTCCTCGGCAACTGCCGGGGGTGTGGGGATGGGCTCTGCTGTCGGAGCTTTTTCCGAAGCGGCAGGCGGAGCTACCGCTTTTTCAGCAAAGCTTGATACGGGAATGATCGAAAAGACCATCATTGCCGCAACGAACAGAGCGAGTAGTTTCTTGAGCATAGTTATTTCCTCCAGTTTTATATTGCGAATAGAGCCTCGTGCCGTATCGCAAAGATTTATAACAAACACCAACGTCTTGGTGTTGATATACATTATGTGTTTTTTATCCGAATGGTTTATAATTGCCATTTTTGAAATGCAGCAAAAGCCCTCCGTTGACAGGGAAGGTGTACGCCGAACGAAAAATGCGGAACCGTTGAACATTTTTCTCAAAAGCTGCTCAGGTGAGCAGCTCCCTCGGCGCATCGCGGCGAGTATAATGGCTGAAAATGCGAGGTGTAGCTTGGGATCGATCGGCGCTCATGTTCGCCATAGCCCTACGGGAACGAGCACCGTGCATCTGTTGTTTGAATAGCGTATGCTTTATCAAGTCTTCTTTCGTTGCAGCTATACCGAAATGCCATTGGCATGCATTTCGACAGTGCGCACATCAAACTTTGCGCTCGGAACACTGTGCCGCCGATCGGCAATCGAGGGCGCTGTCGGCTTCACACTAACAATATAACAGATATAATGGAACAAAAGCGGAACAGAATCGGAACAGTTACGGAACAAATGCAAAAAAACTTCTTAGCGAAGCATAGAAGCGGCAAATATTTGAATTGCAGATCACGGCAGCGCCGGTGCGATATCTTCACCCCAGCTGTATTGAAGCATGAATTCGCCGTTGTATAGCGAAACGGCGCTCGCTTCACCGTTCAGGTAGCGATAGTAATCGCAATCGAGCTTTGCGGTGTTTATTGAATAATCGTTTCTGGTATGGATTATTATGTCGCTGAAGCCGACTCTGGAGAGAGCTCGCTTCATCTCGGCAAAATAGGTGCTCAATTGGTCCTTCTTGTCCTTGCCGTCCCACAGGATGGCACAAAACTCGCCGGCGGTGACTGCTGCGCCGCGCCTTGCGATCAGGTAAGCAAGCATCTCTTTTGCGGTGCTGCGGGCAAAAGTGAGCTTTTCGCCTTTGTAAAACACATCAAAATTTCCGAAGCATTGCACAGTCAGCCGCTCCACAATGGGGCAGCGCAGCTTTTCAAGCGCTCGCCGAACACGCTCGGAGCTGACCGGTTTCAAAAGATATCCGCTCACATAGAGCTCCCAAGCATCCACAGCATATTCCTTGTATGCGGTAACGATGATGATATTGGTGCTCGGATGCTTTGCGCTCACCATCTTTGCCACATCCAATCCGTTTATGTCCGGCATTTCAATATCAAGAAACAGAACATCGAACGCTTTTTCTTCGATCAGTGAAAGTGCTGATTCGCCGTTATCAGCGGTGCGAATCTCAACATTATCATCCAATATTAGTTTTAAGGATCTCTCAAGGGAATGGATTGCAGGTATTTCATCGTCAACGATCAGTATTCTCATTGTTATCTCCTGATTATCATCTCTTCTTGGGGATGCGAACCGTCACGGTCGTTCCGATCTCGGGCCCGCTCTTTATATCAAGGGTGCCGCCGGAAAGCTTTTGAAGCCTTGTTTTAGAGTTGGAAATGCCCAAGTGCTTTCTTCCGTCGGGCTCTCTTGTTGTGCGGTTTGGATCAAAGCCTACGCCGTCGTCATGCACCACGATCTCATAAGCAGTATCGGTTTCACGGGTTTGCAGCAAAAGCGTTCCCGATGAGGTTCTTTGTCTTATTCCGTGGCGCACAGCGTTCTCCACCAATGGCTGGATCGCAAGCACAGGCAGGGTGAAGTCCACGGTTTGAATATCGTAAATGATATTCAGCTTATCAAGAAAACGCCGTTTTTCTATGGAAAGATAAAACACTATGTGATCCAGCTCCTTTTGAAAGGGAACCGGATCGGTGATATCCATTACTTCAAAGCTGATGCGCAGATAGTCGGAAAAATCACATATCGCCTGCTTGGCATCTTCAATATCCTCGTCGCAAAGGCTGTAAATGGTGTTCAACGTGTTGTGAATAAAATGCGGCTGTATCTGCGCCGTCATCAGGTGCATTCGGGACTCCATCAGCTCCACCTGTGCTTGAAGCAGGCTGCGCTCTAAATCGGCGTGATGTTCACTCGTTACAACCAGGCGCAGAAAAAGATAATGGATTACCATCATTGAAGCCGACGGAAGCAACAGCCACACGATGGTAATAACCGTGTTCCACTCGCCGTACCATGTTTCTATGAATATATGTATAATGGATATGGATGACAGAATGGTGATGGCGGCGAATGTGGAGCGCATCATTCTTGTTTTGGTGAGCAGCAGGTATTCCTGTGTATATACTGCATACATACGGATAACGACCGGAAGAAGGAGCAGTACGGTCAGCATGGAAAACAGTATATCGTACAGATTGTATGCATAGGTATGGATATCGGTAAAGGCAGCCGCGAAGATATTTGTAAACAAAAACTGCAGCGATGAGTAGAATACCACAACAAACAGCACAACAAGATGCGAAAGCGAGGACATATGCACAACGCAAACAGCACCTGCGATCAAACCGAGGATCGCCACGATTAGAAGTATGGAGAGGATCCGTGTTACCTGCTCCGCGCCTAACATTGTTACAAGATAACCGGCGATCAAGCCGAGCCCAATGCAGCTCGCGAGCAACACAGAAACAAACACAAGGATCACTTTTTTCTTGGCATAGCGAAGATACCGATCCGGCACACATAGAAAGTATAGGATCGTGGGCGGTATGAGCTGAAGGGCAAAGCCAAACGCGTTTTGGAAGATATTCATAAGACTCATGGTTCGGGAGCTCCTTTCATCCGCGATACAGCACAACATATAATATCCGAATATTTCTATAATTGCAAGTGTTTCAGTGAATCACCGTTCGGGATCTGAAGCCCTATGGTTTGGACAACAGACGGTGATTCTTTGTTTTTGATTGTTCTATATAAGTTTTTCGGCTATCGCTTTTTGATTTCAAATCGGACACCAGAATCAAAAAAGTTCAAAACGGAAATCGAAATTGAAAAACCTTTACAATCTGAACCCCCATTGTCCGATTTGAATTGAGCGAAAAATGGCTTGCTTGTTGGTAAAACAGAAGTCTGTTTCTGTTCATGTCTTGTTTCACCGATGCGCCAGGAGTCCAACATGAACAGGAGAGTACAATGCAGAACACAAGTATTCTCGTTATATCTCAAGGCCGAACGTATACGGCAAGAGGAAAGACGGCTTGCTGCCGGTTCATACTGGAGCAACCCCGCTAATCTTGTTTTCACCAATGAATTGGGCGAACATATCAAGATACCCACATACTACAACCACTTTAAGTAGATCGCCGGAAGCATTGGCCGACCTGATCTGCGAATACATGATCTCAGGCACTCGGCGGCAACGGTGGCATTGGCGGCGGGAGCTGATATAAAAAGCGTTCAGCAGCTTTTAGGGCACAGCTCGGCCACTACAACGCTAAACATTTATTCCCATGTTACGGAGAAGATGGCAAGCGAAACGGCAGCAAGAATAGATGGATTTTATGGCGATCTTATCAACAGCAAATAGAGCGCAAAAAACGAAATAGGCGTACTTTAGGAGTACTTTAGCAATTTCACGAAAACAAAAAGCCGAAAAATCAAGGAAATTTCGGCTTTTTTGATGGCGGAGAAGGAGGGATTTGAACCCTCGCGCCCCTTCGCAGAGCCTACTCCCTTAGCAGGGGAGCCCCTTACAGCCACTTGGGTACTTCTCCATATTTTGGCGGAGAGAGAGGGATTCGAACCCCCGGTGCCTTGCGGCATCACCGGTTTTCAAGACCGGCTCCATAAACCACTCGGACATCTCTCCCTATTTGGTGCAACAGTAATATTATAGCAGGACGAACTGCGCTTGTCAAGCTGAAATACCGAAAAAACGATATACAATTTGATTTAACGGCTCACAAATTGCTCGCAAGGCGGTTTTTGCGAGAAAAATGCAGTTTTGCGGCGCTTAGCTGCGCTTTTACTTGCTGGCGGCGATTTCCTCCGACACAGCCTCCAGAAGCTCTTTCAAAAAGCCCTTATCATCGAGTTTATCCACCACAAGCAGCTTTTTCGCGCCGGGATAGGGCTCGGCAAGGGCGGCGCCCGGCAGTCTTTCAAGGGCGGCGGAAACCGGCTTTATCAGAAAGCTGTCGTCATATATGCCGCCGATCAGGGTGCCGCGAACGTAGATAAGGTATTCCCCCATCATCGCGCGCGTGCGCACGCCCTCGACTTCGGAAAGCTGCTCCAGAATAAAGCTTAAATACTCCTTGCTTGAAGCCATTTTCCCCTGCCTCCACGGAATTTTCTATACGCCTTGACCGCTCACCGAGCGAATTCGCCGAGTATAGACCTGTATTTATTGTAAAACGCCGTGAATTCGCCCGCATCGAGCGCCTCGCGCATCTTCGCGGTCAAGTCGTTGTAAAAATAGAGGTTATGAAGAACGCAGAGCCGCATCCCGAGCCGCTCGTCCGCCTTCAGAAGATGCCTGATATACGCCCTGCCGTAATGCCTGCATGCGGGGCAGCCGCAGTTTTCATCGATCGGGCGCATATCCTCGCGATATTTTTCGGCAAGAAGACGCATCTTGCCGTTCCACGTGAACACGTTGCCGTGCTGCGCGTTGCGAAGCGGCAGCACGCAGTCGAAGAAATCCACGCCGCGATAAACGCCCTCGAGGATGTTCAGCGGGGTGCCCACGCCCATCAGATAGCGCGGCTTTTCCTTCGGCATTTCGGGCACGACGGCATCGAGTATGCCGTACATCTCCTCCGCCGTTTCGCCGACCGATAGCCCGCCTATCGCAAAGCCGGGAAGGTCTATCTCGCGTATCTCGCGCATGTGCCTTATGCGCAGATCGGGAAAGATGCCGCCCTGGTTGATGCCGAAAAGCATCTGATTTTTATTTATCGTATCGTCGAGCGCATTGAGGCGCTCCATTTCGGCTTTGCAGCGAACGAGCCAGCGCGTGGTGCGCTCGATCGACCTTTCAACGTAGGCATAGGGCGCGGGATTTTCGATGCACTCATCAAACGCCATCGCGATGGTCGATCCGAGGTTGGATTGGATGCGCATCGATTCCTCGGGGCCGATGAATACCATCCTGCCGTCGATATACGAGCAGAAGCGCACGCCTTTTTCGGTTATTTTCCTTCTGTGCGCAAGCGAAAACACCTGAAAGCCGCCGCTGTCGGTGAGTATCGGTCTGTCCCAATCCATGAAGCGGTGCAGACCGCCGATCCGCTTTATAAGCTCGTCGCCCGGGCGAAGGTGTAGATGATAAGTGTTTGAAAGCTCGACCTGACAGCCGATCTCGCGAAGGTCGATCGTGCCCGCGCCGCCGCGTATCGCCGCAGCCGTGCCCACGTTCATAAAAACCGGCGTTTCGATAACGCCGTGAACGGTTGCGAGCCTCCCCCGCCTTGCATTTCCCTCGGTTTTTAAAATTTGAAATGGATTCAAGCCCTTCTCCGTTTCATCCCACGTAATATTTATTCAACTCAATCATCGATAAGAAGCGCGCTCAGCGCGGGAACGCTCTCGGCGAGCATATCCGCGCCCGCGTTCATGAGTTCCTCAAGCGAGCCGTAGCCGAAGAGCACGCCGACGGACGGCAGCGAAAACTCCTTCGCGGCGAGCACGTCGTATTCCCTATCTCCCACCATAACGGCGTTTTCGGCGCAGATCTCGGGATAATTCGCAAAGATATGCTCGATGACCTGCCGCTTTTCGGGTCGCGTTTCATCGAGTGTGTTGCCCGCAACGAAGTCAAAATGCTTGAGGATATCGAAATGCTCGAGTATCATGGCGGCAAATTCCTCGGGCTTGCTCGTTGCGAGGATGACCCTTCCGCCGCCTGCCTTGATTTTTTCAAGAAGCTCGGCTATGCCGGGGTATATCTCGTTTTCATAGAGCCCGCCCGCTCTAAAACGCTCGCGGTAGTAAGCTACCGCCTGCTTCGCCTGCTCATCCGAAAAGCCGTAATAGGTTTTAAAGGAATAAACGAGCGGCGGACCGATGAATTTATTGAGCTCGGCTCTATCCGAGACCTCTATGCCGAACCTTTCAAGCGCATAGGCCACCGAAGCGGTTATTCCCGGCGCGGGATCGGTCAGAGTGCCGTCCAGATCGAAAAGGCAGTATTTATATTTTGAAATCATGTTTTCAGCCCTCATAATTCACTTTTTCGGCAGCATCCGATCTGTTCTTCGAACGAATAAGCCGGCGCAGCCGAAACAAAATTCCAAAGATCCCGCAGGGATCTTGACCTCAACTCTTCACTCTTCACTATTCACTATTCATTATTCACTAAACCCTTTAAGGCAGCACCGAGTCCGGCTCGGCCAGGGTCTCGGGGCTCCTCGCCTCGAGCTTGCTGAAGTAATAGGTCAGAACGTCCTCGATGGCGCCCGCGGTGCTCGAGCCGGAGTAGCCGTTCGGGATGCACACGCAGACCGCGATATCGGGATCGTCATTCGGAGCGAAGGCCACGAACCAGCCCGTGTTCTGAACGTCCACTGTAACGTTTCCGACCTGCGCGGAGCCGGTCTTGCCGCTTATGCGCGAAAGATAGCCCTTTTCGGCGAATTCCTCACCGAACGCTTCGCCCGCCGTGCCGCCGTCCTCCGGCGAAACGACCTCAGCCATGCCCTTTTTGATGGCCTCCCAGTATTCCTCGGGCGCGTCGATATGATCGAAAACCGTGGGCTCCACCGAGAGCAGAGTCTCGCCCTTGGAGGATACCGCGCTCTTGACGATATGCGCGTCGTAAACCGTGCCGCCGTTTGCGATGGCGGAGGCATAGCGCGCTGCGGCGATGGGCGTTACGAGCATGATGCTCTGCCCTATCCCTGTTCGTATAGTGAGGGTCGGCTTCCACTGTATCTCGTTTAGAAGCGACATTATCTCATTCACCCAATTCGTTGAGCGCGAGATGCCGTCCGGAATGCCAAGCTCCTCGCTCAGTATCCTTCGAACATCCGCACCCTTGCCCGCGAGCGAGCCGTCCTGAAGCTGCATAAGCCTTTCGGCGCAGCGGGAATACGCCTCGTCGCTCGATTCAACGCCCCTGGACTCCTGATAGCCGCGAAGCCTCGTTACGAGCGCGCGGTGGATGAGCACTGGCAGGCTCGTGTCCTGCTTGTCGTAGTCGCGAGTATTGTCGTAAAGCGCGCTCTGACCGCCGATTATGCCCACGGCTTCGCCCGTCAGCTCCACGCCCGTTTTATCCGCAAGGCCGAGCCTTTTTGCCCATTTCGCGAGCGAATTAATGCCGATTCGGCTTGCGACCTCGCAGAAATAGTAGTTGCAGGAATTCTTGAGCGCCTCCACAACGGTCTGAGCCGCGTGCCGCTCTGGATGGGAGGTCCAGCACTTAACGGGGTTCTGGTTTATGACCTCGCCGGTATCGGGGTCCTTTACGTAGTAGGGGGATTCATCGTCTATGCGCTCGTCTATGCCCACCGCGCCCTCAAGAAGCCCTGCAATGCCCGTGCACATCTTGAAGATCGAGCCCGGAGCCAGCTTCATGGAGATGGCCTTGTTGCGCGTGGGGGTGGTTTTGCTCGCTTCCTCGCTGTTGTAGAGGTATTCCGCCTGCTCCTTTGTGAGCCCCTTGACGAACCAGTTCGGATCGAACGACGGGTACGACGCCATGGCGAGCACCTCGCCCGTGTTGACGTTCATAACCACTATAGCTCCCGTTTTTGCGAGCTCCAAGCTGTCGTATTCAGCATATTTATCGTCGTATCTTCCGTCGCCGTCCGGGTCTATCCTATCGATCTGCTTTTCATAGATGCGCTTTATAACTTCCTCGAGCGCGGCCTCGGCAGCCATCTGCATGGGAAGATCGATGGTGAGCGTAACGTCGCCGCCGTCCGTTGCGGGCTCAACCGAGATGACCTCGATAACGGATTTATTCGCGTTCGTTTTTATAACGGTGCTGCCCTGCTTATCGCTCGTGCAGCCCGTGAGATAGCTCTCCATCGTGGCCTCGATGCCCGAAACGCCGATGCGGTCGTCGTAGCCGTAGCCGAGCGCGAGATAGGTTTCCGCGTTTTCCTCGGTCATCCTCTGGCAGTAGCCGAGTATATGCGCCGCCGTGGAGCCGTAGGGATACACGCGCCTCGTGCTTATGCGCGTTTCGATGCCCGCAAGCTGCTCCATCTCGAGCTTTGCAACTATATCCTCGCTCACGTCCGCCGCGATTATGACGGGTTCATAGCTTCGGTAGTCGTTTAAAAGCACGTCCTGGCGCACGGAGATTATCTTGACCGCCTCGGAGAACGGCATCTCCTCGGGAATGAACCACGCCTCGCGCAGCTCAAGATAGGCGTCCTCGGCGCTGATCCATGTGTTCATATCATCGGGGTCCTTCATGTGGAAGCCGCAGGCATTGCAGAAATTCTTATAGCGCGATTTTATGGTCTTTTCGTTTTGACTGCCGAAATCGTAGTAGTATTCGCCGTTTTCATCCATCCTGATATAAGAGGTATCGATGGTTTTCATGCCGCCGTCGTTGATTATGCCGATCGCCTTTATCAGCGCGTCTGTATACACCGCGCTGTCGTAATCCGAGCGGTTGTTGCCGTCGCGCATGAAGCAAACGTTGAAGCAGGTCTCATCGTAGGCGAGCACGAGGCCGTTTCGATCGAGTATGGCGCCGCGCCTGCCCTTTGTCTTGATGGTGTTGAGCGATTCGTTTTTGGCCACGTTATAATACTCATCGCCGTGAACGACGGTGAGATCGTAGAGCGCATTCACAAGAAGCGCCGCCATCATAACGAGCACCAGCATGAGCACTATGAGCCTGAAGATCGGTTTTTTCTGCATCGTATCGGTATTTTCTCCGTTCGGAGCTCCCTATAGCAGCCGCACCGCTTATCTGAGATAGTCTATATCCAGCCTGAACGATGAGCGGAGCAGGTAGTTTTTAAACAAAAGACGGATGAGCGCGCAAAGTGCGCCCGTGAGGAGCGAAGCGGGCAGCATGTGCAGCGCGAAGAGCGCGAAATAGCCCGAGGTCTTTCCACCCGAAAGCAGCAGCACGGCAAAAAGAAACAGCTCCTTCAAAAACGCGGCAACAGCTGCGGTCACTGCGGGGATCACGATATTATCGGCATAAAAGCGGCCGTAGAACACGGAGCCTGCGAGCGCGGAAATGAACAGCGGTATTGCGCTCATGCCTATGAAGCGGTTGAAGCCGATATCGAGCAAAATACCCAATACAACGGCTATCGGCGCGGCGGGAAGCAGCCCCGTTAAAACGCTCAATGAAACGAGCAGCGCGATGAGCGCATCCGGCGCGACCCTCGAGAGCCCGAGCCCCGGGAATATCAGGTAGTCGAGCAACACGGCGGCAAGGATGCTCAGAGCGAGCAATAGCTTTCTCATCAGCCGTTTTCGCCCCCTCCCGTTATTATCAGAAGCTCCTCAAGGTGCGCAAAATCCACCGATGGCGCGATATAGGCGTTTATTGAGCTTTTATCGCCCGTCATAACCTCGGTAACGGTGCCGAGCCGTATCCCCTTGGGGTAAACGCCGCCTATTCCGCTCGTTATCAGCACGTCCCCCGGCACGAGATCGCGCCTGTCCGCCGGAAGATAATGAAGCTCCATTCGGTTTTCATCGCCCGATGCGTTCAAAACGCCGTGCGCTATGCAGGTATCCCTCGTTCGCTCCACCATCACCGGCACGGCAACGGTCGAATCCACGACCGCCGTTACCTTGCACCAGCTTGAGCCGACCTCGGTGACCACGCCCACGAGCCCGGATGCGCAGACTACGGGCATATTCACGTCCACGCCGCTTGAGGAGCCCGCGCCGAGCGTGAAGGTGCGGAAATAGACTCCCGAGGGCCTTCCGATGATGCGCGCGGTAACGCCGTTTTCGATACCGGCGGACTGCGCAAAGCCGAGCAGCTCGCGAAGGCGCTCGTTTTCCCTGCGAAGCTCCTCCATTTCAACAAGGCTGCGGTTTTTGAGCGCAAGCTCGTTTTTAAGCTTGGCGTTTTCAATATCCGCATCCGTTGTGTTGAAAAGGTTTCTGAAGAAGCCTCCCACTGCATCGAAAACCGAGGCAGCCGTGCGCTGCACCGGGGCAAGCACGGAGCCAAGCGTGTTTTCAAAAAAATTCGCGCGCGAAGCGCCCGCGCCGACGATCACCAGCACGAGCAGCAGCGCCGCGGCTGCGGCGGTTATTATAAGGGGCTTTTTATTCGGAGCGTTTCTTCTCATCAAGCTTCTTTCCGCTCACGGCAAAGCGCAAATGCGCCTGCGTATGCATAAATTTCCACATATACATTATACTACCGAACGCCTCCCGTTTCAATATCCCGCCTTGCCTTTTTTCATTAATCATATTTGCGTGTTCCTTGCATTTTTCATAAGCAGCCATTGCATTTTTCATCGTGCTGCGCACTTGAGGGCACGCCACGATTTTAGTCGGTTTTTTGCAAATAAGCAAAAACCCCTTGCGATTTTCCGAAAATTTGGTACAATGTAAATATATTGATAATGCCGCTTAGTTTCATGCGGCACTGTTTAAGGGAGGTATATTCATGCCGGGTAAGAAGATAGTTGCAATGCTGCTTGCGGGCGGTCAGGGCAGCCGTTTGGGCGAGCTCACCAAAAGCATGGCCAAGCCCGCCGTGCCCTTCGGGGGAAAGTATCGCATAATTGATTTTCCGCTTTCAAACTGCGTCAATTCGGGGATAGACACCGTGGGCGTGCTCACTCAGTATGAGCCGCTTGCGCTCAACGCATATCTCGGGAGCGGACAGGCCTGGGATCTGGACAGGATGAACGGCGGCGTTTTCGTGCTGCCCCCCTACGTCAGCCAGCAGAGCGGCGAGTGGTATTCGGGCACGGCGAACGCCATCTATCAGAACCTGCCGTTCATAGAGCAGTTCGATCCCGACTACGTTCTGATCCTTTCGGGCGACCATATCTATAAAATGGATTATTCCAAGATGCTCGAGGTGCATATCGAAAAGGGAGCGGACGCCACTATCGCCGTTTTGGACGTTCCCATTGAGGAGGCGCACCGTTTCGGCATCATGAACACCGACGATTCGGGCAGGATAATCGAATTTGAGGAGAAGCCCAAGGAGCCCAAGAGCACCAAGGCTTCGATGGGCATATACATTTTCAACAGAGACGTTCTGACAAAATACCTTGTGGACGACACCGCAAACGAAAAGAGCGAGCACGATTTCGGCAAGAACGTTATCCCCGCGATGATAAACGGCGGGCAGAAGGTTTTTGCATGGCAGTTCTCGGGCTATTGGCGCGACGTAGGCACCATTGCAAGCCTTTGGGAAGCGAATATGGATCTTCTTGGCGTTGTGCCCCGCTTCGATCTTTACGACACCGAATGGCGCATCTATTCAAAGAGCCCCGTGATGCCCCCGCACTACATGGGCGAGGATTCCGAGGTGGACGACAGCCTCATAACCGAGGGCTGCGCCGTTCACGGCAGCGTTAAAAGAAGCGTGCTGTTTGCTGGGGTTACCGTTGAGCACGGCGCGCTCATCGAGGATTCGGTGATAATGCCTAATACGGTCATAGGCGCGGGCGCTGTTGTTAAAAAAGCCATCATCGGCGAAAACGTTAAGATCGGCACGGGCGCGCTCGTGGGCTGCGAAAAGCTCCCCGAGGACGAGCCGTACGACAACAAGCTCACGGGCGATATAACGCTGGTTGCAAACTCGATGAACATCTGCGAAAAGGCACGCGTTCCCGCAGGCAAGGTCATCAGATTCGATCCCGAAAACTGCGGCAAGTAACGGAAGGAGGCGAAGAATTATGTCCAGCAATGCATTCGGTCTTATCTATACGGGCGAAGCGAACGCCCAGCTTCGCGAGCTCACCTTCTCGCGCTCCGTGGCGGCGGTGCCGTTCGGCGGCAGATACCGCGCTATTGACTTCGTGCTTTCAAACATCGTGAATTCGGGCATTTCGAGCGTGGGACTTATCGCTCAAAGAAACTACCATTCGCTGATGGATCATCTCGGCAGCGGCAAGGAATGGGATCTGCACAGAAAGCGCGACGGCCTTTTCATCCTTCCCCCGTTCGTAACCAAGGACAACACCGGCGTTTATCGCGGAACGGTTGATGCTATCCGCTCCGTGCTCGGCTTCGTTCGCCGTAATTCACAGCGCTACGTGGTGCTGACGGGCAGCCACACCATCTACAACACCGATTTTGATGCTATGATCCGGCAGCATATCGCAACGGGCGCGGATATAACCATAATGTACAGCGACGAGAGCGGAAACGACTTCGACCGCAGCGAGCAGTACGACGATCTGCGCCTCAAGGTGGACGAGGACGGCTGTGTTACGGAGCTGACCTTCAACCCGCTCAACCCGAGCACCCCGTTCACGGGCTGCGATGCCTACGTTATGGATAAAACGCTGCTTGAATACCTCGTTGAGGATGCGGCGGCGCACGGCGAATTCGACTTTATGCAGGGCGTGCTCATCAAAAACCAGCAGAAATTCAAGTTCTACGGCTGGAAGTACGACGGCTACGTTGCCCGCCTGAACTCCGTTGCGCAGTTTTACAGGCATAATATGAACCTTTTGAAGCCCGAGGTCGCCCGCGATCTTTTCAACCCCGACCATCCTATCTATACCAAGGTCAAGGACGAGGTTCCCGCAAGATACATCGGCGGCGGCAGCGCGAAGAACTCCATCGTGGCGGACGGCTGCATAATCGAGGGCGAGGTGGAAAACTCCATCATCTTCCGCGGGGTTTACATCGGCAAGGGCTCGAGGATCAAGAACAGCATAATAATGCAGTCATCGGTCATCAATCAGAACTGCGACCTGGACTACATGGTGCTCGACAAGGGCTGTCAGGTTCTCGGCGGCAGAAGGCTCGCGGGGTACGACAGCTATCCGATGATTCTGAGAAAAGGCGTTGTGGTTTAAGCTTTGGTGAATAATGAACGGTGAATAGTGGGTAAAACCGCTCCGTTGCCGAAGCTTCACTTTTCAAAAGCGAGAATATGAAGGCAAGCTTTAGTTTTGAAACCTATTTTGCGGCGGTGGTCTCCAAGGATGCCGCCGCTTTGCGCCCGGTCTTTGATGAAAGCGCGGAGGTTTTTTGGCATAACACCCGCGAAAGGTTTACGCTCAACGGGTTCATTCATGCAAACTGCGATTACCCCGGCGAGTGGCGCGGCAAGATCGAGCGTGAATACCGCATCGGAAATACCGTTATCGCGGCGGCAAGGGTTTGGGCGAAGGACGAGCCTTCCCTCTCCTTCCATTGCTGCTCGTTTATTACGCTTAATGATGAGCGAATAGTTCGTCTCGACGAATACTGGGGCGATGACGGCGAGCCGCCGGAATGGAGGAAGGAAATTCGTGAATAAAACAGCGCTCACTCGGTTTTCCGAGAAACAACGATTATGAATAAATTCAGACTTGTAGAAATCTACGAGATGTTTTCAAATATCGAAGCTGATGCGGAATTTGACTCCGAGCTTATTTACGATGCCTGCGCTGACATCAAACTGGATGGTGAGATTGAGGATGAGCTATTAAATCGTCTTGAAAGCATCATCGATAGGTTCGAAAACTGCGAGATAGCCTCAAATGAAGCCGCTGCCGCCATCACAAAAGAGCTTAGCTGCGATTACGAAGCGGCGAAGCGGGACACTTCAAGCTTTGACGGTTTTTTTGCCGAGCTTAACGATCATATTGATGCCTTTTTTATATCACGCGGCTTCAAAAAGCGCGGCAAAGGCGAGTATGAGCTTTCGGATGCTACCGCCGTTAAGGGCGTTTATGTAAACTTTGATCCTTTGCTGTATGATAACGAAGATTTAATGCTTTTTCCGTTGATCCAATGCTATCGCGCAGATGTTAAAGACGAAATGACAATTATAGAGCGCTTGGAGCCGAACGACCATCTCAAGCCTGTAACAAAAACGATGAGAGTTCCCGTAAACGAGTTTGATCTATTCTCTAATAGAAGCTCAATCCCGTATTCCACCCGTTCAAAAGGGGCACTGCGCATCAAAGGCATTACTTGCCCCGAAGTTTTCAAAGTGGTCGATGGTGAAACTGATGTGGGATCAAATGATCCGACCACCGTTAGCGTTGGCTCCGCAGGGGAGCTTTACGATAGGTTTGAGCCCTTTCTTGATGCTGCCTGCTCGATCCTTGATAAGAAAAAGCCCAATGCAGTTTATCGCGAAAACTATCGTCAAAAATACAAGTTCCTACTACCCGCATTATCAAAGCCGTTCTTGTGGACCGCCCTCATTTCCATTTTGGCCGGTCTTGCTTTCGGCGCGCTGGTTCTTGTTTTCGATCTTATCTTCGGCGATGCGCCGCCGATCCATTGGTACGTTATCCTTAATGCCGCGCTTATATTCGGCGGTGTCTTTGCGTTAGTATTCGCGTTCATATTTGCTGTGATCATTGGCTTGACGCGCTATAACTCGGAGCGGTTTTAGCATCTGGCGATCTGCCCAAAACTATATTCCTTTAATTCCGACCAAATCACTTGTATTTGAATCTCGCTTCTGCTATACTTAACTTGCCGAACCGAAGGGGCGAGGTCTTAACGAGAATCCTTTTCCCGACGGCAGGCAGAAAAAACAAAAACATCGGTTTTCCGACATAAAGAGCTCCCCTAAAGGGATTTCTGATTGAAGGGGCTGTGGAATATATGCCTGCTTATTGCGGCATCTTGTTTGATTTATTCCGCGCTTCTTCAAAGGAAGCGCGGTTTTTATTTGCAAAAAAACTTTAAGGAGATAAAGAGAATCATGGAAACAAACACCAGAGTTGCGCAGCTTGGCATAGTTGTTGAAAACCCCGATTCGGTTGAAAAGCTGAACGCGATACTGCATCAGTACGGCGAATACGTTATCGGGCGCATGGGTATACCCTACCATAAACGCGGAGTGAACATAATCTCGGTGGTGCTCGATGCGCCGAGCGATATTGTTTCAACGCTCTCGGGCAAGATCGGAATGCTTGACGGCGTTTCGACCTCCGCCGTGTACTCGAAGATAAAATGACCCCTATTGAACTTGAAAAAAGAGCGTTTGAGCTTGCGGATAAGCTTATTGACGGCGAAAAGCTCTCAAAGGATGACTTCGCCCTGCTTATCCGCGCCGAAAGGGAGCTGCCCGAGGAAAACGCCGCAGCGCTTCGTGAAAAGCTCTCAAAGAGGGCGCTTGAGCTCAAGCAGCTTCACTACGGCAATGCCGTATACGTTCGCGGGCTGATCGAGGTTACGAACTACTGCAAAAACAACTGCCTTTACTGCGGCATAAGGCGCGGCAATCCGACCGTTTCAAGGTACAGGCTGACCAAGGAGCAGATACTCTCCTGCTGCGCGGAGGGCTATGCGCTCGGCTTCCGCACCTTCGTGATGCAGGGCGGCGAGGATGCCTATTTCACGCCCGAGAGAGTTGCGGATATTGTGCGCGAGATAAAGAGGAATTATCCCGACTGCGCGGTAACGCTTTCGCTCGGCGAATACCCGAAGGAGGTTTATGCGCTTTGGCGCGAGGCGGGCGCGGACAGATATCTTTTAAGGCATGAAACTGCGAATGCGGAGCATTATTCAAAGCTGCACCCCGCAGAGATGATGCTTGAAACGCGCATGGACTGCCTTAAAAACCTGCGCTCTCTCGGCTTTCAGACAGGCTGCGGCATGATGATAGGTTCGCCCTATCAGAGCTATGAAACGCTTGCCGAGGATCTTGTGTTTATCCGCGATTTTCGCCCGCAGATGGTCGGTATAGGCCCATTCATCCCCGCGCACGATACGCCGTTTGCAAATGAAAAGGCGGGAACATTCGAGCAAACGCTGTTTTTCCTGAGTATCGTTCGCATACTTCTTCCCGAGGTGCTGCTTCCCGCAACGACCGCGCTCGGCACGATACACCCCCATGGGCGCGAGATGGGTATGCTTTCGGGAGCGAATGTATGTATGCCCAACCTCTCCCCCGCCGACGTGCGAAGCAAGTATTCTTTGTATGACAATAAGCTTTACACCGGCAGCGAAGCGGCACAGAGCCTCAACGATCTTGAAAAGCGGCTTGAAACCATCGGCTGCAATATCGCCTTCGTTCGCGGCGACAGCAAGCTGACGGAATGAATAAATCGTTGAAGCTTTTGCCCTGCAAAAACCACCTCAACTCTTCACTATTCATTCTTCAATATTCACCATTCACTAATTAAGCTAAGGGGCAAGGTTCGTCCTCACCCCGAAGAAAGGAAACAATATGTATAATCCCAAATCCCACAACGCGACCGAGTTCATCGACCATGATGAGATACTCGAAACTCTCGCCTACGCCGAAGCAAACAAGGCAAATGCCGAGCTTATCGACTCCATCCTTGAAAAAGCGGAGCTTAGAAAGGGTCTGACCCACCGCGAAGCGAGCGTGCTTCTTGCCTGCGAGCTTCCCGACCGTACTGAGCGCATGTACCGCCTCGCCGAGCAGATAAAGAAGGATTTTTACGGCAGCCGCATAGTTATGTTTGCGCCTCTGTATCTCTCCAACTACTGCGTGAACGGCTGCGTTTACTGCCCCTATCATTATCAAAACAAGCATATCGCAAGAAAGAAGCTCTCGCAGGAGGACATCGTTCGCGAAGTTACCGCGCTTCAGGACATGGGCCATAAGCGCCTTGCGCTCGAAGCGGGCGAGGACCCCGTGAACAACCCGATAGAGTACATTTTGGAGTCGATAAAGACCATCTACTCCATCAAGCATAAGAACGGCGCCATCCGCCGCGTGAACGTGAATATCGCCGCAACGACGGTTGAAAACTACCGTAAGCTGCGCGACGCGGGCATCGGCACCTATATCCTGTTTCAGGAGACTTACCACAAAGAGAGCTATGAAAAGCTCCATCCGACCGGCCCCAAGCATAACTACTGCTACCACACCGAGGCGATGGACAGGGCTATGCAGGGCGGCATAGATGACGTTGGCCTCGGCGTTTTGTTCGGGCTTGAGCTGTACCGCTACGAATTCGCGGGGCTTTTGATGCACGCGGAGCACCTTGAGGCGGCGTACGGCGTTGGCCCGCACACGATAAGCGTTCCCCGCATCAAGCGCGCGGACGACATCGACCCCAACGTTTTCGACAACGGCATCGACGACGACACCTTTGCAAAGATAGTTGCCTGCATCCGCATCGCCGTGCCGTACACGGGCGTGATAATCTCCACGCGCGAAAGCAAGTCCGTTCGCGAAAGGCTGCTGCATCTGGGCATATCGCAGATAAGCGGCGCATCGAAAACGAGCGTTGGCGGCTATGCCGAGGATGAGCCCGAGGACGAGAAGAGCGAGCAGTTCGACGTTAGCGACAACCGCACGCTCGATGAGGTAGTGCGCTGGCTGATGGAGCAGGGCTATATTCCTTCCTTCTGCACCGCCTGCTATCGCGAGGGGCGCACGGGCGACAGGTTCATGAGCCTATGTAAGAGCGGGCAGATACAGAACTGCTGCCAGCCGAACGCGCTTATGACCTTGAAGGAGTATCTGATGGATTACGCTTCGCCGAAAACCCGCGAGGTCGGCGAAAGGCTGATCGAGGAAGAGATGAAGAACGTTGCGAGCGACAAGGTTCGCGCGATCGCCGAAGATAGGCTCGTTAAAATAGAGAACGGCGAAAGGGATTTTCGCTTCTGATAAGGAGAAAAAATGTCTGAACTAAACAAAACCCCATCCGCAAACCGTCTGCATATCGGCTTTTTCGGCGCGCGAAACAGCGGAAAATCCACATTGGTAAACCTGCTTGCGGGGCAGAACGTTACCATAGTTTCACCCGTCAATGGCACCACGACCGACCCCGTGAATAAGGCGATGGAGCTTCCGAACCTCGGCCCCTGCGTGCTTATAGACACGGCGGGCTACGACGATGAGGGCGAGCTTGGGCTGCTTCGCATTGAAAAAACCGATGCGGCGGCGGAGAAAACGGATATCGCCGTGCTGCTGTTTTCGGATTCGGACACGGATGAGGATATAAAAAGATACCGCGCCTTCAAGGCGAATAAAACTCCCGTTCTGCCTCTTATCGGAAGGGTGAACGGCAGCACGGAGAAGCTGAGGGCGAGGCTCGCTTCGGAGCTCAATATAGAGCCTCTCTCGCTCGATCCCTCCTCCCCCGCCACGCGCGATACGCTTATCAACGAGCTTGTGCGCCTAATGCCGGAGGGCTTCGAGCTGCCTTCGATCACGGGTGCGCTCGTGAAGAGCGGCGACACGGTGCTGCTCGTTATGCCGCAGGATGCTTCCGCGCCAAAGGGCAGGCTGATACTGCCGCAGGTGCAGACGATCCGCGATCTTCTCGACAACCGCTGCACCGTTATAGGCTGCACGCCCGAGGGCATGGAGAACGCGCTTTCCGCCTTGAAGGAGCCGCCTTCGCTTATCATCACCGATTCGCAGGCTTTCGGCGAGGTTTATGCAAAAAAGCCCGAAGGAAGCCGCCTTACCTCGTTTTCGGTGCTATTTGCCGTGCTAAAAGGCGATATGGACTACTATATGGAGGGCGCGAGGATCATACCGCAGCTAACCGAGAATTCGCGCGTTTTGATCGCCGAATGCTGCTCCCACGCTCCGCAGACCGAGGATATCGGCAGGGTGAAGATACCCAAGCTTTTGAAGAAGCTTATTGGCGAAGGTATCCAAATAGATGTTCTCGGCGGCACTGACTTCCCCGAGGACTTAACTCCCTACGCACTCATCATCCAGTGCGGCGCGTGTATGTTCAACCGCAAATACGTGCTCTCGCGCATAGACCGTGCAAAGCGGCAGCGCGTTCCGATGACCAATTACGGCATCTTCCTTGCCTATGCAAACGGGATACTTGAAAAGATAAGCCTTTGATAGCGAAATCGCATGAAAAAAGCATTGTTTTTAAGTATATTTTCAAATAACTGTTGACTTTGCCGCCGCATGGGTTTATCATACTATACAGGTTGGTATTGCCGCAAAACGGCTTTCCGACAAGCCGTCAAACGGCAGAAAAATCATTATATTTCACTTGGAGGATTTTCTAATGAACGCCTACATCGAAAGAGTCATCGAGAAGGTTCGCGCACGCGACGCGCATGAGCCTGAATTCATCCAGACCGTTGAAGAGGTTCTTCGTTCCCTCGAGCCCATGGTTGAAAAGCATCCCGAATACGAAGAGAACGGTCTTCTCGAGCGTCTCGTAGAGCCTGAGCGCGTTATCGAGTTCCGCGTACCCTGGGTGGATCGCGACGGTAAGGTTCAGGTAAACCGCGGCTTCCGCGTACAGTTCAACAGCGCGATCGGCCCCTACAAGGGAGGTCTCCGCTTCGCATCCCACGTAAATCTCTCCGTTATGAAGTTCCTCGGCTTCGAGCAGACCTTCAAGAACAGCCTCACCTCCCTCCCCATGGGCGGCGGTAAGGGCGGCTCCGATTTCGACCCCAACGGCAAGACCGATGCTGAGATCATGCGCTTCTGCCAGAGCTTCATGACCGAGCTGCAGCGCCACATCGGACCGAACGTTGACGTTCCCGCTGGCGACATCGGCGTTGGCGGCCGTGAGATCGGTTTCCTCTTCGGTCAGTACAAGAAGATCCGCGGCGCATATGAGAACGGCGTTCTCACCGGCAAGGGCCTCAGCTACGGCGGCTCCCTGATCCGTCCCGAAGCGACCGGTTTCGGTGCTGTTTACTATCTCTGCGAAGTTCTCGAGCATGAGAAGGACACCATCAAGGGCAAGACCATCGCTATCTCCGGTTTCGGCAACGTTTCCTGGGGCGTCTGCACCAAGGCTATGCAGCTTGGCGCAAAGGTCGTTACCCTCGCTGGTCCCGACGGCTACATCTACGATCCCGACGGCGTTTGCACCCAGGAGAAGCTCGACTACATGCTCGAGATGCGTAACTCCGGCCGCAACAAGGTCCAGGATTATGCCGACAAGTTCGGCGTTGAGTTCATCCCTGGCAAGAAGCCCTGGGGTCAGAAGGCCGACATCTGCATGCCCTGCGCATTCCAGAACGAGATCCGTATGGAAGAGGCCGAGCAGATCATCGCCAACGGCACCAAGTACTACATCGAAGTTGCGAACATGCCCACCACCAACGAGGCTCTGTTCCACATGATGGCTCAGCCCGGCATGATCGTTGCTCCCTCCAAGGCAGTTAACGCGGGCGGCGTTGCGGTTTCCGGTCTCGAGATGAGCCAGAACTCCGAGCGTCTTGCTTGGACCGCTGATGAAGTTGACGGTAAGCTCGTCAACATCATGAAGAACATCCACAAGGCTTCCGTTGAAGCTGCTGAAGAAGCGGGCCTCGGCTACAACCTCGTTGCCGGCGCAAACCTCGCGGGCTTCAAGAAGGTTGCCGATGCTATGATGGCTCAGGGCATCGTCTGATCCCGTTAAGCGTTTAACCCAGTAACCCCTATACCCGAGTCTCCCTGCGGAGTCTCGGGTATTTTTGCGCACGGGCATTCGTTCCTGCATAATTTCGGATATAAATCAGCATCCGCCAAGGCTTTCGGCGGATGCGTTCATTATTGGAAATATTTAGTTTTTATGGGAAAGCCGCTTACTGCTGCTCCGGCTCGGCGGAAAGGAAATCCTCAAAGCTCTTTACGAAGCGCTTGATATTATCGATATTCGCGCGGTAGTAGGTTCTTCCGCTGTCGAAATAGCTCTCGGTGAAGCCGCCCATGCCGAGCTTGCGCATGTGGTAGGAAACGGTGGGCGCGGAGATGGAGAACTGCTCTGCAAGCTCAAGCCCGTACATCGGCTTTTTACAGATGGAGTGCAGGATCTCAAGTCTGGTTTCATCGGAGAGCATCTTGAACATTGTGGAGAGCTTCTGATTCTCGCGGCCTGAGAAAACGATATCCACCAGCTCGAGCACGTTCACGCCGAAGAATGCGTCCACGTTGTCGCTCACGTCATCTCTGAGGCTGGCCTTATTGGGAATGAGCACGCAAAGGTGCATGCGCTCGGCAACGCCCTCCTTCATTGCAAAGCCGTATTTCTGCTTCACAACGCCGCGCAGACCGCCAAGAGCATCGATCGCTTCTTCGTTCTTTTTGACGTCGTCGGCATAGATCGCTTCGTTTGCTATTATAACGTCCACTGCGGGCTTGAGAATGGTGTTCAGACGGGAAACGTATTCATCGAAATTGACGTACAGCTCGATAAGCCTCGTGCGAACGCTCTGATCCATATTCAGGCTACGCATGGTTTCGATGATCTGACCGCAGTTTTCCTCGGTAACGTTCGGAATATGGCTCGGGCTCTCGAATATCTTGAGATCGCGCAAATAGTTGAGGAAAAGCACGTCTCTTTTGTGCTGCGGAAGCGCGTGGAGGTTTTTGATTTCGGTCGCCATATCCGTGGAAAACTCTCCCCTGCCCGAGCAATAGCTGAACAGCAGCCACGCGGGGTTGTATAGATGATCCGCGTTGCCGTCGGCCGTCTGATCCAGCATAAACAGGAACTCATAGTCCATGTCGATGGTTTTTATAGCCGCATTCAGCTTCTTTTCAAGCTCGACCGAAGGCCTTAGCACTCGTTCAAGCTTCTTTTCAAGGGCGGGATGATTCTTATTCAAGGTCCTCATCAGGTCGATATTGGTCATGCTTTTGTTGACCTTGGACGTGAAGAAGATTATTGCATCATCCACGGGCGAGTAGTATTTAAACATTAAGATATACCTCCGTTTGCAGCGGCGGATCCTGCGAATCCTCATTGCGCTTTCGGCACATAGCCGATATTTACTGCAATTATAAGGAACTATAACATTTTTTGCCGACTCGGTCAATATTATTTCGCATAATATACTTTGCTTGAAAATTAATATCCAAAAGCTTTTGTCTGCAAAAAGATTGCATACGATAAAAGCGTTCCTTTCGAAACGCTTTTGTCTATAAACTGAAACCCAAATTTATAAGCTGCCTGCTTATTGTCGGCTGTCCGAAAGCGGTCTTCCGAGCACCTCGCTCCAGATGAGCCCCTGCACGATTGCGGGCTTATCCGAGATCGCCTTGGAGAGCTTTTCGGCTCCGCTCGGCTCCGGATCGATCGGAGCGCTCACGGCATCCGTGCTTGCGGGCACGGGCTGCTTTGCAGCGGGGATATCCGCCGCACTTGCGGTTTTTCTTTCGCTGCGATCCTTTTTATACAGATCGGAAGCGCCGCGGCCTTCCCTCTCGAGAACGCCCTGTCTGCCGACACTGCCCTCCGCGCTCGAAGCGGGAGCGGGTCTGCGAACACCGCCCTCGTGATAGCCGTCATGGATGCTTCCGCCTCCGCAATCCTCGGTATCATGAGGATAAACCGGCTTCTCGGCTGCAAACGCAGCGGGCTTTGCGCTTGGAGCGTTGGCGGACTGCCTCTGCTCCTGCTGCCGCTGCTGCTGCATTCTCCGAAGCTGCTCCAGCCTCGCACGCTGATCGCTCGTGACAGAGCCGGTATATGCGCCCTGTCTTGAAGCACCATTTGCACCCGAAGAAGATACGCCGCGCTGATCACCGCCGTTTTGCTGAGCCTTTTTGGCCGCATTGGCTATCGAAGTAATGACGGACACTATCACAAAGAAGATTATAATGCCTTCCAAATGCGGCACCCCCTTTCATACGGTAGTTTCGGCGCGCAGATTATTTGTTGCCGGCATCGCCGCCGGTGGTCTTGCCGATGGACTCGCGCATCTCGGTATCGGCCATCATGTTCTTCATTTTATAGTAGTCCATGATGCCGAGATTGCCGTTTCTGAACGCCTCCGCCATCGCAAGAGGAACCTGAGCCTCGGCCTCGATAACGCGGGCGCGCATGCCCTGTACCTCCGCCTTGTTCTCCTGCTCCTGAGCAACCGCCATTGCGCGGCGCTCCTCTGCCTTCGCCTGAGCGATGCGCTTATCCGCCTCCGCCTGGTCGATCTGCAGCTTTGCGCCGACGTTTACGCCAACGTCCACGTCCGCAATATCGATGGAGAGGATCTCAAACGCGGTGCCGCTGTCAAGACCCTTGCCAAGAACGGTCTGGGAGATGGAATCGGGATTTTCGAGCACGTCCTTATGGCTCTGAGATGAGCCGATGGTGGTAACGATGCCCTCGCCAACACGGGCGATGATGGTTTCCTCGCCCGCACCGCCAACGAGACGGTCTACATTCACGCGAACGGTGACCTTTGCCTTGGCGCGCAGCTCGATGCCGTCCTTCGCAATGGCCGCGATGATCGGGGTTTCGATGACCTTGGGGCTTACGCTCATCTGAACAGCGGTAAGCACGTCACGACCCGCAAGGTCGATGGCGCTGGAGCTTTCAAAGTCGAGGGGGATGCCCGCGCGCTGAGCCGCGATAAGGGCGTTTACAACGCGGTCGAGATTACCGCCCGCCATGTAGTGCGCTTCCATCTTGTTTACGTTGAGGTCGAGACCCGCCTTGGTGGCCTTGATGAGGGGCTCGAGGATCTTATGCGGGTTGACCTTGCGGATGCGCATACCGATGAGCTGTAACAGGCCCACCTTAACGCCCGAAGCCTTCGCCTTGATCGCGAGACCCACGGGCACGAAGGTGAAGAAGAAGATGAGGAAGATGATTGCGGCAATTATAATGCCAACGACTACGATCGGATCCATAGTTTTTCCTTTCCCAAATAATATTGGCTTATGATTTCTATTGAACTCCGCCGATATCCTTCAGCGGAAGATCATAACGATGAGATACATGAACGCAATGAATGCTGGAACGCCGATGACAATGAATATCCAGTCCCTGATGCGGCGCTTTTTGAGCTCGGCTTCATCGAGGCTTTGGTCATAAGCTTTGTCCGCCTGTTCGAGAACGTCGCTCGTATCGTAGTAGCCGCTTTTCATGAAGCGTTCGCGCTTTTTTTCGTTTGAATTATTCTCCGTCATTTGCCGGTATTCTTTACAACGCTTATACGAAGACCCTGAATAGCGGATACCTTGACGGGTTCGCCCTTTTCAATGTATTCGCCCTCTGCGAGCACGTCGAGTCGCCTGCCGTTGATCATTGCGATGCCGGAGGGACGAAGCGCCGTCAGCGTGGTGCCTTCCTTGCCGATCATCTCCTTCGCATCGAGCGCGGAAATATCGGTGGAGCCGCTTGTGATGCTGTCGTTCAGAACCAGCTTGGAGTTTTTCCTTCCCTTTCCGAAAACGACTTTAAACACTATCAGCGCCGCTATACAAAGCAGAAGCACGACTATTGCCAGCGTGAACATCGCCGCACCGAAGCTCTTGGAGCTTACGATGAGACCCGCAACGACCGCCGCGCTTCCCGAAAGACCCGCGATGCCAAAGCCGGGGATGACCATTTCAACTACGATCAGCGCAATGCCCACCAAAAGCAGGATAACGCCGCCGATGTTCATGCCATGCAGCCATTCCGTAAAGAAGCCGGCCTCGCTTGAGATCTGACCCGCTGCTGCGGCAAGATTAATAAAAAGCATATACTGTTCACCTCGCTGCTTTCGGGTAATTACCCGTTTTGTTATATTATACCGCGATACCCCCGCTTATTCAATGTATTTTCGAGTACGGGAAAATGGCATTATTATGACATCGTGCTCATAACATTCAGCATGAAGAATTCCATGCACTCAAAATTTGTACGGGCATTGGCGTTTATTGTCATTGCCGCATCGGCTCTTGCGCATTTTATTCCGCACAAGGAGGGCTCCGCCGCGCCGAAAAGCCTTCCTTATTTGGATCTGAGCCCAAATATCACCAGGGGACTCGATCTTATCGGAACGAATGAGCCGAAAACGGCGAACGCAGAGGCGCGCATAGGCGTTTTCGACGGCGAAAAGGTGCTTGCTATGACTCTGCGGGATTATCTTGTGGGCGTAACGGCGGCGGAGATGCCCGCAGGCTACGGCATCGAGGCGCTAAAGGCGCAGGCGGTCGCGGCGCGCACGTTCACGCTCAAGCATATAACGGGCGAGCTTCGCTGCAAGAGCGGTCACACGATATGCACCGATCACCGCTGCTGCCAGGCTTATATAAGCGTTGAGCGGATGAAAAAAAACTGGGGCGATAGATTCGAGGAAAGATATGGGAAGATCTGCAAAGCGGTGGACAGCACCGAGGATATGGTGATGATGAGCGAGGGAGAGCTTGTGACAGCGCTGTATCATTCGTCCTCGGGCGGAAGAACGGAGAACTGCGAAGCGGTATTCGCCGTTGCCCTGCCCTATCTCGTTTCGGTGGAGAGCGCAGGAGAGGAGGATTCGCCCGAATACCACAGCACAGTATGCTTCACCAAGAGCGAATTCAACGAAAGAATAAACGCCGCCTTCCCCGATGCCGAAATGAAGGAGCCTTCGAAGGACGTTGAGGTTTGGCAGCGCACGGACAGCGGGCGAGTTTCGCTCATTCGTCTCGGCGGCACCGTGGTCAGCGGGCAGCAGCTTCGCAATGCGCTCTCGCTGAAGAGCACGAACGTTGAGTTCGATATCGAGGGCGACACGGTCGAGATATCCTGCTTGGGCTTCGGGCACGGCGTTGGCATGAGCCAATGCGGGGCGAACGCCATGGCAAAGGAGGGCGCGGATTTTGAGACCATACTCAAGCATTACTACACGGGGATCGAGCTTGAGTTTTTCACGCCAAAAAACGAGATGCCGCGGATCCTGTGCGGAGCAGCCGACTGAGGCTTTTCATCCTCCGCTTTGCCGATCGTTTGCGCTCAATCCCCGTTCTCTATCCGCTCGTAGAGATGGTATGCGAAGTATCTGCTCTCGAAGGGAAAGCTTGAAACGCGCAAAAGTCGGTATCCCGAATGGTCGATCCCTCTCTCATCGAGCGTATTTCCGCGAGTTACCACGAAATCGACCTCGCGCATCTCTATCATTCGCCTTTGCTCTGCGAGCATTTCGTCCAGCTCTATATTCAGCTCGCAAAAGTACTTGCAGGACGGGTTTTTCTGCGCAGCAAAATAGAAGCCGCCGTCCAAAAAGCCATAGTTCAGCAGCGTTGCGCCCTCCCTTTTGGCTATCACCTCTGCGAACCTATACTGAGGCATATCGGTCTTTTTATAAAGAAGCAGCCTTGTGTTGCGGCTGAGCGGCATACCGATTAGTATCAGCACCGCCGCCATCAGCACAACGCGGGAAGCCCTCGGCACGGCTCTGCGCGTTTTTTTTGCGCGTTCTTTGATATGATTCAGCATTGCCGCTGCGCCAAGCGGAGCGCAGAATACCATTATCAGCGCATAGTACGGAGCAAAGAGCTTGCCGCCGAAAAAAGAGGCTGCGGCAAGCGGGACAACCGAGAACCAAACCGCAAGCGCTTCATTCGGATGTGTTTTTCCACGCCTTATAAGGCGGTATGCTCCGAAAGCAAGCAGCACCGTGCAAAGTCCGTTCGTAACCAAAGAGGCGGCTGCACCTTTGAGCATATTGACAGCCGGAGAAAGCAGCTTCAAAACGGTGCTCTCGCCTACCCTGCTCGGATATAGGAAGATATTGTTGTAAAAATATGTTTCCGCCATCGCGCCGAAAGCGCCGTTTAAGAACAAATAGATCAAAACCGGCGCAGTGGCCGCGCAGAAGCCGAGGCTGAATGCAGCTGCGTTTTTAACAAGCCGAGAAAGCGCCCCACGCCTTATCATATAGACGGCTGTGAACACGCAAAGGCCAAGATAGAAGCCCAAAATTGTGAATTTGCTCCAAAGCGCCGCACCTGCGAACATGCCAATCAGCGCCGCTTCCGCATTCTTCACTTCCGCATTTGTTTTTACTGCGCGCAGAACAAAAAGCAGCGAGAACGCAAGCATGAAAAGGCTCAATTCCTCAACGCTTCCGCCATGCGAGAATGACAGCGCAGTTGTGATCGCAAACGAAACGAGCACCATAACTCCGGCCGATGAAGAAAGCGCAAGCTTTGGGCGATACAGCCGCACGCAAGCATCGCCCGCATAGAGAAACGCCGCAAAGCTCAGCACCTCGATCAGGAAAACTCCTATGAAGCTCGTTCGCGAAACGAGCGCCGCCAGCGCAAAAACGAAATAGACAATGGGGCCCTTCTGCTCGCATATATCAAGATACAGCACCTTGCCGTCCAGCATGGAGCGTGCTGCGGTAAAAAAGCAGTTCGCATCCACCCAATCGTTCATCGGATACAGAAACGAATTCTTTGAGAAAACGCTCAAAAATGCAAGCGCTATCAGCAAAGCAAGAGCGAACCGCAACAGTCCGCTCCGCTTTTTTATATTCACTTTTTTATTCTCAGTAGATTTCATTTTATAATTGTTACACCAATGAAAGCCGCCGCCGTCAGCTCTTGCGGTAGAAGGTGTTTCCTCCGATAAACTCGCGCAGCACCGAGGTGGGCGGTATCTCGTCCTCAATATCGGCCTCGAGCACGTAGTTCAGATACTTCAGTATCGCCCTTGCGGCGCAGTAATGCTCGCTCTCGGGCTTAACCTCGAGCAGCAGCGGGAAGATGTATTTTTTCATCACCGAAAGCTCGTAGTGCAGCGTGGTGTTTATGATCCTGTCCGCATTCTCCTGAAACGGGAAGATCCAACGCGCCTCGCCTCGGCGAACGCTCGGCCACATGCCGATGGTGTGCTCCATGCTCGCGCCGCGGTTGGAGTGGTCGCGCACAAGGCGGCGAAGCAGGCGCAGATCGGAGGTGTGGATGCGGTTGTGGTCGTCCAGATTCATGGTGGGCAGCGCCGAAACGTAGATGCGGAAAACGCTGCTCGGATTGATGTCGCCGAGCATAAGGGGGTTGAGGCCGTGGATACCCTCGATTATAAGCGGCTGATCCTTTGAAAGCTTCAGCGGCACGAAGCCCTCGCGCCTTTGGGTGATGAAGCTGAATTGCGGTATCTCCGCCTCTCCGCCCGAAAGCAGTATGCGAAGATCCTTTACGAATCTATCGGTATCGAGCGCGTTTATATGCTCAAGATCCAGCTCTCCGTTCTCGTCCCTCTTCATCTTGTCGCGGTCGATATAGTAATCGTCGAGCGAAAGCATGATGGGATCGAGCCCATCCGCACGAAGCTGAGTTGCGATACGGTTTGCCGAAGTTGTTTTGCCGGAGGACGACGGACCCGCGATCATGATGGCCTTCGCTCCCCGTTCGATTATCTCGTCGGCGATGCGGCTGTAGTTTTTCTCGTGCAGCGCCTCGTTTACGCGCACAAGCTCCCGTATGGAGCCGTTCTCCACGCGGCGGTTGAGCTCGTGCACTGTCGAAGCGGTCATAAGGCGGCCCCAATCGTCAGTCTGCTTGAAAACAGCAAGCATGCGCGGGCTTTCTTCGTATTCAGCAGGCCTCGACGGATCCTCCTTGGAGGGAAGAAGTATAACGAGCGCATCGCCGAGACGGTGAAGGTCGAACACGCGTATATAACCCGAATGCGGTGTCAGCTCGCCGTAGTAATAGTCCATATAATCGCTGTATTCGGGGCATGAATAGGTGTCGAAATAATTGAATTTGCGCCATTTGAGAAGCTCGACCTTGTCGCTCTGGCCGTCCTTATCGAAGAATTCGAGCGCCGTCTTTATATCGAGCCTGCGGCGCACGAAAGGATACTCCTTATCCACAATGGCGCGCATCTCGCTCTTTAAAAGCGCAACGTCCTCATCGGTCAGGGGCGTTTCCCCCTTTATCTGTACGTATACACCCTCGCCAAGCGGATACTGCACGAGCGCACGATGATTCGGGAAGAGCTTTCGCATGGCAAGCATGAAGATGAATTCAAGGCTGCAATCATACGCCCTTTTGCCGAATTCATTTGAAAAGCCGATGAGCCTTATGCTGCATTCGCCCTTGGGTGCATAGCCGAGGTTGTATATTTTTCCGCCTATCATGGCGGCTAAAGGCTTTTGGGAAAGCTCGTCACTGTCCAGCCCAAGTTCGCGAGCATATTCGAGTATAGTCCTGCCCTCAACGAATTCGCAAGGGATCTTATTAACGGTAATATTCATATTTTTGCTCCTGTTTAATGGGGATAACTTAAAAACCGACGGTTAAATTATATCCGAAATCAGGCGGTTTTACAAGTACCGAAGCGGCAAATGCACAAAAAGCATCGTGCGCGGCATTGCAAATATATTGTTTATTGCATTAAATTGAACTTCCGAAAACTTGACAAATCGAAACCGTGTTGGTATAATGTTTATCTGTCGGCGGCAGGATATACGGTGTGCGCCTGTAGCTCAGCAGGATAGAGCAACGGCCTTCTAAGCCGTAGGTCCCGGGTTCGAATCCCTGCAGGCGCGCCATTTTCGGCAGTTTTTAATATGGTGGGTGTAGTTCAGTTGGCTAGAGCGCCAGATTGTGGCTCTGGAGGTCGTGGGTTCGAGCCCCACCACTCACCCCATTTTTAAAACTGCATGCGCCGAAATGGGAGTCACCGTTGGGGTGTCGCCAAGTGGTCAAGGCACGGGACTTTGACTCCCGCATCGTAGGTTCAAATCCTGCCACCCCAGCCAGATTTGACCCGTTAGCTCAGCCGGTAGAGCACTTGACTTTTAATCAAGGTGTCCGGAGTTCGAATCTCCGACGGGTCACCAGCTCTTCCATAGAGCAAATGCGGGCGTGGCGGAATTGGCAGACGCGCCGGATTTAGGTTCCGGTGCCCCAGGGCGTATGAGTTCAAGTCTCTTCGCCCGCACCACATCGGAAAACTTTGAAAAGTGAAAACGCGGGAATAGCTCATTTGGTAGAGCGCCGCCTTGCCAAGGCGGAGGTGGCGGGTTCGAGCCCCGTTTCCCGCTCCACTATTTAAACACTCCCCTTTGGGAGTGTTTAAATAGTGGGAGAACGGCGGTAATCAATACCGCAGCACCCTATCCCCGAAAAGTGAGTTACAACTCGGTATTTTTCGGTGATGACGAGCGGGTATAGTGTAATGGTAACACATTAGCCTTCCAAGCTGAGATAGTGGGTTCGAGTCCCATTACCCGCTCCATTTTCTTAAAACTCAATATGCGGGAATAGCTCATTTGGTAGAGCGCCGCCTTGCCAAGGCGGAGGTGGCGGGTTCGAGCCCCGTTTCCCGCTCCAAAAAGAACAGCACCCATTGGGTTGCTGTTCTTTTTGGACGGAAGTAATCAGATCGAATCCGCCTGAAATTCCCCGCAGGGGACGCCCCTAATACACTGGAAATGAGAGTGTTGCCATATTTTGTTTGACCACGACGGCTTAGTATGATATAATGGTTTAGAAAACAAAAATGAATGGTTTTGCAATGAGAATAAAAAGCCATGTGGTTTGCGCGTTTTCGGAAGAACTTTCGCGCGAGCTTGAGAAGTGGGGCATTGAGTTTCGGCGGGAAGAAAACCTGTTGAACGGCGAATCCTATCTGATTTTCGATTCTTTTGATTTTCAAGACAGTTATATTCTTCCATCGGATGCACTTATTTTGAATTCTCCGTTCTACTCGGAAAAGGAGCTTGACGGTGCGGATTGGCTGACATGTCGGTGCATCAATGCTAAATTATCACTCGAAAACGAGGGGCGCTCAATTTCCTGTGTCGAAGTCTATGAGAATGGAGCAAAAGCGCGGCACCGGTTTCCTTCGGGCGATCCTTTTTACGTCAAAGCCGCTCCCAAGCATCGCGATACTGTGGGATTCTTCAGCACGCATTCGCTTTCGGAGTATGACTTGTTTTGCTCCGAAAGAGCAAAACAAGTTTTGACCGCCTGTTTCCCGGATATAGAGGTTTCGTTTGATAGGGTGCTTTCATCTGAAAATGATCTGCCCGTAGATGATCTATACTCTCTTGGCATAGGCGAAACTATTGCAATAGATGCGCTCGATCTTTCGCAGGCTGAGCGGTTCCGCTGCCCTGTTTGCGGAAAGGAGACTCTTGCCGCACCGATGCAGCTTGCTATAAAGACAAGGCCGACAGCGACGATAATGAAAACCCCGCGCTGCTTCAGCTATGGAGGCAACCTTGAGTACTCGATAATTATTGTGCCGCAGCGCTTCCGTAAGGTTTTGATCGAGCATAAGCTTGATCGAGGATTGATATTCGAACCTGTTATCGAGGTGTAAATATGCAGAATAGTGGCGGCGACAGCGAGCCGTCGTGATGGCGTTTACAACCGAGCAGGCAAGCCGAGCGCGGTCTTTTGCGGATATGCGGCGCACTACGGATTCCCGCACCCGCTTTCCATACCAGCTCCCCCATCCCCCATCTTCTCTCAAATGCGCTCCCCGATAAAAGCATCATCAGCTTGACCGAGCCCGGTCTTTTATCCGAAAAACGCTCTTATTTGCAACAGAATCCCTGAAATTTTCCGAAAAGGCGACCGTTTACCATACATATCCCAATATAGTACTTGATTATTTGCAAAAATACTGTTAAAATAGGGATTAGGCGCAAATTGCTCTCGGCTAACCGCTTTGGTTTATACGATCCTCGGGCGGCTTTCACCGCCCCCGTTTGCTCCGTTCGTTTTAAACGCGGAATCCGTTCGAGCTTCAATCTCACTATGGAGGGAATTTAAATGACGCCTTTTGAAAAACTCTTGTATCCGCTCATAGCGATCGCTTTGGGCTTTATTATCGATATGCTCTTCGGCGATCCCGAAGGCATCCCGCATCCTGTAATGCTTATTGGCAAGCTTATCGGTGCGCTCGAAAAGCTATTTCGCAAGTGGTTCCCCAAATCCCGCGGCGGCGAGATCGCTGCAGGCGGAGTTATGTTTTTCGTCGTTGCGCTGATCTGCTTCGCTGTTCCTGCGGCGCTGCTTTGGCTCTGCTACTCGCTCACGCCCATCCTCGGCGTTGCTGTTGAGGCATTGATGTGCTGGCAGATACTTGCCACCAAATCGCTGCGCGATGCCTGTATGAAGGTTTTTCGCGCCATCAAGCGCGGTAATATCGCCAAGGCAAGGTACTATGTTTCGCGCATCGTCGGCAGGGATACCGAGAATCTCGACGAGGGCGGCATCATCCGCGCTTCCGTTGAGACCGCCGCTGAAAACACCTGCGACGGCAGCGTTGCGCCCCTCATCTTCCTCGTTCTCGGCGGTGCCCCGCTCGGTTGGCTCTATAAGGCCGTGAATACCATGGATTCCATGGTCGGCTATGTGGACGAGCCGTACAAAAACTTCGGCCTTATCCCCGCAAGGGCGGACGACGTTTTCAACTTCTTCCCCGCGAGGATAAGTGCGCTGCTCATGCTTGTCAGCGGCTTTATACTCAATTTCAATGTTTCAAACGGCCGCAAGATCTTTAAGCGCGACAGGTACAACCACAAGAGCCCCAATTCGGGACAGACCGAATCTGTTTGCGCGGGGCTTCTGGGCATTCAGCTCGGCGGCAGCGCAAGCTATCGCGGCATTGTCCACATGAAAAAGACGATCGGCGATCCTATTCGCAGCATCGAGCCCAAGGATATCGACCGAAGCTGCAGGCTTCTTTACAACACCGCTCTGCTTTCCGCCGTGCTGTTTATCGGAATTCGTCTTGCGCTTGCTCTCGCCCTGCTCCCCCGCTGACGTGCGGCTGCCGATAAGCTATATTCCCGCAATCGAAAAATCTTTATACAAGCTTCAATAAAATCGGTTTTATCTATCGAGTCGGCATGGGCGGCGCATTGTCAAAATGCGCCGCCTTCAGTATAGATCTCTGCTGCATCGGCGAGCTTTTGCCTGCATACATGCGCGCATCGCTTGCAAAGCCCCGCTTGCGCTCCATCCTCAAATGCTGTATAAGGTGAAACAAAAGCGCTTGACACCGTTTATCAAGGGGTCAAACGCTTTAATACACTTCGTGAAGCGCAGGCTTTATGCCCTGCGCTTTTTGATGAAGCTCTTGAGCATATCAACAAGATAGTTATAGATCTCAAGCTTGAGCAGCTTTGATACTCCGATATAGATCGCTGCGCCAACAACTATCTGAATGAGCAGCGTGGGTATATGAGGAAGATTCAGGAACCTTACACAGTAAACCACCGCGCCCATGCCCGCCGCAATGAGCATATAGGGAACTATATCCTTGAGCTGCTCGAGGTAGGTATATCCAAGTAGTTTCCTGTTTGGCCAGGAATTGATTATCTGAGAGGTAACGTTCGTTACAAGCAAACTCAGTGCCATCGCCATAACGCTTATGGGCATGGTTATGACGATCGAGATAAGACCGATCACTTTTTTCATTATCTCAAGCTTCAGGAAGAGATCACTTCTTCCCATAGCCTTGATCGCATTAAGGTTTGAAGTGTGGAGCGGCAGAAAAAGCTGTGTGATGCAGAACACGTACAGATATGGAACCAAGGGAAGCCACTTATCTGTAAGCAGTATCGAAACTATTTGCTCGCCGCAAACGGCAAGTCCTGCCATCAGCGGTGCCATTATATAGACGCTTGTTTTCATAGCGCGCCTTGTCATGGCTTTTACCCGATCCTTGTCGTTCTGAACACTGGACAACGCGGGAAACAGAACGCTATTTATAGATGTGTTTATATTTGCGGTTAAGAACTGTGGAAACTGCTTTGCTTTATTGTAGAAAGCAAGATCTGCGGACGAGTATACCTTTCCGATCAAGAGCTGCCTTAGATCGCGGTAAACAGTATCGATAAGCGATGAAGCAAGCAATTTCCAGCCGTAGGAATACAGTTCCTTAAGCCTTGCAAACGAGAACAAACGCTTGGGGCGCCATTTAACGGTGAACCAGAGGATTAGAGTATCAACAATCAGGTTTATAATATGTTGATAAACTATCGCCCAAACGCCGTGACCGCTGTAGGCCAGTATGATGCCGATAATGGCAGCGATCACTGTTCCGCTCAACGTTGCGTAAAAGAAGCGTTTGAACATCATGTTGCGCGAAACATACGCCTGCTGAACGTTTTTCAGACCCGAT
>Ga0256404_1003021_pt1 | contig 35497 bp, 26 predicted proteins | sample RumenRJG_01DNA_FD_185990 | JGI IMG/M metagenome (GOLD analysis project Ga0256404, IMG submission 185990) | Bovine rumen microbial communities from Lethbridge, Alberta, Canada - RJG_01 | ecosystem: Host-associated > Mammals > Digestive system > Stomach > Rumen | place: Canada: Alberta | collected... | reverse complement strand
TGCAGCGGGTGATGCAGGGGCTTTCCGGGCTTCCCGGGAAGAAGCTTCTCTGCGTGGGAAACCACGACCGGAACTACTTCCGGCAGAACCCGGACGTCCTGACGGAAGCCGAGAGCGCGGCGCTCTACCGCGGATTGGGCGGAGAAGGCGGTTCCGGCGAAAGCGACCGCGGCGACCGCGGGAACCGGGAGTACTACTTTGAGGACCTGCCCGGGAAGCAGCTGCGGCTCATTGTGCTCGCCTCCTTTGATCCGGGGAGAAGCAGAAACCGGCGGTATGGCTACACTGCAGAGGAGCTTCTGTGGCTTGGCCGCACGCTCGCGAAAACGCCGAAGGAGTTCGGGGTGCTAGTCCTTTCCCACCTGCCCCTGCTCCCGGAGATGCATGTGTTCAGCAGGGGCATCCGGGGAAGCCGAATGCTAAGGATCATCCTGCGGGGCTTCCACAGAAGCACCGGCCGCCTGCTGGCCTTTGTTCACGGGCACATCCACGCGGACCAGGTGACGCACCAGGAGGGCTTTCCGGTGGTGGCCGTGGGCTGCGGCAAGCTGGAGAGCTTCCCGGAGTACAAGCCCGCCGGGGCAGCGGCTCCGGCCAGGAAGCAGGGTGAACTGTCCCAGGAGCTCTGGGATATCGTGAGAATCAGCGGGGACAGAAGGACAGTCGAGTTTTTGAGATACGGAGCCGGGAGCAGCAGAACCCTGCGGACCGGCGCCGGCACGGAGAGTAACGCCTGATGACACAGAAACCCTTAAAGATTGCCGTGATCGGCCACAAGAGGATTCCCTCCCGGGAGGGCGGACTGGAAAAGACGGTGGAGGAGCAGACCCGCCGGCTTCTCCGCCGGTACGGGGAGGAGTTTGAATTTGTGCTCTACAATCGGGGCGGTCACAACGTGTTCGGGGAACAGTACGACCGGACGGCTGTAAAGCAGTATCACGGCATGCGGGTGGTGACCATGCCCGCCTTCCGCGGCTCTGCGGAGGTTCCGCTCTATTCGCTGTTCGCCACGCTTCACGCGGTGTTCACCGGCTGTGAGGTGATCTACTACCACGCCTCGGGCCCCTGTGTGATGATCCGCCTGGCGAAGCTCTTCGGGAAGAAGACGGTGGCCATGCTTCACGGCATCGACAGTGAGCGGGACAAGTGGAGCGGCTTCGCGGCCTGGTACCTGCGCCAGGGAGAGAAGACGGCCGCCAGGCTCTCGGACGTGTGCCTGGTGCTGTCGGGCCACATGCAGGAGGAGCTGAAGCAGGCCTACGGCAGAACGCCGGACATCATCCACAACGGGATGACGGTTCCGCCGGACACCGCGGACCGCAACGCAGCGGCTCAGGAGGTGCTGGGCCGGTTCGGGCTTCGGGGAGAAGGGTATTTCCTCACCGTGGTCCGCATCGTCCCCGAAAAGGGCCTCCACTACCTGATTCCCGCCTTCCGGAAGCTCTCCACGGACAAAAAGCTGGTGATCGCCGGCGGCGCGGAGAAGCGCTGCGAGCCCTACCTGAACCGTCTGAAGGCCCTGGCGGGGGATGATCCCCGCATCGTCTTCACCGGCTTCCTGGGGGGCCGGGAGCTGCAGGTTCTCTACCGGCACGCCTATGCCTTTGTGCTGGCCAGCACCCTGGAGGGCATGGCAAACGCCCTGCTGGAGGCCATGGCCGCCGGGCTCTGCTGCCTGGTGAGCGACATCCCCGAGAACCGGGAGGTGGCGGGGCGGATCGGCGCGTGCTTCCGCTCCCGGGACGTGAAGAGCCTGAGACAGGCCCTGCAGCAGCTTTTAGAGGACCCGGAGGGGGTCCGCAGGAAGGGAGAAGCCGCCAGGGAGCTGGTGCGGGAGCGCTACAGCTGGGACAGCTGCGTGGAGCAGCTGGCCGGGATCTTCCGCGGGCTTGGAGCAGAGAAGAGGCCTGAGGGCTGAGAGCAGGAAAGAGGCCTGAGGCCGGAGAGAAAAGAGAGGCCCGGGGCCGGAGAGAAGACGTGAGACAGGAGAGAAGTCCGGAGGACATCCGGAAAATCCAGATGTACCAGCTGGAGATGCTTCTGGAGGTGGACCGGATCTGCCGGAAGCACCAGATTCCATACTCGATCATTGCGGGGACCCTTCTGGGGGCGGTGCGCCACGGGGGCTTCATCCCCTGGGACGACGACGCGGACGTGGGCTTTCTGAGGCCCCAGTACGAGGCCTTCCGGGAGGCGGTGAAGCAGGATCTCGACACGGACCGCTTCTACTTCCAGGAGATCCGGGACACCCCCGGGTACCGCTGGGGGTACGGGAAGCTTAGGCGGAAGGGCACGGCCTTTGTGCGGGAGCACCAGGAGCACATGCCCTACGAGCAGGGGGTCTTCATCGATCTCTTTCCCCTGGACCGGGTGCCGGAGTGGTATCCCCTCCGGGCCCTCAAGAACTTCGAGTGCTTCCTGGTGAGAAAGCTTCTGTGGGCCCGGGTCGGAAAGGTGGCGGAGAGAACCCCGGCAAAGAGGCTCCTGTTCCGGGTCCTGGACCTGATCCCGGAGGCCTGTGTGTTTGCCTGGTACGAGAGCCTGGTGAGACGCGCCGGACGCACCCGCTCCCGCTGGGTGCGGATTCTCACCTTTCCAACACCAAACCGGCAGTACGGCTACCTGAAGCGCTGGTACCTGGAGGGTCGGGAGACCCTGTTTGAGGGCTGCGCCTTCCGGGGCATGCGGGACGCGGACGGGTATCTGAGATTCAAATTCGGGAACTACTGGGAGCTTCCGCCGGAGCGCGCGCGGAAGCAGCACCCGGTGAGCCTGCTGAAGCTGTAGGACAGAACGAAACGGCCGGGATGCGGGAATACGAATCAGACGGGAAGCAGGAGAAATAGCGGCAGAGAAGCAGGAAGCTGTAAGGAGCGCATGGACTCGTTGATCGAAAGACTCACAAAGGAGCGGTTTGACCTCTTTGGCACCGGCTTTCAGGCGGGGATGCTCATGGAGGGTCTCAGCAGCGCCGGCCTCGGGGAGAGGCCCGGCGTCTTTGTGGTGTCTGGGCCGGTCCCCCCTGGGCAGCAGGTTTCCGGCCGCCCGGTGCTGCCGCTGGCGGAATACATGCGGCAGCGGGTGAGCGGGGAGAGGCGGCTTCTCCTGCTGGCGGTGCACGAGAGTCTTCTGCCGGAGGTGACCGGGGCGGTGAAGCGGGCCGAGGCGGATGCGGGCCTTCACGACGCTGTCTCAGCCCTGCCTGCCGGCGGGCTGACCCAGAGACTGCTGTACGGCGAGCCCCTGGAGCGGAGAACCGTTCCCATGGGGGAGCTGCTGGGGCCGCAGCCGGAGAACCAGTACTGGCTGGCGGTGCGGTACGCGGCGGTCCTCTGCGTTTCCGGAGAGCTCCCGGAGGGGGAGGGCATTTACCGGAAGGCCCTCTCGCTCTTCAGCGGGGCGCGAACCGCAGAGCGGAGGTACGGGACGGTGGGGGCCCTGCTGGAGTCCGTGAAGACCGGCGGCTTCCAGGAGGCGTACCCCGTGAGGATCACGGTTTCGGGGCGGATCATCGACGGCCTACACCGTATTGCCGTCTGCTTTTACCTGGGGCTGGAATCGGTCCCCTGCGAGATTTACCCGGAATCGGAGGCCTACGACCGGGTCCTGAACGAGAAAACCAGGCTCCCTGAGGAGCTGTTTCCCGAGGCGGGCTTCACGCCCCGGGAGGCGGCGGTCCTTAAGGGCCTTCAGAACGCCCTGCAGAGCGCTGGGCGGCCCGCGGGGGAACAGGCGGCTGGAACCGGGCTCCCGGACGGGGCACGGGCCGCGGCGGCTGCCGAAGGCAGCGGAGAAAACCCCGCGATTTCCGTCATCCTCCCCGTCTACAACGTGGAGGACTACATGGACCGCTGCCTCCGGACGGTGACGGCCCAGAGCTTCCGGGACCTGGAGATCATTCTCATCAACGACGGCTCGAAGGACGGGTCCGGGGCCCGCTGCCGCTTCTGGGAGCGGCGGGACAGACGGGTCCGCCTGAGAGAGACAGAGAACCGGGGTGTCAGCCCCGCCAGGAACCTGGGGGTTCAGATGGCCCGGGGAACATACCTCATGTTCGCGGACCCGGACGACTGGCTGGACCTGCAGATGGCGGAGAAGCTCTTTGCCGCGGCAGAGGAGAGCGGGGCGGACTTCACGGAGTGCGACCTGTGGCGCTACGACAACCGGAGCGGAAAGAAGATCCACCGGCACCTCTCGGGGACCATGGGGGTTCCCTGGACCAGGGAGGAGCACATGGTGTACGGGGCCACTGCCACCTACAAGTCCCTCATGCGCCGGTCCCTGTGGGAGCGGAACCGGATCCGTCTGCCGGAGTGTTCCTTTGAGTCCCCGGCGGTGTACTCCCTGCTGCTGGGGCTCTCCAACAAAATTGTGAACGTGCCGGAGCCGCTGTACTACTACCGGCGGTTCCGGGAGAACTCCCTGATCGAGACGGGCTACGCCGGAAAGGACGGAAGGCCGGACCCGCGGCTCGGGATCGACGCCATGGACTTCCTGATTTCCGAGTACCGGCGGACGGGGATTTACGACAGGTACCGGCAGGTGCTGGAGCGGGTGGTGAAGTACCGCCTGAGCGACATCCTGGCTATGCAGTACCACCGGCGCACGGAGGAGGAGTTTTCGGGCCTCACGGCGGCCTACCGCGCGTTTCTTTCGCAGCGCTTCCCGGCCCGGCGGGAGCGGTACCTGGTGCTGGGGGGCTACAACCTGAACCGGGTGCTTCTGCACCTTCCGCTGCTTCAGGACCCCTCGCTGCGATTCAATTTCAGCTCCCTGGCGGCGGTGGTGTCCGCGTTCGGGAGAGAAGAGAGGGGCGGCGCGTGCACAGCGGTTGAAGCGGCGCCCCAAAGCAGGGGGCGAAAGGAACAGACCGCCCCCTTCGTCCACAAAAACCGCTACCGGGAGATGATGCTGAACCGAGAGTGGAGCGGGGATTTCTGGAAAATCCTGGAGGAGGTGCAGCCGGAGCTCCTGTTTGTGGACTTCATGGAGGAGCGATTCCCGCTTCTCAGGGCGGGAGACCGGATTGTCACGGAGAGCGACGCATTTCTCGGCGCGGAGCGGGGCCCGGACCTGGAGGGGGCGGAGCGCCTTCCGCGGGGGTCTGAGGCCTGCGAGGCGGTCATGGAAGACGCCATAGGCCGCTTCCCATCACTGGTGCGGCAGGTCTCTCCCGGCACCCGGCTGGTGGTGCTGGAGAGCGAGCTGAGCCTCTCGGTGGGGGACCTTCAGAATCGGGAGCCCTTCCCGGAGCGGGAGATGCTGGAGCGCACCAACCGCCTCCTACGGGGCTACTACCGTCTGCTCCGGGAGAGCGCGGGAGCGCGGTATCCCGGGGAGGCCGCAGAGCCCTTGGAAGGGCTGCATCCCGGGGAGGCCGCGGAGCCTTTGAAAACGCTGGATCCCGGGGAGGCCGCGGAGCGGGGCGAAAGGACGGCCCCGCCGGCTGTGTTCCTTGAGACAGCGGGCCGGGACCGGTACTTCACGGACCGGGGCTACGAGTACGGGGCGGTGCCCTCCCACCTGAACGAGCTCCTGAACCGGGAGCTGGCGGAGGAACTGGCGGGGAAGCTCTGGGGCTGAGGCGCTGTCAGACGCGCAGATCAATGCGCAGGCAGGCGCACCGACAAATGCCCAGACAGCCCCGCAGGCAGAGGCGCGGGTTTGCAAATACAGAAAGGAAGCTGGCAGCATGGAAGAAATCCGGGTATCGGTGGTCATTCCGGTTTATAATGTAGAGGCATATCTCACGGACTGCCTGAACAGCGTCACGGGGCAGACCCTCCGGGAGATCGAGCTCCTCTGCGTGGACGACTGCTCCACGGACCGCTGCCGGGAGATCCTTTCGGCTGCGGCGGAACAGGACCCCCGCATCCGCCTCTTTTTCGGGGACGTGAACCGGGGGCAGGGGCACTGCCGGAACGTGGGCATCGAGAACGCCCGGGGGAAGTACATCTACCTGCTGGATTCCGACGACATGATCGAGCCGGACGCCCTGGAGGCCCTGTACCACCTGGCGGAGCAGGACCGGTTGGACGCGGTGTTCTTTGACTCCTCGGTGATCTACGAGTCCGGGAAGCTGGAAAAGCGGCACGCCTCCTACCCGGCCATGCGGAAGGGGACCTACCCGGAGGGCGTGGTGACGGGAGAGGAGCTCTTCACCCACTTTATCGAGCAGCAGGAGTGGACCTGCTACATCCAGCGCCAGTTCTGGAGCCGGGAGTTTCTCCTCCGGGAGGGGATCCGCTTCCCGGTGCGGAACGAGCACGAGGACGAGGTCTTCTCCTTCGACGGGATCCTGGCGGCGAAGCGGGTCCGCTATGTGCGGAAGCCCTGGTTCATCAGGCGCTACCGGGAAAACTCCGTCATGACAAAGCCGGTGATGCCGGAGAATTTCCACGGGTATTTCATGTGCTGTCTGCACATGAACCGCTTCCTCGTGGAGCGGGGCATCCACTCCCTGGCGGCGGACCGGAACCTGGCGCGGATCTACGAAAAGGCGGTGCAGGACTACGGGCTGCTGCACGAAAAATACGACCTGTCGGCCCTGTTCCGCACCCCGGAGGAGAAGCAGCTCTTCCGGTTTTTCGAGACCTCCCAGAAGGCCTGGCTCTACTACGGGATCCTGGGAGAGGGGATGAAGCGGAGGATGCAGGCCGCGGCGAGGGTGCACATTTACGGCGCGGGGATCATCGCCCGCAACGTGTTCCAGGCCATGGTGCAGGAGGGCCTGGTGGTGGAGGATTTCCTGGTGACGAAGGCGGAGGGAAACCCCGCGGCCCTGCTGGGGCGGCCGGTTCTGAGCCTTCGCGCCTGGCGGGAAAGCCACGCGCCCGACCGGGACCTGGTGGTGATCGCCGTGACCGACGGCTACCGGGGCGAAATCGAGGCGGCCCTCGACGAGGCGGGCCTTGACCACCTGTTCTACCGGGACAATCCGGACTGACAGGAAGGAAGAAAGCCGCAGAAATACAGGGGCTTTTCGGGGAGCGGAAGGACGGCCCCGGTATGACCAGTTACAAGAAAACGAGAGAAAAGGGTTTTGAGATGAATAAGACAACTTGGGTGACAGGCGGGGCCGGCTTCCTGGGCTCCAACCTCTGCCGGAGGCTTCTCGCGGCCGGTGACAGGGTGGTCTGTATCGACAATTTCAGCTCGGGAAGACCGGAGAACGTGGCAGAGCTCTCCGGGAGGGAGGACTTTGTCCTCCTCGAGGCGGACGTGGCAGCGCCGGGGGAGGCCTTTTACGCCCTGGCGGAGCAGGCGCCGCCGGACCGCATCTACCACCTGGCCTGTCCGGCGAGTCCGGTCTTTTACCAGAAATCGCCGGTGGGCACTGCCGTCACCTGCTTTGAGGGCGCCTTCAACCTGCTGCGCGTGGCAGAGAAGACCGGGGCCCGCATCCTCCTGGCCAGCACCAGCGAGGTCTACGGGGAGCCGGAGCTGCACCCCCAGCCGGAGAGCTACCGGGGATCGGTGAATTCCATCGGGCCCCGGGCCTGCTACGACGAGGGGAAGCGGATCAGCGAGACCCTGTTCTTTGACTTCCACAGGGAGTACGGGGTGGATATCCGGGTGGTCCGGATCTTCAACACCTACGGGCCCTTCATGCGGGCGGACGACGGCCGGGTGATCTCAAACCTGCTGGTCCAGGCCCTGAAGGGGGAGCCCCTGACGGTGACCGGGGACGGCACCCAGACCCGCTCCTTCTGCTACGTCTCGGACCTACTGGAGGGCCTGACGCGGATGATGGAGACGGAGCCCCAGGATGGCGAGGCGCTGACGGGCCCCGTGAACCTGGGGAACCCGGAGGAGTACGAGATCCGGGCACTGGCGGAGGAGATCTGCCGCGTCACCGGCTTCAGCGGGGAGATCCGCCACACGGCGCGGCCGGTGGATGATCCCAGCCGCCGCAGGCCCGACATCGGCCTCGCGAAGCGGCTGCTCCACTGGGAGCCGAAGGTGCCCCTCCGGGAGGGGCTGGCGCGGACGGCAGAGTACTTCCGGGAGGCACTGAAACAGCAGGGAGCGGTCTGAACAGGGCGGAAAGGAGAGGGGGATACCGCATGAGTGAGGGACAGAAGATCCGCACCTCCGTCATCATCCCCGTGTACAACACGGCGGAGTACCTGGAGGAGTGCCTGGACAGCGTGCTGACCCAGACCCAGAAGGAGTTCGAGCTGATCCTGGTGGATGACGGCTCCGACGACGGAAGCCTGGAGATCTGTGAGCGCTACGCGGAGCGGTACCCCTTTGTGACGCTGCTCAGGCAGGAGCACCTCTACCAGGGGACCGCCCGGAACCGGGGGCTGGAGATCGCCCGGGGAGAGTACGTCTACTTCATGGACTCGGATGACGACATTCTGCCGGAGCTCTTTGAGAAGGCCTATGAGATCTGCGAGCGGGACGGCCTGGATTATCTCATGTTCGAGTCCCGGGGCTTTCTCTACGACCCGAAGGACACGTCCCTGGAGGTGCCGCAGGACATCTTTGACCGCACCACCCTGGGGATCGAGGACCGGATCTACACCGGCCCGGAGTACTGGAACCGCTTCTACAACCACCACGGCATCCTGTACGTCTGCTGGCTGCACTACATCCGCCGCGAGTTTCTCCTGGAGCACCGCCTCTTCTACGAGGAGCGGACCTACTTCGAGGACAACGACTGGATCCTCCGCATGTACCTCTCCGCGGAGCGGATCCGCTTCCTGCCGGAGCAGCTGCACCTGCACCGCTGGCGCCGGGGCTCCAACATGCTGGGCGGCTTTACCGCCGGGCTCATGGAGGGGTGCTTCCGCATGCACCGGGTGCTGCCGCAGATCTTCCTCTCCTGTGAGACGGAGGAGAAGCGGAGGATGGTCCGGAACGTGCTGGACCTGAACATCCGCCGCTTCGGGCGCCTCGCGGAGCTCCTGCCCATGCCGGGCCCGGAGTACACGGAGCCCCTGGACCGGTTCTGCCTGGCGGTCGCGGAGACCCTCTCCTCGGAGGATGTGCCCCGGGAGGTGCGCGCCTTCAGCCTGCTGACGGCGGGAGAGATCCTGAAGGGGATCCGGGACTGGGCCGACCGGGACTTTGTGGACCGGCAGCGGGAGCGCTTCCGGAAGGGGGCGGGGGACTACTATCACCTGGGAAGACAGGAGGAGCGGGTGGCGATCTACGGCACCGGAAAGGTCAGCGGCCGCTTCCTTACGGCTTACCGGGAGATCGCCGGAGAGCCCGCCTGCAGCCTCTGCTTCCTGAAGACCAGGGCGGAGGAGGGCGAGACCTTCCTCGGGTACCCGGTGATGGACGTGCACCGGGCCGGGGAGCTGGGGTTGAGCTTCTGCCTCATTGCCAGCACGAAGTACCGGGACGAGATGATCGATTCCCTGCGGGCGGCAGCGGGAGATGTGCCCTGGGATGTGGTTGAGTGATACAGAACAGCGGGATGCGCCGCCGGTGATTGAGTTCCGGCCGGACCGGGCCCGAAGATGACACAGGTTTTGACATGACACAGAAGGAGTACCGGATTTTGCGGTTCCCGGAGCACTTTGCGGAGTTCCGGGACAGGAAGATTGTTCTCTACGGCACCGGCGCCAATACGGAGGCGGTGCTTTTGTCATACCGGGACTCTTTTTCCTTTGTCGGCCTCATGGACCGGGCAAAGACGGGGCAGACGGTTTTCGGGCTTTCCGTGCTGTCGGAGGAGGAGGTCCTGCGGCGGGGCACGGAGATGATCATCATCGCCTCGAAGCTGGACGTGATCGACACGGTGTACCAGCGGATCGCCCCCTTCTGCAGGGACCACGGAATCCGGCTCTTCGACCTCTACGGCAGGGACGAGCTGGCCCTTCACCGGAAGGCGGAGAATGCCCCCTTCCGCCGCCTCGCGGACTGGAAGGCGCTCTGCGGCAAGTACCGCACGGTCTCCTTCTCCGTGACGGACACGCTTTTGGGGGCGGACCTGTTCTGGACCGCCAGCTTTTCCGTGCGGCCCATGTTTCTGGAGCTCTACCGGTGGCTCAGGGAGCGGGACATCCGGGTGATGCTGGTCGGCAGCGGGAACTTTCCGGAGAGCCTACAGAGGCGGGCCCTGGAGGAGCAGGGAATCACCACGGGGGGATGCTTCTTCCTCCAGGACTGGAAGGAGGATTTCTATCTGCGCCTGCGGGAGCGGTGCCCGGAGGGCCCCATGCTCCACGTCGGGACGGATCTTCTCTGGGACTGCCTGGCGCCGGAGATGTTCGGCATAGACACGGCCCGCATGGTGTACAACAACCCCGCGCCGGGGAGCCTCGGCCCAGGGAGGGAAGGTGCCGGGGATTGCCAGGGCGGCAGTGGCTTGAGCGGACATGCAGGCAGAATGCCGCAGGGTCCCGCAGGCTTAGAACTGGGCGGCCCCGCAGGCTTAGACCTGGGCGGCCCCGCAGGCTTAGACCTGGGCGGCCTCGCTGACAGACATCTGGCAAGCGGACCCGAAAGAAGAACCGCGGCGGGAGACGGGGTGCCGCCCCTGTCGGCGGAGGAGGTGCTGCAGGCGATCCGGGAGAGCGACCTGGTCTCCTTTGACGTCTTTGACACCCTGCTCTTAAGGATCGTCCCGGAGCCGGCGGACGTGTTCCGGCTCCTTGAGAAACGGGCCGCGGAGCGGGGCATCCCCTTTTCCGCAGAGCTGCGGCAGCAGCTCCTCTACTTCCATCCGGAAGAAAACCTGGAGGGCATCTACCGGGTGATGCAGGAGGAGCTGAAGCTCACGGACCGGGAGCGGGAGCTTCTCCTTGAGGAGGAGCTCACCATCGAGAAAGCTGTGATCCGCCCCAGGGCCGCCGTGGTGTCTCTGTGCCGGGAGGCGCTCCGGCAAAAGAAAACCGTGGTGCTGACCACGGACATGTACCTCACGGAAGAACAGCTGGAGGAGCTTCTTTCCGGCGCCGGCATCAGCGGATATCACCGGCTGTTTCTCTCCAGCAGCGTCGGCCGGAAAAAGGCCCAGGGGCTCTTTTCCGCTGTGCGGGACTACGCGGGTCCAAGTGCCCGGATTCTCCACATCGGGGACAGCCGGAGGGACGACCTGCTCTCTGCGGCGCCTGCGGGAATCAGAAGCCTGGTCCTGCCGAAGGCCGCAGAGCTGGCGGAGGCGGCAGGGTTCGGGCGCTTTTTACAGAAAGCGGAAAGTCTGCCGAAGGCCGCTGGAAATGCGCAGCAGGGGTCCGGAAGCCCGCAGCAGGGCGCTGAAAACCTGAGTGAACGCCTTCTTCGGGGGCTCCTGGTCGCAGAGTTGTATGGGGACCCGTTCCGGGAGAGCGGGCAAGTGTGCTGCCCTGACCGCGAGAGCGCCACCGTGTTCCTGGCGGCGGCGGGGTATCTCAGCTGGCTCGCCGGGCGGCTCAGGGCGGAAAAGCCGGATCGCATGCTCTTTGCTTCCCGGGACGGATTTCTCCTGCAGGAGGCCTATGAGCTGCTGCGGCAGAGGGATCCGGAGCTTCCGCCGTCCCTCTACTTTTACACCTCCCGCCGGGCCGCCTTCTTAAGCTGCGAGGCCTCGGAGGGCTTTGCCGGCTATTTCTCCTGGCGGGGCGCCGGAAAACAGCCGGAGGCGCTCATGCGGGACGTCTACGGCCTCTCCCCGGAGGAGATTCTGCCCTGGACCACGGGAGAGCCGGTCACCCCGGAAACGCGGAAGGAGTACATTCTGCTCCACGCGGAGGCGATCCGGAGGCGGGAGCAGCGCGCCCGCCGGCAGTTTTTCCGGTACCTTCGAGGCGCCGGGATCCAGATCGGCGAGCGGCTCGGCCTCTCGGAGCTGGTGGCGGCCGGCTTCTGCCAGGCCTTTCTGGACCGGGTGATGCCCTGCGAGATCAGCGGCTATTACCTGGGACGCCGGGAGATGGAGCAGGCCCTTCCCATCCGGGTGGAGAGCTGGCTCCCGGAGGGGGACAGCCTGATCCGGAGCCGCTTTATGGAGCTGGAGTACTGGATGGCGGCGCCGGAGCCCTCTGTCTCGGGCTACGACGACAGCGGCAGACCGGTCTTTTTCCCGGAGGAGCGGACGGAGGAAGCGCTTGAGCGGCTGAAGGCGGTCCAGGGTGTTGTCCGGCGGCTCCTGAAGGATTATTTCGGGCTTCTCTACCAGCCGGGGGATGTGCTCCGCCCGGAGCTGGTCCTGAGGCTCTGCGAAGACATCGGCCTTCCAAGGGAAGACCTGCGGTTTTTTGACAGCTGGCTCCAGGAGGCGCACGGCCCGGCAGAGGACCAGCGCGGCTGTTCAAGTCCCGCTCTGCGGGACTTGGCGCGGCGCGCGGGTTGCCGCTAGGCAATAATTACATTTCCGCGCGCCTGCGGTCTACGCTCCGCTCCGGTCGGCGCTGAACCGACGTCCACCGGACGCGGCCGGCAACTCAGTACAAGAAAAACAGAAGGGAGATGCGGGAGAATCCCGCGGGACAGGGATGACAGAAGCGGAACGGCGGATCCAGGAGCTAATATCACAGTCTGAGGCGGAAAGCTTTGATGACCTTCTCTCCGGGGAGACGAACCCGGAGGTGTTTTCTGCGCTCTCAAGCCTGCGCACGCAGCTTCTGTCCTGGCTGCCCTTCCGAAAGGACGAGCGGGTCCTGGAGCTGGGGGGCGGCTTTGGCCCCATGAGCGGGATCTTCCTGTCCCGCTGCGCCTGCCTTCACGAGGTTGAGCCCCGGGCCCTTCAGGCGGAGAGCCTCAGGAGGCGCTACCGGAAGCGGGAGAACCTGCAGGTCTTCGCGGGCCTGGAGGAAGTGGAGCGCGTTGCCGGGGGCACGCCTGTTTACGACTGGATCGTCCTGACGGAGCCCTCGGTTTTTCTGCGAAAGAGAGCCCTGAAGGCCCTCTTGCCCCGGCTGCAGGGGCTCCTGAAGGAGGGCGGGGTGCTGCTCCTGTACCTCAAAAACCGGCTCTCGGCCCTCTATCTTCTGGGGGGCACCGATGAGACGGTGAGGGTTCCCTTCGGAAGCCTGCCGGAGGAGGGTGCGGCTGACATTGACATTACGGCCGGCAGAACCGGGGCAGTTGGCGGTCCGAAAGACGGAAGCGCCGCAGCCCCTGCAGGCATAAACAGGGCGGATGGCAGTCCTTCGGATGAAAACGCCGCAGCCCCTGCAGGTCTGGCAGAGACGCTATTCACCCGCTCGGAGGCGGAAGCGCTGGCTTCCGGCGCGGGGCTTGAGACCTTGCGGATCTATTACCCGCTTCCCGAGGAGCGCTTTCCCCAGGTGATCTGCTCGGACGAGTATCAGCCGGGGCTGACGCTCCGGGACCGGGTCATTCCCTTCTACCCCTTCGGAAACACGCTGGTGGGCTCGGAGCGGGCCTTCTGGGACGTGGCTCTGAAGGAGGGGCTGCTTCCGAAGACCGCCCCCGGCTTCCTGACGGCCCTCGGCAAGCCCCGGACTTCGCGGCCTGATTCCATAGCCGCCGCACGGACCGGCAAGATTCTTGGCGCGATTCTCTCGGGGGACCGGGAGAGGACCCACGCCTTCCGCCTTCTCTTTCTGGCGGACGGGACGGTGCGGAAAGAGGCGGTCTTCCCGGAGGGAAACACCGCACTGCTTGCCATGCACGAGAATCACCTGGCCCTGAGGGACCGGGGGCTTCACACAGTGGAGGAGCGGCTTGATGCGGCGATAGAGTGGCCTGAGACGGCGGAGCGTTTTGATTTGGCAGGGGAGCGGCCTGAGGCAGCAGGAGAGCGGCTTGAGATGGCCACTTCTGCCTCCCTGGTCATGCCGGCCCGCCGGGAGCTTACCCTGGCCGACGCCCTTTTGAAGGAGACGCAGGAGGGGCGGTGCGGGCGGCAGAGGCTTCTCTCTGTCATGGAGAAGCTGTACCGGGAAATCCTGAGGTCCTCGGAAACGGTGAAGCCGGAGGCCTTTTCCCCGGAGGAGGAGGCCTCCTTCCGGAGCCGCTGGGGCGATCCCGCGAACTACCGGGACATGCCGGTTTTGCGGCGTGGGTACATCGACCTCGTCCCCTACAACTGCTTCCTGACCGGCAGCGGGGAAGCGGAGCAGCTCTGCTTCTTTGACCAGGAGTTTGTCATCCCCCTCTGTCCGGCGGCCTACATTCTCTACCGGGCGCTCCGCTACACCTGGCTGCACGTGCCGGCGGCAGAGAACGTGTTCCCGCTTTCGGAGGCGTACAGGCAGTTCGGCATCAACCGCGTGCTCCCGGTCTTTACGGAAGCGGAGGATGCCTTCGTGGCCGGAAACCGGAACCGGGCCCTCTACCGGGCCCTCTACCGGACGGCTTTCGGGGACCCGGCCATGTTCCGGAAGAACCGGGAGCGGCTGCTTCCCGCGAGGAGGGAGCCGGACGGGACGCCCGGGAACCTGACGGCTGAGGCGGCCCCGGATCTCGCACTCCTCCACGAGGCCCAGGAGGACCTCCTGAGGCGGTTTGACCGGATCTGCCGGAAGCACGGGCTGAAGTACGTGGCGGTGCACGGCACGCTTCTGGGGGCGGCCCGGCACCGGGGCTTCATTCCCTGGGACAACGACGTGGATCTCGCCATGCCGAGGCAGGACTATGAGAAGCTGGTGCGGATCATGCAGAGAGCCTGTCATCCGCCCTATGTGTTCCAGACGCCGGAGAGCGACCCGGAGTGCTTCTACGGGGGCTACGGAAAGTTCCGCACGGAGCGGGTCCTGGTGCTGGAGGAGCGGGACCGGGAGAAGCAGGTATGGAGGGGCGCCTGGATTGACATTTTCCCACTGGACTACCTGAGCGGTGACCTGAAGGCGGAAAAGGAGCGGTTCCGGAGGATTGTGCGGCTCCAGCGCCTGCTCTTTGCCCGCTGCTATCCCCTGTGGGCGGGGTTCATCCACGACGCGCGGGGAAGCCGTGTGAGCTTCTATTACCTGATGGGAAAGCGTCTCCCCCACCGGTTCCTGACGGAGCAGCTCCAGAGGGCGCTGACCGCCTGCCCGGAGACCAACACCTACACCATCAGGGCGTGCTACTACCCCTGGGGACGGAACCGGAACCGCTTCCCGGTGGAGGACCTGGATCACATTGTGCGGCTGCCCTTCGGGAGCCTCACGGTGCCGGCACCGGAAAACTACCGGCAGTGGCTGGAGAGCCGGTACGGCGCGGCGTACATGGAGCTCCCGCCGGAGGAGAAGCGGGTGATGCGGCACCGGATCGAGATCCGAAAGAATCCGGCGTATGAAGGATAGGGTTTCGTTAAACACAGCGGGACCTGGACAAGGATTATGATGATGACAGAGAATCAAGACACGGCTTCGCATTCTGACCAGACGGGGAAGGCGTTTAAGCAGGGGCAGGAAAAGCCCTACAACATCGGATACGTCATGGGGGTCTTTGACCTCTTTCACGTGGGGCACCTGAACCTGATCAGGCGGGCGGCGGCCCGGTGCAATCACCTGTACGTGGGGCTTCTCACGGACGCGCTGGTGCAGCGGAGCAAGCACATCACCCCCTACATTCCCTACGAGGAGCGGAGGGAGATTCTCCTGGCGCTTCGCTACGTGGAGGGGGTCAACGAGATCGACGACGAGAAGTACTTCTCCAAGGTGGAGGAGTGGAAGCGGCATCCCTTCGACTGCCTGTTTTCCGGCTCCGACTACCAGGGAAACCCGCACTGGGTCATGGAGGAGAAAATCCTGAGATCCCTCGGCAGCGCGATCGAGTTCTTTCCTTATACAGAGACCACCTGCTCCAGCAAGATCCGGGCGGCCATGGAGGCGCAGATCGCCCTGGCGGCAGAGGAGCGCGCAGCAGAGGGGCGCGCAGAGCAGGAAGGCGCGGCAGAGGAGCGCGGGACGGGATCGGGAGATGGTTCCCCAAATTGCTCGGTAAAGGAGGCGGACGGTGGCACGGGTCTATGACAGCGCGGGCTATCTGGTCCGGATCGTGATCTCCAACTGCGTGAGGGCGGAGCGGCTGAAGCTCACAGCCTTTGAGGACCGGGTGGCGGCGAAGCTTCTGTACCTGGGGACCGCGGAGGAAGAATTAACAGAACAGAAAGCAGAACAGAAAACCGAACAGAAAAGTGATAACACTGCATATCCCGATGATCCGTGGATGCAGCGCTGCCTCTTTTCCCCGTTTTCGGAGGATCCGCTGCCGGAAAAGGCCTGCTACGGCATCCTGAAGGATGAGAGCAGGAATCTCTGGCTCACCTACTGGAACCAGGCCGGGATTCGCGCCCCTGGCCTCACGGAGCAGGGCCTGCTCCTGGTGATGGAGGTCCCGGAGATTGTGGCGGTGAAGCAGGGCACCATGGAGGTCTTTGTCAATGACACCCTGCTTCTGAAGACCCGGCTGGACCAGGCGGGCGTGCAGCGTTATAAGGTCTCCCTGCAGGAACTCAGCGCCCCGCTGGAGGCCTATATGGCAGACGCCCGGCGCATTCAGGAGAAGCTTCTCCGGGAATTTCTCCGGGTGGCAGAGAAGTATCAGATCCGCTATTACCTGTTCTGCGGCGGCCTCATTGGTGCGCTGAGGCACAGGGGGCCGATCCCCTGGGACGACGACCTGGATATCGCCATGTCCAGGGCCTCCTTCCAAAAGCTCCTTCGGGCGGCGAAACAGGAGTGGGACCAGGGAAATGTTGATTTCCGCTTCCTGAATTACCGGGATTACGGGGAAAACCGCTTCTTTGACTTCATGGCCAGGCTTGTCTGTCTCCCGGACCGGACAGAGGCCGACACCTTCCGGGAGATCGGGCGCGCCGGCGACCTGGACCTGAAGGGCTGCCTCGCCATCGATTTTTATCTTCTGGAGCGGGCGCCCGAAAGCGTGAAGCTGCACCGGCTGCAGTGCGGTGTGATCCGCCTGGTCTACGCCCTTTCCCTCGGCCACCGGCCGGCCTTCCGCGCCGCGGAGCACGAGAGGGGGAGCAGGAGAGAGAAGCGGATCGCCGGGATTCTCGCGGGGATCGGGCAGCACCTGCCCCTGGGGCTCCTGAACGGGCTGTATGAGTGGGCCATTGGCTGGGGCAGGGGAAAGGGCGAAACCGTGTTCCAGGCCAACGGCTATCACCGCTGCTACGAGATGCGCTTCCCGGTGTCCTGGTTCGGGAGCGGCAGAAGGGTCCCCTTCGGGAATCTGGAGGTGGTGATTCCCGGGGAGGCTGAGAAGATTCTCCGGCAGATGTACGATCAGTATGATCAATATCCCTTTCCGCCGATGCGTAAGCCGGTTCACCGCAGAAAAACAGTGGAATAAGAATTATGTAAACCAAATCCCTCCCCTTTTCACCCTCGAAACTCCAAAATAATAAATTATGTAAACCATAACTGCGGGTACAAGATCTTGTACCTGCAGTTTTTTCCGTTATGTAAACTTATTTTTCGCTTTTTTGGGCCTCCAGGGGCGAAATCTTGTATGTTTTCGGAAAAGTGGCACTAAAGTTTGTTGCGCTTCCCCTGAATTGCGTTATAATGGGATCGAAAGCATCAACACAACAACTGGTGACGAAATGTACAGAAAACGACAGGAACGCCGCAGGAAATTCCTGCAGCATCTGATCATATTTCATCCGCTGATCCTCCTGGTCTTCATGTTTGTGCTGGGGGCCTGCGCCAGGGGGGCGGCCGGCGGGGCGGGAGCGCTTCCGGCGGCCCAGAGCGCGGCAGAAATCTCTGAGAGCGTGGCGGCATCGCTCTCCCAGGGACTGGAAACCGGCACCACGGCCTCTTTTGAGACGGTCTCCTCGGACCCGGCGGCCATCGCGATGGCCATGGCAGAGGCGGAGCAGAGCTCGGAAATCTACGAGCCGGGCTCCGGCGAAAGCGGCGGGGGCAGTGAAGGCCGGACCGTCCATGTTGAGTCGGAAATCGGGAGCCAGAACGGAACCGGCGGCACAGCGAAGAGCGAGGCCCAGCTGCCGGAGGAGAGCTCCGTCCAGCTGTCGGGCGACGCGGCGGAGAGCGCCGGAAGCGGCAGGGGCGGCCAGAAGGAGACCACGGTCTCCGTGGCGGAGACGACCGCTGCCGGGGTCCAGGTCAAGGAGAACGGAAACTACACCTCTAAGGACGAGGTGGCCCTCTACCTGCATCTCTACGGGCATCTCCCCTCCAACTACATCACCAAGCGGAAGGCGGAGGAGCGGGGCTGGGACTCCAGGAGAGGAAACCTGGGGGATGTGCTTCCCGGCATGAGCATCGGCGGCAGCGGCTTCGGAAACAACGAGGGGCTCCTTCCCAACAAGAAGGGCCGGAAGTATTACGAGTGCGATATCGACTATGACGGCGGGTACCGGAACGCGAAGCGGATCGTCTATTCCAACGACGGGTTGGTATTCTACACCGAGGACCACTACAGGAGCTTTGAGCAGCTCTACTGATTAAACATGGCAAATCTGCAGAAAAAAACTGAATGGAGAATCTATGGCAGGCGGGCTGATTTCAACGGATTATCAGCCCGCTTTTCCGTGTCGCCGGTGCTCATCCGGCTGATGGTGAACCGGGGGGTCGCCCCGGAGGAGATGGGGCAGTACCTTCACGGAACGCTCCGGGACCTGCCGGACCCGGCGCTTCTTAAGGACCTGGAGAAAGCGGCGGAGCTCCTCATCGCCCGCAGGAACGCCGGGGGAAAGGTGCGTGTGATCGGCGACTACGACATCGATGGCATCTGCGCCTCCTGCATCCTCTTAATCGGGCTCCGGAGGATCGGGCTCGACACGGACTACGACATTCCGGACCGGGTGAAGGACGGCTACGGCCTGAACGAGCGCCTGGTGACGGACGCGGCTGATGCGGGCCGTGATACCCTGATCACCTGCGACAACGGCATCGCCGCGGTGTCCGAGATCCGGAAGGCGAAGGAGCTGGGCATGACGGTCATCGTCACCGACCACCACGAGGTGGGGCACGGCGATGACGGCGGGGAGCTCCTGCCCCCGGCCGACGCGGTGGTGGACCCGAAGCGGGAGGGCTGCGGCTATCCCACAAAGAGCATCTGCGGGGCCGTGGTGGCCTGGAAGCTGGTGCAGCGTTTGTTTCAGCTGGAGGGGGTGCCCCGGGAGGCCTGGGAGGAGATGCTGCCCTTCGCGGCCATCGCCACGGTGGGTGACGTGATGCCCCTGCAGGGAGAGAACCGGATCATTGTCCGGGAGGGGCTTATCGCCATGAAGGACTGCCGCATCACGGGCCTCCGGGCCCTGATGGAGAGCTGCGGGCTGAACCCGGACCGCCTGACGGCCTACAGCATCGGCTTCGTCATAGGGCCCTGCCTGAACGCGGGAGGCAGGCTGGAGAGCGCCCGGGTGGGCCTGGACCTGCTCATGGAGCGGGACGAGGCAAGAGCCCGGAAACTGGCGGAGCACCTGAAGGACTTGAACGACGAGCGGAAGGACATGACCGCAAGGAGCACCGAGGAGGCGCTCCGGCAGGCGGAGGAGCAGGAGAGCACCAAGGTGCTGGTGGTCTACGTGCCGGAGTGCCACGAGTCGGTGGCGGGCATTGTGGCCGGGCGGCTCAGGGAGCACTGCTACCGCCCCTCCATCGTCCTGACAGACTCCGCGGACCCGGGCCTTTTGAAGGGCTCCGGCCGGTCCATCGAGGCCTACCACATGTTCCGGGGGCTGGAGGAGGTGAAGGACCTGCTGGTGCGCTTCGGGGGGCATCCCATGGCGGCGGGCATGACCCTCAGGCGGGAGGATCTGCCGGAGTTCCGGCGGAGACTGAACGCCAATGCGGACCTCACGGAGGAGGAGCTGACGGAGCGTGTCTGGATCGACGCGCCGGTGCCCTTCGGGTATCTCTCCGAGGCCTTTGTGAAGGAGCTTTCCCTGCTGGCCCCCTTCGGCCAGGGCAACGAGTCCCCGGTCTTCGCCCAGAAGAACGTGCGGATCCTCTCTGCCAGGGCCGCGGGCAGGAACCGGAATGTGGTGCGGCTCCGGCTTCTGGGAGAGGACCGGGCCCGGATCGACGGCATCCTGTTCGGCGACGCCGACAGCTTTTTCGCGGAAAAGGGGAACCGGGACCTGTTCTCGATTCTCTACTACCCGGAGATCAACGAATATATGGGGACCCGCAGCCTCCAGGTGGTGATCCGGGGATGGAAATTTTAGTAAGATATGGTACAATCGGGATGTAGGGCCGCCCGCGGCGGGGCTGCATGAAGTACGCCGCGGAGGGCGGCAGGAAGACATCGGCCGCGGGGAGCGGCTGGGCAGCATCAGGCCGCTTAGGGCGGCAGGAAGAAACCGGCCGCGGGGAGCGGCGGGAAGATTGACACAATCGGGAGGAAGGCCATGAAACAGCTGGGAGATTATGTGCGCACCATTCCGGACTTTCCGGAGCCGGGTATCATGTTCCGCGACATCACGACGATTCTGCAGGATCCGGACGGCCTGGCCCTTGCGATTGACTCCCTGAGAGAGAAGCTCTCCGGGGTGGAGTACGACGTGGTGGTGGGACCCGAGGCGAGAGGCTTCATTTTCGGCATGCCCATTGCCTACGCGGAGCACAAGAGCTTCGTGCCCATCCGGAAGAAGGGCAAGCTGCCGGCGGAGACCATCTCCCAGGACTACGACCTGGAGTACGGGAAGGCCACGGTTGAGATCCACAAGGACGCCATCGTCCCCGGACAGAAGGTGGTGCTGGTAGATGACCTTCTGGCCACCGGCGGCACCATGGAGGCCAACATCAAGCTGGTGGAGAAGCTTGGCGGCAAGGTGGTGAAGGTGCTCTTCGTGCTGGAGCTGGCCGGATTAAAGGGCCGGGAGCGGCTGAAGAACTACGACATGGATTCCCTTCTGATTTATGAGGGGAAGTAAGTCCCGGGGAGACTGAAAGGTTTTCTGCAGGCAATGGTTGTTACAAGGATGTACTGAGACAAACACACAGGCCCGCCGGCGACGGCGGGTCTTTTCAGAAAATCCGGGGGGCGGCACAGTCCGGAGAGTCTGGCCCGTATACGGCAGACGGAATACAGCAGGCAATCAGGGGAGGGCGGGGGATGATTCGGTTTTCAGACGCCATGAAGGCGCGCTTCGGGGAGAAGGTCTACCGCCTCTCCCTGAGCTCCGGCTGCACCTGTCCAAACCGGGACGGAAGCCTCCTCGCCGCGGACGGGACGCCCATGACCGGGGGCTGCAGCTTCTGCTCCGAGGGGGGCTCCGGGGAGTTCGCGGCGGCGCCGGCGCCGCTGGATGAGCAGCTTCGGGAGGCGAAGGAACGGATCCGGAAAAAGACGAAGGCGGAGCACTACATCGCCTACTTCCAGTCCTTCACCAACACCTACGGGGATCCGGAGCGGCTGAAGCGCCTCTACCTGGAGACCAACCGGCGGGAGGAGATCCTGGCCCTGTCGCTGGGAACCCGGCCGGACTGCATCCCCCAGGAGATGCTCTCTGTGCTCGCGGAGCTGAACCGGATCAAGCCGGTCTGGGTCGAGCTGGGGCTGCAGACCATCCACGAGAAGACGGCGGAGCGGATCCGGAGGGGGTACGACCTGCCGGTGTTTACCGATTGCGTGAGGAGGCTGAAGGCCGCGGGGCTGGAGGTGATCGTCCACGTGATCTTCGGGCTGCCGGGGGAGAGCCGGGAGGAGATGCTGGATACCGTCCGCTTTATCGCCGCCATGGACCCGCCTGTTGACGGGGTCAAGCTGCAGATGCTGCAGATCCTGAAGGGCAGCGCCATGGCGGAGGAGTACCTGAGAAACCCGTTTCCGCTTATGACACTGGAGGAGTACAGCGGGCTCATCCGGGAGAGCGTCCGCATTCTGCCGGAGCGGACGGTGCTGCACCGCATGACCGGGGACGGGCCGAAGCGGCTGCTCATCGCCCCCTTATGGTGCGCGGACAAGAAGCGGGTGCTGAACACATTGAACCGGGCGCTGGAGACAGACAATTGATTTGACATTTCGCAAAGGTTAAAATAGAGACGAAAGAGCAGAACCAGGTCTCAGTATGCTGCGCAATCTGAGATTGCGGACGGGAAGAAAGCCATGTGTAAAGTCATTACCAGAAAAATAAGAAATCGGGATGTCCGGGTCGCGGATATAAAGGCTGACTATATCGAGAATATTGCGAACAGCGCCTTGCTCTGTGACAAAATCAGCAGGATTATCCTGTTTGGTTCTGCTACGGAGGGGCGCTGCACAGATCGTTCGGACATTGACATTGCGGTCTTTGGCAATCTGTCAAAATCAAAAATGTATTCATCCAGGGGCTATCAGGATTTTATCAATTCTGTGGTCTCCTTTGGCGGGGTCCAGGATTACGATATTTTATATTTTGATGACAGGAAGCCGTCCCGGGATGGAATTATGAGTGAAATCCAGAAGGGTGAAGTTCTGTATGTGAGGGAGTAATCTGTATGGATTTGAGCATGGGACTTATTAGAGCTGATATTGTGATGGGCCGTCAGGGTATTGAGCTGTATAAGAAAGACGGAATAAAGGAAGTGAAGAATTCTGCTGCATATCACATTCAGCAGGCAGTCGAAAAACTGATCAAGATACAGGTTTATCGGTCCGGTATCGCTTACAGCAACAGCGCCCTGTATATTCATAACCTCTCTAAGCTGATTGCATATGCGGAGGGGATCGGAGTCAAGCTGGATATCCCTTCTGAAATCAGGGCAAATGCAATAAAGATTACAGATTGGGAAGCCGGCAGCAGATATGACATGAGCTTCTCAGTACGGATTGATACGTTGGAGAAATACCAGTCGCTGACGGAAAAATGGTATCAGAGTCTGAAAAAGCAGGGAATCAAATAGCAACGTCCGGGAATGAGGCATTTGCTGGAGCAGTGCCTCTTCTTTTCTTTGGCTGCACATCGTCCCCTTATGGTGCGCGGACAAGAAGCGGGTGCTGAACACATTGAACCGGGCGCTGAATGAGACGCCTGGCAAGGCAGCGGATCACGCAGTGAATCAAGCGGGAGACCGCGCAATGAAAAAAGGGAAGGAGTAACGGAATGCCACAATACAGGTTTTTCCACAGCTGCAAGGCGAAGGCGGAAGGATCACAGACATGACAGACGAGACAGCGGCGGCCCTGCGCCCCTACGGCGCGTACCAGGACGGAAGGCTCTTAAGGGCGGGGTACACCACCGGAACCTGTGCAGCGGCAGCGGCCCAGGCGGCCCTCTTAACCATTCTCACAGGGAAAACGCCGGACGCCGTGTCTGTGTGCACGCCGGCGGGGCCGGAGCTCCTGATCGAGATTGAGGAGGATGCCGGCGGCAGCGAAAGTGGATTCTCGGCGGTCTGCGGGGTCCGGAAGGAAGCGGGGGATGACCCGGACGTGACGGACGGCCTCCTGATCCTCTGCGAGGTCCGCTTTGTATCGGGCGGGGAAGCGGAGGTGGAGATCTGCGGCGGCGAGGGCATCGGCCGGGTGACCCGGCCGGGCCTGGATCAGCCCGTGGGGGAGCCGGCCATAAACCGCGTGCCCCGGCAGATGATCCGCGAGGCGCTGCTCGCGGCCATGCGGGAGCAGGGGGCCTGCGGCCGGGTGACGGTGACCGTTTCCGCGCCGGAGGGGGCGAAGGCGGCAGAGAAGACCTTCAACCCCCGGCTGGGAATTACCGGCGGTATCTCTATTTTAGGGACGGAGGGGATCGTGCGGCCCATGAGCCGGGCGGCCCTCGTTGACACCATCCGGGCAGAGCTGAGGGTCCGGGTGGCGGAGGGAGGCACCGTGCTGGCGGTGCCGGGCAGCTACGGCCTCAGCTTCCTGAAAGAGCGGTACGGCATGCCGGAGGCGGACCCGGTGATCATGAGCAACTTCGTGGGGGAGACGGTGGATGCAGCCGCGGAGCTTGAGGCCCCGGGCCTTGTGCTCGCAGGGCATCTGGGAAAATTTGTGAAGCTCTCCGGCGGGATCATGAACACCCACTCCCGGGAGGCGGACTGCCGCATGGAGCTCCTGGCGGCCCACGCGCTTCTCTGCGGGGCAGACCGGGAGACGGCGCTGAAACTCCTTCGCTGCGGGGTGACAGAGGAGGCGGCGGACCTCCTTGAGAACGCGGGCCTTCTGAAGGCGGTTTCCGGGTCCCTCCTGAAGGCGGCCGAGGACCACCTGGAGCGGCGCTGCGGGGGGCGGATTCCCATCGGCGTGATCCTGTACACCCTGAAGCACGGGGTCCTGGCAGAGAGCCGGAACGTGGGGGAGCTGCTCCGCGAGGCTCGCGGGCGGCGGAAGGCAGAGGCGTAAAGACAGGATTGAAATGACTGTACAATCGCGACAGGCATATAAAGACAGACATAAAACAGGTACACAAAAACAGATACACAAAAGCAGATACACAAAAGCAGATACATACAAACAGTAAAAACAGCAGTAAGGCATAAGAAATGAGGACAGGAAAGATGAACAGATACCATGACGCGGCACTGGCGGAGACCGAGGGCCTTCTGATCCCGGAGGAGGAGCTGAAGGCGCTTCGGGACAAGTTTTACGACGTGGAGCAGGACTTTGAGGGGAACCGGCGGCTGTTTTTCGACAACGCCGGCGGCTCCCTCAGGTTAAAGGCGGCGGAGGAGGCCTTCCACCGAGCGGACCGCATGCCGGACTGCTCGGAGCACTCGAACCGGGTGGCGAAATACCTGGAGGGGATCGAGGAGCAGGGAAAGCGGGACCTGATGGAGTGCATGTTCCACGCGAAGACCGGGACCCTGTATCCCGGATTCACAGCGTCCCAGCTCATGATGGACATCGTCCGCGTGTTCTCGGAGAATTCCCGGGGGACCAACGTGGTGACCACCATGCTGGAGCACCCCTCCTCCTTTGACGGCATGCAGCACTACGCGGAGGTCCACGGCAGGGAGCTCCGGGTGGCGGAGGTGAACCGGGAGAGCGGCGGCGTGGACGCTGAGACGGTGATCGGCCTGGTGGATGAGAACACGGCCATTCTGTCCTGCATGGCGGCCTCCAACATCTCCGGGTACATCTACGACGTGGAGCGCATCTGCCGCGGGGCCAGGGAGAAGAATCCGGACATCTTCATCATTGTGGACGCGGTGCAGCACGCGCCCCACGCCAGCGTGGACCCGGAGGCCTGGGGGGCCGACGCCCTGACCTTCGCGCCCTACAAGTTTTTCGGCGTGCGGGGCTTCAGCGTGGGCTGGCTCTCGGAGCGGGTCTCCCGCTTCATGCATCACCGGCTCCTCGGAAAGCCGGCGGATGACTGGAGCATCGGCAGCCCGGCGCCGGGGCATTTCGCGGCCTTCTCCCAGGTGGTGAACTACGTGAACGCCCTGGGAAAGGCGGTTCTCCCCGAGGAGGATGACCGGCGGACCCTCTTCGTGAAGGGCATGGAGCGGATCGCCCTCCAGGAGCGCGCCCTTCTGCACCTCATACTGGAGGGGACGGAGCAGGTCCCGGGCCTCCGGCACATGGAGGGCGTCCGGGTGCAGATGGACGGCGCGCCGCTCGCGAAGCGGGATTTCATCATCGGCGTGGAGTTCGACCGGGTTCCCTGCGAGCGGGCGGTGCAGGAGTACGAGAAGCGCGGTGTCATCACCTTCGAGCGGTCCGCGGGCAGCATCTACTCCAAGCGCATGGTGGAGGCCTTCGGGTCAAAGGGCATGGTGCGGGTCTCGCCGCTGCACGTCCACACCCCGGGGGAGATGCTGGAGTTCCTGAAGGTGACGGCGGAGATCGCGGCGCTCTGAATGCCGGGACTGGCGGGCGGTTCCGGTTGAAACCGGGGGATGCGGGCGGCCGCGGCGCCCCGGCGGGCGCGGCCCGGGAAAGTATGGCCCGGGCAGGCGTGGCTTTGGAACATGATGTGGGAGAGCGAGACATGGGAGAGCAGGGATTCAGACAGGCGGTGATTTTCGGCGGCACCACGGAGGGCCGGGAGATCGCGGAGTACTGCAGCAGAAAGGGCTACGCTGCGGTCTATTCGGCTGCCACGGAATACGGCGAGGCAGTGCTGCCTGCCCTTCCCGGGGTGAGGGTCCGCACCGGACGGCTCACGGAGACCGGGATGCGGGAGCTGCTCGAAAACCTCCCGGGGGAGACCCTGGTGCTGGACGCCACCCACCCCTATGCCAGTGAGGTCTCGAGGTGCATCCGGAGCGCCGCGAAGGGGGCGGAAATCCGGATGCTGCGGGTCACGCGGGCGCCGGGAGCGGGGCAGAACGCCGTTCATACGGCAGAACCTGCATCCTTAACAGAGCCTGCGCCTGTGGAAGAGCAGACGGCAGCAGGGAAGGCCGGGGCGGCACTGGAAGCGGGGCAGGAATCGGTGATCTTCGCGGACAGTGCGGCAGAGGCTGCCGCCCTGTTACGGGGGACAGAGGAGCGGGTGCTTCTCGTCACCGGCAGCAAGGAACTGCCCGAGTTTGCCGGCATTCCCCGCGAGCGTCTCTTTGTGCGGGTCCTGCCGAACCAGGAGGCCCTTCGGTGCTGCAGTGAGGCGGGCATTCTGCCGGCCCACGTGGCGGCCATGCAGGGGCCCTTTTCGGAGGAGATGAACCTGGCCCTGCTGAGGCAGTTCGGCTGCACGGTCCTGGTCACCAAGGAGTCCGGCGCGGCCGGGGGGTATCGGGAGAAGCTGTCGGCCTGCGGGAAGGCGGGGGCCAGGGCAGTGGTGATCCGGCGGCCGGCGGAGCAGGCGGGAGAGGCGGGCGTCTCTGTCCCGGAGGCCCTGGAGGCCTTAGACCGGTTCTTTCAGATAGGAGAGTGGGCTGACCAGCTTCCTACTGTTCTGATCTGCGGCGTGGGGCCCGGCAGTCCGCAGCTTCTCACCGGGGAGGTGCGGGAGGCGATCCTTCAGGCGGACGTTCTGGTGGGGGCGGAGCGCATGACGGCCCTGGGGCAGAGGCTACGGGAGAGCGGGGGAAGGCCGGCTGCGGAGAGCCGGGTTTCCATCCGGAGCCGGGAGATGGCAGAGCAGGCTGCATCCGCCGCGTCAAAGGGAAAGCGGGCGGCGGTGCTGGTCAGCGGGGACAGCGGGTTTTACAGCGCGGCCGCCGGGGTGGTGCAGGCCCTGAAGGATCTTGGAATCCCCTTCCGGCTCATGCCGGGCATTTCCTCCCTGTCGCTCCTTTCGGCCCGGGCGGGCCTGCCCTGGCAGGGCGTTCCGGTGCTGTCGCTCCACGGGAGAAGGGCGGACTGGATGACGGTCCTAAGGCGCGCGGGAGTGGTGTTTCTGACCCTCTCCGGCGGGAAGAACCTCCCGGAAATTGCGGAGCGGCTGAGGTCTTCCGGCGCGGGGGACTGCAGAATGCACTGCGGCGCGGACCTGTCCCTCCCGGAGGAGGTGTACGTTTCGACCCGGGCGGAGGACTTCGGGAGGTCCGGCACGGGGACGGAGGAGGACTGCAAACGGCTCCTGGAGCGGACGCTGGTGTGCGTGATGCTGGTCAGCCCCGCCGGGGCAGCTTCGCCGCTGCACCCGGGCATCCCGGACGAGTGCTTTCAGAGAGTGAATGGGGTGCCGCTCACGAAGAGCGAGATCCGCGCCCAGCTCATGGCCCTTTTGAAGCCGAAGCAGGACGCGGTCTGCTGGGACGTGGGATGCGGCAGCGGCGGGGTGACGGCGGAGCTGGCCTTCGCCTGCCCGGAGGGAGCGGTGTACGCCCTGGACTGCGACCCGGAGGCGGTGCGCCTGACAGCGGACAATGCCCGGCACTTCGGTCTCTCCGGCGTGACGGTCAAAGAGGCGGCTGCACCGGAGGGCCTCGCGGAGCTTCCTGCGCCGGACTGCGTCTTTGTCGGCGGCTCCGGCGGAAGGCTCCGGGAGATTCTCTCCTGTGTCTTCGAAAAGAATCCGGCGGCTGTCACGGCGGTCACGGCGGTGACCCTGGAGACAGCGGCGGAGCTATTCTCCCTCCTGAATTATTATGAGAATCTGGGCTTTGAGACGGACTGCCTGCAGGTCAGCGCCGCCCGGAGCCAGAAGCTTGGAGGCTATCATCTCATGCAGGCCCGGAACCCGGTCTGGATCGGCCTGATCCGCGGAATTCCGGCCGCGGGAAGGGCGGGACAGGCATGAGTACTGGGACTTACGGCGCGGGTATGAGCGCTGCGGGCGTGGATACTGCAGGCATGAGCGCCGCGGGCGCGGGGGCCGGGAGCGGCCGCGTGCCGGGCTTCCTTCTGGCGGCCCTGTCATCAGGCGCGGGAAAGACCACCGTGACCATGGGGATCACCCGCTTCCTGCAGAGGCGGGGACTCACGGTCCAGGTGTTCAAGACCGGGCCCGACTACATCGACCCCATGTTCCACACCGCGGTCAGCGGGCGGCCCTGCGTGAACCTGGATCCCTGGTTTCTGGAGGAGGGTCTGGCACGGCGGCTTTCAGAGATCTGGGAGCGGTACAGTGCCGGGGCGGATGTCTGCGTCGCGGAGGCCGCCATGGGCCTCTTCAGCGGGATCTCCGGCCAGGGGAGCCGGGGCAGCGCCTGGTCTGTGGCGGAGGCGCTGGATCTGCCGGTCCTCCTGCTGGTCTCCCCGGGAGAGGAGGCGGCGGCAGAGGAGCTGGTCTCAGGGCTCCCGAAGCCCCTGGTGCGGGGAATCCTCCTGAACCGGGTGCCGGTGCAGGGAAACGGGCGCGCACTTCCGGAGGAGCGAGGCGCCGGGGAGGAAGCGCCCTCCCTGCCGGAGGAGATCGCCGGAGTCCCGGTGCTGGGGGCCATTCCCCTTCTGCCGGAGGCGGCGCTCAAGAGCCGGCACCTGGGGCTCACCATCCCGGAGAAGCCGGAGGAGGCGCTGGAGGCGGCCGAGAGGGTCTGCGGGGCCCTGGAGCGGGGGCTTGACGCGCAGCGGTTTCTCCGGGCCGTGGGGCTCCGGAATTTCGGTCGTGCCCGGCCTGCCGTGCGCGGGAGAGCAGGGGCGGCGGAAGAGCGGCAGAGAGAGCGTCCGGCGGCGCAGAGCGGCGGTCGGCAGAGCGGGTGCCGGACAGAGCCGGAAAAGAAAAGAATCCGCCTGGCCGTGGCCCGGGACCAGGCCTTCTGCTTTCTCTATGAGGAGAACCTGCGGCTTCTCAGGGAGGCGGGAGCGGAACTCGCGTTTTTCAGCCCGCTGACAGACACGGCGCTGCCGCCGGGCACGGCCGGACTGTACCTGCCGGGGGGCTACCCGGAGCTCTTCGCGGAGCAGCTCTCCGGGAACCGCCCCATGCGGGATGCCCTGGCGAATGCGATAAAAGGGGGCCTGCCGACGGTTGCGGAGTGCGGCGGCTTCCTGTACCTCCTCGAGTCCCTGGAGGATATGCAGGGAGCGGTTTATCCCATGTGCGGGGTCCTTCCCGGGAAGGGCTTCCGCACGCCGAAGCTGCAGCGCTTCGGCTACATCCGCCTGACGGCGGAAAGGGACACCCTGCTTCTCCCGGCGGGAGAGGTGCTGAAGGGCCACGAGTTCCACTACTGGGACGCGGAACACACGGGGGATGCAGTGCTGGCGGAAAAGGCCAGCGGGACGGCGGCCTGGCCCTGCGTGTTCGGGGGAAGCACCCTGTTCGCGGGTTTCCCCCACGTGTGGCTTACGGAGGCGGCGGCAGGGCGGTTCCTGGCAGCCGCCGGAAGATACCATCACCGTTTCGAAGGGAGTGAATCATGATTTCCCTGCTTCAGCTGAAATACTTCTGCACCCTCGCGAAAAACCTGAATCTCACCAGGACGGCGGAGCAGCTCTACGTGTCCCAGTCCACGCTCTCGGCCTCCATTTCCCGGCTGGAAAAGGAGGTGGGCGTGCCGCTCTTTGACCGGAAGGGCGGCCGGATTTTCCTGAACGAAAACGGGAAGGTCTATCTGGAGCACATTGAGACGGCGCTCTCGGAAATTGAATTGGCAGCGGAGCTCGCGAAAAAGGAGGCCCAGAGCAGAGAGAAGGAGATCCGCATCGCGGCATCCCACTCCAGGATCTGGCTGGATATGTCCGTGCAGTTCATGCGGGAGCACCCGGATGTGCGCCTCGCGTTCAAGACCGAGAACCTGGCCACCTACTATCAGCGGCTCATGGACGGCAGGCTGGATTTTGTCATCACAGGAGCCGGTGATCTGGACAGCCCGGATCTGGACAGCCGGGAGATCGCCGTGTGGCCGGTGTGCCTGCGGGTACCGCCGGGGCACCCCTACGTGGAGCGGTTCCCGGAGGGCATCCACCTGAATGAGATCGGGAACGAGCCCTACATTGACATCGCGGAGGGGGTTTCCTTCCGCATGTACTGCGACCGGATTCTGGAAGCGGCGGGGGTCCGGGTGAACCGGGTCTACGAGTGCGAGAGCGCGGCACGCCCGGACCTGATCCGGTCCGGACAGGGCGTCTGTATCGCGGTGGATCACTTCACTACCGGGAGATTTTTCTATGACTGCCCGCGGATCCCCATACTGGACCCGGGGACGGACCGGCACGTGCTGGTGTTCTGGAAGCGGGGCAGACGCTTTACGTCCACGATGGAGCTGTTCCTGGAGTATCTCCAGAGCTACCTCCGGCGAAACGAGGAAGAGTCTCATTCGGGCAGCTGAGCAGGGCCGGATATCACCGAAGTGGGGGTCTTCTCCCACTGAGATCAAATCAGCTGCAGCATCGCAATATATGCAAGGAAGGTATATCGAACATATACTTATGCATGCGCAAAATCATACCCACCCGGAATCGTTCGCATTTTTACGAACGATTCCGGGCATTTTTTGTGCTTTTCACAGATACACGATGGTGCTAATATGGATACAGTTGTACAGAATTGCTATAGTGCAGCTGCTGTATTTTTATTCACCTATGCAAAGGAGGAAGTGTATGAAAAAAGTGATGTCAGTGCTGCTCGCTTCAGTGCTCACCCTTTCGCTGGCTGCCTGTGGCGGCTCCAAGCCCGCTGCGACCCAGGCTCCCGCCACGACTGCCGCCGCTGCCGAGACCAAGGCACCGGAGACCACTGCCGCTGCTGCTGAGACCAAGGCTGCAGAGACTGCGGCCGCGGCAGCATCCACGGATTATCCCACAAAGCCTCTGATCAATATCGTATGCACCTCCGCCGGCGGCTCCACCGACGTGTTCGCCCGCCTGCTGGGCCAGACCCTGGAGAAGTACCTGGGCCAGGGCTGGGTCGTCGAGAACCACACCGGCGGCGCCCAGATCATCGGAACCACCGACCTGGCAAACGCCGAGCCTGACGGCTACACCTGCGGAACCTGCTGGAGCGCCTCCTTCGGTATGAGACCGTACCTGCTGGAGGCCACCTACACCCTGGACGACTTTGAGTTTGTCTGCGGCGTGCTGCACCAGTACTCCTCCGTCATCGTCAAGGCCGACTCCAAGTGGCAGACCCTTGAGGACCTGATCAACGACCTGAAGGAAAATCCCGAGCTGAAGTACGGCGCCGGTTCCGCCGGCTCCATGCAGTTCGTCTGGATGCGCTACATCATGGACCAGGCCGGAGTCTCCGCCACCTTCATCCCCCACGACGGCGATGCCGGCGCTGTGACCTCCCTGCAGAGCGGCGCGGTCGACTTCATCTGCACCGAGACCACCTCTGCCGTGGCGGGGCTTAAGTCCGGCGAGTTCCGTCTCTTGGTGAACTGCGGCACCGAGCGCGATCCCTCCTATCCGGATTCTCCGTGCCTCACCGAGCTGGGCTACGAGTGCACCTTCTCCCACACCATGTCCATCGGACTGCCGGCCGGCGTTCCGAAGGAGAACGTGCAGAAGCTGCATGACGCTGTGAAGGAAGCCCTGTCTGATCCGGATCTCCTTGCTACCGCGAAGGAAGCCGGCTACAACGTCGAGTTCCTGGAGCCCGATTACATCTACAACGAGATCGAGGGCCTGAAGACCGTCGTTCTGGATATGAAGGAAAAGGGTGTCTTCGACAACAAGTAATGGCCCATAACCTCATAAGCTGATTTTCACGGCCCGCCCGCACGATGCGATCTGATCAACGGGCGGGCCGACTGTATCCTGAAACCAGGCTCCGGAAGCGCAGAGCGCGGCAGGCCGGACCAGGCAGACAGAAAAGAGAGAAAAATGGACAAACTGCTGAAAACAACCTTCAAGACAACCAAGGCAAAGGCCGATATCGGAGTCGGACTCCTGTTTATCGCCTTTTCGCTGTTCATGCTGTTTTACGGAATTAAAAAATGGGCCTCTGTCAGCTTCGGCAGCGTGGGAATTGTCACGGACCGACTGTTCCCCTACATTGTCATGATCGTCATGCTGGCCATGTCCGTCTGCATCCTGGTCCTCGGTCTGTTTGACTTAAAGCAGGACCAGAAGCGGGCGGCCGCGGGACAGCCGGTGGCAGAGGTGGAGTTTTCCATCTTCGCCCTGCTGGTATTCCTTCTTGGGCTTTTTGTCATCAAGTTCATGAAGCTTCTGGGCTATCCGCTGACGGTCGCGATTGTGCTGCTGGCAGCCTACTACATGCTGGGCGGGAGGAAGCTCTGGCAGGGCCTTCTGGTCAGCATCGGCTTCGCCGCGGTATCGTACTTGTTCTTTGCCGTGTACCTGGGGGTCAGCCTCAGGCTCGGCTTCGGGCTGTGACGGCCGGAAAGGAGAGTAGAGAATGCTCCAGAATATTGCTTCCGGCTTTCAGATGATCGCGGAACCGAACACCCTGGCCATGATCGCCTTCGGGACCCTTTTGGGCATTATCATCGGCGCCCTTCCGGGACTCACGGCCACCACCGGCGTGTCGATTTTCCTGCCCATGACCTTTTACATGGAGCCGGTGCCGGCCCTTGGCTTCCTCATGGGAATCTTCTGCGGCGGCATGTACGGCGGCTCCATCACCGCAATTCTCATCAACACCCCCGGAACTCCCGCGGGCGCGGCGACGGTGCTTGACGGACACCCGCTGGCCCAGCAGGGCCAGGCCTACAAGGCGCTGCAGATGGCGCTCTACGCCTCCACCATCGGCGGCCTGATTTCCTGCTTCGCCCTCATGTTCTTCGCGCCGCTCCTGGCGAAGTTCGCCTTAAAGTTCAGCTACGCGGAGTACTTTGCCCTGGGCATGTTCGGCCTCTCCATCGTGGCGGGCCTCTCCAACGGAAACATCTTCAAGGGACTCCTGTCCTGCTCCATCGGCCTCCTGGTGGGCTGCATGGGCATGGACCCCATCTCCGGCATGCCCCGCCTGACCTTCGGCGTGCGGCAGATGCTGGCTGGCTTCACCCTGATCCCGACCCTGATCGGTATCTTCGCCATGTCCGAGTTCATCAAGCAGTGCGCGGACAAGGCGAAACGCGGCGATGAGAAGGACGAGGTCTTCGAGGTGAAGGGCGAGAGCCTTTCAAAGGAGGACTGGAAGAGGTGCGCGGGCCCCATCATCAAGGGGTCCCTGATCGGCACCTTCATCGGCGCGGTTCCCGCCACCGGCGGCGGCACAGCGGCATTCCTGTCCTACGGCGAGGCGCGCCGGGCCACGAAGCACCCTGAGACCTTCGGAAACGGAAACATTGAGGGCGTGGCAGCCGCCGAGTCCGCCAACAACGGCGCCACCGGCGGCACCCTGATTCCCATGCTCTGCCTCGGCATTCCCGGCGACTCGGTGACGGCAGTCATGATGGGCGCCCTGATCATCCAGGGACTGGTGCCCGGCCCGAACCTGTTCAAGGAGCACGCGGATATCGTGAACGGCCTGTACGTGAGCCTCCTGATCGCCAACATCTTCATGCTGCTCTTCGGACAGATCGGCCTCCGCTGGTTCTACAAGGTCTGCGAGATCCCGAAGGAGATCCTGCAGCCCATCATCCTGGGACTCTGCATCATCGGCTCCTACGCCGCGTCCTCCAGCATGTACGACGTGACCTGCATGGTGTGCTTCGGCGTTGGCGGCTACCTGCTGCTTCGCTGCGGCCTGCCCATGGCCCCGGTGCTCCTGGGCCTGATCCTTGGAAACATTACAGAGTCGAATCTGCGCCGCGGCATGCTGGCCACCGGCGGAAAGTTCTGGCCCTTCCTCTCCGGAAGGCCTATTGCAATCGCGATTCTGATTCTCACCGCGGCGTCCCTCATCTTTACCGTCAGCAGGATGATCCGCGACAAGATGGAAGGAAAGGTTATCAATGAAGAGGAATGAGGTCCGCATGCTGCTTCTGGGAGCGGACGACAACGTGGGCGTGCTCCTGGAGGATGCGAAGGCGGGTGATGTGGCCGTGAGCGGCGACGTGGAGGTCACCTGTCTGGAGGACATCGCCTTCTGCCACAAGGTGGCGCTCTGTGACATCCCCCGCCACGCGAACTTTATCAAGTACGGGGAGATCATCGGCTACGCCCTGAGAGACATCAAAAAGGGCGAGTGGATCCACACACACAACCTGGACGATGTGAGAGGAAGGGAGGGGATGCTCTGATGGACCAGATTCTGGCATATCGCCGGGAGAACGGCGATATCGGCGTGAGAAACTATCTGGCGGTGATCCCTTCTGTCATGTGCGCGAACCACGTGGCGAAGCAGGTGGCGGCGCAGCTGAAGGACGCCTTCGCCTTCCCGCATCCCACGGGCTGCGGCCAGCACGGAAAGGACCTGCAGCAGAGCTACGACACCCTGGCCGGCATTGGCCAGAACGGAAACTTCGGCGCGGTGATCGTGGTGGGCCTCGGATGCGAGCGCATCCACGCCAACGAGCTGGCGGCCCGCATCGCCGAGACCGGAAAGCCGGTGGAGTTCTTCAATATCCAGGAGGTGGGCGGCACCCTGAAGGCCATTGAGCACGGCGTGCGGATCGGCCGGGTTCTCAGCGAAAAGCTCTTCATGCAGCAGAGAGAGCCGGTGGATGTGTCCCTTCTGAAGCTTGGCTTAAAGTGCGGCGGCACCGACGCCACCTCCGGCATCGTGTCGAACCCGGCGCTGGGCCTCGCTACGGACCGGATCATCAACCAGGGCGGCACCGCCTATCTCTCCGAGGTGAACGAGCTCCTCGGAACGGAGAATATCATGCGCCGCAGGGCCGCCACGCCCGAGGTCTACGCGAAGATGGAGGAGATGCTTCAGCGGGCCGAGAAGGTCTTAAACAACCTGACTGCGGGCCTGGAGCGCACCAGCGAGGGCGCGGCCCTCGTGAGCCCCGGAAACTTCGACGGCGGCGTGAGCTCCGTCTCCGAGAAGGCGCTGGGCGGCATCCACAAGTCCGGAAGCAGCAAGTTCACCGGCGTTCTGGAGTACGCGGAGCGGCCAAAGAAGGACGACAGGGGACTCTTCCTCATGTACGCCGCCAGCAACGACTGCGACGTGGTGTCCAGCGAGGTGGCGGGCGGCGCCCACATGATCAGCTTTGTCACCGGCGTGGGCACACCCACCGGCTTCCCGGGGGTCCCGGTGCTGAAGATCACCGGCAATTCCCGCACCTACCACAAGATGGAGGACGACATCGACATCAACGCGGGCGCTGTGATCGACGGTGAGGTCTCCTTCGAGGAGATGGGAGACAAGATCTACCGGGAGATCCTGGACATCGCATCCGGAAAGCCCACCAAGGCAGAGCTCCTCGGGCACGACGAGCTGTTCGCCATTGGCCGCTTCGAGCGGTTCTGAAAACCGGTAGACGGGGAAACCCGGAAAGGCTGAACCATGGATCAGATCAAAAAACTTCGCAACGGGGAAATGACAGACGGC